>Ga0187892_10008927_pt1 | contig 13439 bp, 11 predicted proteins | sample MA1701073metaG_FD_139345 | JGI IMG/M metagenome (GOLD analysis project Ga0187892, IMG submission 139345) | Bio-ooze microbial communities from a basaltic lava cave in the Kipuka Kanohina Cave System on the Island of Hawaii, USA - MA170107-3 metaG ...
CATGGCGATCATCACGCGCTGACGCTGACCGCCTGAGAGCTCGTGCGGATACGACGTCAGTCGGCGTTCGGCATCATCGAGACCGACGAGCTGCAGCAGCTCGAGCGTTCTCCGGCGAGCCCCGTCCGCATCCATCTTCTTGTGCAGCACCAGGGTTTCGTTGATTTGGCGCTCGACCGTGTGCAGCGGGTTCAGCGATGTCATCGGCTCCTGAAAGATCATCGAGATCCGATCGCCGCGGATGGCTTGCATGGTCTCGGCGGTGGCACCGATCAGTTCGGTGTCATTGAAGACGATGCTACCGCGCGGATGAGATGCGAGTGGGTAGGGCAGCAGCTGCACGATCGAAAGCGCCGTCACCGACTTGCCCGAGCCGCTTTCGCCGACCAGAGCCATTGTTTCGCCGCGGCGGATTGCGAAAGAGATGCCGGCGACCGCCGGCGGCGCCGAGCCGAAGCGAACGTACAGATCGTGAACCTGGAGCAATCCATCGGCTATGCCGGAATTCAACTTGGCAGGCGCTACCTCCGGCGCTTCGCCGAGCTCATCGAGTGGCACGGCGAAGAGCTTGCGCGGATCGAACGCGTCGCGCACCGCCTCGCCGATGAACACCAGCAAACTCAACATGATCGCGATGACGAAGAAGGCGGTGAAACCGAGCCACGGGGCCTGCAGGTTGTCCTTGCCCTGCTGCACGAGCTCACCGAGCGACGGTGACCCGGGGGGCATGCCGAATCCGAGGAAGTCGAGTGATGTCAGTGTGACCACGGCGCCACTGGTAACGAACGGTAGGAACGTCAACGTCGCCACCATCGCGTTCGGCAGCAGGTGGCGATACATGATGGTGACGTTGCCGACACCCAGGGCTCGAGCGGCGCGAACGTAGTCGAGGTTGCGTGCCCGCAGGAACTCGGCCCGCACGACGCCTACCAGCGACAGCCAGCTGAACAACAGCAACAGGCCAAGGAGCCACCAGAAGCTCGGTCGGACGACGCTTGCCAGAATGATCAGCAGGTAGAGGCGCGGCAGACCTGCCCAGATTTCGATGAAGCGTTGGAACAGCAAGTCGACGAGACCGCCGAAGTATCCCTGCACGGCGCCGGCAGTGATTCCGATCGCCGAGCTCATCAGCGTGAGAATGAGACCGAAGAGCACAGACAACCGAAACCCGTAGATCAGGCGTGCCGTGACGTCGCGTGCCTGGTCGTCCGTTCCGAGCCAGTTCTTCCACGACGGCGGCGCCGGCGCCGGCACCGGCAGGTCGGCGATGTGCGTGTCGTAACGGTAGGGAATCAGCGGCCACACGATCCAACCGGAGTCGCGGATCAGCTCCTGCACCTCAGGGTCCGTGTAGTCGGCCTCGCTCTCGAGGAATCCGCCGAATGCAGTCTCCGGATAAACCCGAAGGAAGGGGGTATAGAAGGCGCCGTCGAATCGAATCAACAGCGGCCGATCATTGGCGATGACCTCGGCGAACGAGCTGGCGACCAATAGAAACGAGAAGATCCAGAGCGACCAGTAGCCGCGGCGGTTGGCGCGAAAGTTCGCGAGCCGCCGCTGGTTCAACGGGCTTGGGCGCATTCGACCGATCACCGTTCCACTCAGACCTCGCGGCTCTCGAAATCGATCCGCGGGTCGACGAAGACGTACGTCAGATCCTCAGCGAGCTTGACCAGCAGGCCGAGCAGCGTGAACAGATAGAGGGTTCCGAACATGACCGGGTAATCGCGATTCACCGCGGCCTGAAAGCCGAGCAATCCGAGGCCGTCGAGTGAGAAGATCACCTCGGTCAGCAACGCCGAGGTAAACAGAATCTCGACGAAGGCTCCGGGGAACCCGGCGATGACGATGAGCATCGCGTTGCGGAAGACGTGGCGATACAGAACGCGACGCTCACTGAGCCCCTTGGCGCGCGCCGTGAGAACGTATTGCTGGTTGATCTGGTCGAGGAACGAGTTCTTCGTCAACAGCGTCAAACCGGCGAACATGCCGATCACCATGGATACGAGCGGCAGTGTCAGGTGCCAGAAATAGTCGACGACTTTTCCGAATGCGCTCAGCTCGTCCCAGTTCTCCGAGACCAGACCGCGAAGCGGAAACCAGTCGAAGTAGCGACCGCCGGCAAACAACACGATCAGCAGGATGGCGAAGAGGAATCCCGGCACCGCGTTGCCGACCACGATGATGCTCGAGGTCCAGGTGTCGAAGCGTGAACCGTCGCGCACGGCTTTGGCGATGCCAAGCGGAATGGAGATCAGGTAGACCAGCAGAGTCGTCCACAAGCCGAGGGAAATCGAGACTGGCATCTTGTCGAGGACGAGCTGCACGACGGAGCGATCGCGGAAGAAGCTATTGCCGAAGTCAAAACGGAGAAAATTCCAGATCATCAACGCAAAGCGCTCGTGCGCCGGCTTGTCGAAGCCGAATTGCTTCTCCAGACTGCGGATGAGCTCGGGATCGAGACCGCGGGCGCCGCGGTATTTGCTGGCGACGTCGCTTCCCGGACGCGGCGAACCGCTTTGCACTTCGGCACCGCCACCGGAGAAGCGCGCCGTGGCGCTGACCGCCGTGCCCTGGAGCTGAGCGATGATCTGCTCGATCGGTCCACCCGGAGCAAAATTGATGATGACGAAGTTGAGAACCATGACGCCGAACAGCGTCGGAATGATCAACAGCAGTCGGCGAGTGATGTAGGCGAGCATCGACGGTTCCGGATCCGCAGCCGTCTAAAGACAAGAGCAGCGGCGCATCACGTACCGCTCTGCAAATTGCTCTTTCGTTGCTCCAGGGTGGCCTCTTTCCGCGGATCAACCCACCAGGTGTCGATCTGAATTCCCTGCCGAGGAGTGATTGGCGGGCGGCCAAACTTGTCCCAGTAGAGAACGCGATCGACGGCGATGTACCAGTTGGGGATCATCCAGTGTCCCCACTGGAGGACACGGTCGAGTGCTCGCGACGCGGCGACCAGCCCGACGCGGTCGGATGCCGCAATCACGGCATCGACGAGCGCGTCGACCACCGGGTCGCTGACGCCGATCACGTTGAGGGTCCCCGGCTGATCGACGTACTTCGACGACCAGAACGAGAGCTGCTCATTGCCAGGTGAGTCCGATTGCAGGACGCGGTGGACGATCATGTCGAAATCGAAATGATCGCTGCGGCGTTGATACTGCGCCGTGTCGACTGTTCGCACCGTCGCGGTGATTCCCAGGCGTTCGAGGTTTTTTACGAACGGCAAGGTGACGCGTTCGAAAGCCGGCTGTACCAGCAGGATCTCGAAACCCATGGTCTCGCCCGATTCGCTGTTCGTCAGCAGCCGTGTCTTCGGATCGATTTTCCAGCCCGCGGTTGCGAGCAGGTCGATCGCCTGGCGCAGGTTGTTTCGGATCTTGCCACTGCCGTCTGTCGACGGCGGGTTGTACTCCTGCGTGAAGACTTCTTCGCGCAAGCGGCTGCGATGAGGTTCGAGCAGCGCTAGCTCCGCGCCGGTCGGCAAGCCGGTGGCCGCAAGCTCGGAGTTGTCGAAGTAACTGCGGTTGCGGGTATAGGCGCCGTAGAAGAGCGTCTTGTTGGTCCACTCGAAGTCGAAAGCATACGCCAGCGCCTGGCGGACGCGATAATCCTTGAATAGCTTGCGCCTGGCATTGAAAGCGTAACCCTGCATCCCTTGCGGGCGGTCATTCTTGATTTCTTCCATCTTCAAGACGCCGGCGCGAACCGCCGGTATGTCGTACGCCGTTGCCCACTGCTTGGACGAAACCTCGAGCCGAAAGTCGTACTGATGAGCTTTGAAAGCTTCGACGATGACGGTGTCATCGCGATAGTATTCGTGCTGAATGACATCGAAGTTCTCCCGTCCAACGTTGACGGCGAGATCCTTGCCCCAATAGTTCGGCACGCGCGCGTAGGTCACGCTGCGGCCGGCCTCGAACTTGTCGATGCGGTAGTCGCCGCTGCCGAGCGGCGGCTCGAGCGTCGTCTCGTCGAAGTGTCGGGATTGCCAATAGTGTTTCGGCAGTACGGGCAATTGCCCGAGGATCAGCGGCAATTCGCGATTCTGTCCCGGTTTGAAGACAAAGCGGACGCTGAGCTCGCCCGTCTTTTCCGCCGAAGCGACCGCGGCGTAGTAGGCACGGTAGTGGGGATGTCCCTTTTCGCGCAGGGTTTCGAATGTCCAGATGACGTCGTCGGCGGTCACTTGCTGGCCGTCGTGCCAGCGTGCGATGGGGCGCAGCTTGAACTCTACCCATGAGCGGTCGGCGGGTGTCGTTATTGTCTCGGCCAGCAAGCCGTACTCGCTGAATGGTTCATCGGCCGATGCAACCATCAGCGTATCGTAGATCCTGTCGCTGCCGGCTGCGGCGTTGCCCTTTACGATGAAGGGGTTGAAGCTGTCGTAGGAAGTTCCCAGGACGCCCAGTCGCAGAGTTCCGCCCTTCGGTGCGCTCGGATTGACGTACTCGAAGTGTTTGAAATCCGCGGCGTACTTCAGATCGCCGTGCATGGCGATCGCATGACCGCTGTAGACGTCGGCAGCGCCGGCGACTGTTGCGCGGAGCAACAGGAGGATGGCGGCGGCGGTGACAGTTCGTGCGAATCGCATCAAGGCTCCTTCGAGGTCCTTTGGCCAGTATGCAGAAGACGTTCGAACCTGTCATCCGCTCTAGTCGCCTGTCAGATGCCAGCCAACCATATGTTGCTAGAGACGTGCGCGACCGCAGCCTGCATTGAGCCGACACGTCCGCCGCAGGCCTCCGGACTTCGGGCGGCGAGCGGAGCCGCGGCGCGACAGCCGCGGCGCAGCCGCCTTCTTGACTCATCGCTGACAAACCCCGAAGGTGCAGCGACCGAGCGCGCACGCAGGAGTAGAGGCATGAAGCACAACATCGGCATCGTCCCATTCTGGAAGAACTACGACCGCAAAGGCGTCCTGCGCACCGCGCAAATCGCGGACGATCTCGGTTATCATTCGATCTGGATCCCGGAAGCCTGGGCTTACGAGCAGTTCCAGTTGCTCACCGAAGTTGCCGTCAATACCAAGAGGCTCAAGCTCGCCACCGGTATCGCCAATGTCTTCAGCCGGTCACCGGGACTGCTGGCCATGTGCGCCGCGACTCTCGACGAGATCTCCGAAGGGCGGGTCATCCTCGGCCTCGGGACCAGCGGTAAGCTCGTTATCGAGAACTTCCACGGCGTGCCCTACGAGAAGCCGCTGACACGCCTGCGCGAAACCGTGAACATCTCCCGCGCCCTGTGGCGCGGCGACCGGTTGACGCCCGAGCTCAGTAGCCTGATGGATCTGCGGCACTTCAAGCTCGAAATGAAACCCTTGCGTCCCGACATCCCGATCTACATCGCGTCCCTGCAGGAAAAAGCCATCCGCGAGATCGGCAAGATCGCTGACGGTTGGGTGCCGACGTTCTGGCCGTATGATCATTTCAATGAGGGACTCGAGTGGTTGGCCGAGGGCGCGCGCCAGGCCGGGCGCAACCCGGCCGACATCGAACTGGCGCCATTCGTGGCGATCATTCCGTTCGACGACGCCAACATGGCGCGCTCGATGATCAAGCCGCTGGTTTCCTTCTACATCGGCGGCATGGGCACCTACTACCACGACATGTTCTGCCGCTACGGATTCAAACAAAACGCCGACGAAGTGCGCGATCTGTACAATGCCGGCAACCGCAAGGAAGCCGGCGCCGCGGTCAGCGACGCGCTGATCGACAGCATCGCCATCTGCGGGCCGGTCGATCACTGCAAGGCCAAGATGGATGAGTGGGCGGCGAACGGCGTCGGAACTTTCTTGATGAACCTGCCTACCGGTGTTCCCGTCGAGATGGCGCAGCAGCTGCTCGAGCAGCTGTCGCCGCGCTAGCAGGGCGGTGGATCGCCCGAGCTGATCTACGGCCGCGCGGCCGGATCGCCCGAGCAGCCGATCTCCGTTCGGCGACGCAGGAAGGTGTACCTGCTGGAGCCCGGACAATCCTCTTCGCTCAGCGCCATGGCGTCGACTTCGGCGCGGAACTCCTCGCCGTTTGCGGCTCGCGCGATGCGATCGCGGAACGGACGCGCTCCGGGAACACCGGCGAGATAGCGCACCGCGAACTTGCGCATGAGAATGGTTCCCCAGCGGTCTCCTTCCAAGGCCACCATCGCTGCGTGATGCCGCAAGAGAAGCAGTCGCTGCTCGGCGAGGGTCGGCGGCGGCGGAACCGGTTCGCCGCGAAGGACGGCGGCGATCTCGCGGAAGACCCACGGACGCGTCAACGCTTCGCGTGCCACCATGACGCCGGCAGCGCCGGTCTCGCGCAACGTCTGTAAGGCGGAAGCGGTGTCGTGGATGTCGCCGTTGGCGATGACGGGAATCGAGACGCTGCGCACGACTTCCGCGATCTTGCCGAGGTGGCAAGGCACGCCGTAGTGCTGATCCGCCGTGCGGCCGTGCACGGTGATGGCCGCGGCGCCGTTGGCTTCGGCGCTGCGGGCGACTTCCGGGGCCGTCGGGCATGCGAGCGAAGCGCCGAGTCTGATTTTCGCCGTCACCGGAACGGCGCCGGCGCCGCGTACCGCGGCGGCGACGAGCTTGCCGACAGTCGACGGATCACGCAGCAGCGTCGCGCCGGCGGCATGCTTGCCCATGATACGCTTCTTCGGGCAGCCGAAGTTCAGGTCGATCACGGAAACGCGCAAGTCCGCCAGGCGCCGAGCGGCTTCCTCGATCATCGCGGGCTCACGGTCCCAAAGCTGCACCCCCAGGGGTCGTGGTTCTTCCTCGACTCCGCGCAGTCTCCCCGGAGGCATGCTGCCATCGATCCAGCCCGCTGCGTTGACCATTTCGGTGTAGATCAACCCGCAGCCGCCGAGGTCGCGCAGAATTCCGCGAAAGACAAGGTCGGTAAACCCAGCGATCGGAGCAGAGAGCACGGGCGCCGAGAGCGTCAGCGGACCGATGGAAAGCGATGCCGGCTGCATGTCTGCTTTCGTACGTATACGTCCGATGAACGACTGTCCACCTGTCGACCCCGGTTGGCGAAAGGAGTTGCCACCCCCCGGACGATCGAGTTAGCAATGACCCTCCACTCACAGGAGGTTCTCCGTGGCCGAAGCACTCAACATCCAGGCACCCTTGACAGTACGCGACCAGCTCGAAGCACGTGCCACGCACCCGCAGACAGAAAACAAAGTCGTTTTGATGCACAACGACCGGCAGTGGACGTATCGCCAGTGGCGCGACGAAAGCGTCCGCATGGCGCACTTTCTGCTCCGGCGGCTGGAAGCGATCGACGAGTCACGTCCTGGCCACGTCGCGATGGTGCTCGAGAACCACCTCGAGTTGCTTTCGGTCTACGGCGGCTGTGCCTACGCGGGGTTGACCCTCTTTGGCGTGAATACCGGTCTTCGCGGCGAAGTGCTTGCGGGCGTAATCAACCAGTCACGTTCGCGCCTTCTGGTTGTCGACGAGCGGCTTTTGCCGGAAGTCGAGCGCGCCGCCGAGGCATTTGAGCACATCGCGCCGGAGAACATTCTGGTCTTGCGAACTCAGGGCGGCACCGTCGCGGCGCAGAACGACATGCTTACCTGCCTCGAGCGTGAGGTCGGCGGTAAATCGCTCGACGCGCCCGGCGTCGATATCGCGCCGGACAGGAATCTGATGGTGATCTACACCTCCGGCACGACCGGACTGCCCAAGGGGATCAACAACAATCACTTGAAGCTCTGCGCCGTGGGACTCGGGGTATCGACGAACATCGGCTTGAACAGCGACGACGTCGGCTACACGTGCATGCCATTGTTCCACTCCAACGCCATGTTCGTCGGCTTCATGCCGGCTTTCTGGGTCGGTGGCAGCGTTGGCATACGCGAGCGCTTCAGTGCCAGCCAATTCGTCCCCGATCTATTGCGCTACGGTGTGACGTACTGGAACTACGTCGGCGAGCCGGTCCACTACGTGCTCTCGGCGATCGAAAAGGAATACGGCGCCGACGAAGGGCGCATCGCGGCGGCGGTCACGAAGAACCCGAAGAACAAGCTGCGCTACGCCGTCGGCAACGGCGCGGCGCCACCCGACATCGACCGTTTCACGCGATGGCTGGGTCTGGAAGATATGTTCGAGCTGTACGGCTCGACCGAAGCAGCCATCAGCACGTTTCGCCGCAAGGGCGATCCGCGCGCGAGTGTCGGCGAGATCACCGATGCCGCCGTACAGATCCTCAACGACAAGGGCGAGCAGTGTGTGCCGGCGGAGATAGACGCCGACGGCAAGGTCCTCAACTACGACGCTGCCGTCGGCGAGATTTGTCGCGTGGCGAACGACACGTATCTGTTTCAAGGCTACTTCGATAACCCGAAGGCGAACGAGAGCAAGTTCCGCGACGGCGTCTATCACTCCGGCGACCTCGGCCACATCCTCGTGCGCGATGGCAAGCGCTACCTGTTCTTCGACGGTCGCACCGACGACTGGATCCGGAAGGACGGGGAAAACTTCTCGGCCGGGCAGGTTGGAAGGCTGCTCTCTGAGCATCCGGGTGTCGCGCTGGCGGTGGCCTACGGCGTGCCCTGCGCCGTCTCCGACGAGTTGGTGATGGCGGCACTGAAACTGCGTACCGGGACGCGCTTCGACCCGAAGGAGTTTTTCGAGTGGTGCGACGCGCAGGTCGCCGGCGGGAGCATGGACCGCAAGTGGTTTCCCGACTTCGTGCGTGTGGTCGACGACTTCGAGTACACGCAGACGCAGAAGGTTCTCGTCCGCAACCTCAAGAAGGTGCACTTCGACCGCAAGCGAGTGCCCGATGAGCCGATCTATTGGCGCGGACGCGCCGACAAGACGTTCAAACTTCTGAGCAAGGAAGACTACGAACGGCTGCGCAAAGACTTCGAGCAGGCCGAGAGGCTGCAGCTCTTGGATCGTTGATCTCGCTTGCTACTTGGGCTCCGGCCGCAAAATGGCATAGCGCAACTCGTCGATGAGCTGGCCGTGCTTGAAGACCGCGGCGCGAGAACGCCCCTCGAACTGCAAGCCGGCCTTCTCGAGTACGCGCACGGAGGCCGGATTGGTTGCGAACACACCGGCGAAGACCCGCACGAGGTCGAGTGTCGTGAAGGCGTATTGGGTGATCGCCCTGGCAGCCGCCGTGGTGATGCCTTGTCCCCAGAACGGCTCCGCCAACCAATATCCAAGCTCACCGGATCGACGATAGACGTCGAGCTGCGGGTCGACGCCGACACCGCCGATCAGCTCGTCGTCCGAGGCGATGGCGAAGCTGACGAGCGGATCCTGGCTGCGGGCGAGGCCGATCCACGTCCTACCTGCGTCAGCCGTGTAAGGATGCGGGAAGCGGTCGCGCAGGTTGCGCACGATGTTGGCGTTGTCGGCGTATTTGAGGAGAGCGGCAAGATCGGTCTCACGGTAGGGACGCAGATGCCACCGGCCGATGTCGATGCGTATGGTATCGATGTCAATCACGCCGTGATTCTATGGGTCGCGCCATCATCCGCAAGGCTGGCGTTCCCACGGTCGTGACGCTCACCGTAGGCGAGTGGTCCGATGACGAAGGCCGCGCTTGCCCTGCGACGAGCCTAGCGCGGGGCGATGCCCGCAACCCAAGCGAAAGCCCTGCCCCGGACGTCCTTCGACGGGCTCAGGACGAACGGAGGTGAGACGATGGCTAAGAAAATTCGCGCGCCGTGTGCAGAAGTTTGGCGATAGTAGTTCAGGGTGAACGGATAGCCGTGGCAGCATTCAGGAAGAAAATCCGTTCGTGCTGAGTCGTCGAAGCACGACGAGCTCTCCCAACTTAGCTAGCCTCGATGTGAGAAACGGGACCGCAGCGTGAGGGCGGCTAGGCCCACGTCACGACGATCTTGCCGGTGGACTGCCGGCCTTCGAGGAATGCGTGCGCCTCGCCGAGTTGTTTCGCCTTGTAACGGCCGCCGACGACGGGACGCAGAACGCCGTCGAGTGCGAGCTTGGCGACGTTCTGCATGCAGCGTTGCAGCACCAAGGGCCGATGATCGGCGATTCGCAACATGTTCACGCCGAGGATCGAGCGCGAGTTGATCAGCAAAGGAATGGGGTGCGGGAAACCAAAGGAGAGCGCAAACTTGAGGGAGCGCAGCAGCTGAAAGCTGCCCGCTTCATGCGAGGCGGCGCCGAAGCAGACGATACGGCCTCCCGGCGCCAGTAGCTTCAGGCCTGTGCGGATGGCGCTGCCGCCGATGGAATCGAAGATGACGTCGAGTCCTTCCTTGCCGCGAGCCCGCCGGATGACCTCGACAAAGTCGTCGCGATTGTAGTTGATCGGCATATCGACGCCGAGCGATCGCAGGTACTCGAGCTTCTTGTCTGAGCCGGCCGTGCCGTAGACATAGCAGCCGCGGTGTTTGGCCAACTGGACGAGGAGAGTTCCGACGCCGCCGGCAGCTGCCTGGACCAGTACATGGTCGCCCGGGTAGAGGCGCACCATCTCCTCGGCACAAAAGTATGCGGTGCATCCTTGTGTGGGCAGTGCGGCGGCAACGCCCAAATCCATATCTTCGGGAATCGGAACCGCCGCGCGGCAATCGGTGACGGCGGAGGTCGCATAGCCACCGAACCGAGTGAGCGCGGTCACTCGTTGTCCTTGCGTGAAACCAGTGACGTCGCGACCGATGGCGTCGACTCGGCCGACGACCTCATAGCCCAGCACCGAGGGAAGGGGAGGGGCATCCTGGTACGTGCCGTGACGTGCGGAGACATCCGCATAGTTCAGGCCGAAAGCTTCAACCGCAATGCGAAGTTGACCTGGGGCAGCCTCCGGAGTGGGCGCTTCACGCAGCTCGAAAGCGCCGTCCGCTGCACCGTGGCGAACGAGGTAGAGGGCCTTCATGTGCTAACCCCAAGTTCAAGTGGCGCTATAGAGTCGGCCGCGTCGCAGCGGCACGACGCCGACGACGTCGAGATTCTTCATCGCCTCGCGCCGGCTGAGCGGATGGAGATCCTTGGCGTGCGCCGTCACGTATCGACGTACTTCGGAGGGCTCGGTCTTGGCGTACTCACGCAGGGCCCAGCCGATGGCTTTGCGCAGGAAGAAGTTCGGGATGTCCAGGGATTCCTCGATGTTGTGGTAGAGCAGCCGCGGATTCGTGTGCTGCTTGAACTTCAGCTGGCAGAGAATCGCAGTGCGGCGCTTCCAGTTGTCGTCGCACTTGGCCCAGGTGCGCATCGTCCGTCCCATCTCGCGCGGGTAGCGGCGCAGAAGCTCGCCGATGTGGTTGGCGGCGAGGACATCGACATAGTCCCACCAGGCACCGTTGACGATCATTTCCTCGTAGATCGGCAATGTCTCGAGCGTACGAAATTGCGCGTACTGCGGAGCGGCGGCGAGCTCGATGGCGCAGTAGCGTTCCTCGCGATGAGTTGCGTCGCGCCAGAGCTGCAGAACCGCATCCGACCATTCTTCGGCCGAGTCCAACACATGCTTGTCGAACAACGATTGGCACAAGGCGCGCAGCTCGGGGGTGTGGACGCCGTGGTAGGGCATCTCGGATTTCATGTAGGCCTGCATCGCCGGTGCCTTTCGAGGATCGGCACTCTGTGTCAGGGCGTTTCGCAGCGCCTGCGTCAGGCGCGTCGCTCCAGCGGGGGCCTTTTTCTTGGGTTTGCTCATCAGAAACTCCGGCTAGCATACAAAACTTCTGCGGCCAGCGCGATGGCTTGTTTGACATGCAATGAGGAAGAGGCGAGCTTAGCCCTGCCATGGTGGGTGACGCGGCGGACCTCGATCTGATCCCCCGGGCGGTACGCGACAAGCTCGACCGCATAGGTATCAAGCTTCACTTGAAGGAATGGCGGCAGCTCTCGGTCGACGAACGCCGGGAGTTGCGCGATACCGCTTGCGAAGACGCACCCGCGGTCGAGTCGTATCGACAGCGCCTCGAAGCGATGGTCCACCGCCGCACTGGGCGTATGCCCGAGAAACTGACCGCGAAACGCATCGCCTGAATGCCCGCCGCGCACAACGTGTATCCCTACGGGAGGACCCTATCGTGTTTGTCGTTACCAATCGCATTCCAGTCACCGCCGGTCACGAGGAAGACTTCGAGGATCGCTTTAGGAAACGTGCGCATCTGATCGATCGCTCGCCCGGGTTCGTCCGCAACCTGGTGCTGCGCCCGGTGCAGCGCCGCTTCGACCACAAGACCGGTGCGTGGGTCGACAACCCCGAACAGGGCTACTACCTGGTGCAAACCTACTGGGAGAGCGAAGAGGCGTTCTGGGATTGGACCAAGAGTGAGTCGTTTCGAATTGCTCACAGCAATCGACCGCCGGCCGAGATGTTCGCCGGCTCCAGTGTTCTCGAAATCCACGAAGTGATTCAGAACAGCGAGCGAAAGTAGGATACAGTTGGCGCCGCGTGCCGCTACTCAAAGGTGACCTTCACCGCGACGGTCTTGCCCTCGGCGACGCGATCCGCGCGCGGCCGGAACAAGCCGAGCCAGGCGATCCAGTATTTCTCCTTGTACGCTTCCCCCATGCGCTCGACGACCGCGAGGTCGTTGATGATCTCGCCGCGACCTTCGGCAAACGGGCCCTCAGCACTCTCCACGGATACGAGAACCGGACTGCCGCGACGGATCCGTTTCGCTTTGTGCGAATCGGGACTGGTGGTGAAGTAGAGATCCTTGCCGTCCCACGAGAACCAGATCGGTACGGCATCGCTGACTGATCCATCCGCGCGCCGCGTTGCGACATAGATCTGCTTGTTCTCGCTCAGGCCGGCCTTGATCTGATCCGACAACGGTTCCGCGTTCGCGGTCATTGCAGCCAGGACGATGAATGTTGCGAGCAAGACACCGGATACCATCGTTCCCTCCTTTTGCGGTGGAGATGGGCGACGCTAGCGCGCCGCAGGGTTCGCAGCATAGGCGGACTCGTCCGGAGAGTCGATCGGGCGACGGTCTGGTCGCGCTAGCGGCATGGCGCGAGCTCGCGGGCTGCGCGGGAGGCGAAAGCAGAAGGTTGAGCCCTCGCCGAGGTCACTGCGCACGGTGATCGAGCCGCCCAGAAGCTCCAGCAGCCGCGCGACGATGTAGAGCCCGAGGCCGACACCGCCGTGAGTTCGAGAAAGCCCCGAGCTTCCCTGCCGAAACGCTTCGAAGATGTGGGGTAACAACTCGCCTGATATTCCCTGGCCCGTATCGCAGACTTGAACCTCGATTGAGATGGGATCGCCGTTGATCCGAACCTCGATGATCCCCTCATCGGTGTACTTGTAGGCGTTGCCCACCAGATTCTTGAGGATGAGCTTTAGTTTTCCGCGATCGGTGTACATCAGGCCGAGGTCGGGTGGGATATCCGTGAGGAACTGGATCTCGACCTTTGCGTCGGCGAGGGGCTGCAGCTCGGCTGCGACTTCATCGATCACGGAGGCGATTTCGACTTCTTGAATGTCAATTGGCAC
>Ga0187892_10008928_pt1 | contig 13436 bp, 8 predicted proteins | sample MA1701073metaG_FD_139345 | JGI IMG/M metagenome (GOLD analysis project Ga0187892, IMG submission 139345) | Bio-ooze microbial communities from a basaltic lava cave in the Kipuka Kanohina Cave System on the Island of Hawaii, USA - MA170107-3 metaG ...
CATTCCTTTGTCGAAGACCTGGTAGAAAAGGTTGAGCACTTCCGGATCGGCCTTCTCAACTTCATCCAGAAGCACAACGGAGTAAGGCCGCTGCCGCACGGCTTCAGTCAAAACCCCACCTTCGCCGTACCCGACGTATCCCGGCGGAGAGCCGATCAGGCGGGACACAGTGTGTTTTTCCTGGAATTCGGACATGTTGATCGTCACCAGGAAGCGCTCGCCGCCGAAGAGCAGGTCCGCGAGGCCGAGGCCGCTTTCGGTTTTTCCCACACCACTGGGTCCAACGAATAGAAAGACACCCGTCGGAGTTTTGGGGTTTTGCAGTCCGGCCTTGGAAGCACGAATACCTCGGGCAAGGGCTTCGATCGCATGATCCTGTCCCTTGATCCGCTGCCGGAGTCGGGCGTCGAACTGGAGAATGGTCTGAGCATCGTCGCGCACCATTTTTCCCAGCGGGATGCCAGTCCAATCGGAGACCACGCGAGCGATGACCTCGCCATCGACTTCAGTGTGGATAAACGGAGACTTTCCCTGCTTCTCCCCCAGCGCAGCCAACGCCGATTTCAAATCCTCCTGCAAGGCTTCCGGATTCGGCGTAACCGCAGGCGCGATTGCCGCAGGCGCGGCGGCGGTTGCGGCATCCGCGCTCCCACGCGGGCCTGGACTGGTCGCGCATTCCGCTGCTGGTTTGCCGTTCCCCTCGATGGCGGCCCGCAACGCAAGCACTCGATCCACAGCCTCTTTTTCGCCCAACCAGCGGGTCTCAAGACTCTCCGCTGCCTTTTGAGAGTCTGAAATTTTTCCCTGCAGCTCGGCGATGCGCGTGGTGTCCATCGTCACCCCCGCAGCCTGGTCGCGCTCGAGGGCGTCCAGTTCGCGCTGCAGCGTCTGAATGCGCCGCCGAGCATCCTCAACTTCGGAAGGGCGAGAGGAGAGGCCGATCCGCACGCGGGCGGCGCAGGTATCGAGCAAGTCCACGGCTTTATCGGGCAACTGGCGTCCGGAAATATAGCGGCTCGAGAGCTTCACAGCTTCGACCACCGCCTGGTCGAGAATCCTGACCTTGTGAGATGCTTCATACTTCTCACGCAAACCGCGCAGCATCAAAATTGTATCTTCCTCGCCGGGCTCATCCAGCTTGACGAGTTGAAAACGCCGCGCCAGCGCCGGATCTTTCTCAAAATATTTCTTGTACTCCGACCAGGTGGTGGCGGCTATGGTTCTCAGCTCTCCTCGCGCCAGGGCCGGCTTGAGAAGATTGGCGGCATCCCCACCCCCGACGGAGCCACCGGCCCCGATGAGAGTATGGGCCTCGTCGATAAAGAGGATGATTGGCTTGGGTGATTCCTTGACTTCAGTGATGACGGCCTTGAGGCGGTTTTCGAATTCCCCTTTGACCCCAGCTCCCGCTTGAAGAAGACCAAGATCCAGACCAAGGAGTTCGACACCGACGAGGATCGATGGCACATCCCCTTCCACGATTTTCAGCGCAAGCCCTTCCACTACGGCGGTCTTGCCCACGCCTGCCTCACCCACGACGATCGGGTTGTTCTTGCGTCGCCGCGCCAGGATGTCGATCATCTGACGGATCTCGCGGTCTCGGCCAAAGACAGGATCGATCTCACCTGCCCGAGCTCTCGCAGTGAAGTCCATTGTGAAGCGGGCCAAGGCAGATTCGCCATCTGTCCGCCGGGCGCCTGGAGCTGCTTCTCCCTCTGGAGCGACTCCCATCGCTTTGGCGCTCTCGGATGACTGCTCCACAATCGAGAGAAGTTTCTTGCGAATTTCTTCCTTGGATATTTTGTCGAGCAGGTCGACAAAAGCTCCACTGGTGTAACGCGAAGGGCGGTCGATCAAAGTTGCCACAAGCACACCGGAACGAATTTCTGCCAGTCCCAGCTCGAGGGACGCCATAAGCCAGCCGTCTTGAAGCCACTCCAGCATGAGCGGTGAAAACACGGGCTTGCCGGCATTGCCGCTGCGGAATTCTTCCACGGCACGCTGAATTGCCTTTTGAAAATGAGCAGGTTCGATTTCAAAATGGCGCAAAATCAGCTGCAGGTCGCCATTGGGGTCCTCGGCCATCTTGAGCAGCAGATGCTCTACCGTAACCTCATAATGTCCTCGAGAGACACACAGGCCGGCGGCGCCTTCGAGAGCGCGAGTGCAAGAACGATTCAATCGGCGCAAGAGAGATTTGATTTCAACGCCAATCATTTTGACCTCGATTCTATGGTCCCGCAGGGCTCAGGGTTGCAGCACCGCGCCATGGAAAAGCGACTTGGGGCGATTGGATGACAGGTTGGCGAAGCACGACCGAAGGATTCTGACCGGGCAGCGAAAGGCAACTCGTCCAGGACAGGCGCACAGGTGATTTGCTCGAAAGACGCAACGGCGGAGTCTCTTCAGCGCGGAGTTTTACTTCGACATCGAAATCCAGCCGGTCGGTAATATAGAAGCGAATCAGATTGATCAACGCTGCGTAATCCTTGGAGACAGGAAGGAAGCGCAAATAATCTTTCAGGGCAAGCGGCCCGATCTCAACCCGGAACTTGCTGCCCAAATCTCGCACTCGCGCTCCAATCGTCAGATTGTGACCCAGCGCGCAATTTTCCATTCCCAGCCGGTTTTGTTGAGAGGCATCGACCCGTGCCCACCGTTCCACGCACTGCTTTACTGCGAAGTCAGGCAGCGAAAAATAGTCTTTCAAGATGCCCGAGAGAACCGAGGCGGAATGCGGCTTGCGGGTGATCAGTCCTGCATACTGTAGCAGCCTGACGGAGGGGAGCCCGGTAGATTCAATCAATTGTCGGGTGCCCAAGCCTATCAGGGAATACACCCGCCTGGAGTACTCGTCCGAGCCTTGATGACGGAATTGGACGGTGTGCCGGTATTTTTCCCAAGCCCGATAAAAGAGCGACAGAGCACGATGGTGAAAAAGATCCACAAAATCCCGAACTGCCTTTTGGTCGTTTTCCTTCCAGAACAAGTCTTCCGTGCAAAACGTGGGGAGAGGTGAATCGCTCGAGTAAAGACCGAGAAACGAAGTGGTGATGCGGAACCGCTGTCCCGTTGGCGACTCTTCTCCGTCCGCTTCAATAGCAAGAAGATCTGCAGCCGGGAAGCTCATAGAAACCGCTGGCTTCAGGCGCAACCGTTCATCCGAAGCAGAGCTGCCACCTCCCACGCCCGCTCCCCCCAGGTAGCGCTGGAGGAGTTGGATTACCTGAAAAAAGGAAAACGCGTGAGGCTTGTCCTGGAGCGCCTTTATCAGGCCAGAATTTGACGGCCGAGTCTCGGAGCCCATTGGTAGATTTCTCCCTGCTTCACACCGCGTACGGTGAGCCGAGTAAATGAATTCAATGTGGCGTAAAGAGCAAAGACATCATTCAGGATGTTGGCGAAAAGGTAAAGGTCACCTTCGCCCGTGAAGTTTGTTTCCAAAAGGTCCAGCTGAATAGACGTGCCTCGGATTGGCACGCCTTTCATGAGCCAATCCATAGGCTGAGTGCTGACGTGTTGAATCGAGTCGAGGCGCAATTCGTTTTCGCGGGCAGCCTGGCGGTCCACTAGCGCATGGAAATTGTAAATCTCCAGTATCGATCGGAGGGACTGCGTACTGGCCAAGCTCAAATAATTCAAAGCCAGATGCGACAACAAGCGCCAGTGGAGCCCTTGATCCAGAGGAGGCCGGATGGACGCCGTAACTCCTGAAATGTTACGGAAGGTCGCAAACTCGGGAGAATCGGCGGTGGCCTCGCAAATATCACCCACTCGGAGGTGTCCGGGCAGATTCCGATTGGTGCAAGTCAGGTCAATGGATATTGTTTCGGCAGGAGGCAGCACGCGGGTTTCCTGTGCGGAGACGAATGCAACGAAGGTGTCGGTCCCTTCCCCCACCACGGAGGGGCGCAGTCGAGTCTGGAAGAAGATAGACTCCTGATCAGCTCCCATATCATGGGTGAATGTACAGAACGGCGCATAGTCCCGCGGTTGCACCTGGCCTTCTGACCAGCCCGCAACCCGATCAACGGAATAGGTTTCGTAATGAAGAGCGTCCACCGAGGCCGGGCGGACGCGATGCTCGACTCGGTCGTGCTCCAGGCGGATAGGGTCGGCGGTGTGAGGGAACAAGTTGATGATCGGCGTGCAGAAGAGCTGGAAGTTTTCCGGTGTGATTCTAGGAACCCTCTCCGGCCCCTTCTTAAATCGAAAATGGAGCTCAAATCTTCCGCCCGTCTCAAGTTCCGACGCTCTCTTCAGCCCGCTGATATCCAGGAACATGAACTTTGCAGGCAGAGCGAAATACTCCTGGAGCAGGCGAAACCCGGCGAACGATACCTGCGGGTAGGGTAGAAGAGCTTCATCCTCAGAGAAGCCTGCGACCTTTACAGAAGAGGCTGGGAGGGTCAACCGCTGGCTTGGCTTCCCCTCTAGAAATCCCTGAAAAACGATCTCGCTCAGGTTGCGGCCGAACCAGAGATAGAGAAGGTTCGTCACCTCATGCGCTCCACCCAGGAACAGACGCAGGGGGTCTGCGCCCACCTGCGCCAGCGGCACCCCTTCGGACATCTGGAATCCCAACCGAATCGTCAGAGGCGCTTCAGCCCTCTCTTCAATGGCAACCGTGGTCAACTCCATCGGGTAAAGATCGACATCGTAGCAGGTCCGAAAGCGGCAACGCGTCCCCTCTATCGGGAGGGAAGCGACTTCCGTGCCGCGAGGTATGCGGACCTTGTCGACCACTGCGCCTGGGACAGGCTTGAATCTCAATATGGACATGCTGGGAATGGGGCGAAGATAGTGAGGCCAGAGCAGATTAAGCAGGCCGTGCGTTACTTCTGGAAAGTCATCGTCGAGCTTCTGCCGGATGCGTCCGGCCAGGAAGGCAAACCCCTCTAATAGACGCTCGACGTCTGGATCACTGCCGCGCTCGGCAAGCATATGGGCCATGGCAGGGTAGTCTTGGGAGAATTCCTTCCCCATCTCCCGCAGAAACGTCAACTCGTCCTGGTAGTACTTATTAAACATGCATCAGCCCACGCTATCCGCGAACCACAACCTCACCGCCGCTATCAATTTTGGTTTCGAACGAAACAGCCTTGCGGGAAGAGGAGGGGGAAAGCACTGCGGTCACATCGAAGTGGAGGCTAAAGACATCATCTTCAGACCCTGCGTATTTGACCCTGACGTTGCAGAGCCTTGGTTCGTACTTCTCGATCGTGGTACGAATGGCTTGTTCCATGAAGCGAATGGATTCGGGAAAGGAGTGCACCAAGTCAGCCATATCGGGGATGCCGTAGTCCGGCGCCACCGGGGCGTTACCCCGGCGGGTGTTTAACATTTTCCCGAGATGCTCCAGGATCGACGAGACAATCTGGGAGTCGCTTGACCGAGTCGTTCGAACTGCGTCTGGCCGTGGATCCGCAAGTCGCTCTAACAGGCTGCGCTCGCGGAGCATGGTCATCTCCCTTCGGTGCGCCTGACGCGCACGGATCAGCTTTGATGGGTTTTTAGAAGATACCGGAACCCGTCGACTGGCATGGGAATTCGAGCAGGGGAACCCCCGAGGCACAGCTTCTCGTCTTTTACTTCTTGTCCAGCTTTCCGACTAATCCGAGAGTGAAAAATGCACCCATGTACTTGAAGTGCGGCCTGACCTTCATATCCACTCGATACCAGCCAGGATCTCCTTCGACGTCTTCCACTTTTATCTGCGCGGCGCGCAGCGGCCTGCGGCTGCGTACCGCTGGAGAAGGAGCCTCCATGTCGGCCACGTATTGGGAAATCCATTTGTTGAGCTCGAGCTCCAGGTCTGCTTTCTCCTTCCAGCTGCCGATCTGCTCCCGCTGCAAGACCTTGATGTAATGGGCCAACCGGCAGATGATGAACATGTAAGGCAGCTGCGTACCGAGTTTATAATTCGTTTCCGCTGCTTTCCCTTCGGCGCTGATGCCGAAAAACTTTGGCTTTTGGCACGAATTGGCAGAAAAGAATGCCGCGTTGTCGCTGTCCTTACGCATCGTCAGGGTGACAAAACCTTCCTCAGCGAGCTCGTACTCGCGGCGCTCGGAAATGAGTACTTCGGTTGGAATCTTGGTTTGAATCTCCCCCATCGCTTCAAACTGGTGCATCGGTAAGTCCTCAATTGCCCCGCCGCTTTGCGGCCCGATTATATTGGGGCACCAACGATACTTGGCGAAGCTGTCAGCCAGCCGCGTAGCGAATGCGAACGACGTATTGCCCCATAGGTAGTGTTCGTGGCTGCTGCTCACTCTCTCTTCGTAGTTGAACGATTTGACCGGGTTCGAATCGGGACCGTACGGGAGCCTTAAAAGGAAACGCGGCAGGGTCAAAGCCACGTAGCGCGAATCCTCCGATTCGCGGAAAGATCGCCACTTGATATACTGTGGCCCTTCCATGATGGCCTTGATGTCTTTCAAATTTGGCAGCCGCAAGAAGCTGTCTTCTCCAAAGAATTTGGGGCTTGCAGCGGCGATGAAAGGCGCATGCGCCATGGCTGAGACGCTGGCTATCTTCTGCAGCAACGCCATGTCCTGGGGGCCTGGGCCAAAATCGTAGTTGGCGACCATGGCTCCGAAAGGCTTGCCACCAAACATGCCGTATTCCGCGGTATACACGGTCTTGTACAAGCCTGATTTCATGATTTCCGGCGCATCTTCGAAATCGTCGATCAGGTCCTGCTTGGAGACGTTCAGAATCTCAATCTTGTTGTTCTCTCGAAAGTCCGTCCGATCCACGAGGAGTTTGAGGCCGCGCCAGGTGGATTCCAGCGTCTGCAGATCTTTTTGGTGGAGGATTTCATCCAGCTGCAAAGAGAGTCTGCGATCCACCTCCACGATCATTTCATCGACGAGACGGCGTTCCACGCGCTCCTGCGCGCGCGAAGGACGCAGCATCTCGGCAAGAAACGCCTCGACACCCTTCCGTGCCACGTCGTAGCCGAAATCGGACGGCTTCATCTTGGTTTGCTGGAGGATCTCTTCGATTAGAGAAGGCGATTCCGCTTGGACCTCCGTAGTGCCGGTCTGAACGTCCTTCTCATTCTTCGCATCAGCCATGTTTTTCTCTCCCGCCCCTGGACGGGGCTCATGGAACGTCTTATTCCTTATTCTCGATTCCCAGTTCCTTCATCATCCGTTCCCGAGCGCCATCATCCTTTAAGAGCTCCTGCATCTTCTTACGGAAACCGGGAACATTTCCTAAAGGTCCTTTCAAAGCTGTCAAGGCATTGCGCAATTCGGTCAACTGCTTCAGCTCAGGAACTTGTTCCGCGACGGACTCAGGCCCGAAATCCTTTAGCGTCTCTACCTTCAAACTCACGGGTAACTCGTCCCCTTCCTGATTGGAGAGTTTATTCGCGACCGTGAAATTCAGCGACAGGTCTTGCTTGCGCATTACCTCATTGAAATTGTCTTTGTCTACATTTATGGTTTTTCGATCCTCCAGCGGGCGATCATCTTTTCGCAGTGTAAAGTCTGCCATAACCAGCTGCTTGAAAGGCAACTCGATCTCCTCTTGAGCGCCGCCTGTGGCAGGCTTGTAAATGATATTGATTCTTTCCCTCGGAGCCACAGAACCTTCTTTAGCCATACAAACCTCCTTGAGAAGTTGCCCGCATTTTATGATTCCACAGCCAACGCTGCGTTGACGTCAAGTCGGCACAGCCGTTGGTAGAGCTCCTGTAGCTGGCGCTCTACATCAGGACGCATTTCCTGTATGCCGGCCGCGAGCTTCTGACGGCAGAGGAAAAGCTGATGAACAACCTCCAGGCTCAGCTCCGGTTCCCATTCCTCCAAAGCGAACCGGCTGACATCCTCATCCAGAGACATGAGCTGTGGGAGGGCCAGTTGGGGTTTTCCAGACTCCATGCAGAGCCTGGCGAGCTGGAGTCTCCAGAGGAAACGCAAGCGCCTTTGCGACGTCTTTGCAATCCCTTCTTTGAACAGCGCCACTGCTTCCTGAAGTTTCCCGGTTTCCACCAGTCGCCGTGCCACGCTGGTGGCTGAGTCCAACTCCTGCACCCCTTCTCCGGCACCGCTCCTATTGTTCTGGTCAGCCACGTGACCACTTGGGACAAGAAGCGACAGCACTTGCGCCTCGATCCAAGATTTGGTGACGGGATCTGCGAACGGAGCAGAATCGCTGAATCTCAACTCGAGAAGCTCGGGAAGCCTGCGGAGCAGGGCGGCAAGCTCTGCCACGATGACCTGTCTGGCGGCGCTGAATTTTTCACCCATTTGCGCAAGCGCATGAACGCAATGGCGCTGCAGATCGAATGCGAAAATCCTCTCGGAAAAATTGGACTCAACTTCATCCACCAGAGAGTTCCATTCACCATGGGCCAAGAGGGCCTCGCAGCGTTGAATCGCACCGGGCGGTGGAGGCGGAATATGGGTAGTTCCATTCGCGTGAACTGGAGAGGAAACAAGCCATCCCCAGCTGATCGTGCGTCGGATGCGAAAGGCGAGCGGATCACTGATGTCTGTTCCAGAATAGAAAGCAGCCACCCTCGAGAGCCTTTCTCGACACTCATCGATGACCTTCTCTGCATCCGACGCATCCGTGACTTCACCACGTGCCACGGCCTCCTCGCGGCGAGCTCGTTCCTCTTTAGCTTTGTTAGCGGCGGCTGCTCGAGATCGTAGCTCATTTGCCTGCGCATTGGCATATGAAAGCAGATCGTTGAAGCCAGGAGCCTGGTCCCCGAAGAATTCTGAGATAGTGGATACGAAATCCTGTGTTGCTTTCTCCAACTCCAAAACCACGTGCTCTGGAGCAACCCTCAGCTCCTTGCGGGCAAGGACCGCAGTCATCCGGTCGTGAAGCCATTCGACCGCTCCAAGCCTTCCTCGCATGCGGCTTTTTTCAGGATAGGCGCTCTCCCAATAGTTCTTTACTAGCGCTTCATACATGCGAAGCCCGCTAAGCAGACCTGCACATCCTTTAGTCTGGAAAAGACCAAAAACCAGGTAACCTGCGACTCGGTAGTCTTTCGATTTGGTTCCGAGACAGGCCGTGGAAAGTCGAACAATAGAATCCCAATCGACGACCGTGGCAGTTAGCGATTCGGTCTTGGCGATTTCTGAGCTGAGCAGTTCGAACTCCGGGTCGTAACGCAAAGACTCGCCCGCAGGCGCTGTCACGCTGATGGGATTGCACCCCAAGGCCACAATCTCCGTATTCAGAGCAGACATGAACGCAATCTCCCGACGCTGGAGGAATAAACTTGTCAGCGACCGAGTCTTTGATTTTCTAAGAACCCTAACTCTATCAATACATTACGGCTTGGATTCGCTTCTGAAATTGCAGCTAATTATTCGTTTGCCGTCGAACCTTGTCAAGCCCTTTCCCCCCCATCCCTTAGTTTTGCAGCCTCGATTATCTCTTGGACTTTCTTGGCTAGCGGATCGGGTATTTGTGCCAAGGCATCCACATCCACAACTTCCTCGAAGAGAGAGGTTCCGCTCATCTCCGTGGATTCGAGAATTAAATGGTCCGGCGGAAGAACCGAGCGTATTGGAGCAGTCAGAGTTGTGAGAGGTAGTGCGCCTAAATCCGGGGAGGTTTCCGTGGAGACTTCCCACCTCAAAGCACGAAGCAGATTAACAATACCGGCGCTCTTGGTTAGCATGGAATGGATCAAGCAGCAACGGATAACAAACTCGCGAACATCTTCCCTTTTTTGCTCCTCTTTGCCCGCAATCCCCTGACGCAAGCGAGATAGGCTGATTCCAGATGCATAGGAGAGAACATAACGCACAGGCGAAGTGAGAGTCACAGGTTTTTTGGTTCCGCCACTCTGAATTTCGTGCAGCGACTCCCACGGGTAGATTTCCAGCGTCAGCCCGACAGGCTTGAGTGGGGGCCGTAGCGGACGAGGCAGATCAAAGGGTTTACCAGCTGCCTTTGCGTAGATATCCGCGAGGATCGCGAAATTCTTTTCCGCGTCGACGACCTGTTCAGTGCTAGCGCTCTCAACATAATCGCCGAGAAGCCGACGAGGGCGGAGCAGGGGGGACACCGTGGTTAAATGCCCTCTCAGCTCAGAAACCAAGTGGTCTGAAACAGCACGCGTAACCTTCCGCAGAAAAAGAAGTCGGCCGATGCTGAAGTCCTGGGTCATGGTTATCGTTCCCCCACGTTTTCGTGAGTGGCTTAGTACTCCCTTTCACAATTCATTTGTGGCTCTGCCAGCACATGTGCAGAAGATCCTTCGCCTTTCAACTGCCTAGTTGGTCATACCCGAAATCTTGGTTAATCCAACCAATGGTCTAGCCGATGGCTGGAATTTTTTCACTGTTTGTTGGCCAAAACTCTATCACAATTGAAGGCTAGTCTTTGAACCTTGTACATGATTTGGGTAGCATCTGATTTCCGATGCCCGCCCAACCAAGAAACTCTTGCCTAGATTGTGGACGAACGGTGGCTACAGGCAACAACCAACCAAGCTGCCACAAATCAAAATAGCTCGTGTGTTCACCCATCCCTAGCCTTCAAGAAAGGCGCCCTTTCGGTTATCATTCCTTCCGATGACCGCGATCCTCTACTGTCAATCAGGCTCACTCAAAGGCCGGGAAGTAAAGCTAAAGAGAGATGTTACGCTCTTAGGTCGCAAAACGGACAATCATATTGTTTTTGATGACGAGGTCGTCTCAAGTTATCACGCGGAAATCCGGCGCAAGGGAGAGCGTTATCTCCTGGTCGATCTAGAGGCTACGAACGGAACGTTCGTAAACGGAAAGCCAGTCCAACAGGTCCAACTCAGGGCTCACGACAAAATCGAATTGGGTGAGGGGGGGCCGCTTGTTGAGTTCTATTGCGAAGGCGAAGACGATGAGAGACGTCCCAGCCTGAAGCCGCTGACCGGCGCTTGGGAAAAAGACATTGAATCCTTGTCCTTGGAGGACGGTTCAACTTCTCTCGGGCGCAGTAGAGAAAATGACATCGTCGTGGGCCGCACGCACGGCTCCGTGGTTTCGAGCCGTCACGCGGTGGTCGTTGTTCATTCTGGCTTCTGTGAACTCGAGGACTTGGAGAGCGCCAATGGAACCTTCGTCAACGCAAAGCGAATCTCCAAAACGAAACTGCACGACGGCGACAGAGTAGAACTAGGAAGTGGTGGCCCAGTTTTCGAGTTTCGGTGGGCTGCCGAGTCTCGCAAGCATATAAAGCAACCTGCGAAGGAAAGCGACAAGCTTCTCCGCAAGCTGGAACGAGCCGCAAAGGGAGGGCGCGCTGGCGAACAGACCCTGTTCATTTTGCACGCGGCGAACAGGTACTATAAACGAAGGCGTTGGCCGCTCTTGATATTGTTCGGAGTGGTTCTGGCAGCCGGTTTGGTCACAGGGTATCTTTACTACAAGGCGTTGATTGAGAACCGTCGTATACGGGCGCAAGCAGAAGCCCTCTTTTATCAAATGAGATTGCAGGAAGCTCAGCAGGTAGAAAAGAGCCTGGAATCTCCAACAGATTTCAAAAAGTACACGAATGACCGGCGCCTGCAAGAGCAGGCCTACGACAACTTTCTGAAGGATCTAGGGCTTTACGAGGGTAAGACTCCCGTTCAGAGGGCGATCATGCGTTTGGCCAGGCGGCTAGGAGAAACCGATCTTCACGTTCCTCCCGATTTCTACCAGACCACCATGACCTACGTGGAGAAATGGCGCAACACTCCGACGCTGAGAAGAGCGTTGGAGCATGCCCGCCAGCGAAATCTACCCCAGATTATTCGGGCGGCTCTGGACCAGCATGGTCTGCCTCGGGAATTCTTCTTTTTACCCCTTCAGGAGAGCAACTACCAGTTCAAGAGCGTTGGAATCGAGACAACCAGTGGGATTGCCAAGGGCATGTGGCAACTGATTCCCTCAACCGCAAAGGAATACAATCTCAAACTGGGTCCCCTCAAAGACACTCGCGAATACGATCCTTCGGACCAGCGGCACGACGAAGTGGCTTCAACCCACGCCGCAGTGCGTTACCTGGCCTACCTGTACTCGACTAAGGCAGCCGCTTCCGGACTTCTCGTGATCGCGTCGTATAACTACGGGCAGACGCGAATCATCAAGAGGCTCGACGGACTACCCAACGATCCCCGGCAGCGTAATTTTTGGAACTTCTACCGCAACGGTTGGATCCCGGACGAGACGCGGGACTATGTAATGAAAATATTCTCCGCGGCTCTCATCTGCGAAAAGCCTGACCTCTTCCAGATGAATATCGAACCCATCATGCTGGGATGGTGAGAGCCGCTTCTCGGTAGAGCCAGCGATGAGATTCGGAAGATCGCAAATCCGCGACCAGAAGGGCATGCGATTCGTTCCGTGCGGATGGCGATGACGGATTTCCTTTGCTTGAAGGATGCGCTATGATCTCCCGGAGCACGCATCAGCACGCTGGAAATCAACCTTTGAGTCTCTGGAAGGAGTATGAAACTCTGCCCGCTTTGCAAGCGTAACTGGGAAGATGAGTTTCGAGTTTGTCCTATCGATGGACTGGCTCTTCAAGCTGTAGCGGTTGAATCGGATTCGTACACGGGTCAAGCCGTCGGCCGGGCCCGCGTCGGACAAAAAATCGCCGATGGGGAGCACGGCCCAGTGTATCGGGCCGATGAGCCCGTAATTGGCGCAGTCGCCATTCAGTTCATTAGCGCAGAACGGCTCGCCAGTGCGATCCTCATGGAAGCGTTTGAAGATGCAGTCAAACGGACCGCCGGGCTCAATCATCCCAATGTAGTGCGTGTGTACTCTCTGGAACGCACATCGGATGGGAGCGCCGCTGTGCTGATGGAGTATGTTGGAGGAGCCAATCTTGAGGCTCATCGCCGGGATCACCCAACGCTGGATATCCAGAAGGCTCTCCGAATTGTAAAGGAAGCTGCTGAAGGGATCCTCGCTGCGCACCGCATGTCGTTGCTCCATGGCTCTTTGTATCCTTCTCGAATCCTGATTGCGTCCGACGGCACGGCAAAGGTTGGCGGGTTCCACCGAAGCGGCTTGCGAGACGATAGTTTCTCATTGACTCCCACGCCCTTCGGCCTTGCTTATCTGGCTCCAGAGCGCACCGGTATCCTCCGGGATATCCCGGCGCCGGACTACCGGGCAGACGTCTACAGTTTGGGAGCGATCCTCTACGAGCTTCTTGCAGGTAGGTTGCCTTACGAAGCGAAAAGTATAGAAGAAATGGGTGCGGCAATGGCGGCAGGTCCTCCGCTGCCGCCGAGTTTCTCCAATCCCCAGGTGTCTCCGACCCTGTCACGCGTGGTTCTCAAGGCCCTGTCGCAGCACCCGGGCGATCGACACACATCGGTGGAGAACTTCATTCGGGAACTCGAAGCTGCACGCCGACCCATCCGCGAACCTGAACGGGAATCTGCAGGCGACCGCTACCCAAGCCCCGTGTATGCCGGTGCCGGC
>Ga0187892_10008929_pt1 | contig 13434 bp, 10 predicted proteins | sample MA1701073metaG_FD_139345 | JGI IMG/M metagenome (GOLD analysis project Ga0187892, IMG submission 139345) | Bio-ooze microbial communities from a basaltic lava cave in the Kipuka Kanohina Cave System on the Island of Hawaii, USA - MA170107-3 metaG ...
CCGCCGCGTGGTTGCGCCTCGCTCTCTTCGCCATACAACTCTCCGCTTTCTCGGGCCTCAGGCCCGCTCTAAAAAGCAGAGTTTCCACTCATCCGGCTGTACAGATTTCTGGGGCCAGCTCTGTCGATCTCGCGCCGTGTGCTGTTGCCTTCGGCATCCTGGGTGCGCACCAGGCGGTTGGCGGCGTCGTACTCGCTGCTGGCGCTGTAGCCGTCGGGATTGACGGTCTTGATGAGGTTGCCGGCGGCGTCGTACTGGAAGGTGGTGAGAAAGCCGCCGGCGTCGGACTGCGAGGTCTTGCGGTCGGTGAGGTCGTAGCCGTAGGTCATGCTGTCGAGCACTGCCAGGCCATCGCTCAGGCTGTGGCCGACATAGTTGCCGTTGTCGTCGTAGAAGTGGTCGCGGTAGCGGCCCAGCTTGTCGGTGCCCTGGCGCGCGCGGCCGAGTTCGTCGTAGTCGATGGCGGTGGGATGCCAGTCGGCGTCGATGCCGCTGCGCATCCGGCGCAGGTCGTCATAGGTGAGCGTGGGACTGGTTTCGGCGGGCTCGTCGATGCCGTCGCCGGTCTTGTCGCCCACACGCGTGATGTTTTGCAGGTTGAGGTTGGCTCCGTCGTAGTTGAACGTCCATAGCGGGCCCGACTGCGCTGCAAAGTCCTTCACGCGCTTTGTAGTGCGCCGATTGCCGTTGGCGTCGTAGGTGTGGATGGTCCAGGCGATCACCTCGGCGGCCGACGGCGTGTAGCCGGCCGGGTTCGTGATGCCGGCGCCGACGCCGCTCTTCAGCACGATCTCTTCACGTACGTTGCCGCCGGTGTCGTACTTCAGGATCGTGAAGTTGCCGCGTGCATCGCGGATCTTCTGTGGCTGGTTGAACGCGGTGAAGTACTCGAAGCTCGCGATGCCGAGCGTGCCGCCGAAGCTCGCGTTCGACGGCGCTTTGACCGAGATGACGTTGCCGTTGCCGTCGTAGGTGAAGCTCGTGACGTGGCCGAGCCGGTTCTTGGCGGTCAGGCGGTTGTACGGATTGGGGCAATCCGTCGGCGCTGTTCCTTTCGGATTGGGACAGTCGAAGGTCGCCTCGCTGATGGCGCCGCGCGGATCGATCTGCTTGACGAGATTGCCGTATGGGTCGAAGAAGCCGTGGAACGTGTTGCCGCGCGGATCGACGGTCACCGTTTCGCGACGGAAATCGTCATACGTATAGGTCGTGGTTTCTTCCGCCGGAAAGCGCGTTTCGCGGAACAGGCGGTTGGTGGCGTAGTACTCATAGCGCACGCCGTTGCCGCGCGGCATCGTGACCCGCTCCAGCATGTGGGCACGCTTGTCGTCCGTGTAGTACGCGTAGACGACCGGGTTCTGCCTGCCTGCGAGCGCGAGCGGGTTGAAGACCCGTTGCAGATTGCCGTTGGCGTCGTATTCGTATTTGAAGCGGCGGCCGGTCCAGTCCTGCGCATACTCGATGCGGTTGCCGGTGTAGGTAAAGGTCAACGACTTGCTCAACGCGTCGGTGACGCTGGCCAGCAGATTGCCGGAGTAGCCAAGCGTCAGCGCGTTGTTGTTGCGATCGGTGATGCTGATCAGATATGCCTTCTGACCGACCGTGCCGGCAGCCGCCTGAAAGCGATAAGTAAGACCCGACTTTTCGCGAATGGTGATGACCTGATCGGCCGCGTTGCGGGTGACCTGAAAGTACATCCCCTTAGGTATCGTGAAAGTCGAGCCCGCCGACAGGCCGCCGGCGGTTGCACCGCTCACTTCAACGCGTTTTTCGGCGCCGGTGCCATCGAACCAGCTGATTGAATCGGTGATGTTGTTGGTATCGGCCGCGTCAGCGACGTTGTCGAGCTTCTCATCACGGAACGCCAGATACTGGTTGTAGGTGTGCGTCCACCCGAAGCCGAGCGGGCCGTCCTGCGGATCGCGGCTGTTGTAGCTGCGCGCAAAAACGAAGTCGAGTCCACCGCGCCCGCGAATCGAGAAGTCGCGCTGCGAGTGGAACAGATTGCCGGTGACCATGTTGACGCGACGGCCGAACATGGTGTTGTGCGGCGATGCGCCGTTGCCGATGTTGCCGCCGAAGATCAAGGTCGGCGCCTGCGGCTGGATTGGCGACGGCTGCAACAGCAACGAGCCGCTGAAGAGGCTGCCCGAAACGCTGCTGCCGACGTAGCCGGTGTCGCTGGGAAGCGTGGCCTGGGGTGTGTCCGGCGGCGGAGGCGGCGCGTTATAGATCGGCGGCGGACGATCGGTCAGTGTGTAGCCGCCGGCGTAGTCGCCGCTGATGATGAAGCCGGCACCAAAACCGCCCGCGGTCTTGAGCGCCAGATAGACATAACCCTTCCAGCGGTCATAGTCGATCAGTTCCTGAGGAATTTTGACGGAGAAGCCGTTGTTGATGAAGTTCGACTCGATGTCGTTGACCTGGGCTTCCGTGTAGCGAAAGCCAACTCGTCCATCGTTCAGTAGCTTGCTGCGGGCCGCAGCCCACGAAATGCTCCCGGGGATCTGAAGTATCGGAATCCCTTTCTCCCTTGCAAACTGCAAACCGCGAACGGTTGAAACTGCATCGCGCTTGGACATCTCCATCCAGATGTGTGACTCGTACGCCGAGGACGCATAGCCGGCGAGCTTCAGCTCTTCGAAGTCGAGCGTGCCGTCCGCGAGCTTCACGCTGCGGGTCAGGCCGCCCGGCACGTCGACCAGATACCCGTCGCGATCGATGCCGTAGGCAACGTCAAACAAGTAGACGACTCTCGACTGGGCCGATGTGAGCCCTATGTGCGGTCCGCTCTGGCCGCTCGAACCGCGCAGCTCGCCGATGACGCGCGCGGAGCGCGCGATGTAGTGCATGTACTTCAGGCCGGCGATGTGAAGAAACTCGCCTTCGGTGTCGTCGAGAGCCTGGTTCGTTGTGGGCGGCGGGCCATTCGCGAGGGCTCGCACGCTGGACAGAAGGCGCTGAGCGCGTGAAGCGATCAGCAGTTCGGTTGTCTGATGCGAATAGACCTGCAGTGCGTGAAGATTGGCTATTGCGATGCTGTTGTATTCAACTTTGTTGACAGTGGGAAAGGGGAGTTCCGGCAGACTCAATTCGAGTTGCAGGTACAACTGTTTCGTACAGAAATCTCTGGTCGAGGTTCCGGTTGCATTGACCGCCCCGTCGATTCGCAATTCCGGGACCACCTGAACCTGGCCGCAGATCGATGAGGTGGAACTCGTGCGCCAGTTCTCCAGTGCGGCCTGATTTGTCGGGGAGATGGGTCCGAGCGTGAGGCGCTTCAGCGCGAGGTTCGGCATCGACAGACTGCTGACGTTCAGCAAGTCCGAGCCGCCTGTGGAACTGCCCATCTTCACGGCAAGCTGGTAGCGATGGCTCGCCGGAAGCGCTGCGACATCGGGCGGACCGCCAGTGGTCCAGGCGTTGAACTCCCAAACCTGATAGGGCAGCGATGCGGGCAACACGTCCGCGGACCACGGTTTAGGTGTTCCGACGTAACCCACGTCCTGCAAGCCGGCTCCAACCTGCCGGGGATCGCTGCTGGCGTTGGCCCGAAGGTCTGCCAGCACGGTCTCCATGTACTTTTCGTGCGGCAGCAAGTTGTGCCGCGTGTGCTCGAAATCGTCATAGTCGAACGCGCCGGTCCAGCGTGCTGTTAGCGGCGATTGGTAGTTGTATTCCTTGTAGGAAGGGTCGAGCGGGACCCAGCGATAGCCGGTTGTGTCCCTGCCGCTGCCGCGGTAGTTGTTGTACGGCACGCATGCTTCGACCCAGACGTGCGCGAAGAAAAGCCCCGTGCGCTGTCCGGACGATCCCAGCCGTCCGACGTTGGGGAATTTGCCGCTGGCGAGAATCGCGAAGAGTGCGTCGTATGTCGCGCTCTTTTCGGCTTGACCCGCCGAGTCGATGCTGTAGCCGCCCCACCATTGCGCGGCGCGCGCGTCGCGGCCTTTGCTCGACGCATCGGCGAGAAGAAGCGTTCCGCGTACATAGCGGGCCGGAATGTTCGAAGCCCGTAGCAAAGCGATTAACAACGAGGCCTGTTCGGCAGGGCCGCCAGACTTGCTCAACAGCGTTGCCCGCGCACCCTTCATCGATCCCCAATAAGGCTCGAGGCCGATGTTGTTGACGACGTACTTGAAGATCTCAACCGGCGAATAGTTGAGCGAAGCAGCAAGCTGAGGGATTTCGTCCCCGCGAAGATCGTCAGCAGACAGGTCGAGGTCGGCCACCGGGTCGTAGCTGCAGAACGCCGCCTCAGGCGGCGGTGGACTGGCTGCCAGCGCGCGTGCCGTACCTCCTGCCTGCGCAGAGTCGCGCAGGACAGGTGCTGCCGGAGCGGCGGCCGCTTCGGCATCGGAGCGCGCGCCGGAAAGCGCACGCTCTCGCGGCCCGGGCACGCGGATGACACGCTGTCCGTCATCATCAAGCAGATAGCGCGGCAGCTGCTTGCTCGGCGGTAACTTGAATCCCTCGGGCGGGGTGTCGAAACGGTAGCTTTGGATCGGCCCGAGCTGAGACACCGGCTCCTGTGGCGGTGACAAGCGCGATACGACGCGGGACAGTTCAACTTGAGCAACGCGGCGCTCACCGTCCGTTCTCGCGGTTCGCACGCGCTCAAGCGCTTGCTGCAAACGGTCGAAGCGCTCATCGATCTGGCGTCGCAACGACCGTGACTGTTCGAAGCTCATCGCGCTTTTGCCGGTGCGAATCGCTTCGTCGAGCTTGCGCAGCTCGATCTCTACGCCGACTCGCAGGCTCTTCAGTTCGGTGAGCCAGGTGGCAGTATCGATATCCGGCGCGGTCGGCTCATCGGACCGCGCTCGTAGCGCGGTTGGGGACGAAGCGACGGGCCTTTCGACTGCGCTCTTCAGCTTTTCGAGGTGGTTCGCCAGCGCAGAAAAGACGGCGGGCGGGGCGGCGGTGTTGAGTTGAGGCAGCCTTGAGATCACTTCATTCGAGATCGGCGCGGGATCGTGCCGCTCGCCGGCAGCGGGCTGCGCCTTGATTGGCGGTTGAGTGACAAACAAGACCGCCAGCAGCGACGCTTTGAGCAAGGGCGTGCAGAGTTTGAGCATGGAATCAGTCGTCGAGCAACAACTGCTGAATGATCGTCATCAGCGCCGCACGCCTGAGTGCATCGTCTTCCGTCTGCGTACGCACGACGATTCGTCCCTTCCCGACGGCTACCGCATTGGCCGAATCGGTCGCAGTAACCGTGAGGTCGAACGTCCCGACGACGAACGGCGTGCCGCCGATAAGACCGGACTGAGAAAACGTCAGGCCTCCGGGAAGCGTGCCCGATGACAAAGTCCATCGATATCCGCGGAGCCGCCAACGGCGGACAGCTGTAGCGAGAAGGATTGACCCTGGACCGCGGTTCCGCTGAATCCGCACGATTGCATTTCTGCGCCCAAGACGCCGCATGGAAGTGCGACGAGGCCAGAACCGTGTGAACCTTGGCCGCCCGCGAAGCCGCGACCGTCGCGCACGGTTGGTGATGTTCCCAGCAACGCTTCGAGAGCGTCCGGCATGCCATCACCATCGGTGTCCACTTGAATCGGAGTCGGCGGCAGCACACTGGCGACCAGAGCGGTCGCAACCACTTCCGAATTCCAATGACCGGAAGCGGAGTTCTGTTGAGCAATCAGGTAGTCGAGTGTTGGGCCTGCGTTCACCGGAGAGATTACGGCGAGAGCCGCGTATGCAATGGCGCTATCGACCACATTTGTGATTGTGGGTGGCGATGAGCCGCGATCGGAGAATCCGCCGTTTGCACCGCGTCGTGAAAGAATCCAGGCTGCGGCGTCATTCACGGCTGCGGATATTGACCTTGGCGTGCCTCCGCAGATCAGCGAATCCGCAATTCCGTACTGCGCCTTGATCTCGTGTATCTCAACCGCCAGGAGCGCGGTAACGAGAAGACTCGGCACGACGTTGGTATGCGCGCCTTGATTCGAACCGCCCGCGGGGAACGTCAACGGCCACGCTCGACCCGGTGCACTTGGGACCGTGCTCTGGTGCGGGAGTAGATGACACGCGAGCGTCGCCGCGGCGGCACTGACATCGAGGGAATTGGAGGTGCTCTTTCGCTTTGCGCGCAGCGCGATCGCCGTGTCGAGGAAATTGAACTCGTGCGCCCGCGCTGTTCCCCAAAGGGCTGCGTCTGGTTCGATCACGGCCTGGGCACCGACGCGGCGAATGACGGTCGGCGACTTCCATTCATCAAGCGTCGCGACGAGCGTGTCGTGCTGTCGCTGCGCTTCAATCAAAGCGACGATCTGCCGCGATAGCGAGTCGACGCTTGCCGTTTCCACATTTGACAGCCACGCCAGCGCGGCATGATATGGGTAGCCCTTCGCGCCCGCGGCACGCATCGCGCTGATCGCGGATGCCGCGGTGAGCACACCGCTCGCGCCTGCCTGCGACCAGTTACCTTCGCCGCTTTGCTGGAGCACCAGCCAGGCAACGGCTCGATTGCGAGCGTCCTGGACTTGAGCGTCGGTCGCCGCGAGAGCGACCGGAATCTGGGTGAGGCAGATGGAAATGGCCGCGAGAGCGCGCGCTATCACGCGCGGGCGCAGTGCTCGTCGCACGTTCTTCCTCCAGATTCGCCAAGATCGGCTTGTTCTACGTCGGAGGAAGCGCAATCGCGCGTGTCCTCCTCTCCTTTTTCTACGCTGCCATGACTGCGCGAGCTTCGGCAATCACGGCTTTAGGTGTTGGAACGAAGATTCGTGATCTGTCATCCGTTTCGATGCCGCTCCCTCGATGATCAGCCGCCGCCTTGTGCAACAACGTCCTGCGGTCCCGCCGCAACTACTTCATGCGTGTCCGTCAACCGTTTGCGAATCGCCTCGCTCGCCGCTACTCTCGCCATCAACTCGAACGCCGTCGTTTGCGGCATTTCACTTTGAGCGTCTAAGAAGGGAGCAACACCATGACCACCGTGCAAATCACCTTGCCCGATCAACTGGCCCAGGAGGCGCAGCGCGCCGGGCTGCTGTCGCCGGCGCGGCTGGAGAAGTGGTTGCGCGATCAGCTCAGGGATCAGCGCGTCGATGAGCTGTTCTCGGCGATGGATCGCATGGCCGGCGTCGATGTTCCGGCCGCGATGTCACCCGAGGAAGTGGCCCAGGAGATCGCCACGATGCGCGCGGAGCGGCGGGCGAAAAACGCCGGTTGATCGGCAACGGCAATGCGCCTGGTCCTCGATACAAACGTCGTCGCGTCAGCAGTTCTGTGGGACGGCGTGCCTCGCCTGCTGCTGCAGGCCGGGCGCGAGAAGCGGGTCGAACTTTTCACCAGCGCGGCGCTGCTGGCCGAACTCACCGGCATCCTTGGACGGCGCAAGTTCGACAAGAAGATCGTCGCTTCGACGTTGACCGTTGATCAGCTCGTAGACCGCTATGCGGCACTGGCTGCGCTGGTGCGCCCCACGCCGACGCCGCGCATCGCGCCTGATCCGGACGACGATGTGGTCATCGGTACCGCGCTTGCCGCCAAGGCCGATTTGATCGTCACCGGGGATAAGCCCCTGTTGTCGGTGGCCGAGTACCAGGGCGTGCGCATCGTGGGTGTCAGCCAGGCGGTGCAGATCATCGGCACCGCCTGACGCAATGACGCCCGTGCAGAGCGGTGGAACGTCAGAGCTGGTCCGATTTTTTGAACAGGGCCTAAGAGGAAGTGAAGCCACCCCTGGCCTCGATCCTCGATTCTGATCTCAGGGCAATTCCTCCTGCCGCGTGAGAAACACCATGTCGTCACCGGCACTCGTCGTCAGCCACGTCATCGGGATGTCCTTGAACTGCTTCTCGACCGTGTCGCGTCCGCCGCCGACTTCGACGACCAGGATGCCGCCGCGTTTCAGATAGCTGCGCACTTCGCGCAGCAAGCGCTTGATGACGCTCATGCCGTCGGTGCCACCGGCCAGGCCGAGCTTAGGTTCGTGCGTGTACTCCTTCGGCAGTTTCGCCATTGCCGCATCGGTCACGTATGGCGGATTGCAGAGGATCACGTCGTAACGTTTGGCCGGCACCGCGTCGAAGAGATCGGACTCGAGCAGCTTGATGCGGGATTCGAAACCGTAGTCGGCGACATTGCGCTTGGCCACCGCCAGCGCTTCCTTCGAGACGTCGGTCATGTCGACCTTAGCCTTCGGAAACACATCGGCTGCCATCACGCCGAGACAACCCGAGCCGGTGCACAGATCAAGCACATCGGCGACGGTGATCGGATCCTCAACCCAAGGCTCCAGCGCATCTTTCAGGAGTTCGGCGATGAACGAGCGCGGCACGACCGCGCGGTTGTCGATATAGAACTTGTAGCCCTGCAGCCAGGTCTCCTTCAGCACATACGCGGCGGGCGTGCGCTTTTTGATCCGCAGGTCGATCACCTGCAACAACGAGTTGATTTCGGCGTGAGTCAGGTAGGCGTCAAGAAAAACCTCGAGCCGCTCGGTCGGCAGGTTCAGCGTGCGCATCACGAGGAACACCGCCTCGTCGAACGCATCGACCTGGCCGTGGCCGAAGTGCAGCCCGGATTCGTTGAAACGCGTGACGGAAAAACGCAGCACGTCGCGCAAGGTGCGTAAATTGGCCTGGGCGTCGATCGACATTTTTATTCGCCTTCCGTCAGCAGCAGTTCCAGTGTGCGGCGATAGATATCGGTCAGCGGCTCGATGTCCGCCAGCCGCACGCACTCGTTGATCTTGTGAATCGTTGCATTCGGCGGCCCGAACTCGATCACCTGCGGACACACCGACGCGAGAAAACGGCCGTCCGACGTGCCGCCGGTGGTCGATAGCTGCGGCCTGATGGTGGTGCGTTCTTCAATCGCGCGCGAAATCGCCGCGACCAGCTTGCCCGGTTGCGTCAGGAACGGCAGAGCGCCTACGGTCCAGCGCAGTTCGACGTCGAGTCCGTGCTTTCGCAGTAGCACTCCGATTCGCCGCATCAGGCTCTCGGCGGTCGATGCAGGCGCGAAACGCAGATTGAAGTCGATTTCGCACGCGCCCGGAATCACGTTGCCGGCGCCGGTGCCGGCATGAATGTTCGACACCTGGAAGGTCGTTGGCGGGAAAAATGCGTCGCCGTCGTCCCAGTGTTCGCGGGCGAGTTCCGCCAGCGCAGGCGCCAGTTGATGCACCGGATTGCGCGCGAGCTGCGGGTACGCAACGTGACCTTGAATTCCCTTGACGACGAGCTTGCCGGAGAGCGATCCGCGGCGGCCATTCTTGATCGTGTCGCCGAGCGCGTCGACCGACGTCGGTTCACCGACGATGCAGAAATCGATCGCCTCGCCGCGCGCGGTCAATTGCTCGACGACCGCGATCGTGCCGTCGGTGGCGGGACCTTCCTCGTCGGATGTGAGCAGCAGCGCGATCGAGCCCGTGTGATTCGGCCGTGCGCGGACGAACTGTTCAGAAGCGACAGCAAATGCCGCGACCGAGGTTTTCATGTCGGACGCGCCGCGACCGAACAGGTGGCCGTCGCGTTCGCTCGGTTCGAACGGATCGCTCGACCATTGTTCGCGCGGCCCGGGTGGAACCACGTCGGTGTGGCCGGCAAACACGACGGTCGGGCGCGCATCACCGCGCCGCAGCCACAGATTGGTCGTGCCGTTGCGCGCGATCGTCTCGGCGCGAAATCCGTACGGCGCCAGATGCGAAGCGATGATCTGCTGGCAGCCGTCGTCGGCCGGCGTGACCGATCGGCGCGAGATCAGCTTGCGGGTGAGTGCGAGTGTGGATAACACGGGCGGCGATGATATCGCCCGCGTCTTAGATGTTTAGCGTGAATTCGGAGAACGACGAGGCCGGTGCCACCGGCTGACCTTTGCTGTTCGACACCGCCGCCTGCGCCACGGGCTTGCCGGCATTGTTGATCAGCCACAGCAGGTTGTTCTTCGAATCCGCGGACGCGAGGGCATCTTCGCGCGTGATCACATCCCTTTTCAGCAGCGTGTACAGGCTCTCCTCGAACGACTGGCTTTCGGGCGACAGGCTCTGCTCCATCGCTTCCTTGATCGATTGGACGTCACCGCGTTCGATCAGATCGACCATGTGACCGCTGTTCATCATGATCTCGACGGCTGGCACGCGGCCGCCTTTTTTCGAGCGCACAAGCCGCTGCGACACGATCGCCTTCATCGACGCGGCCATGTCCTGGAATAGCGCCAGTCGCGTTTCGGGCGGATAGAAGCTGATCACCCGATTCAGTGCGTGCGCGCTGTTGGTCGCGTGCATCGTTGCCACCACGAGATGACCCGACATCGAATACGCAAGCGCCGCGCCCATCGTGTCGCGCTCGCGAATCTCGCCGATAAAAAGAACGTCCGGCGCCTGCCGCATCGCATTCCTCAAGGCCGCCTGCAAGGTCCGCGCGTCGGTGCCGATCTCACGCTGGTTGATGATTGACTTCTTGTTGCGGAACAGGAATTCAATCGGGTCTTCGAAGGTCAAGATGTGGCCGGTGGTCAGTTCGTTGCGGTGGTCGAGCATCGACGCGATCGAGGTGGACTTGCCCGAACCGGCGGCGCCGACGACGAGAATCAGACCGCGCCGCTCCATCACCAGGTCTTTCAGGATATCGGGGAGCGTCAGGTCTTCAAGGCGCGGGACATCGTGCGGGATGTAGCGGATTACCGCGGAAACGGAGCCGCGCTGCATGAACGCGCTCAGGCGGTAGCTGCCGAGATTCGGCACCGGCAAGCCCAGGTTGAGTTCGCACGAGTCTTCAAGTTCGCGGAACTGCGTATCGGTCACGCGTTCGGACAACAGGGCGATGATGGCCTGAGGAGCGAGCCGCTCCTGGTTGATCGGCACGCATACGCCATTGATCTTGATCGTGATCGGTGAGCCTACCGACAGGTATAGGTCCGAGGCGTTTTTCTCCGCCATCAGATGGAAAAGCCGCTCCAGCGCCATTGTGCGTTCCCGGGTTTGAGTGAGGATTCCGCGCTCAGCATAAGCAGCCGCGTGTGCGCGGTGAAGCCCCGTTAAGCGGTGATTAGAGCGGCCGATGCGCCTTACACGTGCCGATCAGGCGTCGCGCAGCAGCTCATTGATTCCGGTCTTGGCGCGCGTCTGTGCATCCACCCGCTTGACGATCACCGCGCAATACAGGCTGTGCGAGCCATCCTTGGCGGGAAGCGAGCCGGAAACAACCACCGAACCCGCCGGCACGCGGCCGATGTGAATCTGACCGGTCGCACGGTCGTAAATCTTGGTGCTCTGGCCGATGTAGACACCCATGCCGAGAACCGAATTCTCTTCGACGATCACGCCTTCGACAACCTCCGAACGCGCGCCGACAAAGCAGTTATCTTCGATGATGGTCGGGTTCGCCTGCAACGGTTCCAGCACACCGCCGATGCCGACGCCGCCGGAAAGATGCACGTTGCGGCCAATTTGCGCGCACGAGCCGACGGTGACCCACGTGTCGACCATCGTTCCCTCATCGACGTACGCCCCGATGTTGACGAAGGAGGGCATCAGGATGACGTTTTTCGCAACGTAGGCGCCGCGGCGGGCGACCGCCGGCGGGACGACGCGGATGCCGGATTCCTGGAATTGCTGCGCGTTCCAGTCGGCAAACTTGGTCCGTACTTTGTCGTAAAACTGGAACGGCGGCCCGGCGGCTTGTGGATCCCATCCCATCACGCCGCTGTCACGCAGCCGAAAGGAAAGCAGCACCGCTTTTTTCAGCCACTGATTGACTGTCCACTGCCCGTTACGTTTCTCGGCGACACGCAGGCGGCCCGCGTCGAGTTCGCCGATCACTTTCTCGACGGCCTCTCTCAGTGATTCCAGTGTGTGGGGTTTCAGCGCCGCCCGCTGCTCCCACGCCTCGTTGATCGTGGCTTCCAGTGTCATGTCGTTGCTCGCAATGTCAGTGCATGTTCGTGAATGCGGCGCACGGCTTCGGCCACCTCGGCAACGCCGTCGACGAGCGCGATTCGCACATACGCGCGGCCGGGATTGAGGCCGTCGCGCTCACGACCCAGAAAACTCCCCGGCAGCACCGTCACATTGCAGTCGGCATGCAGCCGGCGCGCGTACTCAGCGTCGTCGATCGGAGTTCTCGCCCACAGATAGAAGGCCGCATCGGGTCGCGTCGTCGGCAGCACTGAATTGACGATCGGCGTCGCGTGCGCAAACTTGGCCGCGTACAGGCGGCGGTTTTCGTGCACGTGCGCCTCATCGTTCCACGCCGCAATGCTGGCCGCCTGCACGGGCGGGCTCATCGCGTTGCCGTGATAGGTCCTGTATCCGAGAAACTTCTTCAGTACCGTCGCACCGCCGGCGACATACCCGGAACGCAGGCCGGGAACACTGGAGCGCTTTGACAGGCTGCCGAACGAAACAAGCCGCGCAAAGTCCTCGCGCCCAAGAGTCTGCGCAGCCTGCAGGCTGCCGAGCGGCGGCTTCTCTTCGTCGCAGTAGATCTCCGAATAACACTCATCGGAAGCGATGATGAATCCGTGTCGATCGGAGAGTTCAAACAGGTGCCGCCATTCTTCGAGTGTCATCACGCGCCCGGTCGGATTGGCGGGCGAGCACACATACACGAGTTGCACGCGCGACCATTGCGCAGGCGAAACCACGTCGAAGTTCATTCGAAACGCGTTGTCCGGCGTAGTCGGCAGGAAAAGCGGCTCTGCGCCGGCGAGCAGCGCCGCACCTTCATAGATTTGATAGAACGGATTCGGAGCGATGACGAGCGGCGAACGCGTGCGATCGATCACCGCCTGCGCAAGCGCGAACAATGCTTCGCGCGTGCCGTTGGCGGGCAACACCTGCGTGGCCGGATCGATGCGCTTGAGCGCAAATCGCCGCATCAACCAGGTGGCAATCGAAGCGCGCAGTTCTTCGGTTCCAGCCGTGAGCGGATAACGCGCCAGCCCCTTCAACGCTCGTGTTAGCGCTTCGCAGATGAACGGGGGCGTCGGATGCTTCGGCTCGCCGACCGATAAGTTGATCGGGGCGAGATGTGAAGGCGGCGTATTGCCGGCCAGCAACAACCGCAGCCGCTCGAACGGATAGGGCTGCAGGCGATCGAGGTCGGGATTCACCGCGGAGCCGTCTCGAGGTCGGCGAGTTCAACACGCGGCTCGGGTTTCCAGCCGCGCTTGCGGTGTTCGGCCACCACCGTGGTGGTGATACCGCCGCGGACGAACCAGCGCGCGGTCAGTCGCATAAAGCGCGGCGCCATTGCGGCGACAAGATCGTCGAGGATCTTGTTGGTCACCGCCTCGTGAAAAGCGCCCTGGTCGCGATACGACCAGATGTAGAGCTTCAGGCTTTTCAGTTCGACGTTGCGCTTGTCCGGCACAAAGTCCAGCAGCAGCGTGGCGAAATCGGGCTGGCCCGTCAGCGGACACAGACACGTGAACTCGGGGATCTCGATGTGGACCCGGTAGTCGCGTTGCGGA
>Ga0187892_10008930_pt1 | contig 13434 bp, 12 predicted proteins | sample MA1701073metaG_FD_139345 | JGI IMG/M metagenome (GOLD analysis project Ga0187892, IMG submission 139345) | Bio-ooze microbial communities from a basaltic lava cave in the Kipuka Kanohina Cave System on the Island of Hawaii, USA - MA170107-3 metaG ...
CCGATGCCCAACGGGCCTTTGCCTACGGGTACCTGACCCACCTCGCCGGTGATGTGTACTCGCACAATCACTATGTGCCGACCCAGCTCATCGTCAGCTATCGCGCGCGCGCCCTGCGCCACATCTACTGGGAAGCACGGTTCGACACGATGCAGCAGGATCGCTATCGTGAGGTGATCAGCGAGCTCCGCCATCGGTCGTTTCCCGAGTGTGACGCCATGGTACGGGACGTCGTCTCCCGCACGCTGTTCCCCTTCGGTGCCGACAAGCGCATCTTCAATTCATTCATCGCGGTGCATGACCTGGCGCAATGGCACCGGATCATACGGCGGCTCACCGCAACCTCGCGCTACCCGCTGCCGCAGAGCGTGGTGAACCGCTACAACGGTGCCTGCCATGCGGCGATCGTCGATCTGCTGCAGGAGGGCAAACAGGCCGCCTGCCAATGCGCTGATCCCACGGGCTTCGAAGCCCTCGAGCTTGCCAAGCAGGTACGCCGGACGCTCAAGGCGCTGGCGCGCCGCCGCCAGATCCCGGCTCGCCTTCGGCAGGAGATCGATCTGCTGAATGACCGAGAGGATCTCGAATCTGCCGCCACGCTGCGGCCCTTGCGATTGTCTCTGGCACGATAGTCTCCGCTGTCGGTTCCCAGGCGCGCCGGCAAGGAAGCCGCCTCGCCGCTTAATGGAGGCCCCGCAGTTGCGCGAGATAGTGGCTCCGCACGCGGCTGAAGAATGTCAGCGCCTCGACGGCAGCATAATCTGGATAGGTATGGAACAACGGTTGGAACGATCCATCGATGAACTGCAGCGTGACCTCGGCATGGATGCCGCCGCTCAAATAGACACGATGTCCGGCATCCTTGGTCGTCGCCAGAACGAGTTTTGTCGCGGCCACGTACCCCGGATCGAGGTTGACCCGCCGCCCGCTCTCGGTTCGCCACTCGCCCTCCATCTCGTTGGTGAGTTGCTTGATGCCGGCGAGCTTGCCAGGCGCGAGGAGACGCTCGAAGGTTACGAACTGGCGGACCAAGCTCGGACCCATCTCGTCCCGATAGTAGTGGCTGAACCCCCACGCGCAGGGTTCGGAGCGGCTGTCGATTGGCCCGAACCGCTCCTGCAAGCGCGCGGCGGCAGCAGTCAGTAAGGGTGCAGCAGCGGCCAGCACGCCGACGATGAGCTTGACGGGCGGCGGCGTCTGCGGCGTGCCCATGCCGATGCAGCGCGGGTGTCAGCGACGCGCCGTCACGGCCGTGACACGTGATCGGGCGGGACGTACCTTCCCCCGTTGCCGGAGGGCCACCACGTGGTCGAGGATGCGGTCGGCGACCGCGTCCTTGCTCATGACGGGGACCGCGACACGCGTGCCGGCGCGATCGATCACGGTCACCGCGTTGGTGTCGACCGCGAAGCCGGTTTCGGTGCCGGCCACGTCATTCGCGACGATCAAGTCCAGGTTCTTCTCGGACAGCTTACGCTCGGCGTTGGCGAGCACGTGTTCGGTCTCGGCCGCAAAACCGACCATCAACCGCGTGCCCTTGCGTGGTGCGAGCTCGGCGAGAATGTCGGTGGTCCGATCCAACTCCAAGACGACGCGGCCACTTCCCTTCTTCAGCTTCTGGCTCGCCACCTGCGCCGGCCGGTAGTCGGCGACTGCGGCGCACATGAGCAAGATGGTGGTACGGTCGAACTCGTCGGCGACCGCGCGGCGCATGTCTTCCGCACTGGTGACACTGCGTAGCTGAATGCCATGTGGGGCAGGCAGTGCGGTGGGACCCGCAACCAGAACCACCTCCGCGCCACGCCGCCACGCCGCCGCTGCCAGCGCGAATCCCATCTTTCCGGTCGAACGATTCGAGATGAATCGGACGGGATCGATCGCTTCGCGGTTGGGTCCGGCCGTCACCAATACGCGTTCACCGATGAGGTCGTGTGGGCTGAGCACTTGCTCGATTTCAGCGAGAATGACGTCGACGTCCGCCAAGCGTCCCTTGCCCTCCCAGCCGCACGCCAAAAAACCCTCTCCGGGCTCGATGATGCGCACGCCACGGGCCCGCAAGCGCTCGAGGTTGCCCTGCACGACTGGGTTCTCGAACATGTTGACGTTCATCGAGGGGGCCAGCAGAACAGGTGCGCGTGTCGCCAGGAGGACGGTCGTCAGCACGTCATCACCGATGCCGGCGGCGATCTTGCCCACGACGTTGGCGGTGGCAGGAGCGATGACGACAGCGTCCGCCATGTCCGCCAGACGAATGTGGCCGATCTCCGACTCCTGTGTGAGGTCGAACGTGTTCGTACTGACCGGGTGTCCTGAGAGGGTTTGCAGCGTCAATGGCGTGATGAACTCCTGCGCTGCGGCACTCATCATGACGCGCACCTGCGCCCCGGCGCGGACCAGCAGACGAACGAGGTCCGCGGCCTTGTAGCAGGCGATCCCGCCGCTCAAGCCGAGGACAATGGTCTTGCCATCAAGCCGTTGCGCCATCCGCCTCGGACACGTGCTCGATCTGCCGCAAGCTCATGCCCTCCCGTGTCAGCGAGTATAGTCCCGCGGCGACCGTTCCAGCAAACTGTGTAATATGAAGGATAATCGAGTAGGCGATCGCATCACTCTTGGATACCCCGAAGAAACCGAGCGCCAGGATGCATCCCGCCTGAAAGACACCGATGTACCCGGGCGCCGATGGTGCCGCCACGGCCAGGGCGATCAAAGCAGTGACGACGATCGAACCCGTCACAAACGGCACAGGGAGATCAAACGCCAGAAATCCCCAGAAGTAGATACTAGCAATCACCACCCACAGATAGACGGACCACGCCAAAACGCGGAGAAATGCTCCTGGACTGTCCAAAATCTCCAGTGCCTTCACGAAACCGTGAAAGAAGCGGTCGATGGATTCCGCCAAGGCGGGTGGCAGCGCACGGAGGACGAGGGTGAGCAACCGCAGCGCCAGCGCTTCCTGCCATCGGATGAGCACGACGGCGGCAGCGATGAGCAGTGCCACGGCGCTCATGCTGTAACCCCACTGGCGCAACATGGCGGTGTCATTCTCGCCGGTCGATACCGTCAACATCGACAAACCGAACAGCAGCAGCACCATGAACATGTCGAAGATGCGTTCGAGTACGATCGTCGCCAGAACGCCGCCGATAGGCTGCCCCTCCTTGCGGCTGAGTAGCACCGGCCGGATCACTTCGCCCGCCCGCAACGGCAGAACCATATTGGCCATGAACCCGATATTCGTTGCGGCGACAAGCGTGCGCATCGCGGGCGTGCCCAACGGCCGCAGCAGCAACCGCCAGCGTTGCGCGCGAATGTAGAGCGTCCAGACGGTGATGGGAAACATCGGGAGCGTATAGAGGTATTGCGCGTGCGCCAGCGCGGCAACGGCTTCGGTCCAATTGACGCCGCTCACGGCGAAGCCCAGGAACAGCACCGAAATGGCGATGCTGATCGCAATGCGGATGGTGCGCTTCACCGATGCGTTTCCAGCGGCTGCGAGACCGGCACGTCGGCACGGTCGCGGCGCGCCGATCGGGTGCGGAGATCGAGCAGGCCAGCGCCCAGCACTAGCGCGCCCATCAGAAAGAGTGCGCCACCCAACCAGTCGGCCCGCGTGTCGAGGATGATTCCAGATCCCATCATCAAGACAAAGGTGCCGAGCACCCGCCGTCCCTTGCCTGGCAGAATGCGCAGCGGCGACACGACGGGCGCCGACTCTGGGGCTGCGTCGCGGCTTCGCTGGGGTGCCAGCGTCGTCGGCTCATGATCGTGGGAAGGAACGAGTGCGCGCCACGTGTGGACGATGCGTTGCACTGCAGTCAGGTTGGTCAATACGGCGATGACGATGACGGTGCCGCTCACTAATGCGTACGGCGGGCCGGGCAGCCACGGCCCGGCCGTGTTTTCCAACAGCACGCCGAAAATGGTGCCGAAACCGAGAACCACGACGCGTTCGGGACGTTGGAAGACACCGACCCGGATGTCCATTCCGAGGCCTTCGGCCCGCGCGCGCGTATAACTGACCATCATGCTGCCGAGCAACCCGAACAGCACCGCCCACAAGATCGGCGAGTCACGGTAGAACAGCGCCAAGCCGAAGAAGGCGAACGATTCGACGTAGCGATCGATCACCGAGTCCAGAAAGGCACCCCGAGCGCTGGCTCCCCCGGTCCGCCGGGCGACGCGACCGTCGACGATGTCGAGTGTTCCGGTCAGCAGCAGCAGCCATCCGGCGCAGAACAGCATCCCGGTCGCATAGCAGGCGCAGACGACGGCACTGCCGATCAGCTGCGCGTACGACAGCTGAGCCGGCGTGACCCCGCGACGAATGCACCAGGCTTCGAAGGGCGCGAGGTTGTCGAAATACCAGCTGCGGAGGCCGGGCCGGAGCACGACGGAACCAGTAACGCCGGACGGCACGCCGCGGCGGCGCGCCGCGGCGATGCTCAGCCGCGCCATCACGACAATGAATGCCGTGGTGGCGAGCGCAATGGTCTGTTCGAAGGCTGAGCTCGGCGGCATCACGGGTTGCTCAGGTCTGCTGCGTCTAGTCGACGATCCTCGGTGTCACGCTGGCGGACCGTACGGCCTCGATGGCTTCGAGGACCCGACGGCCGATCTGCTCAAACGCATGGCTCACAGGATGCTGGGGCTGCTCAATGACGATCGGCGTCCCGCGATCACCGCCGATTCGTACCGCCTCGACCAAGGGGATCTGTCCCAACAGGGCGACGCCGAAACGCTCGGCGATGCGTGTCCCTCCGCCGCTGCCGAAGAGGTCCTCCCGTTGGCCGCACTCAGAGCACTCGTAGTAGCTCATGTTCTCCACGATCCCGAGGACCGGCGTGTTCACTTGCTGGAACATCGCGATGCCGCGCTGGACATCCAGAGTCGCAACGTCCTGCGGCGTCGTGACGACGATGCCACCGGCGAGCGGAACCTGCTGCACCAGCGTGAGTTGGGCGTCGCCTGTCCCCGGCGGCATGTCGACGACGAGCAGATCGAGCGCGCCCCATTCGACGTCCTTGAGAAATTGGCGCACCAATCCCATCACCAGGGGGCCTCGCCAAATGACGGGCGAATTGTCGTCCAAGAAGAAGCCTACCGACATCAGGCGCACCCCGTACTTCTCCACCGGAAGGATGCGCTTGCTCTCGTCAGTGCGTGGGCGATCGGACACCCCGAGCATGATCGGCAGGCTGGGCCCGTACACGTCAGCATCGAGGATACCGACACGCTGTCCGAGGCGGCTGGCCGCCAGCGCCAAGTTGACCGCGACGGTTGACTTGCCGACGCCCCCTTTGGTGCTCGATACCGCGATGATATCGCGTACCCCAGGGATCGGTCCCATTTCATTGCCGGCGGGGGCGTCTGGGCGAGGGTGCGGAGCCGCAGGTGCGCTCACGCGGACGTCGACTTCGCCGACGTCAGGCAGCGCGCCGACGGCGCGCCGTATGTCGGCGATGGTGGCGTTCAGGCTCGACTGCGGCATCGCCGGCGGAGCGAGATCGATCGTGACGCGTCCCTCGCGGCTGTTGATGGACTGCACAATGCCGAGCGAGATGACGTCACGCGCTGCGCCGGGCGGACGAATCTCGCTCAGTCGGTCACGAATGTCGTCGATGGTCGTCATACCGCCGGTGCGTCGCCACGGCGCACCTGACATGCGTCACACGGGCACAATGCCCGAAGGGTTGCATAGCTATAGATGCCGTCGTGGTGATGATCACTCCACTGAATGCTGATGGCATAACGTCCCACCAGCGCGATCTCTGCAGGGAAGAGATCGACCTGGCCAAACACCGGCAGTGAACGGGCCGGCTGGTCGCGGCAACTGGCGCATGGACAATGCTCGCGCAGATAGCGGTTGGGAAACACGCTCCGGTGGTCGTCGCACCAAACGATCTCGATGCTCTCTTTGCCGAGCCGCTTGATCGTGCCCGGGGCAACATGCGCGACCATTGCCCGTGAAGCTAACTAGTCACATGGTGAAAAGCAACGCGTTGTCGGTGACCGCGCGCCGACCTTGACTCACTCCTGGGTTTTCCATTAGGTGACAAGAGAGTTTCGCAAGGGCTGTGCGTGACGACACCGATCCCGAATCGAATGCGCCCGCGCCGCGCCGCGACGGACTGGCTGCTCGCTGAAGCTTTGGAATTGGTCGAGGCACGTCTGGGCGAGCTGCTCCGGTCGCGCGAACCCTTGCTCACGGACATCTCGACCTACCTGATCGGCTCGGGTGGCAAGCGCGTCCGTCCAGCCGTCACCATCATGATTTACCGCGCCTGTGGCGGACACGAGCGGACTGACATCATCGATGTTGCGACGGCGCTCGAGTTGATTCACTCGGCAACCTTGCTGCACGACGACATCATCGACGACAGCGAAACACGCCGCGGCAAGGATTCGGCATTCCGCAAGTATGGACTCGCGAGCACGTTGGTCACCGGCGATTTCGTCTTCAGCCGCGCGTTTCAGCTCTGCGGGCGGTTCGAAGAGAAGGTGATCAATTGGGCGGCGGAAGCCTGCGTCAGCCTCACCGAAGGTGAGGTCATGCAGAGCCGCTTCCGGCACAACCCAGAGGTGACGCTGCACGACTATCTCGAGATCATCGGCCGCAAGACGGCGAGTATCTTCGAGCAAGGTGCGCGGACGGCCGCCTATCTGGCACACGCTCCGGCGGCGACTGTCGATGCGATGGCGCGCTGCGGCTACCACGTCGGTATGACGTTCCAGATCGTCGACGACCTGCTCGACGTTGCTGGCAAGCAGGCGCGCGTCGGCAAGCCGATCGGCATCGATCTGCGCGACGGCAATCCGTCGCTGCCAATGGTGCTCGCGTTGCGGCGCGACGCCGAGGTGGCGCGCTTTTTTCAGAAGAGCGATCCGCACCCGGACGAGATCGACCATGCACTCGAGCGCATCCGCGCCAGCGGCGTCCTCGCAGAGGTGCGGGCGCTCGCCGAAGAGTATCGCGCCAAGGCGCGCACCGATATGCAGACCCTCCCCGCATCGCCCGACCGCGAACAATTGCTGGCGCTGATCGATCAACTCATCGATCGAGCGGAATAGATGGAGATACCAGAACCCAGACGCCAGAACCCAGACTGAGGACTTGGTTGCAGCGTCTGTGTTTGGCGCTGTTCTTATGTCTGGGCTCTGTGATCTGGGTTCTGGGCTCTGGTATTGTTTTCTCCTACTCCAACACCCCAATCCCGTCCGGAAAGTTCAGTCCCTGATCCATCAGCTCCGGCGCTTGCGGTTCGCCGTCCACGAAGCGGATGCGCCGGACCGTACCGAGATTCGGACCCGGTCCGATGTCGCTTCCTAGATCGATCTGGAGGCCGATGTCCGCATAGTACAGCGTTCCAGCGGCATCGATTCCAATGCCGAAGGGCGTGCCGGACGAGTAAGGTGCCGTCTCACCAGGCGGGTGCATCAGCACGCGTCGCAAGACTCGTCCGCTGGCGTCGAACTCGGCAATGACGCCGTTGAGGACGCTCGAAACATAGAAAGTTCCTTGGGGCGATTGAACGATCCCACTGGGTGTCGGAATGTTGGCGCTGCCAATGATGAACGTCTCCTTCTGCACCGCATCGGCGAGTGGTGCGCCGGTCGTGTCGTGCTGGCCACATCCGCCAGCGGCGGTGTCGGAGGTCGGGAAAGGACCAGAATAGCGGAAGATGCCGGGCTGCACGCGGGCGCTGGCAACGTATGCACGATCCTGCGCGTCGATGTAAATGCCGCCCGCCGTGCCAATCTCGACGTCGAGCTTGCAGTAGCGCGGCGATCTGGCATCTAAGGGGAGAAACCAGATGATCAGCTGACCGCTGGCGGGTCCGGAAGCTTGGTCGCCCACATCGGTGGTCAGCAACCGACCGTCGCTGAGGAAACCGCAGCCGTAGTTCTCGGCGTTGTTGAGGGAATTTTGATACGTCGGGACGAGTCGACTCAAGCGGGTTGCTGATAGCATTCCGACCGCGCTGCCATGCAGCTGGAAGTAGCCCCATCCTTGCGGCGGTGTCGGTTGCCCGGTGTCTTCACCGGCGATGAAGCGGCGCGAACCGTCACGCGCGAAACAGATCTGCGCGTTGATGTCGAGGCCGTTGAGTGGGTCGTCGGCGTGGCTCGGAATGACCGTTTGCTTCCGGAAGCCGTCGGCCGGGTCGTAGGCGTTCAGGCGGTTGGCCTCGGCGCTGAAAACAATCGGTGCCGCGGTCGTGGGTGCGCGCCCATCGTCGTCGCCGCAGCTCGCGAGCAGCAAAGCCACGACCATGCACCACAACAAAATTCCCGCCGATGGTGTGTGAGACATGGCTCACGAAAACACGCGGGCTCGCCGAGTGTCAAACGAGATTGCAGCCGTGGATCAGGCGGAGGCGGGACGATCTTCGTGTCGGGAGCGCCGATAGGGAATGGGCGCCAGGTACGGTCGCGGTGCGGTAGTGACGACGCTCATCTCGCCGTTTCGAGAGACGCGAAAACGGTTGCCGCTCCACACCACCGTGTCTCCGCAATACGAGAGCAGCCAGAGGATCGATGCCAACAGATCCTTGAAGGGGACCAGGAGCGCTTCGCGGCGCGACAGCGGTACGCCGAGGTAACGTGTGGCGATCCGCCAGGCGATGCCGACGCGGAGCGCATACATCAGCGCCGCGACCGCGATCGCTGGCGGCGACACTTGGGCGTAGAGCAGGTTGAGGGTTGCCCACAAGGTGCCGTGGGTGACGATCGAGCAGAAGTAGCCCCGGGGGCGACAGGTGCGGTACGTCCGCGCCCACCGCAGCTGATGCTCCAACACCTCTCGCCACGTGGCGCCGGCCGCGACCGTTTCCACCACCAGATCGGCCAGTGCCGAGCGGTACCCTAGCGCCACCACCCGTTGACCAATGTGATAGTCGTCGGCGAGCAGATTCGCCAACGGCAGAAAGCCGCCGATCTCGTCGAGCGTCGTGCGCCGCAGTGCCATCGTTGCCCCGAAGGCATAAGTGGGCTTTTCCACCACACGCGCCAGCAGCACCATCGGTATGAAGTCCGTGTTGACGAAGAGCGCCTCGCAGCGCGTCGGCATGCCGCCGCCGTTGCGGGCTCGGTATAAACACGACACGACGCCGACGCACGCGTCGCTGAGTTGGCAGACGATCCGTCGCAAGTAATCGGGCGGCACGCGCACGTCGCTGTCCGCAATGACGATGACGTCGTGCTGTGCCGCGCGGTACATGTTCTGCAGGTTGCTGACTTTGTAGTTGCTGCCGTAGACCCGTCCATCGATGACCAGCTCAATCTGCTGGCGCGGATAGGTGCCCTGAAGGCGTCGGACGACACCGACTGCCGGGTCCTCGGCATCGCGGACACCGAAGACGAGTTGATAGACCGGGTAGTCGAGCTGGCAGTAGCTCGCGAGGTTGTCGTAGAGCTCTGCGTCTGCGCCGTTCAACGGCTTGAGAATCGTGACCGCGCGGAATGTGCCGCTTTCTAGTTTGCTGCGCCGGCGCCGTCTCGCGTGTCGAAAGAAGTTCCAAGCGCCGAAGAGAGTGACGGCATAGAAGACGGCTGAGGTCGCGATACCGATGGCGAGGACGAGTTGAAGAACTGCAGCAACGGAGAAGGTCATGACGCCTTAACCGGCTGGTCAGCTGCCCACCCAAAGAAAGCCCGCGAACGCGCGGGCTGAGCCACCACCACGGAACGGGCTTTACCGCAGGGGTGAAGGGGAGTCAAAGGCTGTTAGGCTGTTACGCTGTTAGCTGTTAGGGAATTATTCTGACCGAACCTGCCAGGCGATGTTGGCCTTGCGGCCCTCGCCACTCTTCGTCACCTCGGCCGTCTCCAGACGATCATTGGAGCAGAGCGCTAACAGCTAACACCCTAACAGCTAACAACCTGTCCTATCCCTTGCGTCGTGGCCTGAGATCGAGGTCTGGAGGAGGTTCGTCGGGCAGCTTCCAAACGATGTAGGGCTTGTCCTTGAGCTCGTGATACGCGTTGGCGGCCTCGATCGACTTGTTGAATGCCTCTTCGAACGCCCTGAAGTCCTTCTTGTTGATCGCGTCCTGTACGGGCTTCCAGTTCTCTTCCATGAATTGGTTGAGAGCATCCTCGTGCTTGGGACGGGTGAAGGCCCCCAGCTCCATCAGACCTTTGATTTCTTTGGCTTGGAACGTCGCCAGCGGCCAATTCTCCGCTTTGGCGGCATAGTAGAGCTTCCACGTGCGGGTTCCGATCTCGGGCATCAAGCGACCCAGGCCAGGCTGAATCGTCGCCAGGTCTTCAACGGACATCTCGCGATGCCCGCTAAACACAGTCAGGGCCTTGAGGCGTTCGAGTAGCTTGTCATCGTCCATAATCTCCACTCCTTAAGGTCTGGTACGAACGCCGGTCAGCGTTCCAGTTTTCGGGCGCGATCACTAGCACGCACGCTGAAGCAGTGTCCAGTCTGGTGGCGACTTCTTGCAGCAAGGTGCGGCCAATTGAAGGCCTCCGGCTGACCAAGACAAGCGGAAGTTCCCCTCTGCCGCATTACGCGCTCAACCTTACCCACAAATGCACCTGCTGGACACGACGGGAAAAGGATGTGGTCCGTCGCGGTACTACACCGAAGGTGTTGCGCACCATAGCCTGGGGGTTGCCTTCCTTTGGCTACCCCAGGCGACGCGCGCGGCCCGCATACCCCCTGGGTAGCCGCGGGAACAGACGCGGCAACCCAGGGCTATGGTGCGCAACGCCTTCGGCGTAACAGAGTGTCCAGCGGCCCGACTTGATATGTGGCTGGAGACGCCGTGCCCTCACGGCGCGTCGGATGTTTGCAGACGGCCTGGCGAAATCCCCGCCCCCGCCACCCGCGGGCTGAGGGTGCCCGGCTCCAGGGATCACCCAGCCGATTGGTCGAGTTGTTTAAGGGGCGAGCGTATTCCGAAGTTACTACCGGATCGGGGAGTCGCGTCTACGCGGCGGCACGGGCGATGTCGATGTCGCCGGCGAGATGAATGCGATCGCAGCTTGCGACCGGACGTCGGGTCTTGCCCGACCCCACCAGCCGCACCAATGCGGCGCGTTCAAGGGCCTGGACGTCACGCTCGACCGCCTTGACCGCCCGTTGCGCCAGGCTTGCGAGATGACTCACTGAACGCGGCCGTCTGCGCCGAATGAGTCGCAGCAGCTCGAGTCGTTTCTCAGTCAGCACTGTCGCAAGCTGCGCGATGCTCGAAAACCAGATCTCCCTGGGCTGGTGCGTACGCTCGCCACGTTGCAGCGCCCCCCAGTGCTGCTGGAGCTCACGTCGGACCTGCTCTGCCGTTCCGACTCGAATCACCACGGTCCGACTCACGCTTGCTCCTGTCACTTCATCCGGTCCACATCACGGGAGAAATCATCCAAGAGTGCCTCGATGGTTGTGAAGACGTACGGCGCTTGCTCCTCACCGTAGTGTCGGTGAGCTGACGTCCCATAGTGCCAATCGTACCCGACCCGCCGTTCGCCGCGTGTGTTCAGCAGCGCAAGACGAGCCTTGTAGCTTCCGTCGGTCAGCCGCCATATGACCTCTCGCCATCCGTCCGGGTGCAGAAAATCAACCTGCCGCACCTTCTGCGCCCGAGGAATCTACCTGATCCTGCCACGCAAGAGAGCCTGGGCTCAAGCGGGTCCCCGTCAGTGTTGGAAGCAAGCTTGCGGCTGTTTTGTAGGCCTCTGGCTGGCTATGACGAGCGAAAAAACCCCTCTCCCGCATCACTCGCGGGAGAGGGGGCTCTCGGCCTTGAGTGCGGCACAAAAGGATGGCGCCCTCTGCTGATCTGGTCTCCGCGGATAGATGACGTCAGCCGCGGCGTTTCACCAAGGCTCAGCAATCTCCGCATCCAACGCATGCGCGCCACCATCATGCGTCTAGTTGGCGCCGTCCGCCTGAGCCCGCAGGCGCAGGGTGGTACCGCGGCGGAGCGCGCGGTAGGTGCGCCCGGTGGTGTCGGCCAGCGTCAGTGGTTCGATCGTGGTGCGAGGCCGATTGGTGCCCGGCCGGGCGCGAAGCGTTATGGTCGCGACGTGGATCTTGCCGGTGGGCCCGTCAAGGCGCGCCGCCTGGAATGCCGCGAAGCGGGCGGCACCCTGCGTGAACTCTGACGGATTGGCCACCGGCGACGCGCTGAACTCGGCGGCGCCGCCATCGATAGACAACACATCGACTGTCGCTGGATCGTGGGACACGCGAAATGTGTATGCGCCAAGCGGCGCGCGTGTGTAGACGAAGACCTTGACTCGAACGGTGTCGCCCGATGCCGCCTTCTCTTGCACCAGCTTGACTTGAGGGAGGGCCCAGCAGGGTGACGCAGCCAGAGTTGCCGAGACGAGCCCCAGCGCCATCAGCACTGCGAAACGCCCACCGACTGCCGCCAGTCGCGACCGGCGCCCCCCGGCTCGCATCGCGTGTCCCCCTTTGACGAGAAGCGAGCGCACCGTCGCATGGGCTCGTGACGCGTGTCAAGAGGTTCGGCTGCGCCTAATGCGGCCGGCACGCGAAGACTCTTTTGCCGTTGCCGTTGTAGGGTTCGACGAGGTGGAACGCACCTCCAGGCGCGTTCGGCGGGGTGGGCGAGGTCCGCCCCACCCACCCCCAGCATGTCCGATCACGCTCCACCTTGGCGCTGCCGTTCTGCTCTTCGTTTCTTCGACTACGCCGGTCGCTGGCTGCAGCCTTTCGCGACGGCGGGGGTGCTCTGGCTGCTCCGGCGTCGAATGTCGTTGATTCGACGAATTCTCGCAGTTATCAACGAAGAGCTTGGGCAGACGCGCGATTTCGAGAGATCACGAGGACCCGCCGGGCTACGCCGGAGCCTTGGTTCACGCGCTAGTGGTGGCGGCGCTGTGCGCGCGCCTCGGGCTCGGGGCGGCCCCAGTTGACGCGCAAACGGTGGCGGGTGAGAACCCGACACCTGCCGTGGCGGCCGGGCACAAAGTTGACTTGTGGCTGGACGAACCGCTGGGGTTTCCGCGCAAGGCATGGCCGGTGACGGCGGGAGTGCCGTTTCCGGCCGGGACGCTCCAGGATCCCGCCCGGCTCACGCTGCGAGAGGTGGGCGAGGGCGGGAAACTCGGCACACTGTTACCGTTGCAGGTGCGGACACTCAGTCGATGGCCTGACGGTAGCGTCCGCTGGGCATTACTCGACTGGCAAGTCGATCTCGCGCCGCGCCAACAGCGCCAGTTCCTGCTCGAGATGGATGCGGGACAGGGCACACCCGCATCTGCTGGGGGCCGCGTCGCGCTGCGGGAGACGACGAGTGGCGTCGAAATCGATACGGGCGCACTGCGGTTCAGCATCCCGAAGAAATCGTTCGCCCTCTTCACCGACGTGCGCGTCGACGATACGGCGGTGATCAGCGGCCCTGTCGTGTCGTTCATGACGGTTGATGGGAAGCGCATGGCGGCCAAGGCGCCGAC
>Ga0187892_10008931_pt1 | contig 13434 bp, 9 predicted proteins | sample MA1701073metaG_FD_139345 | JGI IMG/M metagenome (GOLD analysis project Ga0187892, IMG submission 139345) | Bio-ooze microbial communities from a basaltic lava cave in the Kipuka Kanohina Cave System on the Island of Hawaii, USA - MA170107-3 metaG ...
GCTGCCGGTTCCCATGGAGCCGTCGGGACTACCGGTGCCCATCGACCCGTCTGGGCTGCCCGTCCCCATTGAACCGTCAGGGCTGCCGGTTCCCATGGAACCGTCGGGGCTGCCGGTTCCCATCGAGCTATCTAGCGTCGAAATTGCGCACGCGCCCAATACAATCCCAGTTGGAACTGGCTGAACGCCGCGCACCGCAACAAGTTTTGAGTTGAGTGCGGAGGTAGAACTCCCTACCAATTGAGTAGACGTGTAGTCGACCAGCACGCTGCCGACGCGGAGGCGCGCACGCGCGCTTGCCACATTCGTGACTCTGGCGCGCAGATAGACTTCACTGGAGCCAGGCACGTATTGGCTAGCTAGCCTTCTAACTTCTAGCGTTCGATTGCGCGATCCTCGTCGCGACCAATCCAGCACGACGGCGTAGTCACCAACTGCAAAATAGTCCCCGACCGTGCCCTGCACTCTATGACCTAGAATTTCAACCTGACCGTCCTGGGCAATCGCATCAACGCGCCCTACTGCAACAACCTTTAAGCCAAATGCAGCAATTGCGATGTCCACTTCGCTCGGCTGCTTCGAGGACGTGACTGGCGACTCACACGTACTGGCAGAAAGCGCAACAGCTGGCCCTATGCCGGACGCAACTGCGATTCCGCAAATAATCCACAGTGAGCCTGAAGACTTCCGGATATTGATCTTCACGGTGTCACATCCCCTTCTGATTCTTGAGCCAGTTCTTCATCCAAGAGACTCGCAAGCATGTCCTGAAACTTTTTGTCGTCAGCAAGATCGTCTTTGTACAAATATAGGCCAACACCAACGCTCAGCGTTTCATCGACTTCGGCACGAGGCCTGCGGAACAATCCAAACTGCGTTTCAAGATCTTCAATCACCTCTTGCAGACGGTCGCGCACCATATCGCTAAACGGCACCCAGTCTTCCTCACGAATCCCGTAATCGGGGAAGACCCACCTTTCAAAGCGACGCCTAATCGGATCGGTCTCGCCAAGGTTGTGGTCTATCGTTTCTACGTATCGACGCACCCCGCGCGCGAAAATCTCAATCAGTTCCGGCGCCATCTGTTCTGGGATGTACGTGCGCTTCAACACACGAATCATCCCGCTCTCTTCCGCAATCGTTGCCGCGCCAATGCGCATCAACTCTTCAAGCATCAGCTGCGGTTGAATGTCTGACGCGTAGCGTGCTACCAAGTCTTCGAATGAGGGCCCTCCACCTGGTTCGCGAACGAAACCTAGATCCCGCGGAAACCCATACGGTCCCATGTACTCCGGATCGTTGTGCCAACCCTGCAACACGTTTGCGATTCGACTCGCGTTGCTCTCGAGCGCACGTCGAAGACGGTCTTCTTCACCAAGCACGCGTTCAAAGTCCCGCCTCGCGATGCCGGTCGTGATCGACAATCTCGAAATCGACATCGGGCGGCCAGGAACTGCGAACTCGGTTGCTGCTACTCGCGCGTATGCTCCTTTCAGTACCTCCGAGATCTCGTTAAACGAAATTCCGTTGCGTAAAAGAATTCGAACTAGCGGGACTAACAAGAACCTGAATGCAGCAAGCAGCCTCAGATTTACCGTGTAAGGCGCTGACATAACTTAATGTATCCTTTGACTTAAGCGGAGTAAACATAAGTTTTGTTTGGACGCAACAGTGAGTTGCGCCTCCGCATTCGTCGCCGTTTTGATAGACCTGCCCAGCAGCAGGCCGCTAATAATTATTTCTTGTTATTCAATTAGATACGAACACGAACCACTCTCAGGTCGTAGCGACTACAGCCAGCGGCACTCCGTTAAGAACCCGGTAGCCTAGCTCGGACTTGGACTAAGGCTGTCCCCCATTCGTGCACCCAAGTCGATGTGGTATGCCCCAGCGCCTAATTCAACGTAGCGGCCGGACGGGCTATTTTCTCTGGCATGTCTCTCAAGCCATTCGTCAATTGAGTCAATGAACTCTTGTCCTCGAGTTCGAATCAAGCGATTGAAAACTGGTTCAAGTTCTCGCGCAATTGAAACCGTGCAACTGCGTTCGAATCGCGCATTATCTCGTCCCGAGACGCTAAGCACGTTTCGATGTAGGACTCGAAGGAAACCGTCAACTTGCTTGAGTAAGCCGTCGGTAGCCAAACGACCGCCAGCTTGCGCGTAGGTCAACAAGAACGTTGGAGTCTTGGAAACGATTTTGTTGTTAACGTCGAACTCTACCGCACCAAAGTCCAACAGCGCTTTGAGAATGTCCTGCGATCGATGTTGACAGCCGGCTCTTCTGCAAAGAAACGCCAGTGATTGAAGTCCTTCATCTGGCTGGAGTGCTACCGGCTCCCCTTGATTGTCAACAAGGCCTGGATCACGCCTCCAAGCGCACATGACTTCCATGCAGTCTCGCAACATGGACCCTAACTCAGTAAAGGTCGTATCGGACTTGGTTTCGACAGAGTTGACAAGGGCAGTTGACGTCGCTTGTCGAATCATTGCTAGTGACGCGCCTGCCGCCAAAAGCAGTTCTGTAAAGCGCTGAACTACATCGTTGAGCAGTGCTTGGCCGTTAAGTTGAACAGTTGATGCGTCGGCGATTGTTGCAGTCATTTCTATGCTCTCCCTTGAAACTGCATACGCCATGCACTCGACGTGAATCTCACCGCGCGAATCGAGCGAGTGCAAATCGCGAGGAGCACAAGCGAATCATCCTGTTAGTCTCACACTGGTTCGCGCACAAATGAGGCTTCCGAAAAGCAAATGACTAGACCCGAAGCTGGTGCCATGGCGTATTCCGTGCCTCGTATGAGCGCAACTCTCACTAAGTCCTGCCTCCAGCTCCTCCGCCCCCTCGCGCGAATAATGCTGAGGCAGGGTTTCTCCGCCTACGACTTCTCTCGCATTGCCAATATTGCCTTTGTGCAGGCGGCCAGCGATATCCTGACCGAGCAGGGCCGATCGGCGAGTTTCTCCCGCATTTCTACAATTACTGGACTGCATCGTCACGTTGTCAGCGATATTGTTAACTCGGACGAATCGAAGTCCGGCGCGTTGACCGCCGAGAAGGACTATCGGCGCAACCGGCTGGCCCGCGTGCTTGCCGGGTGGTTCGAGAGTCCGCAGTACACCGACAGCAGCGGCCGGCCGCGCGTCCTGCCGGTCGACGGACACGCCCCCTCCTTCGCGTCGCTGGTGCAAACCTTTAGCGGGGACATTTACCCGACGATCATCCTGGAAGAACTCCTGCAGGTCGGTGCCGTCCGCCGGCTCAAGGATGGCTCGCTGCGCGCGATTTCGCGCCGCTACACGCTGGGGGGAGCGGAGCCCGCGGCGCTCGAGCACCTGGGTGGTGCGGCACGCGATCTGCTCGCCACGCTCGAGCACAACATCGCCGCGCCGCCGGACGACAGGCACTTTGAGGATTCGGCCGTATCGTTGTCCCTCGATCGGGCGGCGATCCCGCTCTTGCGACGGCTTTTGCGCCAGCGCGGAGCGGCGTTCCTCGAGGACATCGAAGGCTGGATCTCGGAACACGAGAAGGCGAGTGACACGGATAGCGTCCGCGCCGGTGTCGAGCTGCATCTGGTCCTGGACGAGCAACCTGCGGAATCTCCGCGGCGGGGACCGCGCGACAGCTGATCAGCGTTTGCCGCCGATCAGCTTGAGGAATCCAGCCTCATCGAGAATCTCGACTGCCAGCTCGGTTGCCTTTCGAAGCTTGGAGCCCGGGCTCTCGCCCGCGACTACGTAGTCAGTCTGTTTCGAGACGCTGCCGGAAACCTTTCCGCCGAGCGCGCGGATCCTGTCGCCAGCTTCGTCGCGCGACAACGTCGAAAGGGTGCCGGTCAGCACGAAAATCTTCCCGGCGAGTGCGTTGCTGCGCGTCTGGGGCCGGCGCGTCTCCGGCCAACGGACGCCCTGGCGGACAAGGCTGTCGATAACACGCGCACTGCGCCGGTCGGCAAAGAAAGCATGGACGTGCGCCGCGGTGACAGGACCGATGTCCGGCACTTCCCGGATTTCCTCGGTCGTGGCCTTGCGCAGGGCTTCAAGAGTACGAAAGCCCTGCGCCAGTGACTCGGCTGTAGCCTCCCCGACATCGCGGATGCCGAGTGCGAACAGGAAACGCGCGAGCGTCGTCACCTTGCTGTGTTCGATCGACTCGATCACGTTGGCCGCCGACTTCTCGCCCATGCGTTCGAGTTCGGCCAGTTGCCGAAGCTTGAGCCGATAGACGTCGGCAGGGCTCGCGACGAGCCCCGCATCCACCAGCTGGTCGATCAGCTTGCTGCCGAGACCCTCGATGTCCATCGCCCGGCGCGAGGCGAAGTGCCGCAACGATTCCTTGAGCTGTGCGGAGCAGACCAGAGCGCCGGTGCAGCGGGCAACCGCCTCGTCCGCTTCGCGCTCAACCGGCGAGCCGCAGACCGGGCAGTTTGCCGGCAATTTCACGACCGAAGTCTTCGCCGGCCGCTTCTCCATGATTACGCGCACGACCTCGGGGATGACGTCGCCCGCGCGGCGCAGGATCACGGTGTCGCCTACCCGCACGTCCTTGCGGCCGAGTTCGTCGATGTTGTGCAGAGTCGCATTGCTCACGGTCGCGCCGCCGACGAACACCGGCTCGAGTCGCGCCACGGGCGTCAAGGCCCCGGTGCGCCCCACCTGCCATTCGACGGCCTTGACGCGCGTCATCTCCTCTTCCGCCGGGAACTTGTGTGCGACTGCCCAGCGCGGCGCGCGCGCCACGAAGCCGAGCTCGCGCTGTTCGGCGATGGAATCCACCTTGTACACGACGCCATCGATCTGGTACGGAAGCTGGCTGCGCCGCTCGGCCATCTGCTCGTAGTACGCGAGCAAGCCGGCCACGCCTTTGACCACGCGCGTTTCCGGCGAGGTGCGCAATCCCCATTCGCGCATCAGCGCCTGCGTTTCGCTGTGCCGTCCCGGCAGCTTGCGTCCCTCGACCTGCCCGGCACCGTAGAAGTAGATCTCCAGCGGGCGGGCGGCGGCCAGCCGCGGGTCGAGCTGGCGCAGGCTTCCGGCCGCCGCATTGCGCGGGTTGACCAAGACCTTCTCGCCCTTCTCGATCGCACGCTGGTTCATCTCGCGGAAGCCCGCCAGCGACATGAACACCTCGCCGCGTGCCTCGAGCAGTTCCGGCCAGCCGCGCCCGGTGAGTCGCAACGGCACGCTCTTGATCGTGCGGATGTTGTGCGTTACGTCTTCGCCGACCGCGCCGTCGCCGCGCGTGGCGCCGAGCTCGAGCGTCCCGCTGCGATAGCTGAGGCTGACTGCGAGCCCGTCGAGCTTCGGCTCGCAAGCGTATTCGACCTCGCGGTCGGACTCGAGCCGCTCCCGCACGCGCCGGTCGAATGCTTCGACCTCTTCGCGCGAAAACGCATTGTCGAGCGAAAGCATCGGCGTGCGATGCCGCACCGCGGCAAAGCCTTCGACCGGCGCGCCGCCGACGCGCTGCGTTGGCGACTCGGGCGTCACCAGCGCCGGGTGTTCGCTTTCCAGCGCGCGAAGTTCGATCAGCAGCCGGTCGTACTCGGCGTCCGGGATCTCCGGGTCGTCGAGTACGTGGTAACGATGGTTGTGGTGCTCGATTTGCGCCCGTAGCCGCAGGGCCCGCGCACGGATCTTGGCGGGAAACTTCGGCATCAGTAGCGGCGCAGGCGCTTGTGACGGTGCTCGAAATGCACCAGCTCCTCGCGCAGATTGAGGATTCGCTGCGCTGTCAGCGTGCTGCCCTGCTCGTCCTGCAACTGCCCGCCGAGCCGGTCGGCGAGCTTGCGGCCCACCGCGAGCATCAGGTCGAAGGTCGCCGGCGCCTCGAGCGGACCGGGCACGATGCCGAACAGCGAAATGCCGGGAAACGCCTGCTGGTCCATGAGTCCGAGATCGAACGATCCGGGTTCCATCATGCTGGCGACGTAAATCAGCGCCTTGCCGTCTTCGCGCTCGCGGCAGAAGATCGAGTAGCGGCCAAAGCGCAGGTTCTCGGCCTCGAATGCGGCGCGCAACTGGGCGCCAGGCCAGCGATCGCCCTGGGCGATGAGCCGCAGCGCGACGATTCGCTGGGCCGAAGCCTCGGCCGTCTGCTGCGCCATCGGATCCGTCAACGTGGGCTCGGGTTCCGCTATTACGGTCGTTGCCTGCTCGATCTCCGGGTGATCCAGTGGCTGGGTCCGGATCCAGGGTGAACGCTGGTGGTCGTCCTGCTCCTCGACTACCGGAGCGGCGGCCGGCTTCTCCCTGGACTGGCGAGCCGCATGACGCGGGCGTTCCATCTCCACGGTCGGCTCGAGATCCGGCTCCTCCGCGTGCCGCCGGTCCTGCCCGACATAGGCGGAAACGTCAACTTCGAGATCTTCGGGAATCTCGATCAGCGGGGGGCGTCGCGGAGCGCGCACTCGCTCGATGGTCGGGGCGTATTGCGTGACCGGCGTGGCCTCCGCAGCAGTCGCCTCCACCTCTGCTTCCGCCTCCGGGAGTACACGTGGCTCCGCACGTTCGCGCGGCCAGGCGTCAGGCGGCGCGGGTCGTACGCGGGCCTTGCGCGCCTCCCACCACCACAGGCCGAGAATCAGCGCGACGCCGGTCGCGAGCAGTATCCAGCGCAGTTCCGGCACGGCCGCCTCCCGCTCAGCCGACCGCCGCCATCCTGACGGCCTCGTCGACGTCCACGGCGACCAGGCGGGACACGCCCGGTTCGCCCATCGTCACACCGATCAGATGGCTTGCCAGTTCCATCGTCGTCTTGTTGTGGGTGATGAAGACGAACTGCACGCGCTCGGACATGTCGCGCACGATGTCGCAGAAGCGGCTGACGTTATTGTCGTCGAGCGGCGCATCCACTTCGTCGAGCAGGCAGAACGGCGCCGGATTGAGCTCGAAAATCGAAAACACGAGTGCAACCGCCGTCAGCGCTTTTTCGCCGCCGGACAGCTGATGGATCGTGCTATTGCGCTTGCCCGGCGGGCGTGCCATGACCGCGACGCCGGCCGTCAGAAAGTCGTCGCCGACCAGTTCCAGGTAGGCCGCGCCGCCTCCGAACAGGCGCGGGAATTTTTCCTTCAGTCCGGAATTGATGCGGTCGAAGGTGTCCTGGAACCGCGCGCGCGTCTCGCGGTCGATCTTGCGGATCGCCTGGTCGAGCGTATTGAGCGCATCCGTCAGGTCGGCGAACTGCCGATCCAGGTATTCCTTGCGCTCCGACTGCTCCTTGAGCTCGTCGATGGACGCCAGGTTTACGGCGCCGAGCCGCTCGATGCGCTCGGCAACTTCGGCGAGCTGCTGGTCCCAGGCCGCGACCGACGCATCCGCGGGCAATGCGGCGGTCGCCTGTTCGAGGTCGAAGTGTGTGGCATTGAACTGCTCGAGGAGCGATTCGCGGCGCACGCGTGCTTCCTGCATCCCGAGGCTGATTTCGGCGAGCGCCGCGCGCGCCGCCTCCACCAGACCCTCGGCCTGCTGCCGCTCGAGGTCGAATTCGCGTACTTGCGCCTCCGCCTCCTCGACTCCGCGGCGCGACTGCGCCAGTTCCTGCTCAACCGAGAGGCGCAGCTCCAGAAACTCCTTGAGCTGCCCCTCCATCTGTGCAAACGGCGCCTCGCCCCTGGAAAGCTGGGCTTCGAGCTCCGCGCGGCGCGCGGCCTGCTGTCGCGATTGTTCGCTCACGCGCTCCAGGCTCGTGCGCAGGGTCGCGAGTGTCGAGCGCTGCGACTCGACGCGGATCACGACCTTCTGGGCTGCCGTCAGCTCGGTGGCATGGTGCCCGCGCGCGCGCGCGAGCCTGGTGCGCAGCGCATCCCGCTCCTGTTCCAGCGACGATTGCCGGCCGGTCAGCGCCCGGAGCTGCGTTCTGGCGGCGTCCAGGCGGCGGCTCGCCTCCAAGTGTTCAGCCTGGTCGCGGCCGATCTCGGCCTCGGCATGCTCGAGTTCGCCCGCGATGCGAGCGACCCGGTCCGCGGCTTGCTGGGTCCGGGAGCGGATCGCTTCGTGCGCGCCGCGCACATTGACCAGGTCGTGGTGCAGGCGGTTGACCGCGGCATGCAGCTCGTCGCGCCCGGCATCGAGCGCCGCGATTCGCTCGCGCACGCCCGCCAGCTCGACTTCCTGTCGGCGCGCCGTTTGCTCCCGTGCGGTAACCACCGCCTGCAGGCGCCGCAGGTCCTGTTCACGTGCAATGACGCCGGCGTGACCGGCCTCGCTGCGTGCGACGCGCAGCCAGTCGCGTCCGAGCCAGACGCCGTCGCGTGTGATGACCGACTGACCCGCCCGCAGAGTGCGCCGCCGCGTCAGCGCTACACCGAGCGTCTCGACCGCGACGACACCTTCCAGGAGGCTACCGACCACCGCCGGGCCCCGGACCTTTGCGAGCAGGCTGTCGCCAGGCGCCCCGCGGGCCGGGCCCGCGGTGCTCTCGACAATCGTCAGCTGGCCGGCATCGAGGCGGTTGGCCGCCTCGGCGAGTTTTTCGATGCTCTCGACGCAGACCGCTTCCAGGTAGCCGCCAAGCGCGGTCTCGACGGCGCGTTCCCATCCCTGCTCGACTTCAAGTTCCTGCGCGAGGCGTGGCCGCCGCTCGAGCTTGTGGCCGCCGAGCCATTCCGCGACGCGGCCCTGCGCCTGACCGAGCGCCGCCTTCTGCACCGCTACGACGGTGAGCAGTTCTCCCTGCGCGAGCTGCAGCGCCGACTTCGCCGCGTCCAGCGCCGCGGCGCTTTCGCGCTCCGTCGCGCGCAGGGCCTGAAGCTCCGCGAGCGCCGCTTCGAGCTCGCGCTGGGCCTCAGCCCCGCGATCGCGCGCCTTATTCTCGGCCGCGGCGAACTCCTCGGGCCTCGCACCGGCGACGCTTTGCTCGATCTGCGCACGCTCCTGCGCGAGGCGCTCGCGCTGCGACCTCAGGCGTCCCAGCCCCGCCTCGATCTGCACGATGCGCGCCTGTTCCACTTCGGACTGCTGCGACGCCTCCGCGAGCTCGCGGCTGTGGGTCTCCCAGCGCTCCTGCCAAGCGGCCATCGCCGACTCGGCCGCGGCCAGCCCCGACTGCGCCGAGGACTCGGCCGCGCGCGCCGCGACCAGATCCGGCTCCGCCCGCGCCAGCGACTCGGACAGCTCCCGCAGTTGGGCTTCGTCTCGTTCCACGAGGATCCGGGACTCCGCATGCTCCGCGCTGACGCGTTCGAGGTCGGCGCGCTGGCGCTGGCGCAACTCGCGCGCATGCTGCAGCGCCTGCTCGGTCCGGGTCGCGTCCGCGCCGGCCTGATAGTAACGCTCCTGCACCGCCGCGAGCGCATCCGAACGCTCGACGTGCAGCGCACGCGCACGCTCCACCTGAGCCTCGGCAGCGCGCAACGTGGCGATGGCAGCCTGGGTCTCGGTTTCGCGTTGCGACGAGAGCGCGTTCCGGCCGGCCAGGTCGCCGTCGAGGTCGCGGATCCGCAGGGCGAACAATTCGGCCTGGAGCTGGCGCTGGCGCTCGCGATTCTCCTGGTAGCGCCGCGCGATCCCCGCCTGCCGCTGCAGATGGCGGATCTGCTTGTCCACCTCCTCGCGCAGGTCATTCAGCCGCTCGAGATTTTCGCGCGTGTGCGAGATGCGGTTTTCGGTCTCGCGGCGGCGGTCTTTGTAGCGCGAGATGCCCGCCGCCTCCTCGACGAAAGCGCGCATGTCCTCCGCCCGTGCCTCGATCAGGCGCGAGATCATGCCCTGCTCGATGATCGCGTAGCTGCGTGAACCGAGGCCGGTGCCGAGGAACAGGTGGGTGATATCCTTGCGCCTGCACTTCGCGCCGTTGATGAAGTAGGTCGAGTTGCCGTCGCGCGAGACAGTGCGCTTGAGCGCGACCTCCGCGTAGCCGGCATAGGGGCCGGCGATCTTGCCGTCGCTGTTGTCGAAGGTGAGCTCGACCGAGCCGCTGCCAACCGGCTGGCGCCCGCGCGAGCCGTTGAAGATCACGTCGGTCATCGAGTCGCCGCGCAGGTGCTTGGCCGAGATCTCGCCCATGACCCAGCGCACCGCGTCGATGATGTTCGACTTGCCGCAGCCGTTCGGGCCGACGACGCCGGTCAGATTGGCGGGAAACGAGACGGTGGTCGGATCGACGAAAGACTTGAATCCGGCGAGTTTGATCCTGGCAAGACGCATTCGGCCTAGTGTAGATTAACCGCCCCCGATTGACGACGACCGGGAAGCCCCGCATGAGCCGCCAGGCGCCGTCCGGCGATCTCGAGACATTTCCGAATCCGGAGCCCGGACGCGATTACACGATCCGGATGCGCATTCCGGAATTTACCTGCCTGTGCCCGCGCACGGGCCAGCCCGATTTCGCGACGCTCGAGCTCGAGTACGTGCCCGACGCGCTCTGTGTCGAACTCAAGTCGCTCAAGCTCTACATCTGGTCGTTCCGCGACCGCGGGGCGTTTCACGAGGCGGTGACAAACGAGATCGCGAACCGGCTGATCGCACTGCTCAATCCACGCTACTTGCGCCTCGCGGCGCTGTTCAACGTGCGCGGTGGCATCTGCACCACGGTGGTGGCCGAGCACCGGCAGCAAGGCTGGTTCCCGCCGCCACCGGTCACGCTGCCCTGATCACGCATGTACGCGCGCGGCGACGGCGTCAAGACTGGACCGCGCGGGAACCGGCGCTATAATCCCGCGCTCGCTTGAAGGGCTCGGAGGACTGGATGCCGGTCAAGAAGGCTGCGAAAGGTGGAAAACCCGCGAAAAAGGCCGCCCCGCGCCGGTCCATGGCCGCGCACAAGGCCGTCAAGCCGGCCCGCAGGCCCAAGCCCGTCCTGGCGCGCGCCAAGCCCGCCAGGCCGATCAAGACCAGGTCTCAGAAGCCCGTTGCCGCGCCGCCGCCACGCCCGGTCGTCAGGCCCCAGCCTTTGCGCGAGCCGGCGATCCTGAGGCCGAAGCCGCCGACCACGATCAGCCTGGTCGCCGAGGGCCGCTCGAACCTCGCGGCGATTCAGTTGCGTGCGCCGGCGCGCCGACCTGGCGCCGAGGACGAGGACGAGGGCACCGGTAGTCACAATCTACTGCTCGGCCCGCGCAATGTCCGCCCGTACCTGGAGCGCAAGGGCGAGCAGTACATGGGCCGGGACCAGCTCGAGCACTTCCGCAGCATTCTGCGCAGCTGGAAGCGCGACCTCATGGAAGAAGTCGATCGCACGATGTCGCACATGAAGGATGAGGCGGCGAACCCGCCCGACCCGAACGACCGCGCCACGCTCGAATCTGAGTTCGCACTGGAGCTGCGGACGCGCGACCGCGAGCGCAAGCTCATCCGCAAGATCGACGAAGCGCTCAGCCGGATCGACGACGGCAGCTACGGCTACTGCATCGAGACCGGCGAACCGATCGGCGTGAAGCGCCTGGAGGCGCGACCGGTCGCGACGCTTTGCATCGAGGCCCAGGAGCGGCGTGAGCGCCGCGAGAAGCAGTACGGCGACCGGGACGACTGGTACCGCTGAGCCGCGGCCCTGCGGCCGCTTTGCGCCGACCCCTTCCGGACCCCTTCATCTCGGATCGCTCCTGGCCGCCACCGGCAGCTACCTGAGTGCCCGCGGCCAGGGCGGCCGCTGGCTGCTGCGGATCGAGGACCTCGACCGCAATCGCTGCATTCCCGGCATGGCGGAGCAGTTCCTCGAAACCTTGCTCCGGTTCGGTTTCGAGTGGGACGGAATCGTCGAATTCCAGTCCGCACGCAGTGCTCCCTACGACGAGGCGCTCGCTGTGCTGCGTGCCGCCGGTCGCTGTTACCCCTGCCGTTGCAGCCGTTCGCGGCTGGCCGCACAGGCCCTGGAACCCGGCAGCGAGCCCGTGTACCCGGGGAGCTGCCGTGGGGACCCGGAAGCCGGCCATGCGCCGCATGCGCTTCGATTTCACGTCTCCCCCGGCGAGACCGAGGTCGAGTTCGCGGACGCCTGGCAAGGGATCGTGCGGCAGAACTGCGTCCGTGAAGCCGGCGACTTCGTGGTCCGCCGGCGCGACGGGTTTCATGCCTACCACCTGGCCGTGGTCGTGGATGACGCCCTGCAAGGCGTCACGGAGGTCGTACGCGGCGCGGATCTCCTCTCCTCGACGCCGCGCCAGATGCTGCTCCAGCGAGCGCTGGGCTACGCCACGCCGCGCTACGGGCACCTGCCGCTCCTCACCGAACCGGATGGGCAGAAGCTCGCAAAATCCCGGCGTGCGCTGGCCCTCGACCCGGAATCGGCCCCGCGCCAGCTCTGGGAAGTCCTGGGATGGCTCGAACAGGAGCCGCCGCCGGCACTGGCGGCTGCGCCGGTGGCGGAGATCTGGGACTGGGCGCTTGCGCACTGGCGCCCGGAGCGCCTGGCAGGGCTGTGCGAGCGGCGCCTGCCGGCGCCGCCGGCGGTTGTGAGAGGCGCTTAGGCGACGCCTCGCATCGAGAGCCGCACGCGGCCCTGGCGGTCCACCTCGAGCACCTTCACCTTGACGATGTCGCCTTCCTTGAGCTTGTCGCTGACGCGCTCGACGCGCTCGTCGGAGATCTGCGAGATGTGCACCAGGCCATCGCGGCCCGGCAGGATCGAGACGAAGGCGCCGAAGTCCATCAGGCGCACGACCTTGCCCTGGTAGATCCGGCCGACTTCCACGTCCGCCGTGATCATCTCGATTCGGCGCAGCGCCTCGCGGCCCGAGGCCTGGTCCACCGAAGCGATCTTGACCGTGCCGTCGTTCTCGATGTCGATCGTGGTGCCCGTCTCCTCGGTGATCTGGCGGATGACCGCGCCGCCCTTGCCGATGACGTCCCGGATCTTCTCGGGGTCGATCTTGATCGTGAGGATGGTCGGTGCCCACTCGGACATCTGCGGCCGCGGCCGGTCGAGGACTTTGTTCATCTCGCCCAGGATGTGCAGCCGGCCGGCCTTCGCCTGCTCGAGGGCCACGCGCATGATCTCGGCAGTGATGCCGTTGATCTTGATGTCCATCTGCAGCGCCGTGACGCCCTCGGCGGTGCCCGCCACCTTGAAGTCCATGTCGCCGAGGTGATCCTCGTCGCCCAGGATGTCGGTCAGCACCGCGAAGCGCTCGCCTTCCTTGACCAAGCCCATCGCGACGCCCGCGACCGGCGCCTTGACCGGCACGCCCGCGTCCATCAGCGACAGGCTGGTGCCGCAAACCGTGGCCATCGAGCTCGAGCCGTTCGACTCGAGGATCTCGGACACGACGCGCAGCACGTAGGGGAACTCCTCGAGATTCGGCATCACGGCGGCGATTCCGCGCCGGGCCAGGTTGCCGTGGCCGATCTCGCGGCGCTTCGGCGAGCCCAGGAAACCGGTCTCGCCCACCGAGAACGGCGGGAAGTTGTAGTGCAGCATGAACGGCTCGCGGCGCTCGCCCGCCAGCGCATCGATGATCTGCGCGTCGCGGCCGGTGCCGAGCGTCGTGGTGAC
>Ga0187892_10008932_pt1 | contig 13432 bp, 17 predicted proteins | sample MA1701073metaG_FD_139345 | JGI IMG/M metagenome (GOLD analysis project Ga0187892, IMG submission 139345) | Bio-ooze microbial communities from a basaltic lava cave in the Kipuka Kanohina Cave System on the Island of Hawaii, USA - MA170107-3 metaG ...
AGTCTTCAAGGCCCTTTTCGCCGTCAAGTCAAAAATAGACGAGCCGATTCCAAGGCTGTTTGCGGCCAAGTTCTCCGGCAAAGAGTCGTCCGCGTCGCCAACCCGCTATATTTCAGAATCACACTCATGGTGTGTAAATTGGGTAGCCGCCTATGAGTGTGATGTCAAGCCATGCGGACGACAGACATCAAAGTACAGGTCGGGGCCAAGGTGCGAAAGCTCCGCGAGAAGAAGGGCTGGTCGCAGGAACAACTCGGCTTCCAATCCGGCCTGCACCGCAACTACATCGGGGGCATCGAACGGGGCGAACGCAACCTGAGCCTCGTCAACATAGGCAAGCTCGCCAAGGCCCTCGGCGTCCGACCACGAACCCTCCTACCGTGATCGAACCGTCCCTGCCCGACCAGTGTTCCCCGGCTTTGATCCGACGGTAAAGGGTTGAATTCGATCCCCCCAACTGGCCTCTTCGTCCTTCCGATAATCGAAAGGATTCCCTGATCGGGACGCCGTTTGCAAACATAAAAATCGAATCTTATGATTAGGATGGATAGATTATCGGTCCTTCGATCGAGGCGATTCGGATGAAACAGGTCGATCCGGCCGTCGCCCAGATCGGAGCAACCGGCATCGAAGTAGACTGAGCCGATCGAAACCGTCCCGCGTGGGGCAAGTCGCCCCAAGCCCCCATTGCCCAAGCCGAACTCTTGCGGATCAACGGGGGGTCGGGGTCTGCACTCTCGAATAGGAATCGGCGGGTCCATCGGAGAAGTCGAGAAACGAAAAATGATTGAACGGCAGTAGTGGATGACACATTGTGTCACTCTACGAAGGAAAGGTGAGGAGAAACATGATGCTGTTTGGAGCCGGAAGGTTTGAATCCGTTACGTGGTCGCTCAAGATCGCGTTATACGCCGTGCTGATCTACGCGGCCCTCTGTTAATGCCGCCAGTCGGGAAGGCGTGAGACGGTCGCTTGCAAGTCGGTTGGCGATCGTAGATGGGAGAAACGAACTGAATCCACGAAGGGAGGTAGGAAAGATGCTGACGCTCAACCACACCGCAATTGTGAATCGATGGGCCATAGTCGGGAACGCCGTTCTTTGGATACTGGGGCAGGATATCATTCTCGACGAAACGCCCCTCGACGACCTGCCCGATGAAGTCCGAGCTGCCGTGCTGTCCAACGATCACGACCAGCCAAAGTTCTGCCTTGAACTCTTTGGAGTGATGACGGTGATGCCATCGTGATCCGGGTTGCCGACAATCGCAGTAACGGAAAAATGCCGGTTGGCGAAAAGCGAAAGCCAAGTGTTCGTTATTTCAGGCCATGAGAACCGCCCCTTCGGCCTGATTCTTGAAGGCGTTTTGCACGCAAGAACGGCGGTGGCCTGCTAAACGTGGTTGCGTTCCGTGATCGGGTAGGTAAGTTCTTGTCATGGTGCTCGGCTCATGGTTTTCGCCCATCTTGTCATTGTGGACTGAGGGACGAATCGGCATCGCTCTTGGCGTCCTCAGTATCGTGGTGACGATTGGTATCACGATTTGGGTGGGTTACAAGTCGCGGCTGCGGCAGGACATCGTGGTCTTGCTCAAGCGATGCCGGGACTCCGAAGAATGGGACGACCGATCGGAATTGAAGCTGTTTCAGTGGATGTTGGAAACCCCGGAAGATGAGATTCACACCTGCGGGCTTCGGTTGCTTCGCCGCATCCGAAACAGCCTGCGCGATTACCATTACATTCACGTTTACGGACACGATCCGGTTGCGCCTCCTGGTCGGCTCGAAAGAACGCTCCAAGGATTCGCTGATCGTATTCGATATCGGCGAGAACGTCGCGTGCGGAATGCGAAGCCTAGTCGGAAACGAAGGCGGCTCGCACGAAAGTAACCGGCCCCCGAAGACGCAAAGGATCGCACAACAGGACATTAACTCGCTGATATTGGATACCTGTCGAGGCTGAAAATGACGGACGATGAAGCTCGGTCGATCGCAAGGCTTCTCCAACAGTGCCACGCGGCGTTCTCATTCCTTGCCCTTGCCGTCCAACCCGAAAAGCAGCGAGAGACGGTTTCGAGCGTCATGGCTGAGGCCGGGGGAAACCAGCACCTTGGCGGGGGCGTTTTTGGATTCGTTGCACTCTGTTTCATCTACGTCTACGACTGCGTTTTTAAGAAGGTGACCGACAAGCAGCCGATCCTCGACGCCATTGATCCGGTCAAGCTCAACGTCTCGGTTAACAATCAACAGTCTGGCGAGGACGCTCGGACTGCGTGCCTGCGTCATCTTCGCAACTGCTTTGCTCATGGCCGATTCACGTATCAAAGTGACGGACAGGCCGCGACCACCGTTGAGCTTCAGGACGAAAACAACCGAAAGCAACGGACGTTCCATGCCGTTTGTGACGCCGTAGCCCTTGCCGATGTTGCGGAGAGAGTCCTCATTTCCGCCCATGCGGAAACTGCGAAACTGGTACGCGTGGCCGGGCCATGACGGTAAGCAAGCGAATCAGGCAACAAGGAAAGCTGGTTTGAACGATCGACGCCGCCACTTCGGCATGTTTCGGACATAAGTCTCAGGTTGCTTGAGTCGATGAATCGGCTGCCACCGAGCGACGCCAATGATGAATCAGTGATCGAAAGCCCGTCTCATGTGTGGACGAAAGCGAATCCTGGGAGGCATGTACTTTGACCAAGAATATAAAGGCCACAATCATGGAAGTCACTATTCCTACGGTGAAAATGAGCGCTATTACCGTGAAGATTGACGGTCAACTAGTGAAGATTCCCGTCGAATCGGAAATCCGAGCGTATTTCAATGAGCAGTTCCCTCGCCAGAACCCCAGCAAGATCCAAAGAAAACGGTATGTCACGCTTATGAACCTCATGTCCGCGGCATACAAGCACGGGAAGGCGGACGCCAAAAAGTAGCCGAAACATCGAGTCGTCACCCCCAAGTGCCCGCCTCGATCGCGGTCAGTATACCATCCCACATCCGCTCGCGGGCTTGCAGTGCGGCGATCGCACCTTCAGTGGCCTCTTGCCATGCCTGCTGCCTTTCTCCGCAAAGCTGCGCGAGCATACGCATTCCCAACGGTCCGTGCTTGTCACTGTCGAGTTCGATGTGTCGTTCGAGATACAAGCGAAAAATGGACAGAGACGGCTGCCCTCGTGCGATTGAATTGACAATGGGCGTGAACATCACCGGAATCGCCTGTTCTCGTCCCACCGTAAATGCCGCAGCGATGCGGTGCGTTGCTCTCGACTCAATCACCGCCATCGTGTGTTGGACGAACTCGCGGGCCGCATGAGGAATGCCTGGGAGCCTCAAGGCGTCATCAACGCCGGAGCCTTTTCGTAGCGTGTCGAGGAAGCCGAACGCTGTGGACGTACTGGCGCCCGCCTCCTTCATGGCCTCAAGGTACAGTTCCAAGTGACTGAAGCACCGACCGTCCCCAAGCTCATCGCTTTCCTCGTCCAGGCAAATCTCGTTAATCAATCGGCGGGTTCCCGCGTCGCCGACCGGCAACCACGGTACGGTCGTACACGTGACCGCTGTCTGAAGCGCCTTCAAAAGGCACATGAAGTCCCAAACGGCGTACACATGATGTTCCATGAAACATCGAACATCTTCGAGGGTCCGAATCCTGTCGAACAGAGAATGCTTCCCAAGCCGCTCGATGACGGGCTGCACCGCTGACTCAAGGACCTGAAGCGGTGAATCCGAAAGTGTGGCCGCGTTGCTCATGTTCACGTCACCTCGCGTAGAAGGCCGACACCCGATCCCATCCCGGCATCCGCAACGACTACGAACGCACTCGATCCTAGCCGGGATACACCGCTTCGCACAATCGACGATGTTCAGCCAAGCCGCAGGGATCGGGAGAGAGTCACTTGGGTCAATCGGGATGCCGTTAGCGAAGGCCCCGTAGGGCATCCTGAAGCGAGATGCCGAGAGCCTTCGTGAACCGCAGAAGCGTCAGGACCGTGACGTTATATTCCGCCCGTTCGACACCGCCGACGTAGGTCCGATGAACTCCGGCCTGAAACGCCAATTCCTCCTGCGACCAGCCCCGATCTTCGCGGGCCTTCCGTAGGTTCTCGCCGATCCGCACAAGCGATGGGTCTTTTTTCTTTCGGGCCACACATTCAAGGTGCGGTCAAGATGATTCGATATCGACATAGTATAACTAGCATTTGGTTGCCGCTGATAGGGACGGCTCTTGTCCTCGTTAGTGCGGATTCGAGTCTCAGCGCCAGGCAAGGCTATGAATGGGGCACGATTCCGCTTCTGTTCTTGCTCGGAGGTGTTCATGGCACGGGACGTTCAGAATGGCTGGGGCGTAGGATTCGCCCGTGAAGCACCCGGCAAGTGTTGGACAAAAGTATCAGGGGCCAACCGTGTTGCCGCTACTTTTCTTGAGAATCAAGCACGCCGCTTCGGATGCAAGGGCGTGTGGGTCGGTTCGGCCTGTCGCGTGATCCCGCTTGCTTTCACGACGATGGTGCTTGCGATTGCCGTTGCGAGCCTACGCGGTCCCGCTGAGACAAACGCCACGCCGACTTCTTCCGATGTTCCGAGCCAACCAGGACGATCGTTGCGAATCAAAATCGACACGGCCACAAAGCCAGAAGTTTGCTGGGGAACCCCCTTGGTGCCATTAGAGAAACGCCTGCAAATCCTCGCCCACGGACTGCCGCCGGACGAGGTTGCGGAGCTTGAGCGATCGCACATGGTGCCTAGCACGATGGTCCCAACGGCTGACGTTCTCAATTTCGGGTTGAAAAACGTTCGGGCTTCGGCGGACGAGCATACGCTTTATCTGTCGTTCGATTACGATCTTGACGTTTTCCATCGGCTCGGCCTACAACGAACCAAGATCGGCACGATACCCTTGCTCATCCGACTCTTCGATGCCCAAGGCGAGCACCTGACCCATTTCACGACGGCGGAACGTTTCGCTCCGGCCTCGTTGGTCGAACAGGAACTTCTCGAAGTGGTCGGCGCCAAGAACGCAGAATTCGCAAGCTCCATCGTTCTCGTCAGCGCCAAGGGCAATCAGGTCGCGTATCCGATCAACGCCCGTGATCTTCAATTCGCTAGCATTGTCGAGATCGGCTTCGACGCAAACGGCTCACCGGCCACCGACTTTCTAACCGGAACCACCGTGAAGGAGTTCCACGCGACCGATCCCGACGTGGAAAAGGCGAAGGCTGAGTATAAGGCTGAGTATGTCGAAGCCCTCCGCGCAAGCACCGTAGTTCGTGCGATCAAGCAGCGATGGGCCGAGGTGATGAAGCCCTTTGAAGAAGAGTTGGGCAGGTTGCAAATCACCTGTGGGATCGGCTTGACAGACGCTCAACGAGAACTTGAAACGAAAAGGGAGGAGTACGTGTCACGCCAAGCGTCTTTGGTTGAGCGAGAGAACAAGTGGAGAAAGGACCTCGACACCCTGTTGGAAAGCAAACGGCAGGCAGAGGCGCGGGGACAGTGGTTTTCTCAGCAATGGAATCTCGAAATAGCCCAGCAGAGGCTCGCTATTGTCCCGGAAGAGAAAGAGAAACTGAGGCTTATCGAACAGGACATAGGCAACCGGGAATCAGCGATGCCGAACATCGCAGCGGCCTGTGCCGCCCACAGGGACACCTGGAACCGGCTACAGGACATGAAGAAGCAAGAAAAGGCCGAACTCGAAAAGGCGGACGCGGAGACTCTCAGAACGATCAATGCGGATTAGGCCGCATCCGTGGCTTCGAGGCCCGCCTCGAATCACCGCACTGGAGATTGACCGAGCATGAAAGCTGCGATCGGTTTCGTTGTCGGCGGGTTGTTCGGAGGTCTTGGCGGACAGTTCGTATGGACAATGGTTGCACTCGTCTTCGGCAAGCTCTTCTACGACGATCTTCGATACGGAACCCCCGAACCAAGCAAGTACTTCATCATTGACTACGATTGGATCGGTAGGTGGTTCGCGCGGATCGGTGCGATCGTTGGTTGCATCGTCGGCATCTTGGCAACGGTCAATGTCTCGTCCCAACTAAACTAAGAACCTATCCCAATAACCCCTCTCCCTCCCAGGGAAAGGGCAGGGATGAGGGTTTCTGGGATAGGCTCTAACGATCTCCGACCCCATATCGGACGACAACTCATCGTAAGAAACGGGTCGCTCGGCCTGAAACTCCCCTCACTCGCCGCCATCGACTGATAGTAGGGCAACAACCGCAACTCTATAGCACAGCTACCCTCGGAAGGCGCTTTCGCAAACCGCATGGCGACGGAGATGGCAAGACCGTCCAATTGTTTGAGTAAGCCTTCCTGCGAAGCAACACTTGCAGCAGCCCGAAATGACTCGGGTCAATGTCGGCTGAATCGCGTTCCGACCAGAACCAGCCGACTATAGGCTGAAAGTGAACCTTCTTGGCCTTCGCATTGAGCGTTTCATGGATTCTCCGCCCTGCATCGGAAATCTTCTCGCAGACGATCTCGTCAAACTTGGATTCAACGTGAGACTCACATGGAATCAGGACACATGCAAAATGGTCAAGTGACAATGTGTTGGCATGGGGCAACGAGTCACCAATTACTCCATGCCCATCGGTTTCTGCGGCGTTCGGGCGAACACGGTCCAGATTCGGTGGACTGGTCACATCGATGACAACCTGTGCAGAATCCGCCGCGTTTATGCGAAGTTGTGTAGGATTTGCTGGATCAGGCGCTAGGAACGCGTAGCCCTTTAGGGATCGCCAGCCATCCAGTTCTGTGATGAAATGCTCCGCGAGACCTTCGGTGAACCATTGTTCGACGGTAGTCAACCGCCATAGTTCTTGAAGGTCTGTCAGTTTCTTGCCTGCAAAACGCTCCCGAAGTACTGCTGGGTACGATCGCGTCAAGATTACTCTGACTTCAGTCTGAAGGCTGTTCATTGGGGACCGCCTCGATTCAATCCTAATGAAGGTCGATTACTGTCTACGCGCGGCGTCCCTTTGGTTAGATCACCACACATTGTTCCAAACTCCCCGTCTTTAGCGAACAATTGGTTTTCGTCCTTGACGGGACGAACGGCGCTATAGGCACTGAAAGTCATATCGGCGCCTTGAACAGGTGACTCCGATTCGGGAGCACCATTCCCGTCCCTGAGGCCGATAAGTAGGCAGCTTCGGCCTTCGATTATCGGATTCGCGCTGTGCCAGCCACACAGGCATGGATTGGAATGCCGATAGGAATTGCACCGGCCACATGACCCGATGCGAGGAAGATCAGACTGCGTCGGTATCGAGACGTTTAACAACCCGAGTGCGACAAGGATCGGGCAAGGCATGACGACGAAAACCAGCATCGAATGGACGGACGCAACGTGGAATGCCGTCCGAGGCTGTACCAAGATTAGCCCCGGTTGCAAGTTCTGTTATGCGGAGGGAATCGCGGAAAGAGGCCGCGGACATTCTGGTCATCCGTACGAATATGGCTTCGATGTTCGGCTTGCTCCTCACAAACTCACCGAACCTCTCCGAAGGCGTGACGGAGAAATGATCTTCGTAAATTCGATGAGCGACTTTTTCCATGAACGCATCCCCGACGACTATATATTCGACATGTGCCGGGTAATGAAAAGCGCGAACCAGCACACCTATCAGGTGCTTACGAAGCGGTCCGAACGCCTTCTGGACATGTTGACAACGAAGCTTCGCCGCTTCGCCGATCTTCCGTACATCTGGTGGTGCGTGAGCGTTGAAGACAAGAGATACGGTGTTCCTCGAATCGACCATCTTCGTGCTGCCCCCGCCGAAGTACGTTTTCTCTCGATCGAGCCGTTGCTCGAAGACATCGGAGTGATCGACCTATCGGGTATTCATTGGGTCATCGTGGGCGGCGAATCCGGTGATGGCCCTGTGCGACCGATGAAAAGAGAATGGGTCGTTAGCATCCGCGAGCAGTGTCGAGCGGCCAACGTGCCGTTCTTCCTAAAGCAATGGGGTATGCTGGAGAACAACCCAGACCCGAAGGACCCGACAGCGAAAGAGAACGGCGGTAAGGCCAAGGGAGGTCGGAGGCTGGACGGCGAGCTTTATGACGAAATGCCTGATCCGCCATGTGTGCTGGAAACAAAGCCCCATGAGCGGCGTAAGCTGATTGCAGAACTCGAAGAAAAGTACAAGGAAATGATAGCCGACGTTGGCCTTCAACTCGTGAACATCGCGCTACCAGGGTGATCGACTGGTGGCATCCAGAGTTTAAGGCGCGATCTCACCAAACGCAAAAGATAAGGTAATCCCTCTTCCTACAGGATTCGCATTCGCCCTTACAATTTCCGATCCAGCCGTCGGTAGTGGATCGCTTCGAGCACGTCCTCTGTTGCGATGCTTTCACGACCCGCGATGTCGGCGATGGTCCGGCTAACCCGAAGCACTTTGTCATGGGCACGGGCGGATAGACCGAGTTCGGTCATGGCCTGACGAAGGACCGATTCTCCGGCATCACCAAGCATACAGAATTTGCGAAGGAGCTTCCCATTCATCCTGCCGTTGGCCATAATCGTGTCCGCACCGAACCTATCCCGCTGTCTTTGCTTCGCGGCCATGACTTGTTCACGTAGAACGGATGAAGGAGTGCCGTCCTTCGGACTTCGCAATTCGCCGAAAGGCACAGAGGGAACCTCGACGTGGATGTCGATGCGGTCAATCAAGGGACCGCTGATGCGTGAAAGATAGCGGTCAATCTGAAGCGGCGTGCAGGAACATTTCTTGCGAGGATCGGAGACAAAACCACAGGGGCATGGGTTCATAGCGGAAAGCATCAAGATCGACGCCGGAAACCTCGTGGTTGTATGAGCACGCGCGATGGTTACTTCGCCGTCTTCGAGTGGTTGGCGGAGCGCTTCCAGTGTGCTGCGAGAAAACTCGGGAAACTCGTCGAGAAAAAGCACACCGTGATGAGCAAGGGATACCTCGCCTGCTTGTGGAATCGTTCCGCCCCCGACCATAGCGGCAGTACTGGCCGAATGATGCGGCGATCGCACCGGTCTTGTTGCCAGAAGTGGAATGCCCGGTTTCAATTCTCCCGCTACCGAATGAATGCGGGTTGTTTCGAGCGATTCCTGCAACGTAAGAGGCGGGAGGATTGTCGGCAACCGCTTGGCCAACATCGTCTTGCCCGATCCCGGCGGGCCGATGAGCAACATGTTGTGCATCCCCGCCGCCGCGATGGTGAGTGCTCGCTTTACGTGCTCCTGGCCGCGAACGTCGCCGAAGTCACAATCGTAATTCGATGAAGCCGCGAAGAGTTGATTCACGTCTAGGACAACCGGCTCAATCGGAAGCTGACCGGATAGAAAGCCAATCGCTTCCGTCAGGCAAGTGACCGGAATAACTTCGATCCCATCGACGACCGCAGCTTCGGGGGCGTTTGATGATGGAACAATCACGCCTTTCGCACCACGCTCTTTGGCGAGCAATGCTGCCGAAAGCGACCCCTTAATTGGACGAACCCGACCATCCAGAGCAAGTTCCCCGGCCACGACATAGCCGTCCGTTCCATCGGCCACCACGTCGCCGTTGGCAAAGCAAATCGCCAACGCGATCGGTAGATCGAAGATTGGGCCTTCCTTCCGCATGTCCGCCGGGGCAAGATTGATGACCGTCTTGTAGCGGGGGAACTGGTAGCCGGAGTTCTGCATGGCGCTTCGGACGCGCTCCAGGCTCTCCTTCACCGCCGCATCGGGGAGGCCCACAATGACGGGTTTGGTGAATCCGTGCGGCGAAACATCGACCTCGACTTCGATAGGCACGGCCTCGATGCCGTTGAATGCCACGCTGTGCAATCGGGCGATCATGGCCGAATTCTACAAACATGGGATCATCCGAGCGAGAACGAGCCACCAACCACCTTCGCCCTGAGCCAACTTCTTGATCGGGCCCTCAAGCGCGATCGTCCCGATACTTTCAATCTCTTCACCTAGCACCGGCGGGTTATTGATCGTGGCGAGTGATTTTCTTATGATCCGAATGAGAGCGTACACTATAATCAACCAAGGACGGGAGGCGTTTATGCGAGTCGCAATCTATACGAGGGTGTCAACCGAACAGCAGGTTGATCGGGATTCCTTGGCCGCACAGAAATCGGCCCTACTCGCGTTCTGCAAGTCCAATGACCACCGCAACGTTCAGCACTACGAGGACGCGGGAGTTAGCGCCAAAGATGCTGAGCGTGAGGGCCTGCAAAAACTCTTGACGGACATCAAGGCAGGCAAGATTGACCTTGTCGTAGTGACCAAACTCGATCGAATGATGCGTTCGACGCAGCACATGCTCGAATTACTCGGCGAGTTCCGAAAGCACAACGTCGTCTTTAAGTCGTTGAGCGATCCGATCGACAATGCCGGTCCTACGGGCAACCTGCTTCTTCAACTCCTCTCGGTGCTTGCGGAATTCGAGCGACGGCTGACCGCCGAACGTGTTCGGAGCGTCATGGATTACCGAGCCAAGGGCGGCCAATGGAACGGCGGCGTCATTCCGTTCGGTTACACGACTCGCGACCGTTTGATCCGAGAACGAGTTCAAACTGGCTTGTCGTCGGAAAAGGCCAACCGCGAAGCCGACAAGAGCACGCCGGAATTCAAGCGCCTTTACGTTGATCCGGCGGAAGCGGCGACGGTCCGGCTCATGGTCGAATTGTTCTTGGAAATCCGAACCATCTTGGGCGTCACAACCGAACTGAATCGGCGTAAAGTTCGCACACGCAACGGCGGCGAGTGGACGACAACAAGTGTAAGGCGAGCGCTAGGCAATCCGCAGTACGTCGGGAAGCTCACTTGGGGTCAACGGCGAACAGATGAACACACCGGCAAGCTCAAGAAGGGCAAGGATGGACCGCTCATCACCGAATCCAACCACGAGCCGATCCTTGACAACGAAGTCTTTGCGAAGGTCGAGCAGTTGCTCAAGCAGGGGTCCTTCAAGCGAACGAAGCCGATGAAAAGGTACCTACTCGGTGGTCTCCTTCATTGCCGGGCTTGCGGTCGCATTATGTACGGATACACCTATCGCAAAAAGGACGACGCGGAGTACTCGTATTACCGATGTCCTCAAAAACGTCCCAACGACGGCAATCCGGAGTGCAAAGGGCAATCTCTACCTGGGAAGCCGTTCGAGGAGTTCATCGTCGGTCAGATCATGGAGCTATCGAAGAACACCCGCTTCCTGAATGACCGCGAGAAAATGGTCAAAGGGTTGCAGGCCAAGTTGGCACGGCATATTAGGTCACGGTCGCGAACGGTGAAATCGCTGCGTCGCCGCGAACAGGACCTTCGCCGAAAGATGGACACGCTCGTAGAACGGCTGGAAGATGAGACAATCACGCGGGATTTGTTCAAGGACCGATATCAGAAGCATGAGCAAGAACTCGCCGAAATCACGGCCCAAATGGAAAGTGAGAACAGCCTTGAAGCTCGGGGAACGATGCACGCCGCCGCCCTGCAGATTTCCTGGGAGCAGATTTCATCCTTTGGGCACGGCTGGGGCAAGCTCGACCTGGAGGCTAAGCGGAACCGGCTGCTGGCCATCGTCCACTCTATTCAGGCCGATCGAGAGAAGGTGGACCTCAAGCTGTACCTTGACGATCCCGGCGGCGACAATGGCAGCGGCCCGAATAGCGGACCCACGAATTCTAGAAACATGGATGAAAGGATGCCCCTGCGGATATTTCTCCGACCCGCGAAGGGCCTGCAAATGCTCGCCGTTGCAAATCGAGAAATACCTGGCTCGCATCAGCGGCCCACTGATCGACCGGATCGACATTCACGTCGAGGTTCCGGCGGTGCCCTTCCGGGAACTGCGGGGCAGCAAGGAGGGCACGGCCTCGGCGACGATGCGCGACCAAGTGATCGCCGCCCGGCGGCATCAGCAAGCAAGGTTCCGCGGCAACAGCCTCATGGTCAACGGACGGATGAACACCAAGTCGTTGCGTGACCATTGCCGTCTCGATGATGCCGGCGAGATCGTGCTGCGTCAGGCCATTTCCGAGCTGGGTCTGTCGGCTCGTGCCCACGACAAGGTGCTCCGATTGAGCCGGACCATCGCCGATCTCGCGGGCCGCGACGCAATTATTGCCGATGACGTTCTCGAAGCCATTCAGTATCGCCGTCTGGACCGCAAGCTGTAAGCGTCGAGCTACCCTTCCCCAAGCCGTACGCCCAAGGTCCCATTGGACGTACATCCCGTATTTGTTAATATTTTTCCCTAGGGGAACATAAGAAGTCGCCAGCATGGATGAAATCAAACTACAGGATTTCCTGGGGAAAGCCGTCCACGACATCGGAGCGACGCTGAGCGCCGCTCTTGTGGTCATTGGTGACAAGCTGGGTCTCTACAAGACGCTGGCCGAGGCTGGCCCGTTGACGCCGTTCGAGCTTGCCAAACGATCCGGCACCGCGGAACGGTATGTCCGCGAATGGCTGCTCAACCAGGCGGCCGGCGGATACGTGGCCTACGACGCCGCCACCGGCCGTTATCACCTTCCCCCCGAACAGGCTCTGGCCTTGGCGGACGAAAACAGCCACGTATACTTGCCGGGCGCATTCCAACTTATTACCGCCGTACTTAGGGACGAGCCCAAAATCCGCCAGGCGTTTCGAACGGGTCAAGGCATGGGTTGGGCCGAGCACGATCCTGGCCTTTTTGAAGGAACCAAGCGGTTCTTCGCGCCTAGCTATCGGGAGCACTTGGTAACATCATGGATTCCGGCACTGGACGGCGTCGAGGAGAAGCTCCGAAAGGGGGCCCGCGTTGCCGACGTGGGCTGCGGCTTCGGTGCCGCAACCATCCTCATGGCTCAGGCTTTTCCAAAGTCGAAGTTCTTCGGCTTCGACTTCCATGAACCGTCCATTGCCGGCGCCCGCGGGTCAGCCCGTGAGGCGCGCTTGGATGGTCAGGTGAAGTTTGACGTGGCTCTGGCCACGCGGTTTCCGGGCAAGGACTACGACTTGGTGGCCTTTTTCGATTGCCTGCACGACATGGGCGACCCCGTAGCCGTGGCTAGGCAGGTGCGAGATTCGCTGCACTCCGACGGTACCTGGATGGTAGTGGAGCCGTTTGCCGGTGATCGCGTAGAGGAGAACTTCACGCCGGTGGGGCGAGTGTACTCGGCTGCCTCCACACTGATCTGCACCCCATCATCGCTAGCCCAGCCGGGCCGCATGGCTCTCGGTGCCCTCGCGGGTGAGGCTCGGTTGCGTGAAGTCATCCAGCAGGGCGGATTCGCTCGCGTTCGCCGCGCCGCCCAAACGCCGTTTAACCTCGTGCTCGAAGCAAAACTGTGAGCTAAGTACAGCACCCCGTAAGAGGAGTACGGATTTCTTGATGTTTTGACTGCCTACTTGTCGATGGAATCTGCCAGGTGAACATGGAGGTTCTTCATGCGCGGACGCAAATCGACGCTGATC
>Ga0187892_10008933_pt1 | contig 13432 bp, 10 predicted proteins | sample MA1701073metaG_FD_139345 | JGI IMG/M metagenome (GOLD analysis project Ga0187892, IMG submission 139345) | Bio-ooze microbial communities from a basaltic lava cave in the Kipuka Kanohina Cave System on the Island of Hawaii, USA - MA170107-3 metaG ...
GAGTCGGGCATTCTTGTGAATGTTCATTCGGCTGAGCTCCCTGAGAGATTGGTGTGGTTCGCACCTTCCAGTCTCTCAAACTCAGTCCGAATGAACAGAAACAACCTATTGGGCCATCACAGCGAGGGAAGCTCTGAAATGGCGGCAAATAGTCGTTCCCGCGAATGCGGGAACCTATTTTTGAAAAAGAAAATTGGGTCCCCGCCTGCGCGGGGACGACTTTCAGACCTTCCCTAGCTGCAGGAAGGCGCGATGTCGGGCGGCGGCATGACGATGCGGCCGTTCGCGTCGCGCTCGAGCTTGGCGCAGGTCTCGCGGTAGCGCGCCGGCAGGTGCGGCGCCAGCTCGGCGAGGCAGGCGAGCTCGAGCGACGGCAGGTAGCCGCACTGCAGGTGCTCGACGAACGCGGTGCCGTGCCGCGTGAAATCCGGGCCGACGAACAGATCCTTGTGCTCGAGCCCGATCAGCGCCTCCGACACCCCGAGCGTGCCGCCGAGATGCGACTCGGTGACGAAAGGCTCGGCGAACACCACGCGCAGGCGCGAGCCCTCGAGGACGCGCTGCCAGCGGCTCTCGACGCCGAACGCCGCGAAGCCGAAGTTGCCCGGGTGCCGGGTCGTGTTCGGGCCGCAGCTGCGCAACGCCTCGCGCGCCCAGCCGGCGAGCTCCTTGCGGAGACTGGGGTTCAGATCGATTTCCTTGCCGCCGAGGCGCAGCGACACCTCGTCGGCAGCCGCCGGCGGCACGACCAGGGCAAATGCAAGCAGGATGAATCTCATGCGAGAACCTTACGCATCTTCTGCTCGAGGACGCCGGCTTCCTTGAACACCTTGCCTTCGGCGACGAAGCCCTGGCCGCGATAGAACTCGGCCGCCTGCAGCGGCGCCATGATCGTGACCTCCGCATGGCTGCGCCGGCGCGCTTCCTCGATCAGCGCCGCGAGCAGCGCGGCGCCGACGCCGCGGCGGCGCCAGTCCTTGGCCACCGCCAGCCGCCCGATCTGCCCGTCGGGCAGCAGGCGCCCGGTGCCGACCGCAGTGCCCGCCTCCTCGTCGAAGGCGATCGCGTGCACCGCCTGCGGGTCGAGGTCGTCGATCTCGACCCCCGGCGGCGCGTCCTGCTCGCCGAAGAAGATGGCGTGCCGGATCGGCCCCGCCACGGTGCGCGCCGCCTCCCAGTCCCGCATCTCGACCCGGAAGCTCATCGCTTGCCGAGCTGTGCCTCGAATTTCGCCAGCACTTTCTCGCGCAGCTCGGCGGAAGCTTTCACCACCGGGGGGAACTCGCCGAGCATCTCCCAGGGCCGGCAGGCATCGACGATGGCGCGCGAGCTCCAGCTCACGCCTTTCGGCAGGCGCGGGTCGAGCGGCCCGCTCCAGGCGCGGCGGATGAAGTCGATGTCCTCGGCCGGATCGCAGCGCGTGCACATCGCCCAGATCACCTCGTCGAGGCTCGCGGGATCGATGTCCTCGTCCACCACCACCACGAAGCGCCCGAGATAGGAGCCGGACTGGCAGGTCGCGGCGAGCACCGCGGCCTGCCGCGCGTGGCCGGCATAGGCCTGCTTGATCGAGATGACGTTGAACATGCGCGCGCAGCCCGGCTCGTGCACCCACACGCCTCTGACCCCCGCAAGCCCGGCGCGCTCGACCTCGTCCCAGATCATGCCGGCCTTCATCACGCACTTCGAGTAGGAGAAGTCCGACGGCGGCACCATCGGGCAGGCGAGGCCGAGGATCGGCTCGTCTCTGTGATAGATGCGCTCGACGCGCATCACCGGCTGCGGGCTGCGCCCGCCGGCGTAGTAGCCGGTGAACTCGCCGAACGGCCCCTCGGGCGCGGTCTCGCCGGGGTGCAGCGCGCCCTCGAGCACGATCTCGGCGTGCGCCGGCATCGGCAGTCCGTAGATCTGGCTCTCGATCACCTCGTAGGGCGCGCCGCGGTGGCCCGCGGCGTAGTCGTACTCCGAAAGCCCGAAGCGGATCTCGTTGCCTCCGGCGAGGAACAGCAGCGGGTCGTGGCCGCAGCTCACCAGCACCGGGCAGGGCTTGCCCCGCTTCCAGTACTTCTCGCGGATCTGCCGGCCGTGCTTGCCCGGCGACATCCACAGGCCGACGCGGTCGGCCCCCTGCACCATCGCGCGGTAGGTGCCGCAGTTCACCCAGTTCTCCTCGGGGTCGCGCATGATCACGAGGTCGTCGGTGCCGATATAGCGCCCGCCGTCGTGCTCGTGCAGCAGCGGCGCCGGGAATTTGAGAACGTCCACGTCCTTCCCGGACAGGATGTTTTCCAGGATGGGCCCACGCGCGACCGTCTTGGGCGGTATCGGCTTGTGGACCTTCATCCGGTCGCGGTAGGCGCGCACCACGTCGAGCGGATGCGCAGGCGCCGGGAAGCCGAGCAGGATCGCGAGGCGCTTCGCCGAATTCGTCGCGCCGGAGAGCGCGCGGTAGCCCTTCGGATAGCCCGGAATGTCCTCGAACAGGATCGCGGGCGGGGATTCCTCGCGGGTGATGATCTCCGCGAGCGCGCCCATCTCGAGCTTCCAGTCGGCGCCGCGGATGCGCCGCAACTCGCCCGCGCGCTCTAGCCGCTCGATCGCCTCGCGCAGGTCGGCGTGCGGCCGCTCATAGTCGTTCCACAGCCCGCGGGTCTCAATAAGTCCCACGAAATGCGTCGGCGCCCGGAACGAAGTTCAGATTGGTCACGCCCTGGTTGCGGTTGACCAGCGGGCGCATGAACAGGCGGTGCTTCATGCTGCGCACCTCGTGCTCGATCTGGAACAGCTTGGCTCCGTCGCGCGGGTCGGTGATCCACTGGAAGCGCCACTCCTCCGCGTCGGTCTCCATGTTGATCAGGCCGCGCTCCTTCAGCCAGTGGTACGGGCTCGCGAAATCGGCAATGTAGACCTGGATGTGGTGGTTGTCGTACTCGGGCAGCGGCGCGGCGGTCTCCGTGAAGATGAGGCGCTGGTCGCGTCCGATGCGGACGGTGGTCCTGTTCTTAGCAAAGCGAGCCGGCGCGCGCATGATCTCGTTGTAGAAGCGCGCGATGCCTTCGGCGCGGCCCTTGGGCACGTCGAAGTCGACGTAGGCGAGCGCGAGCTCGGCGCGGCCGAATTCGGGCGCGGGCGCGTGCAGGCGCACGCGATTGCCCCACGGGCACGTCGCCTCGATCGTGCCGTCCTTCTCGCGCCACGAAAACTTGGTTTTCACGTCGGGCAGGATGCGCTTCATCTCGCTGCCGGCGTGCTCGAGGCGTTTCTTCGCCTCCTCCAGGCTCGGAACGACGAAGCCGGCAGTGCCGCGCAGGACTTCCGGCGCCTTGCCGCCGCGGTTGGGCAGGTGCACCTGCGTGCGGCCGAAGTTCACCCACATGTTCTCGAGGCCGGTGAAGATGTACGGATCGCGCGTGCCGCCCAGGCCGACGACGTAGAACAGGGTCGCGAGGCGCTGGTCGCCGACGATCACGTTGAAATGCTCCAGGTGCACGATGTTGCCGACCACCTGGGCGTCGCGGTCGTACTGCTTGAGCTTCTCGGGTGCGTTCATGGCGTTAGTTTATTCCCCACACGCGTTTCGCGAAATCGGGGTAGTCGGCGGCGATGGCCTTGGCGACCGGCCCGCGCAGCAGGGACAGTTCTTCCGCGGAGGGCGCCGGGGTCAGTCCCGGCGAAGAACTATCGTATGAAAAGCCGGTGTCGGCGCGGATGTCGCCCGGCTCGTGCGTGCTTTCCAGCCGGAAGCGGCGCCTGTCTTTCTGCCACGAGAACAGCGCCTTCCCCGTCAGCAGCGCCGCCGGGTCGCCGCGCGCCGAGACGAACTCGACCTTAGGCACCAGCACCCGCGGCGAGTGCTCCTCGCGGAACAGGATCGTGCTCCTGACCATGGAATACATGAACGCGGAGCCGAACGAGCCCGGGAAGCGGCGTCCCTCGGCGCGCACGAGGTTGATGTTCGCCTCGCCGTCGATCTGCGCGCCGCCGAGGAAAAAGACGTCGATGCGCCCCTGCCCGGCGAGGTCGAACAGCTCGCGCGAGCCTTCGGTGAAGGGATTGCCTTTTCGCTGGTGAATCCTGGACACGCGGATCGGAGCGCCGCGCGCCTTCAGCAATTCACAGCCGGTGGCCGGAATGGGCGACGCGGCGCCCACCGCGACGTGGCGCGCATCGCCGATCAGGCGGGCGATGACGCAGGCGAGGAGCTCTTCCCGGGAATGCAAACGAATTCTTCGAGGTAGCGCTCGAAGCCCGCGCGCGTCTTCGCGGCCTTCGCGTAGTGCGCGAGATGAGCGTCGTCGATGTCGTAGAGCCCGGCAATACCCAGCGGCCAGGCGCCGCGCTTCGCCAGCGCCGTTGCCGTGATGTAGGCCGCGGAGATGACGCCGGGCGCGAGCAGCTCGTCTTCGAGCATGTCGCCGGCCTTCAGCTCCTCATAGGTTACGAGGGTTTGCTTTGCCGCATGCGCGATGGTCGCGAGCTCGCGCCGGCGCCCGACCCAGACATTGCCCGCTTCGTCGGCCCAGCGCGCATGGAACAGCGCGATGTCGGGCGCGAGCGCGGGGACGAGCAGGATGGGGTCTTCGGCGCGCGAGAACGGATTCTGCGAGACCTGCCAGTCCCGCCGGTTCTTCACCAGGTCGGAACCAAGGACTCCGCGCAAAGGCATGAAGGGCACGCCTTTCTCGGTCGCCTGCAGCGCGGTGTGCACCGCAGGGCAGGTCGCGTCTTTTACCTTGATGAGGTTCTGTTCGACCGCTGCCGAGAAGCGCGGCGCAAGACCCGCTTCGCCGAGCGAGACCGCGCTCGACTCGACCTCGGCGACGCAGCCGGCGCCGATGAGGAGGTCGGCGCACATGCCGAGCACCGGCACGCCGAGGAGACGGAGATTCTTTCTCTTCTGGATGATCAAGGCCCGCACCACGGCCATGGCGGGAAGCGAGTAATCGGGCGGCAGCGCGAGCAGCGCGCCGTCGGGAATGCGCGCGGCGAGCTCAGCCGCTGTGAGGGAAGCCGGCCGCATCGTTCAGCAGGGCGATCGCCCGCGAGGTATGCCCCTGGATCGCCTTGTGCGAGCGCAACTGCTCCTTGCCGCAGCCGGCGCACTTATACACCGGCATCTCGAGCTCGACCTTGAAGGGCGGCGCGCCCTCGTAGCCGAGATCGAGCGGAAAGGCCTGCCTGCGCGCGGACTCGGCGGGCAGCTCGGCGCTGCAGGCGCAGCGGTACTTTTTGAACAGCATGCCCTGCTCGTTGCCGGCCGGAAGCGTCCCCTCGCGGTCCTTGAGCTCGTGGATGAGCCAGAGCATGAAATCGTTGGCCACCGGGGAGGCATGGCCATGGCGGCACCTGGCGACCGGCATGCCGAGCACGGTGACGGTGAGCGGGCTGTTCTGCGCGCTCACCTTGTCGAGCGACTTGAGCTCGACCGCGCCGTGGCAGCGCCAGCAGCTCTTGATCACGCAGTTCCCCCGACGGTCAGCCCCTCGATCTTAAGGGTCGGCTGGCCGACCCCGACCGGCACGCTCTGGCCTTCCTTGCCGCAGGTGCCGATGCCCGGGTCGAGCGCGAGGTCGTTGCCGATCATGGTCACGCGCGTCAGCACGTCGGGCCCGTTGCCGATCAGCGTCGCGCCCTTGACCGGCTGGGTGACTTTCCCGTTCTCGATCAGGTAGGCCTCGGCGGCCGAGAACACGAACTTGCCGCTGGTGATGTCGACCTGGCCGCCGCCGAAGTTGGCGGCGTAGATGCCCTTCGGCACGCTGGCGATGATCTCGGCCGGGTCGTGCGGCCCGGCCAGCATATAGGTATTGGTCATGCGCGGCAGCGTGACGTGCGCGAAGGACTCGCGGCGCGCGTTGCCGGTGAGCGGCATGCCGAGCAGGCGCGCGTTCAGGCTGTCCTGCATGTAGCCGCGCAGCACGCCGTCCTCGATCAGCACCGTGCGCTGCGTCGGGTTGCCTTCGTCGTCGACCGTGAGCGAGCCGCGCCGGCCGGGAAGCGTGCCGTCGTCGACCACCGTCACCCCGGGCGCGGCGACGCGCTGCCCGAGCCGGCCGGAGAAGGCCGAGCTGCCCTTGCGGTTGAAGTCGCCCTCGAGGCCGTGCCCGATCGCCTCGTGCAGCAGCACGCCCGGCCAGCCGGGGCCGAGCACGACGGTCATGGTTCCAGCAGGCGCGGGTCGCGCCTCCAGATTCGTTAGGGCTTGAGAAACTGCTTGCCGAGCGTAGCCCTCGAGCACCGCGTCGCTGAAGTGCGCATAGTCGGTGCGGCCGCCGCCGCCCGAGGTGCCGCTTTCGCGCCGGCCGCCCTGCTCGGCGATCACCTGCACCGAGAGGCGCACCAGCGGGCGCACGTCGGCGGCGATCGTGCCGTCGGCGCGCGCGATCAGCACCACCTCGTACTCCCCGCCGAGGCTCGCCATGACCTGCGTGATGCGGGGATCGAGCGCGCGGCACCGCTTCTCCAGCTTTTGCAGCAGATCGACCTTCGATTCCGAAGGCAGCGATGCGATCGGGTCGACCTCGCGGTAGAGGGGAACCGGGAGCCTGCGCTCGGCGGCCTTGACCCGTTTCGACTGTCCGGAAGAAGCGATGGCACGAGTCGCCTTCGCCGCGTCCTGCAGCGCCTGGAAGCTGATCTCGTCGGAATAGGCGAAGGCGGTCTTGTCGCCCGAGACCGCGCGCACGCCGACGCCCTGCTCGATGTTGAAGCTGCCCGACTTGACGATCCCCTCCTCCAGGCTCCAGCCCTCGTAGCGCGAGTACTGGAAGTAGAGATCGGCGTAGTCGACCTTGCGCGCGGCGAGCGTGCCGAACACGCGCTCCAGGCTCCGCGTCTGCAGCTCGAACGGCGCGAGCAATGTGGTCTTTGCGGTATCGAGTATCAACCGACTCTCCTTCGGACTTCCTGCAAGCGCCCGGAATCTATTTCCGCGATGACCATGCCCTCGCCTTCCTGCTGGACTCCCAGTATGTCACCCCACGGGTCCACGATCATCGTATGCCCGTAGGTGCGCCGGCCGCCTGCGTGCGTCCCGCCCTGGGCCGGCGCGACCACGTAGGCCTTGTTCTCGATGGCGCGCGCCCGCACCAGCGTTTCCCAGTGCGCCGCGCCGGTCGGCACGGTAAAGGCGGAGGGCAGGAACATGACGTCGAACTCGCCGAGCCCGCGGTAGAGCTCGGGGAAGCGCACATCGTAGCAAACCGAGAGCGCGAGGCGCCCGAACGGGCTCGCGAGCGCCACCGCTCGCGTGCCGGCCTGGAGGGTCCGCGCCTCGTCGTAACTCTCGGTCTGGCCTTCAAAGCGGAATAGATGCATCTTGTCGTAGCGGGCGACCCGGCTTCCGGAATCGTCGTAGACCAGGCAGGCGCTGCGGATGCGCTCGGCGTCGTCGCAGGAGATCGGGGCGGTTCCGCCCACGATCCACACTCCATGTTTTCTTGAAGTGGCAGCAAGAAAATCCTGGATCGGGCCGGAACGGTCCTCCTCCCTGAGGGCAACCTTGTCACGCTCGGTGCGGCCGATGCAGTAGAAGTTCTCCGGCAGCGCCGCGAGGCGCGCCCCCGCCGCCGCCGCGGCGGCGATCAGGCGCCCGGCCGCCGCGAGGTTCGGCTCGAGCTCCGGGCCCGACACCATCTGGATCGCGGCCACGCGCGCGCTCATGTCACGGCATCCTCAGGGATTCGGCGTTACGGCCAGCGGCGGCGGCTGGATCTTGGCCACCTTCGGATCGCTCCAGGTCCCGGTGACCGAATAGTCGTAGGCGAAGATCTGCCCCAGCGGGTTCCTCAGGATGCGCTGCACGATCGCGGCGGCGACGCCGGCCACGGGATTCACGATGCCGATGCCGATCGCCGCGCTGTCCCCGAGGCTCGGCACCACGCGCACGCGCAGGTCCTGCGTCTCTCCGGCGAGGTCGGTCACGCCGCTCATCTGGACGTCGGCGGCCGAGCCGCGCATGCGGAACTCCTTGAGCTTCATCACGCCGCGCTCGGCCTGGGCCGCGGCGCCGATGCGGTCGAACTGGAAGCCCTTGGAGAACACGTCGCGGAAATCGAGCGCCAGGCGCCGCGGCAGCGCCTGCAGGCTCATCAGCGACACCAGCTTGCCGAGCCCCGGCTCGATCTCCAGGAACTGCCCGTTCTCGGCGAGCAGGTTGAGCTCGCCGCCGAGGGTCGCGAAATCGAGCGTCGCCGGGTCGCCCTGCCAGGTGAGCGAGCCCCGCAGCCGCGCCTTCGCGCCCTTCACCAGGCCGGGATGGCCGACGCGCCCGAGGAACGCGCCGACGTCGGCGGCGTGCATGTCGAACTGCACCGCGGTGCGCGAGGGCGCGGCGTACCAGACGCCCTGGCCGGTGAGCGAGGCGTCGGGGTTGATCATGTTCGCGTGCTCGATGCGCATATCCGCGCCCTCGGGCCGCGCCACCAGCTCGACGCGGCCGAGCTGGTGGCCGCGGAAGTTGAGTTCCTCCACCGCGACGTCGAGCGCCGGCAGCTCCCCGGGCGGGGTCGCGGCCGCCTTGGTGGCGGGGCTGTCGGCCGGCACGGTGAGGTGCTCGAGGCGCGCGATCAGCTTGGGCTCGGGCACGGTGCGGTAGGACACGTCGCCGGCGAGCTCGTCGGCCTTGACGTTCGCCGACCAGCCGGCCGCCTCGGCGCTCGCGCGCAGCGCCACGTTGTTGAACCGCCGGCCCAGGGCGTCGAGCGCGCCGAACCTGAGCTCCAGCGCCACCTGCTGGGCGGACTCTCCACCGCCCGCGGCGAGGGGCAGCCAGCGGTCGAGGTCGAAGGCCGGCAGCGAGCCGTAGACCAGCGTGCCCGGCCGCTCGGGCAGCCGGATCGGCCGGTCGCGCTCCGGCGAGAGCCACACCGCGGTGCGCTGCACCGCCATCGCGCCGCCTTGCCGCCGCCGCGCCACCTCGGCGCGCACCAGGCTGCCGAGCGCAGCCGTGACCCGGTCGCGCTCGCCGCCCGCCGCCGGGACTACCTCGACGCGCAGCGGCAGCGCCTCGGCGGCGCTCTTGGCGAACGGGGCCGGCAGCGAGCTCTCGAGGCCGCGCAGCGGCGATTCGAAGCTCACACGCGCAAGCCCGCCCTGGCCGCGCACCGTCACCAGGTAGTCGAAGCCGCCCGACAGGTGCTTGCGCAGCGGATGATCGAACAGCGCGCGCGTCGCCTCGACCGTGGCGTCGCCGCGCGCCACGACCTCGACGCCGCGCTTGGGCTGCGAGCCGCCCGAGACCGCCACCGCGCCGCCGAGCAACTTGCCGCGCACGTCGTTGAGGCTGAAGCCCGAATCGGTGAACGCCAGCTTGCCCGCGGCCGCCTCGACCGGCGGCAGCCAGGGCACGACGCTGACCTGGTTCGCCGCGAACTCGTACTCGCCGGCGACCCTGGCTTTGGCCATCTCGGCGATCGGCAGATCGAGCTTGAGGCGCAGCTTTCCGCCGCCGGCGGCCCTCATGTCCGCGGTGTAGGCGCCGGCCGTCGCGCGCAGCGGCGAGGATTCGATGAACTTGAGGAATTCGGCAGTCGGACCCTCGGCCTGGCCGCTCACCAGGACGTGCGAATCGTAGCGGACTCTCGGAATGCTGACGCGCACGTTGGCGAGCTTCGCCCCGAGCATCGTGCCGCTGCGCCCGACGACCTCGAGCCGGTCGCGCTCGACGTTGAGCTCGCCGGCGATGTTGTGGATGCGCGGCCAGCCGGGCTGGTACTCGAGTACCCCGTTCTCGATGCGCGCGCTGATCTGGAACAGCCCCGCGGCCGGATCGGCGAACGGGAATTGCCGCAGGTCGCCGCGCAGGCGCACGCGTACGTCGCTCGCGTCGCCGGCGACGATGGCGCTGGAAAGGAATTTTCGCGCCACCTCGCCCATCATCCCGGGATGCGGCAGGTAGCGGGCCACGCTTTTGCCGTCGGCCCGGTTGAGCAGCGCCGACAGGTCGATCGTGCCCGGCCCCTCGCCGCGCCACGCGTAGCTTCCGAACAGGTTGCCGCTCGCGTGCGGGTTGGCGAAGCTGAGCGAGCCGATGCGCAGCGCGACGCCCTTGTCGCCCTCGCGCTGCCAGCTGAGCTCGCCCGCCAGCGAGTCCAGCGCGACGCCCGGATCGGGGAACACGCGCGGCAGCTCGATCACGGACTTGCGCGACGCAAGCTGGATGCGCCCCTTGTCCTGCGTCGCCTCGAGGCTGCCCGAAAGGCCGGCGAAGCCGGGGACGCCGCCGTGCGGGCGCAGCGCGAGGTCGCTGAAGCGGGCGCGCGCCGAGAACCGCGCCGGCGCATCGAAAGGCCCGGTCCATTCCAGCCGCGCGTCGGCGAGCCGGCCGCGCGGCGCAGCCTCGTCGAGCTGCGCGGCGATCTGCGGCGGCAGCGGCAGCGCGTCGACGAGGCTTCCCATCGCCTCCAGGTCGATCAGGCTCGCGCCGATCACGCCGCCCGCCTGCGGCCGCCACACGATCTGGAAATCGGTCTGCGGGATCTCCGGCCCGCGCTCCAGCGCGAGCGCGAGGCTGCGCCCGGAAAGCTCGACGCCGTCGGGCAGCGTGCGCACGCGCACGCGGCCGTTCAGGGAGGCGAGCTCGAGCGGCGAGAGCTCGTCGGCGAGGCTCATCCACACGCCGGCGAGCGCCACGTCGGCGGTGCCCTCCTTCACCTGCCCGTTTTCCAGGGTCGCCCAGACGCGCAGCGCGCCCTGGCCCTGCCGCAGGTTCACGGGGTAGTCGAGCCATGCGCGCCACGCCGCGAGATCGGTGTAGCCCAGCTGCAGGAACACGCGGCCGCTCCACGCGCCGGGCTGCGGGCCGCGCGCGTCGAGGAGCGCGCGCAGCTCGACGCCGCTGCCGAGCTCGGCCGGCGGCCGCGCGCTCAGGCCGAGCGCGAGCGCGCCGCCGGAGCCCGCCAGCCGCAGCTCGAGCCCCGAGAGCACGAGCGGCGGCGCGCCGCGCAGCTCGTCGCGCCACTCGATCTCGGCGTTGCGGACCACGACCTCGGCCTGGCCGAGGAGCGCGCCGGCGAGCCCGCCCCCTTCGCCGCGGGCCACTTTCAGCCCGGCCACGTAGACATCGCCCGCCGCATCGCGCCGCACCGCGAGGCGCGGGCGGTCGATCGACAGCCGGTGCAGCCGCAGCTCGCGGTGCGCGAGCGAGCTCCAGGCGACGGCGTTCTCGATCGACGGCAGCACCAGCGCCTCGCGGCCCTGCGCGTCGGCGATCCGCACATCCGTGAGGCGGATCTGCGGCCGCAGGCCGAGCCAGCCGGCCTCGATCGCGCCGACGCGCACCGGCAGCCCGATGCCGCGCGAAATCGCCGCGACGATGTCCTCGCGGTAGCGCTCGATGTCGGGCAGCACCCAGAAGCGCAGCAGCAGCACCAGCGCCGCAAACGCGAAAAACGCGCTCCAGGCGAGGATTTCGATCGCCCGCGCGAGCCGCTTCATGGTGGAATTGACGTCCAGGCGGTCATTTTAGACTTTAAATGTCGGATCCGATTCAGAAAATCCGGGTTTCGCGCGCTGCCCAGCGCCTGCTCGGGGCGCATCCCGAGCTCGCCGCCGAGCTCGCCGATCCGCAGCCGTTCACGCGCGCCGAAATGCTCAACGCGCCGGGGGGCGGCGGCGATGACGAGCTCAAGCGCGGCCTGCGCCGGCTGCGCAACCGGGTGGTGCTGCGCGTGATGGCGCGCGACCTGTCGGGCCGCGCAGGCCTCGACGAGGTCTGCGGCACGATGAGCGATCTTGCCGAAGTTGCGATCACCCAGGTGTTACAAGATGAAACGCTGGTCGTGGTCGGCATGGGCAAGCTCGGCGGGCGCGAGCTCAACGTCTCCTCCGACGTCGACCTGGTGTTCCTCTACCCCGGGGGCGCGGAGGCGCAGGAGCGCCACGAGCGCGCGGGCCGCAGGCTGATCCGCCTGCTGTCGGACGCGACCGAGGACGGCTTCGTGTTCCGCGTCGACATGCGCCTGCGGCCCTACGGCGAATCGGGGCCGCTCGCGTGCAACTTCGACGCGCTCGAGCGCTACTTCATCACCCAGGGCCGCGAATGGGAGCGCTACGCGTGGCTCAAGGCGCGCGCCCTCACCGGCCCCGCGCATGCGGAGCTTCACGGCATCGTGCGCCCGTTCGTGTTCCGCAAATACCTCGACTACGCGACGCTCGGCGCGCTGCGCGCGCTGCACGCCGAGGTGCGGCGCGACGTGGCGCGGCGCGAGCTCGCGGGGCACGTCAAGCTCGGGTCCGGCGGCATCCGCGAGATCGAGTTCATCGCGCAGGCGCTGCAGCTGGTCCGCGGCGGGCGCGACCCCGAGCTGCAGGTACGGGCGACCGTCGAAGCATTGTCGCTGCTCAGCCGGAAATCCCTGCTCCCGGAAAGCGCGGCGCGCGAGCTCGCCGACGCCTACGTCTTCCTGCGCAACCTCGAGCACCGGCTGCAATACCTCGACGATGCGCAGCGCCACGACCTGCCCGAGGACGACGAGGATCGCGCGCGCGTGGCAGAGATGTGCGGTTTCGCCTCGTGGGCGAAGTTCGAAGAGCAGCTCCAGCTCCATCGAAGCGCCGTCTCACGCCACTTCGACGCGGTGTTCGCCAAGCGCGAAGCCGCGCAGGAGCCCTGGCCCGAGCACCCGCGGCTCGCCGCGCTGCGCGCGAGCCAGCGCTACGCCGCGCTGCCCGACGGCTCGCGGCGCCGGCTCGACCGGCTGGTGCCGGTGCTCGCGCGCGCGGCGAACGCCACCCCCGATCCCGAGGCGACGCTCGCGCGCGGCGTCGACCTGGTGGAGGCGATCGCGAGCCGCGCCGCCTACCTCGCGCTGCTCGCCGAGCACCCCGAGGCGCTCGAGCGCGTGACGCGCATCGTCGGCGCGTCGAGCTGGGCGGCCGAGTTCATCACCCGCCACCCGCTGCTGCTCGACGAGCTGCTCGACGACCGGCTGCTCTACGCCCCGATCCATCTGGCTTCCCTGAAAAGGAGCATTCAGAGACAGCTCGACGAGGCGCGCGGCGATACCGAGCGGCGCATGAACGTCCTGCGCGAGATGCACCAGGCGCAAGTATTCAGACTGCTGGCGCAGGACCTCGCCGGGCTGCTCACCGTCGAGCGCCTCGCCGACCACCTGTCGGCGCTCGCCGACCTCCTGCTGGAGGTCTGCCTCGAGGAGCTGTGGCGCGACCTGCGCGGCCGCCACCGCGGCGAGCCCGGCTTCGCGGTGATCGGCTACGGCAAGCTCGGCGGCAAGGAGCTCGGCTACGCCTCCGACCTCGACATCATCTTCCTGTACGACGATCCCGACGAGCAGGCGCCCGAGGTCTATGCGCGCCTCGCGCAGCGCCTCAACACCTGGCTCGCGAGCCGCACCTCGTCGGGCATGCTGTTCGAGACCGACCTCGAGCTCAGGCCGAGCGGCGCTTCCGGGCTGCTCGTGTCCACGGTCGA
>Ga0187892_10008934_pt1 | contig 13431 bp, 9 predicted proteins | sample MA1701073metaG_FD_139345 | JGI IMG/M metagenome (GOLD analysis project Ga0187892, IMG submission 139345) | Bio-ooze microbial communities from a basaltic lava cave in the Kipuka Kanohina Cave System on the Island of Hawaii, USA - MA170107-3 metaG ...
CAGCGCATCAAAGCTTGCATTCTTAAATGTTCTGATCGCGTCGCGAGGGCTACAAACAATTGGCTCCTGAATGTTGAAGGAAGTGTTTAGTAACATCGGAACACCGGTTAGTGCTTCAAAGTGACGAATCAATGCCCAATATCGGGGATTAGTGCAGCGACTAACTGTTTGTGCTCTAGCGGTACCGTCCACATGCACTACTGCCGGAATCGGTCCACGTTCGTTTTCCACAACGCTCAATACCGTTACCATGAACGGGTCGCAATGCGGTCTGCCGAATATCCTGGTTGCCGATTCGTCAAGCATCGACGGTGCAAGCGGGCGAAACCATTCTCGCAACTTTACTTTTTTGTTCAAAACGTCGCGCATATCTGGACGTCGAGGGTCAGCGAGAAAGCTGCGATTGCCCAAAGCACGTGGACCAAACTCCATGCGTCCTTGAAACCATCCAATAATTGCGCCATCCGCAATCATCTTGGCAACTCTAGGCAGAAGGTAATCATCGGGCAGAGTCTCAAATCGCAATCCTGCATCGTGTAACGCCCGAGCACAATCATTGGCACTAAACTCTGGTCCATAGTATGCATGTTCCATTTTGAAGCTGCGAGGTTGGCCCAGCAGATGATGATGAATTAGCAACGCTGCCCCAAGCGAACATCCTGCGTCTCCCGCAGCAGGTTGAACAAAAAATTGCTCAAATGGTGACTCCTGCAGGATTCGACCATTCATCACAGAATTGAAGGCCACGCCGCCAGCCATACACAAATTTGTTTCTCCTGTACGTTCTTGCAGGCCCCGCAAAAGATTAAGCGCAGTCTCTTCCAAGACTTTCTGAGCGCTGGCAGCCACGTTCCAATCTCTCTGGGTCAACTTCTCTGCGGGTTGACGAGGTGGACCTAGCACTTCAATGATCTCCGAACTGAATTGATAATGCTTAGCCAGGTGGTGATCGAGAGTTCGAATGTTGAGGTGAAAGTCAGAACTACCGTTAGTAGTCAATACCCGATTTGCAAAGAAATCGTAATACTCAGGTTCCCCGTATGCCGCTAATCCCATCACCTTCCATTCGTCACCAGCGAACATGTCGAACCCGAGAAAGTTTGTGACGGCGGAATAAAACTGTCCGAGAGAGTGTGGTAGCTTTATTCGCTTGAGAACTCTGAGGCGTGTATCGTGGCCCTGGGAAAAGAGGGTTGTGGTATCTTCTCCGGTTCCGTCCCAAGTCATGATGGCGGCTTTCTCAAAGCCTGAAACAAAGAACGCGCTCGCGGCATGGCACTGATGATGTTCAAGGAAATGAAAACGAAACTTACTGACGCCAAAATGGTTCCGGATTCGGCGTGGATAATTGAGCATACCTAGGTAACTATCCCCAACTTGTCGTACGCCGCGATCAACGCGAGCCCTAAACATCTCGCGCGAAATTAGTCCTGACTTCAAAGCTTGCAAAGCCTTGTGCCGCAGAACCCAGGGTTTCCAGTAGAGTCCAATATGAGCTACCTCAGCAATATTAATGCCCGCCTCCTCCAGGCAATATTGCATGGCTTGGAACGGGAAACCGGTATGGTGCTTAACCCGGGAGAAGCGCTCTTCTTCAGCGGCTGCAACAATTTCGCCGTCTTTGATTAGGGTGGCGGCAGAGTCACCTAAAGTTGTAAGGCCAAGAATGTACATCTTAATGTTCGACAACCGGACGCTTTCATCTGACTAATTGACGACTCTCCAGTTCAGTCGTGGCCTGTTCGACTTGATCCTTAGCTGATTGTTCTCTGACCCAGACCAGCAACTCCGGGATTCCTTGCTCAAGATGAATTCGTGGTTCATAGCCGAGCAATTTCCTCGCCCGAGAAATGTCAGCCACGCAATGTCTGATATCGCCTTCGCGGTACTTGCCGACAATTTTCGGGTCCAGGTCTTTACCCAAACCTTTCGCCAACAGTCGATTTATTTGCTTTACGGAAGTTGGTTTCCCTGTGCCGACATTAACAGCCTGATAGTCTGCACTATTAGTTTCCAGAGCCAACAGATTTGCTTGGACAATGTCACTTACATGAACAAAATCTCGTGTCTGTTCACCATCTTCAAAGATTAGTGGTTTCTGGTCATTCAGCAAGCGAGCTGAGAAGATCGCACAGACTCCAGTGTACGGATTCGAAAGTGCCTGGCGTGTGCCATAAACATTAAAGTAGCGCAAAGCAACTGTGGGTATGTTATACGCATGGCCCACTATGAGAGAGTACTGCTCCTGGTCTTGTTTCGTAACCGCGTACACAGAGGTAGGGAACAATGGTTTATCTTCATCCGTCAACGCCGGGGTGAGCTCGCCTAGACACACCGGGCATTCAACTTCCCATCGCCGCGCGAGCAACTGCTCGGGGCGGCGTAGTTTCGGGAAAATCGGTCCACACTGTTCGCACTTATATGCACCTTCTCCATAAATCGACATTGAAGAGGCAACTACTAACTTTTTAAATGGTCGCTGTTCAACCATTGCTTCAAGCAAAACAGCGGTGCCTAGGTCATTTGCCCTGACGTATCTTTGAATTTCATACATTGACTGCCCGACGCCTACTTCGGCAGCCTGATGGAATACCGCGTCGATATCTATCAGCGCGCGCGACACTGTTTGGGGATCACAAACATCTCCAGAAATGAGTTCTGCTTCCGGGTTAAGATATGTGGGCACCCGATCGTGAACCTGGGGAACCAGCAAGTCGAGAACACGAACATTGTGTCCTCGGGCAATCAAGGCATCCACGAGGTGAGACCCGATAAAGCCTGCTCCACCTGTAACCAGAACATTAAGCTTTTTTTCCGACAAGATTAATCAGCCTCCTAGTCTGCAGTCCAACTTACCACGCACCCGACTATCGGATCGCCTGGGCTGAGGCGATTTTTACGCTCGCTTCTTTTAATACGCAAAAGCTCCGCACAAAAAGACGCCGCGTGCGCCACAAAATTAAGTGGCAGAGTCTCACCACACAGTTTAAAACTAGGTCTTTGCCGCACCGCTTCTGAAACAGAATGACCGTTGAGGCCTGTTGCCGCTTACCATTCCCCTAGGTCTCGGGAGTGAAAGATTTCGATGAGCGTACAACCGAATCTAACACCTGGAAGAAGCGTGGAGCTTGTGTATGCGCAGAGTACCTGTCGACGACAGTTGCTCGTGCCGCATTTCCGATTTTTCCTCGCAGTAGGGGCGAATTCAACAGCAAACTCAATTTCCGAATCCACTCATCTTCGGAAGAGGCAATAAAACCGTTTTCCCCGTCTTGAATGATGTCAGTATTAACTCCGACTGGCGAACATACTGTGGGCAGTCCAAGCGCCATGAACTGCAGGGCCTTGAGGCCACACTTACCCCTACTCCAGGGTTCATCGGGTAAAGGCATAATTCCGATATCGATCTCACTTAACTCCTCGATCTCTGTTGCAGCACACCACTTCGAGGCCTCAACTTCGACTCCTTCTAAGGTGTAAGTTGATGTTCCAATAACCCGCAACCGGAACCGCTCACTCCTGGCAAGCCGGCTTAGGGCACCGCGCAGCGTGTCGAGGTGTTGCACGGTACTGAAGCTGCCTGTCCAACCAATCACAGGAATTGCTTTTCCGTTTTTTCTTTCTACCTTGTACTTATCGGTATCAATGGTAGTGGGGATCACTGAAACCCTCGGATTAAACTGCTTAGCATAATCTGCCAGATATGAGTTTCCCACAATTATATGAGCTGCCATCCGGCAGATCGATTGCGTCTTGCCAGCGAATTTTAGATAACTAAGATATCCATTTGACGGACTTCGATACCGAATGAAGATGGCATCGTCAAAATCGAAAATTATAGGAGGGCCTAAGCGATTGATTCTTTGTTCAAGAATTGCCGGCCCGAGGAGGGCTGCTTCGCGAAAGATATAGACGGCATCAAACTCTTGTAATCTATCCAGAAGCCGCCAGCGGCGCAAAAAGGCCCGGCTTACTAGCCCCACTTTTCGCATAAAACTTCCGGGCCGGTAAACTAGTGAATGCAGTTCCTGACATTCAAACGGCTCATAGGTAATTTCAACGCCAGATTTCCGTAGATAGGGATCCCATTGCTCCAGACGATACCGCTGCCCGGGCGATGTGTCTAAGATACTTGGGACCACCGCAAGAATACGCATCATTTATTTTCGTAGGCGGCTGTACTGTACTGGCTGGTGATATATTGTTTGTGTTTCAAAGGCATGTAAAAGCTCTTCTATTTGTTACCAACCGAACTTACACCATTTTTGTGCCTTTACGGCCGGTTGCCACCCAACCGTAATTTGAAAAAACCTTAGAGTTCTCAAGCTCTGCACGAGTTAACCAATCCTCGACCTCTTTACGGGTATAACGATTTTCGATAGGAGCCGATAAGCGGTCTAATTGGTCGTTCACGCAAACACGAAAAGGGAGATTAGAATATTGCTTCATCGGTAGAGCTTCAGCAAGCTGTTGTAGGCCTGGAATCCGCCTAAGAATTCGATAGGGCCAAACAAACAAAGCAAAGGCAATTACAGACGCCGGAAACGCTAAAACATGGACCACCGAGTGGGGGAGACGCGTTGTGATCTGACGGACCGTCGAAATTAGTGTTAATAACGCTTTCTTGATTGGCTGGTTCTCAGGTTTCCAGTAGAGGTAGATTTGTATCTCACCTCCTGGTTTAAGAAAGCGCAGCAATTCCCGGAAAGCTCCTTCAGGATCCGGTAAATGATGAAGTACGCCAATCGAGTAAATGAAATCGAAACTCTCAAAGGCAAACGGTGGCCTGTGCAGATCGCCCTGGATTACGTATGTTCGTTCCAAGCCTTTCGTATTATGTTGGGCTACGATAACTGCTGAACTGAGATCCAAGGCCCATACTTCCGCGCCATACCTTGCGGCATAATAAGCGAATCGCCCATTGCCACAACCGGCATCCAAAACTTTTTTGCGCGAAAAGAATTCAGGGGGGTGGGGTCTCATGTATGAGAGAAAACTTTCTTGCCATTCCTCATACATATGAGGAAACTGATTCCATTCAAAGCCAAAGCTTAACGCAGTTCTGACTTGTTGTGAGCCGTTATTCCTAGTAGAACGACCTTCGAGAAGCGCCTCACGCAACGGCGGAAGCAATAAGCGGGGAATCCCTCGGACAATAGGAAACTCGAGATGACAGTCACCGCAATTTAAGCTTCCCTTCTCCCAATCTGGCTGACCTTTGATCAAAAGTCTTCCGTGACAAGCGGGACAGCGAAGGGTTTCGAGAAGTTCGGTGAGAGGACAGTTAATCATCTACGCCCCCAGTACCTCTCTATATAACTCTGAGTAGCGCTCACGACCGACATGATGAATGTCGAAATATTTTTCCGCAACGGCCCGAGCCCTGAGCCGGGCTAAAGGTTGATTCTTAAGCAATGAATCAACTTGTGCAATCGCTTCGGCAAACGCTCGCGCGGTAAATTCCTTTACGACAACTCCCACACCTTCGTTGGTAACCAGAGCATCAGTGTCTCCGATTCCTTCGTTAATTAAAACTGACAGCCCGCATGCCAGATATTCTGAAACTTTGACCGGTGAGGTTGCGTACCGTGAAATTCCCGCCTGGTAGAACGCTAGTCCTAAGTCGCTTGCCGACAGATAGGATGGAACTTCCAACGGTCTGACAGATTTTATCGTAAAAAACTCACGAGCGATTTTACGCTCACTCATCAAATCTTGAATCAGTCTTGGATCTCCATTCGTTAGCCACAAGAAATGAGACTCACTTTTTTGTTTCAAGAGCTCAAGGAAAAAATCCGCCATCTCTTTAGTTCGATACCAACCACCCACCGAACCCGAGTAGGTCACAATAAAGCGATCTGCCAGGTTCAGTTCACTGCGGCGCCTATTGCGGTCTTTCTCAGAAAAAGAGAAAACTTCTAGGTCTGAGCAGCACGGAATGATTTTATGAATTACTTCAGTGCGACCTCGTAGACCGTCCCAATCTCGTATGACCGGCCAAATACGTTCCGTCAAGGTCACGACAGCGTCAGACGCCTGCAATGCTCTGCGTTCAATCGCTTTCGTAAGTCGATATTTAACTTGTCCTTCTTTCCAACGTTTAGCATCGACATATTCTTCAGCCATGAGACCGCGGATATCAAATATCATTTTGACACCGAATAATTTTTTGAGCAGAAGCGCAATAGCTGCCGGTACATGACTGCGCGCATGCACAAGTTCAATGCCTCTTCTTCTGACCAAGCTCGAAGCATAACGAAGGCCAACCAATACATCGTAGGCAGTCGCTAAGAGAGAAGGTGTTTTGTGGTAAGGGAGCCAGTGCCATTCGATATTCGCCGCGGTGAGTTGTTGGGTTAATTCTTTACACATCTTCTCCCCTGGGTGTGTGAATGCCAGCGACCGTTCAAAACTCAAAAGTGTAAACTGCACTCCCTCTTCCGCCAATTCCTTGAGGTAGGGTATCACCTGACTTTGCCCTAGAGGTTCGAGCATACCATTATAGGAAATAAACAAGGCGCGCGTTCCATTAAGCTTCATGAACTGCACGACGAATTTGATTTCTCAGAAGATTCTGTTGAAGCATCGTCATCATAAATCATCTTCTCTCCAACCAGATTTAGACCAGGATTATTCAGTCGCTCAACTCGATCTAATCCACCAGAAAGGAGGGCCAGCACACAAGCTTCCTGTTTTTGAGGTTGGTCGTACTGTGGAGACAGCATGTCAAACGTATCCAACACCGCCCAACGGTATCGCTGGCGAAACGTCAAATCGGGCTCATTAACATAATTCGCTACAGGTATTGTGAACGAGAACACGCGACCTAAGTATGGAATGCGAAAAAGTACTTCTGTAAGAGCAAACAGTAGGGGCATCAAAACTTGAATTCCTCTAAGGAGGAATCTTTCGTTTAATCGCTTTGTAATCGGACGAATGAGATACTTCATGTTAAACAAAGTCCAGGGCTTCCGCTCGTAAATCGTTACCGCAAGTCGCCCTCCTGCCGACAAAATACGCGGTAAAGACGTCAGAGCACGGCTTGGGTCTGGCGTATGTTGAATGACCCCAATGCAATAACAACCATCGAAAGCTTCAGAACGAAAAGGTAGATCAAAAATACTACCTTGCACTAGATGCACATTCTTTCGGTCTCCGAGGGTAGCTCGGGCCGCATCAGCTGCATTGCTAATATCAACGCCAACTACCTGGCAATCTAATTGTGATGCAACATCAAGAAAGCGACCCGCACCTGACCCAACATCAAGAATCCACTTGCCTCTCAGCCATTCTGCAGTCCAATTTGTTTCTGCGTAGAAGCGCTTTTCCGATAGTCTAGTGCCATTCAGCGAATCGATCTGGTCAGCTCTGAATCTGTTCCACTGATAGCCGAAGGACGACCCATAATTTTCGGCTTCCACGAACCTTGGGATGCCGGCTACAATTGGAAATTCTTTTTTGCACCCGAGACATTTTAGTGTGCCTTCCTCGATCTCGCCGCCCATGTTCCGATCAGTGGCTGTGGCCGTGCAGGACAGCTCACTAAGGCATTTTGGACAAGCCAGGATTTGAAGCAGCTTTGTCTGCAACAGGAACCGATTCCTTCCAAGGTTTTGATTCTGCGCTCATTTCGAGGTCTGAGTGTTCGAGGTGTCTCTTGTATTCTTGCCCAACACATCGAACCACAACCAATCGACCATTCCGCGAAACATCGCGAGATCGATGACGAAATTTATCCAAGTCACCCACAAAACGCGTTTTGGATTCGAAACCTCTAAGATTTGCCGGTTGATTCCTTCTTTCTCATACCAGCGATAAATGCGCCTTTGGCTCCTAATAGCCAATAGGAATATAGGGGTTAAAGCTAGGGGTAACCACAGGAGCGGCGCGGCTAGCAATAGCAAAGCAAATACGAAATATATTAATGAAACTCGCAGCTGCCATTCATGAGCCAAGCCCGCCTTCATGCCATACCGCGAATACGTCGCAAACCGACGAAAGGTCGATGAGGTGTCTCGTTGGAGTTGCCAATGAACTAGTGCCCGATCACTCATGGCGCTATCAATCCCGATGGCTCGCAAACGGCGAAAGAATATTAGATCCTCTCCCGACCGTAAGTCCTCCGGAAAACCTTGTACCGCTTTCCAAATAGACCGATGAAATAAGCAAGAGGCAACCGACTGGGAGGGTCCTTTAGGTGGTATGTAAGCGATCGCGGCACACTCGGTAAAGTAAGTATCTACGATGGGCTGGTACTTCCCTTGGATCAGTAACTTGTCTGGGTGACGCCTCGAGGTTTTGACCAATTCTTCCAGCCAGTTTAATTCCGGCACTATCCCGGCATCCACGCAGGCAATCCATTCATTTGCTGCTTTGCGAATTCCCAGGTTTCGCCCGCGCCCAGGAAAGGCGTCTTCATCTTCCAATAAGATGATTGGGATGGTGGCACTCTGCTGGCAACCTCGAACCAGATCTCGAGTATTATCTACAGAGCCCCCGTCCGTAATCACGATTTCCGAAGGTTTAAAGGTTTGCTGTTGGAGATGTGTAATTAGACGCTTAATGCTGTCAGCTTCGTTTCTAACGGGCACTATGACACTAACAGTTTCAACTGTAATACCAGCGGATCGACCAAAGCGGCTGCCCATGCCGTCGTCCACAACTACCTTGGTGCTCCTGTCTAAACCGTTGGTATCATTACCGAGGCGAATCCTTCCGGTGACACCGTACACCACAGACGCGAATAACCGCGGCCCCCCCATCAGAAAAAACCAAATAGCGAGTAAGCCTACTTTTATAGTGTAATGGCTTCCGCTTTCATTCGGCAGCCAAAGAATGGCGAATGTCAGTACAGACGAAGCAACGATAATGGACAGGGAACTAGCTTCCAGTCGAAATCTGATCAATTTCGCCTGAACTGCGAGGAGTACCAAACCATAAACGAAATAGGAAAGGCAATAAGCAATCGCCAGGCCAACCAAATCCCAGATTCTGAGGAAAGTAAATGATAAAGTGAGATAAACTATTGCGAAGAAAGCGGAAAGCCCCAAATACTCACGCAACCGACCCTGCGGCAGCAAAGAGGCAGCAATAAACCAAACAATGATCTTTAGCGCGTCGCCAACACTCTGAAAAACCAAGACATCCGATGCAAGAAGAAACTCGGACGTAAACAGCAGAAGGATCAACTCTCGACGAAAAATTATGACCGTCACAATCAAAGGAATTGCTAACATCATCCCAGTCCGCAAAGCAGCGTTTATTTCGGCAGTGTTCTCGACAGGGGAACGCAGTGAACTAAGCTTTGGGTAGAGGTAGGCATTATTGAAGAGAACGAAAAGGCCAATGTATTGTCCGGAGAGACCAACGACCGCCTGGTAAATCCCATTTGCGGCAACGCTTCGATAATTAATAATCCACGTGCGGAGTAATAGCGCACTAAGGGTTTCAAGAACTCCACTTAAAAAAGCTGCTCCCCCATATTTCAAGAGTGAGATTGTCAGTTGCGACTGCTGGGTTTGCGTGAAAGCGGGTCGCTCGACTGTAGATTGAAGGGGTTTTCGTAGAAAGATTAGCCCCAAAATGACTACACCGACTGACGTGACTACGAGCAAACTTAAGATGGCTCCATCCAGCCCTAAAGGTATGATTAATCCAACAAACAAGAGAAGGCCAAGCAAAGCATTTATTGAAGATGCCAATACGAAGTCAGAGAGCCGCTTGAGTCCCTGTAGAAAATATCCTAGGTTTGCCAGTAGGACAGTAAAGGGAATCGTTGCGCCTATCAGAACTGCATACTTGCGAGCACCCAGCCCACCCAGGAAAGACTCACTCACAAAAGTGGAGCTGACAACTACCAGCACTGTTACGGCTAATGCGACTGTGAGCTGTACAAACAGTGATGTGAGTATTATCCGTGATCGAGACATTCTAGGGTCCTCGTCCTCAGCGAGATGCTTGACGATGCCCTGTCCCATTCCGAGTGTACAGAAAGTTGCGGCAAAAGTTAGAAACGTAAGGCCCTGGGCATAGATGCCGATTCCGGTAGGGCCCAGGTACACCGCTGCCAGCTTATTCCGACCAAAAGCCGTGATCGTTGTTATGAGGGTGAGGATGCCCATCAAGAGCCAGGCATCTCTGATGTGGACCTCGCTTTTCGTCATTACTTTAACTTGATCGCGAGAGTCCGACACAGCAATTAGTCGCCCAATTGATAGATGCTCTGTCTTCCCTTCAAGTTTGAATAGGCCATCTGTAATGCGCCGAGGACAACGGCTGGAGGGTAGTTGCGAGTAGCGGCAAGCGCATAGGAAATGGATTCGCTCAGCTGTCTTTCCCAGAATAGCCGGACGGCCAACCACGCTTTCATCATGCCAATCTTTCTCTCTACTTTTGAAGTTATAACTACATTAGATGGTGGAAATCGTGCTAGATTGGTTTCTAGCACCATGACCGTTTCTTTCCACATCTCTGATTCCCGATGCGAACGCATGCCCGAGTGGATACGATAGCTCCACAGTGGCTCGGCGCTATAATATATTCCATATCCGGCACCTGTCATTCGCAGGTACATATCGTAGTCGCAAGCATGTGGGAATGAGGTATCGTAATAACCTATTTCCTGGAAAACACTGCGCCGGTCCATTCCGCCATGGACAAAGCATCCGTACATTAAAAGGTCGTTGAGTGTTACTCGTCCGCTGGAACGACCGTAGGCGTGCAAGTAGGTTTCTTTTCTTAGACGCCTGCTTTTGCGGTCGATCATATAGCAATCGCTACAAAACTTTACCAAGCTGGGATCGCTCTCAAGGATCTCGACACCTCGCTCGATAAACGTTGGAAACAACAAATCGTCATCTCCAAAGTAAGTCATATATTTTCCAGTGCAGAGTGAGCGAGCGTGGTAGTAGGTTGCAATATTGCCGCGATGTTCTTGGCGAACGTACTTTAAACGATCACCAAACTTTGCGGCGACTTCTGGTGTGTTATCGGTAGAGCCGTCATCGACTACAATTACCTCAATATCCTTATAAGTCTGCGAAAAACAGCTATTTAAGCACTCTTCCAGAAAACCAGCTCGGTTGTAGGTTGCGATTGGGATACTGACTTTGGGCATCACTATCTCATCAATTGCACCAGATTGCTGGCCCTTCTCCTTACTTTATCAACAACCAACTCGAAAGGACTTTCAAATGCTCCTCCAAGACAACAGGTTTTGCACCATTCTAGCTCATGGTTCAAAAAGGTGCTCCTTAATTCTTGGTACTTCGGGCCATTCCACATCGTCTCAAAGCTCTCTTGCAGAAGATTTCCCATTGGGGGTTTGTCGTAAAGCCAGCCGTCACAGGGACACACATCGCCATTCGACATGACAAAAACGCAATCCCACAACTCACGGCACATACCGGCTCCCTCCCAGAAACTGAACTTTATCCCCAACTCCTTGGCCACTTTTCTAAATTGAACCATATTTTTCTCTTGCTCCCGACTAGGGGCGAGGTGATCTAGCGTTCCATCAACGTTAATTAGGCGCAAAGCAACAACCTCGTCTAATCCAATTTCCTTCGCCGTTTGCAAAGTCTGAGGGAATTCATCAACTGTCTGTCTCGCCGCGAGATAGTTAGCAATGACGTAAACATCCGCTTTTCGCTCATTGCGAATCTCAATAAAACGCCTGATATTGCTGTATAAACGATCCAAACTGTCAACCTTCGGCGAACCTCTCCGAATTATGTGGTGGGTTTCAGGGGTTCCACCGTGAATAGAAAAAGTCACCCTCTTTATCCCTGCATCAATTAGCTGATGCGCTTTCTCTTCCGTCATCAGCGTTCCATTGTTGATGATGTTGGCGATCCACCCCTTATCCGTAATGTACTGCACCATTTCAACGATATCCTTATTCAGTAGTGGTTCTCCCACGCCACATAAGACAACGTCTTCAGGTTCGACAAACTGGTCCACAATCTGCCGAAATTCCTCGAGAGTCATGTTCTTGTTTAGGGGCTTTTGGGCTAACGTCTCGCGCGAGCACATGACACAATGCAGATTGCACTTGCTGCTAGGCTCGATGCTTATGTGCTTGGGTGGTGGTGCGTTTAAACTAGGCTTAAAAAACAATTTTGATTGATTCCCCTGTTTCCAAAATTAGAATTATTCCTTGCTTATCCAAAATTTGAAGCTACCATGCGCTGCTTTGGATGTAAAGCTTCAAAAAACCCGAGACGGATGGCGCATTGTGCCCAGCCTTTTGGTGATTTTGTCGAATATGAACAATCCGGCTTAGTCACTGCCCAGGTCATTAATATCGGCATCCCATATTGTGATTTTTTTCCCGTTGATGATTGTGAACGCGCCGGGGTAGGGTTTAGTCTGAGCGCGAATAAAATTTCGGATCTCCTTGGGCGATTTTGTCCAGTCTATTAGCCCATCTTTGGGTTTCCTTTGAGGATACGTCGAAGCTTGTTCGTGAGCTTGGGGAATTCTATTAGCCAAGCCCGAACGAATCATTGGTACAATTTCCCTTAAGAGCTTCGAAGAAGCGTTGGCTGCCTTATCGTAAAGTGTGCTTATCGTGTCCGTTTCGAGTATTGGAAAATCCCTTTGAGCAATAACGTCGCCGGTGTCCACTCCGTCGTCAAAATAAAACAGAGTGACCCCGGTCTTTTCTTCCCCATTAATTAATGCCCAAACCAAGGGTGCGCCCCCGCGGTACTTTGGCAGGAGAGAGGCATGAATTCCCGCTACACCTTTGGGGAAAAGGTCTCGAACGGCCTTCGGCACTAGGTAGTACCATCCGATCGCTAATCCAAAATCAGGTTTCCAGCTGCGCAATGTTTCGAGGTATGAGTCATGTGTCATTCGAGTCTCTACATTTACCAGTGGAATTGCGTGCTCTGTCGCCAACGCCTCGAAACTACGAAAGGTAACATTTCGGACGGGCGTAGGGGAGTAAGAGATACGAAAATGCTGAGGAATTGAGAAAATACCTACAACCTCTTCCCCCATTTCAATCAAGGTTTCACAGCAGCGAAAGCCAAACTCCGTACAGCCGAAGAACACGATTCTCATTTCACCCTGATCTCACTTGTCACGCCCGGCACGGTTGAAAAGTTCAATGTCGCCATCGTCTCTCAAGAACCTACGGCACCACCATTCGAAACACAAAAGGGACCAAATGAATAGGCGATGGTTTACCTTTCCGGAGCAATGCTCAGCCAACATCTCAGAAATGTACCGAGGTCTGAAAAACTCATAGATCACGGCCTTGGGATTTCCCAATAACCGATTGATGTAGTCAATACTTTCTCCTCTAAACCAACTGGCATCGGGCGCGCTAAATCCCTGCTTAGTTCGATCTACAATATCCTGTGGTATAAGTTTACTCATAGCGCGACGCAAAATCGCCTTGCCATCATTGGTTTCTAGTTGATA
>Ga0187892_10008935_pt1 | contig 13431 bp, 19 predicted proteins | sample MA1701073metaG_FD_139345 | JGI IMG/M metagenome (GOLD analysis project Ga0187892, IMG submission 139345) | Bio-ooze microbial communities from a basaltic lava cave in the Kipuka Kanohina Cave System on the Island of Hawaii, USA - MA170107-3 metaG ...
CGACCATGCCTTGGAAATGTTCGATAGGCAGCCCCATCGCGTTCGCCTGCATAAACTCTGGCATGCCGCTCGTCTGAAGCTGAGCGAGCACGACCTCCCAGGTCGGACGATTGCCGATCTTGCCGGAAGCGATGAGATCGCTCCTACCCATTTGGCGGAAGCACTGCAGTTTCGGCCCAAGGAACAAGGAGCTTACTGAACAAGAAGTTGCTGGGCGGCGTTGGTCAAAAATTGTGTCCTTGATTCCGCGATAGTCAGCCCAATAAGGAGTAGCAAGAGGCTACCCATGAGCAATAGAATGCGCCGAATCTCAATTCCGACAAAGGAAGCTTCGGAAAAATCTGGGCCCTTGGGGGTGACGTGTATCTCGGAAACTGTCTCTTGAACCGGGGCGACAGCCAGCGCCTGTCCTTGGCGGACGGCCTCGAGCGAGGCGGCTAGGCTCGGCCGGGCGAGCTTGTGTCGAAACTTTTTTTCTTTGGCCATCATTCCGCTCCGGACTGTTTGACCAGGCTTTTCAAGCCTTTACTGGCTCGGAAACGGGCGGTGGTCATCGCCGGTAACGTCATTGGCTGTTTGGTTGACGGGTTGATCACCTGCCGTTCCTTGTGTTCAGTAAGCTCAAAGGTCCCGAATCCGGACAGGGTGACGCGTTCCCCGGTAAGAATCGAGTCTTCGATGGCGGCAATGAAGGCTTCTAAAAAGTTAGTCGCCTGGGCTTTGGTCAGGCCGGTTTTCTGGGCAATTCCTTCGGCTAGTTCTTCTTTATTCATGGCATAAGCGTACAATAAGCGGGAAGAAGCAGCAATAAGTTAAGAAAGGAAACGTCTATGGCACTCGCCGATGCGCCAGTCAACGCAAACATTCCGGTCCTGGATATGGACCGGGCCAAAAAGTTTTACCAAGAAAAGTTAGGACTCAAACCGTTTGCCGAGGAGATTCCGGGCGGGGTCGGGTTTGAAGCCGGCAAGGGGACGATGCTCTTCCTCTATCAACGGGGACCGTCCAAGGCAGAACACACCCTGGCCTCATGGATGGTGGATGATCTGGCAGCGGAAATGAAAGCGCTCCGGGACAAAGGAATTACATTTGAGGAGTACAACATCCCGGAAATGGGAATCAAGACGGACAATGGCGTGGCGACCTGGGGGGATATGAAGTCGGCGTGGTTTAAGGACTCAGAAGGCAATATTCTGTCGCTCGCACAGAACGGCTGACAGTAATTGTCGTTTTTCCCACGCCCAGTGGCCCGCGGATCAGGATCCCCGTAGGCCTATTGGAGTCTATTTGCTGTGCCGGTCGGCAACCTTGGTTGCCCCGTAGGCGTCGGGCTTGACCACGGCATGGTAGCCTGAGCCGTTGACCATACCGACTACTTCTCGGATAATCGCTCTCGTTTCCCCGATCTCTCCCACGTCGAGGTGAATCGCAACAGGCAGTTTGGCGTACCCGTTTTTAGAGAGTTCAGCGGTGAGCTTCCCGGCCGTTTCCAGGGAGAGGGCTGTTTCATAAAACATCCGTTGCCGCAGACTGTCGATTTTGCGACGTTTTTCTTTACGATAAAAATAGCGGCCGCCGCGCCCGACGCGGTGGATGACGACGGCGGTCACAAAAGTGGTCTCCTCGGTGAGCATGGAGTCGGTCCCGATGATCAGGTTGTACTGATGATCGGTGTCTTCTTCGATGTACTCAACGAGAGCGGAGAACATCTGCTCAAAGCCGAGCGGACCTTTTGTGGGGCTAACAAATTCCATAAACCAAGGGGGATCGAGCAAGTTTACCCCATCTTGTAACAAAAATCCAGCCCGTGCGGCTTGATCAACCGAGAGAGATTCATTGTATTTCCTACTTCCTTTCGGCGGAAGGTAGGAGCAAGGGGCGGAAACCGAGGGGTTTCTGCACCTTTATTCTGGTCGGGGTGCCGGGAGTCGAACCCGGAATCTCACGCACCCGAAGCGTGCGCGATGCCATTACGCTACACCCCGAACACCTGGATTATACCTGATAAGTGCGTTAAAATAAACACTGTTGTTGCGGAAGTTGGAGCCAAGAGGAAGAAACGCCGTGTCTTCCTCTTCACCTGCCCTCGTAGCTCAACGGATAGAGCTATCCCGTCCTAAGGGAGAGATGCGGGTTCAATTCCTGCCGAGGGCACCAGCCGTGTACGGTCAGAAACATTTACGATAGGATAAGGTAAAATATCATGCCCCAGAAACTCCAGCTCTACATCCCAACGGAAACACTGCTCAAAATTGTGGCCGTCTTTGCTGCGGTATGGTTTTTGTGGGCAGTCCGCGACATAGTAATCCTCTTTTTGATCGTGTTAATCCTCGTTTCGGCCATGTCGCCCATTGTCGACCGGTGGTCGACAAAGATGTCCCGACCGGTCGCCATTGCCCTCCTGTGGGGCATCATCCTGTTCATTATCACCATTGCCGTTTCTCTTATCGTTCCACCACTGGTCGTCCAGATTCGTGACTTGGCGAGGAATCTGCCGGACTATGTCCAACAATTTCTACCCAGCGGATCCTTGCGGGATATCGTCTCCCTATCCCAGGCATCCCTCTCTACCATTTCTAATCAGTTGTCAAACCTCGGCTCTTCGCTGTATTCAACCACCAGCGCCTTTGTAAACGGTATCTTTACCGTCTTTACGGTTTTAGTTTTAACTGTGTACCTTTTAATCGAAGAGAAGGGGGCCCGGAAATTCTTCCTGTCGCTGATCCCGAATGAGGAGCGGCGACAGCGGCTCGTCGATGCCGCTGAAAAAATTGGCAGCAAAATGGGGGCCTGGGTGAGGGGGCAGCTCATGCTCATGTTAATTGTCGGCATCATTGATATGGTCGGCTTGTTTATTCTGGGGGTGCCGTTTTCGTTGACACTAGGAGTCTGGGCGGGGTTGACCGAAATTATCCCCTACGTGGGGCCGATTATCGGGGCTGTTCCCGCGGTCATCTTAGGGTTCGGCGAATCACCGTTGATTGGGATTCTGACTCTCGTGCTCTTTACCTTAGTGCAGCAGCTGGAAGCGCAGATTCTGGTGCCCAAGATCATGCAGCGGGCAGTCGGACTTTCTCCGGTGGTGATCATCTTGGCCATCATGGTTGGGGCAAAGCTTTTGGGACTCCTGGGAGTCGTGCTCGCCGTTCCGTTGGCGGCCGGACTGGCCGTCCTGTTCCAGGAAGAGTGGCCGAACCTCAGAAAGACCCTCTCCGACGCGGAGAAGGGTCTGTAGCTTTTGTCTTGATCAGGAGCGGATAAACAGGTAGAGAAAAACCAGTACAGTGATGAGGAAGAGCCAGGCAGTGCTCAATAGGGCTGCCTGGATACTTTCTTTTTTGTTACCGGCGAGGAAAAGAAAGGCCGCCGGCCCAAATACGAGTCCACCGACAACGGCTGCGGAGAGCGAAAAGAGGAGAAGAAAGGCGAAGGGTCCAAGATTGGTGTTGTCTAACTCCCCAAACCAGCGATCGCCGCGGACCATGAGTTGAGAAACGCCAAACACATATACTGCTGCGGCGAGGGTATTGACGAGAGTCCGGATGGCAAGGTTGGATTTCATATTCAAATGGTGGGTGATAGAGGATTCGAACCTCTGACCTTCTCCACGTCAAGGAGACGCTCTACCAGCTGAGCTAACCACCCCTGACAGTCATCGGGGGTAAACCCGACGGAAGAAGTATACCAGGGAGATTTATTTCGATCAAGGCAATATTGTACCTGATACACGTGACTTGTCACCGGACGAGTAAGGTGAAGGGGACTTGACAAGTTTGTAAAGTATGTTTTACATTAGTCTTGATGCATCCGTACCGTATTGCAAAACTGCTCCGGCGTATTAGGGGGAACCGTCATTGGACGCAGGAGGAAATGGCCCGGAATCTGGGGATTTCCCGGCAGGCTCTCTTCCTCTTAGAGACCGGTCGGGGATTTCCTTCCCTGCCGCTGGCGGTCCGGATTGCCCGGCTATGCAACCAATCGTTAGATGAGATCGTGCGAGGTGAGAATAATCCAGATAGAAAGGAGATGAATATGTTTCGACACCGGTTTGATCCCTTTTCCGAGCTTGACCGACTCCACAAGGAGCTGGATCGGATGTTCCAGGAGTCCTTCCGGCCCGGCACCCGGCCCGGCCGAGGATTTGGGACAGAATTTCCAGCGGTGAATGTTCGGGAGACCGATCAAGAGGTCTTCATCGAAGCGCAGCTCCCCGGTGTTTCCGCCAAAGACCTGCAGATCAACGTGACCGAAGAGAGCGTCTCACTCAAAGGTGAGCGTCGGGAGGAATCAGAAGTGCAGGAGCAAGACTTTGTGCGGCGGGAGTACACCTACGGGAGTTTTGCTCGGGAACTTATGCTTCCTGCTGCCGTAAAGAGCGAGGAGGCAGACGCAAGCCTCAAAAACGGGCTCCTGACCATCAGAGTCCCAAAGAAAGTAGAGAAAAAACCTACGGGACGCGAACTGACGGTCAAAGAAGAGTAACGTTTAGAGGCCAAAACCTCTCGACCACCCAGCACCACCGCAAGGTGGTGCTGGGGTTTTATTGCCTTGCAATCAACGCTCCTTTCAGGTATACTCTCGCTATCGTTGGGGCTGATCTGGCTTCGACAGGAGTTTAAAAGCAGGAAATGGCGCGTCGAGTAGGTCTCGTCTCCTCGTAAAACAGTCGAGACAACCTTAAATGCTGAACCAGCATTTGCTGTTGCTTAAAACTTAAGTAACCGTCCACGCTACAAGGTGTCCTAGTAGCACTGGGCGCAACCTTGGACACTGCTGCTTCCGACCTGGTCAGTCGGTTGCCTAAGAGACGACCTCACGTTGTTGTTTTCTTGACTGCTCTAAGGCAGCAACGGAAATCATCGAACAGTCTACACGCGTAGACGTTTCGTGTTTTTGCTTTTGGACGGGGGTTCGATTCCCCCCAGCTCCACCATTCGACTCGGCAGGATAAATCTGCCTCGCTCGTGGTAAACCAATGATACCGAGTCGAGTGACCCCGAGCGACAGTCGAGGGTTGTCGAGGGGCCATCCCTTGTTCTAGGATCCCGGTATGGCTTGGTTTGCCTATATTGCTCGGGCACGAACGGGGAGATATTACACGGGTATCACTACTGACCCGACCGAACGGATCGGGGAACATAATCTTGGAGCAGGATCGCGTTTTGCTAGGCAGCAAGGTCCACTCGAATTGGTATACCGTTCTAGGCCATTTTCAACGAAATCCGAGGCAAGAAAGCGGGAGATTCAAATAAAGCCTTGGTCGAGAGCCAAAAAAGATCGCCTTATTCGAGGCGAATGGATCTAGCAGTATCCTCCAAGCGAAAAACTTCGATGTTAGAATGCTGCTATGGAACTACTCGCCGAGATACACGAACGTGACGTTTTCCCACAGTCCAATGCAAAGGCAGGCTCTTACAAATTGCGAAGGGTAGCGAATGCCGTCGTCCAGAACGACAAAGACGAAATTGCCTTAATGTACCTTAGAAATGACGGATACCACCTCTTGCCGGGAGGGAAGATTGAGAAAGATGAGGATATTGAATCGACGTTGAAACGAGAGGTGCTTGAAGAGACTGGCTATGACATTGATATTGGGGATGAAGTTGGAGCCGTCATTCTTTACGAAGAGAAATTGCAAACTATCAATATCTCGTACACTTTTCTCGCGAGGGCAATAGCATTCAAGAGATCACCCGTTTTAACTGAACCAGAAAAGAAAGCGGGCTTCCTCCAGTGGATGAGTCTTGACGGTGCCTTGGATGCTGTCCAAAAAGATAAGCCAGAAGACCTACTCGGACCATTCTTGGTTGCGAGAGAACGAGTCGTACTGCAAAAGGCAAAAGAACTACTTAGCAAAAGTTAAAGTTCGGGAACGTGTACATTTTGAGCGCCTGGAGTAGACTGGCAGTGAGCTCAACAAAAGTTCCTTTGGCTCCACCACTCCACTTCGCCCTTCGGGATTCGCGGAGTGCCAGGCACCACCATTCGACTCACATAGCTCGCTTATGGTAAACTACCAAAGCTTCGCCGCCCGCTTTTCTGTTATTCTTACCCCATGGATGAGAAGCGGATTGAGAGTCTCGTGCAGGTTAGCAAAGAGAATCCAGGGGTAGATCTCACTCCGCTGCTAAAAGAAAACCTTCAACCGCCCCTACCACGCCGGCGAGTATATTTTGTCAGTCTCCTTTTCCCGCCGTTTGGCCTGTACTATACCGTCAAGTATCTTTTGCTAGACAACGATTCTAATGAAAAACGGCGACTGGGGTGGATTGCTCTCGTGTGCACCGTGCTAGCGATCGGGGCCGCCATTGGCTCTTTTGCGCTCGTTGCTAAACTCTTGGTCCAGACCCAACCCAATCTTCCGGAAAACCCCACCGATCTCTTGAGAGAGTACCAAGATATTGTCCGTTGATTCCTGCTGTTTTCGTGAAGATCAGGATCGTCGACGCTCTCGTCGTGGCGTTTCTAACTCAATTTGGATATGTTTTGCCGACGGGACAACAGCCCGGATTTTTTCTTTGATATCATCCACCATCCGCTCAATTTCTTGGGTCGTTAGATTATGGGAAAAGTGGACTTCCAGATTTACTAAGAGCTTTTCCGTACCGATATGCATCGTCTTGATAGCCAGCACGTCCGTCACTTCTTTATGGGAGGCAGCGGCCTCGCGAATCAGTATTTCCACGCGAGGGCTGGCTCCCCGTCCGACCAAGAGCCCCTTTGCACCGGCCAACAGAGAGAGGGAGAGGGCAATGACGATAATGCCGATGATTGTGGCTCCCACCCCATCAAATCGTAAATCGCCAGAGGCGGAAAAAACGGCGAGCGCAAGGAACCCAACGATGGCGGTGGCCGTTCCTTTGAGGTCCAAAATGAAGGCCGTTTTGGTTTCGACCAGCGGTGAAGTGACAAAGGCGTGCCATAAGAGTCGGAGGGGGTGGTGTCCTAGCAAGCGTCGGGTGCTCAAGGATAGCGAATATCCGTTGGTGATAGCACCGATGGCGAGTGTGGCATAGGCAAAAAAGAGATTCTCGATCGGCGACGGCTCAAGGATACGGGTGAGCCCAAAGTACATTGACAAGCCGCCCGCCAAGATAGCCGTCAAAAGGCCGGACATGAGTGTCCAGAAATATATTTCCCGCCCGTACCCGAATGGGTGAATTTCGTCCGCGCCGCGCTCGGACCGTTTTAATCCCAAAAGGAGCAAACCGGCCGCAACCAAGTCGGCCAAACCCTGGAGCGCCGCTGCAGCAACCACCACACTTCCGGTGAGGAAGGCGATCGTCAAATTCAAGACCACGTCAAGGAAGTCAACGCCAAACGAGGTTAAGATAACGCGCTGGGCAGAGATACGATTGGCGAGTGATAACCGAGCTTTTCTTGATAGCATCATTGCAGTATACGGAATCTTCCATATTACGTCAGGTACAATAGGGACATGAGCAAACACGCGCTAGTTATTCCTACCACCCAAAAACGAGAAATAGTCGATCTAACAGATCGAGTCCAGCAGCTGATCGACAACGCGAATCTGAATCATGGGACGTGCCACCTCTTTGTCCAGCACACCACGGCTGCGATTACGACCGGGGAGATGGGGGAGAACACCCCGGACGATTTCCTCAATTTTTTGGCCAAACTTGTTCCCACCATGGAATTCCGTCACACCCATGATCCCTCCCATGCTCCCGATCATATGTTGGCTTCGCTGGTTGGTCAGTCTCTCACGATTCCGGCAGAAGCTGGAAAACTCGCCCTCGGCACCTGGCAACGGATTTATTTGGTAGAGTTTGACGGCCCGCGTGAAAGATCCGTTATCGTGACCATGACAACTTGAGTGCTAGAGCATTGAAGTTATCTCTGGTAGAGTAAACCCATGCAGACGGTTTTGCTCGGGTCAGACCATGCCGGATTCTTACGGAAGGAAGAAATCAAAGGACTCTTGAAGGCGAAAAAGCTGCCCTTTGAAGACTTGGGACCTGGCCAGCTCGACCCCGGCGATGACTATCCGGTGTACGGCAAGAAAGTGGCGGAAGCGGTAGGAAAGGGGACCGGAGTCGGTATCCTTGTTTGCGACACCGGAATCGGGATGGATATTGTGGCCAACAAACACAAAGGCGTTCGAGCTTCGCTGGCGACGAATGCCTTTATGGCCAAACGGGCGAAAGAACATAATAATGCCAACCTCCTGGTGCTCGGCGCGGAGGTGAATGACTGGATGACGACCGAACAGATTGTTATGACCTGGCTTTTGACCCCGTTTTCTGGCGAAGAGCGGCATGTGAAACGTCTCAAGCAAATTGAGGATGTAGATGTCTAAAGTCATTCCGGCCATTTTGACAGACGATCCAGTAAAACTCGAGAAGATGGTTCGAACGTTGGAGAAGATGGCGGACGAGGTCCACGTGGACTTTATGGATGGAGAATTCGTGGAGACCATTTCCATCCCACCCCAGGCATTGATCGCCTGTCAGCCAAAAATTCCCGTTGAGGCGCACCTCATGGTCAAGCGGCCTGATCTCTTCGTTGCGCCATTTAAAGAGACAATGGTGCAACGAATTATTTTTCATGTTGACGCCGTCGACAATAGCGACTTTTTATTCCGTCTCTTTCGTGATGAAGGGTTTGGTGTCGGTATCGCACTAAACCCGGAGACTTCCCTTGATGCCTTTGTCCAGCATCTGCCCGAAGTGGATTTCATCCATTTTCTGACCGTCCACCCGGGCAAACAAGGGAATCCGTTCCAGGAACAGGTTTTAAAGAAAATTCGCTCGCTGCGAGAATCGTGGTCGCTGGGTACCATATCCGTTGACGGTGGGGTTAACAAAGAAAATATCGATGCGGTGGTTGCGGCGGGCGCCGATCGAGTTGTTGTCGGCAGCACCCTCTGGCAGTCGGCCAATCCCGGCAAACTGTTTGAAGAATTGAAGCGACAAGCATGACCCACCAATACAACTTTGAGCACCTCCATGCCGTGACTTTTTTTGGGTGGTCCGAATCGCATCCCGGGGATCAAGTCTACGAAGCGGCGCGGGATGTGGCCTTTTTGTGCGCCAAGCATGGACTAACGGTTGTTTCCGGCGGGTTCGGCGGAGAGATGGAGGCGGCGGCCAAAGGGGCCAAGGAAGGTGGGGGCAAAGCGATTGGGGTGACTTTTTATCCGACGCTGGCCACTAACTTTGAAGCAGGAAAAGAAGCCTCCAAATATCTGGATAGAGAAGTGAAGACGACGACCTACCTTGAGCGGACGCTGAAGCTCATTGCGCTGGGAGATGCTTTTGTTTGCTTTAATGGCGGGACCGGGACCGTCTCGGAATGGGGGATGGCTTGGGGGCTGGCGAGAATCTATTACGGTCACCATAAGCCAGTCGTGCTGTACGGAAAGTTTTGGAAAGATATTGTCGAGACGATCGAACAAAACATGTACATTCGCCCCATCGAAAAAAAAGTCTACAAAATTGTCAGTTCACCGCACGAAGCACTGCAGGCGCTGAAGGATTTTGACCATGAGTACGTAGGCTCCCACCCCCACTATTCGCTTTTAACCCCTGAACGAGACTTTGTGGTTTGATCATGCCCAAAATAACGCCTCAAAGATTACGTGAACTGGAAGTCACAGCAAATCGAATCCGTCAGGATATCATTTCAATGCTGGTCGAAGCGGGGTCCGGACACGTGGCTGGGCCACTGGATATGGCTGATGTGTTTACGGTGCTCTACTTTTGGGTTTTGAACCATAAACCAAACGACCCCTGGTGGGACGATCGAGATCGCGTCTATCTCTCTAATGGTCATATCTGCCCGGTGTGGTACGCGACGCTGGCCAATGCCGGGTATTTCCCTCGATCCGAACTCAAGACTCTTCGCAAACTCAATACTCGCCTGCAAGGTCATCCGCACTATCACTCACTCCCGGGTATCGAAAACACTGGAGGACCATTAGGGCAGGGACTTTCGCAAGCGATCGGATCGTCGCTAGCCGCGCGGCTCGACGGCAAGCGATACCGAACCTTTTCGTTGATGTCCGACGCCGAACATCAGGAAGGCCAGGCCTGGGAAGCTATTATGTTTGCCGGCAAGAACAAGCTGCACAACCTTGTCGCTATTATGGATAGAAATAACATCCAGATTGACGGATTTACGGAAGAAATTATGCCCCTGGAGCCGTTGCGGGCGAAATATGAGGCATTTAACTGGCATGTCCTGGAGGTGGACGGTCATAACATTGAAGAAATCGTTGACGCCTGCCATGAGGCCGAAGCAATTTTCGAAAAGCCGACGGTGATTATTGCTCATACCGTGCCGGGGAAGGGCGTCGACTTTATGGAGCAAAAGTACGAGTGGCACTCCAAGGCGTTTAAGCCGGGGGAGGCCGAGACCGCGCTGAAAGAATTACGCACGCTCGGTGGAAAAATACGGGGCGAGCATGAGTGAGATGTACCTAGCCAATAACTTGTATGATCCTAACAAGGTTGAGCGGAAGCCATCGCGCGATGGGTATGGCGACGGACTGATTGTCGCCGGGACGAGTGACAAAAACGTCGTTGTCCTTTGCGCCGATCTGACCGAATCGACACGCTCCGAGGCTTTTAAGAAACAGTTTCCGGATCGCTTTTTCGAAATCGGTGTTGCCGAACAAAATATGGCCGGTATTGCTGCAGGGTTGGCGCTCAATGGAAAAATCCCTTTTATTTCCTCGTACGCGACGTTCTCGCCTGGCCGGAGCTGGGACCAAGTGCGGGTGTCGATTTGTTATACGAAAGCCAACGTCAAAATCGGCGGCCACCACACCGGCATCTCTGTCGGCCCCGATGGTGCTACTCATCAAGCGCTCGAAGACCTGGCCATTATGCGCGTATTGCCGAACATGACCGTTTTGACCCCGGTCGACGCCATTCAAGGGAAAAAAGCGACCATTGCTGCAGCTGAATATGTTGGTCCGACATACCTTCGCTTCATGCGCGAGAAGACACCGATTGTCACAACGGAAAAGACGCGGTTCGAAATTGGAAAATCGTATGTCTATCGTGAGGGAAAAGATGTGACCGTTGTAGCGATCGGTTCGCAAGTGTACGAGGCGCTCGTTGCTGCAGAACAACTTAAGAAAGACGTCTCGGTTGAGGTGGTCAATGCAGCGACACTGAAGCCACTTGATCGAGAAACGATTGTGGCCTCCGTCAAAAAGACTGGAGCCGTCGTGGCAGCAGAAGAGGCACAGATCAACGGCGGGTTAGGCAGTGCGATTGCCGAGCTCATTGGGGAAGAACATCCGGTTCCCTTCGCGCGCGTCGGTATGCAGGACACGTTTGGAGAGTCGGGTAGCCCGGATGAGCTGATGGACAAATACGGCATGCGGGCAAAAAACATCGTCGAGGCAGTCCACCACGTCGTACAAAGGAAGAAAACATGACGGTGAGAGAGTGGTTCGAAAAAGCACGCCAAGAAAAATTCGCAATCGGTGCTTTCAACGTGGGAAACCTTGAGACCCTTGAGGCGATAGTGGCGGCAGCTAAAAGTAAACGGTCACCGATTCTCGTGGAAAGCAGCAGTGGTGAAACAAAATTCATGGGTGCGTATAATCTTAGGGCCCTCGTCCATGAATATAGAGAGCGGGAAGGGATTCCTATTTTTCTCAATCTCGATCACTCACCGTCTCTCGAAGAAGCCCGGATGGGGATTGAAGCCGACTACGATCTCATTCACTTTGACGGATCAAAACTTCCCTACGAAGAAAATTTGCAACTTATGAAAACGGTCGTTAAGGAAGCAAAAAGCCGAGACCAAATGACAGAAGGGGAATTAGAGAACATATCGGGTAGTAGTGAAGTGCACAAGGATGAGATGCCGGAAATTATCTATAGCGATCCGGAAAAGGATGCCCGGTTTGTCAAAGAGACCGGCGTCGATACGTTTGCCGTTTCGATTGGGAATGTGCATGGCCTTTACGCAAAACCAAAAAAGCTCGACTTTGATCTGTTGGGAAAGCTTCGCCAAAAGATGGATTGTTTCTTTTCACTGCACGGATCATCCGGCATTTCCGACGAGCAAATCAAAAAAGCCATTCCGTTTGGTATCGTGAAGATTAATCTCAATACGGAGATTCGTAAGGCCTACCGGGAAACATTGGAGCAGGTGCTCCAGGAACACAAGGGCGAATACGCCATGTACAAGATTATGCCCCCGGTCATCGAGGCCGTGCAGGACGTGGTCGAAAAGAAAATTGATCTGTTTGGATCAGCAGGAACGGTTGCATGAAATATCAAGCAGTCGCAATCGGTGACGCCGTCGTTGATTACTTCTATAACCTGGAAGATGCGCATCTGCACGCCAACCTCGATCACCTCAATAAGGAACTCTGCCTTAACTTTGCCGACAAAATTCCGGTCAAATCGGTGACCCACGTGCCGCTGGCTGGGAACGCTTCTAATTTTGCCGTCGGGGCAAAACGCTTAGAGATCAAGACTGCCTACTACACGAATATTGCCGATGATCAACTGGGGAAAGGGATGCTCGACTACCTGAAGAAAGAGGGGATCGGGGATGAGTACATCAAGGTTAACAAGAACACGGAGACACTCGTCCATGCGGTGTTGAACTTTCATGGCGAACGGACCATTTTGGTTTTTCACCGAGACTGGAAGTATAAATTGCCCGACATCGAAGCCGAATGGATTTATTTAACTTCTTTAGCCGAAGACCACATGGGTTTGCATGAAGAACTAATTCACCTTTTAAAGAAAAAGCAGATCAAGCTCGGTTTTAATCCGGGAACCTACCAACTGCGTACCGGCTTGCGCAAGCTTAAGCCTCTGATGGTCCTTTGCGAGGTATTTATTGTCAATAAAGAAGAAGCCCAGCTTTTGCTTGAGCTGCGCTCCGGGGCAATCAAAGAAATGCTTGCCGAGCTAAAAAAGGAAGGTCCTAAAATAACCGTCATTACCGACGGGCAAAACGGCTCTTTCGCTTTTGACGGAAATTATTTTTATGAGTTGGAAATGTTCCCTGGCCCGCGCATTGAAGCGACCGGAGCAGGGGATAGTTACTCGACGGCATTTATCGTTGCTCTGATGTACGGAAGAGCTATTGGTGAAGCCATGGCCTGGGGCTCGATTAATGCGCAGTCGGTGGTCGCCCAAATCGGCCCGCAGGCAGGGCTCTTACCCTTGGCGGAAATGCAAAAAAGAGTGAAAGCTCACTCCCACTTTCGGGCTCACAAAACGTCAGCCGGGGAACGGATCAAAGCGTCCGCTTGAGTCGGGCGGCCAGCTCCCGCTTTTTGATTACCTCGCGCTTGTCGGATTTTTTCCGTCGTCGGCCGACTCCTAGCTCAAGCTTGGCCCGTCCTTTTTCTAGGTAGAGGGAGAGGGGAACGAGAGTGAGCCGTTTCTCCTGAAGCTTGCCAACAAGCTCATCAATTTCGTGCCGTTTGAG
>Ga0187892_10008936_pt1 | contig 13431 bp, 26 predicted proteins | sample MA1701073metaG_FD_139345 | JGI IMG/M metagenome (GOLD analysis project Ga0187892, IMG submission 139345) | Bio-ooze microbial communities from a basaltic lava cave in the Kipuka Kanohina Cave System on the Island of Hawaii, USA - MA170107-3 metaG ...
AGATGCCCGTGCATCGCAAGCTCGATCCCCTTCACGGTATAGGAATCGTCGGGGCCGAGAAAGACCCCCTGCTTGTAGGACTTCAGCCACGCCCGCGCCCAGTACTCGAACAGATCGATTTCCTTCACGCCGTTCTTCGTCCACTCCGCGGCGGCGAGCATCTGCTTGTAGCTCTCCGCCCAAAACAGTTCGTTTTCGGGGTCCATCGGCGCGCCGCGGACACGCTTCACCCAGCGGTTGAGGAAGTCGTTGTGGTTTGAGAACGTGAAGACGTTGACCCGTTCCTTGGACGTGACCGCGTCGATGGCATCGTAGGTCTGCTTCAGTTCGCTCCCGACATTCCCGAGCGTGTACTTCTGCTTGACGTAGTTGCGCACCGGATCGCGCCAATCGTGCGGGTTGCGCGAGAACCCGTCGAACACGTCGTGCCACACAACGGTCTTGGGCTTGAGCGTATCCACGATCCCGCCCTTGCCGAAGGTCGCCTCACGCACCGCCGGGTCGTTGAATCGCTGGTGCCAGTCGCCCATGACGAGCGCGGCCGCGCTCGTGTGGTTCACCGTCCCGTCGGGGTGGTACTCCCGGTCCAGATCGATGAAGCTCCCCGACTTCGTGATGTTCAACTGCCGAAGGTGGAAACCGCCACTCTCGGTGATCTCGACGAGCGCCGCGCCGAAGGTGTGGTGAAACTCGCCCATCTTGCCGGCCTTGCCGCGGATGTAGTTCTTCCGCGTGATCGCGCCGGTAGTGGTGAGGATCTTCGGCAGGCGCTGTTGCGGCGTGGCGACAGTGGATAGCTCCAACTTCGGGTGGCCGAAGATCGCGGAGCGCGAGCCGCTGATGGTCTCGAACCCTTCGAGCGGCCGGCGCGCCGTGGGCTGCACGGCAACGTCGCCCATCACGACGAGATGATCGCCCAGTTCGATCCGCTCGCCGGTCAGGTAGGGCTGGAGTTCCTCCGCCCACCAATCGTGCGACTTCGCGCGCTGGCTCCACCAGGACGTGGGATTCTTGTAGCGGATCGGGATGACCATGATCTGCGCATCGTTCTTCGCGGCATAGCTGAGCAGCGAGCGCCATCCAGCGGTGTACACCGGCGTGGCGTTCTGCGCGGCCGTGATCACATAGCGCTGCACGGTCCCGTGCGCCGCTTTCACTTCCGCCGCGATAGCCTTCGATCGCGCGGGGTCGATCCCGCGGTCGTCCAACTCCGCGCGGTTCGCGACCGCCACGTCGGGCTTGCCGCAGGCCTTGCAGTTGTAGCGCTGCTGCCCGCGCCGCAGGCCCTTCTTGACGAGCTTCGTTGAACCGCAGTTGCCGCAGATCGGTTTCATGGTTTGCGCTCCCAAAAGTCGCTATAAACGAAATTGGTTTGGGGTACGTTACGCGGCGGAACCCACCGCCACCCGTCTCGCTCGCGCCACAGGTAGTAGATCATCAGCGCGAACCACACCGCGTTGACGGCGACGATCGCCACCCCGCCCGCGAAGCTCCACCACTGCGCGAGGCTCGGGTAGTAGTAGAGGTTCCAGAACCCCCACGCCGTGAAGAACAGCGTGGGGAGCCAGTGCACGCCGCGGACCAGCTTGTCGCGGTAGATCGCGAGCACGTTGCGCGCGAGCATCAGTGCGCCCGTGAACTCGAACAGGCCGTTGAAGAAGTCGGGGGTCATGGCCGCTCCCGCGGCCCGTAGACGATTGGCCCGTCGTTGATCGTGGCCTTGAACGGAATGCCATCGGGCGATACGACCACGTGCTCGTCGGCGGCGCTCGGCCGCGTGTCCTGCGGTTCCGCGCGCCGTTGCTCTTTCAGGATCTCGTGGAGATAGCCCTGCGCGTTAAAGATGATCGCGCAGAGATCCTCCTCGATGCTTGTAGCGGCCTTCGGATCGACGACGGTCCACCCGCGATGCCGCTGCCAGAAGTGGAGCAGATGCCGCCACAGACCCTTTGCGTAGGCGGCGAGCGGGATGCCCTTTTGCCAGTTGTCCATGTCGCGGAGCGCCCCGTCAGATTGCCGGCGGTGCTTGAGAATGTACTCGCTGTAGCGTTCGAGCGCGAGCGGCGAGAGCGCCGCTTCCGGGTCGATGCGCCCCAAGTCGTCGGAGCGCGTGGCGCCAGACTCGAACACGCGATTGGCTTCCATCATTTTCCTTCCGTGAGTTGCTTGAATCGTTGCAGGAACATCGCCTCGGCGACGGCGGGAGAAAACCCAACAACGTCGATCTCGGGCTTCTCGTAGCCCAGCCCGACGAGCCACTCGGGCACGCTCGGGTGGATGAGGGCGTCCTTCTCCGCGAGTAGGATCGCGTTGTCGTAGTACTTCACCGAGTCGGGGAGATCCGGATCTAGGCAGAAGCGCTTGCAAACCGCATACCACACCCTCGCTTCTAGCCGGCGATACGGCTCCCCGATGGCGTTCTTCACCCCACGAGGCAAGTCTACCACGTAGGCCTCCGTTGCGTCGTGAAGCAGGGCTGCTAGCGCATCCTTCTCGGGCACGAGGTACGACATGATGACCGAATGCTCCGCCACCGAGTAGAATCGGCTGGAGTGTCCGCCATACCGGCACAGGAGCGAGAGCGCGTGCGCAATGTCGGCGATATCCACGTCTTCAGGCCGCGGATCGGCGACGTCGAATTTCCGCCCTGTGTAGGTGTACAGGTGGGTGAAGTCGCGCTTCGGCGCGGTGTCGTTACCCATGAGAGAGTCTCCTCTTCATCGCTTCAAACAGAATGTCGTTCACCGCGCGCTTGCCATCCCGGCGGAACACAACGTCTTCGTCCACGGTGTCGCGGGCGACGATCATATAGTGCCAGACGTTGCGGTCGAACCCCGCCTGCACTTGGCGCACGGGGCCCAAGCGCTCGTTTACTTGCGCGTACAACTCCAGGTCCCACCACTGGTCGTAGTGGGCGATTATGTTCCCGCCGAATTGAAGGTTCATGCCGTGCCCCCCGCTGGCGGGATGGATCACCATGAGCGGGATCTTGCCGGCGTTCCACTCATCCTCGGTGCGCGGATCGGCGTCGAACGGGCGTGCCTGCGGGAACCGCGCGAGGATGCGCTCGCGGCTCGGCACCCAATGGTAGACCGCAAGCACCGGCATACCGCCGGCTTCCTCCAACACCGATTCGAGCGCATCGAGCTTCTCGTCGTGCACCGCGGCCCACTCGCGCTCCGCCGTACTGATCCACGCGGTGCCGCTCGCCAGTTGCAGGAGCTTCATTGACTTCGCCGCCGACGTGAATACTTCTACGCTCCGTTCCTCCATCTTCGCCTTCAGCCACGTGAACATCTCGCGCTCCATCTCGCGGTAGCGGCGGCGCGCATCGCCCGGCAGATCGATCTCGATCTTCCGCACGATGGGGTCTTTCAGGTCGAACCAGTCCTTCGGATCGAGCGCGAGCGTAATGTCGCGGATCGCATCCTGGATCTGCTGCTGCGCGAACCCGCTCGCTTGGAGCGCGTAGCCGTCGTAGCCCCGGTGGAACCAGCGCATCTTGAACGCGTCGTAGGTGCGCCCAAGGCGCACGCCGCGGTCCAGGAACCACATTTGGCCCCACAGATCCTTGAGCCCGTTCGGCGCCGGCAGGCCGGTCAGGTTGATCCAATGCTTCACGCGCGGATCGAACGCGGCCCGCGCGAGCGCAGCCGCGCGCGCCCCGCCCCGCTTTAGGCGGAAATTCTTCAGGCGGGTGGACTCGTCCGCCACTATGCGCCCGAAGGGCCAGCGTTTCTGGTCTGCGAAGTGCTCGATCAGCCAGGGCACGTTCTCGTAGTTGGTCGCGAATACGTTCGCATCCTGCTTGAGCGCCAGCCGGCGCTCGGCCACGCTCCCAGTCACCGGCTGCACCCGGATGTTCTCTAGGTGCGCCCACTTCTCAGCCTCGCGCGGCCACGTCGAGCGCGCCACGCGCAGCGGGGCAAGCACCAGCGTGGGGAGCGTCCCCTCCACCACGTTAAGCTCGTCGATGGCCGTGAGCGCGCTGGACGTCTTTCCCATGCCCATGCCGGCGAAGACGGCGGTGCGCGGCTGCGCCTCCACGTGCTCGCGGATCAGATCCTGGTACGGGTGCGGGGCGTAGCGCTCGCGCATCATCCCGCCGCGATGAATTCGCGTAGCTCACGACGCGCAGCCCGCATATCCGCCGCGATGTAATCGCGTGGGAGGTAGTGTGGCACGGCCATTTCGATTGCGGCTTCACGCCCATCGGGAGCGCGCTGCGTCAACCGAAAGCGCGCAACTTCGTGGCTCCAGCAGTACCAATTCACTTTCATCAGTGCCTCTCGAACGGAGCGAGCAGCGCATCGACGTCTTCGTACGACCAGACGACTCGCACGTTGAACCCGAGCGCGCGCAGGCGCTCGTGCTCGCGAAGCTGATGTGATGCCGGCGGCTCCCCCGCGGCCTTCACTTCCACGTACACCACGAACGCAAGATCACGGCGCGGATTCAGGCTGGGAAAGAGCACTAGCCGGTCGGTGCGCCCGAGGCGGTCCTGGTGCCGTAGGTCGAGCTTCGGCGCATCGCCGCCGAGCGCAATGACGCGCTCGACGAGATACTGCTCGACGGTCTTCTCCGGGATCTTGCGCCTACGGCTGGGTTTCATCCGAGCAGAAAGGAGTTGAGCGCGCTCGCCTCGGCCAGCGCGATTGCCCGATCTTCGAACGCTTCGACCGGCTCGTAGTGCGGACGACTCCAAGTCATAAGCTCCTTGAAGTCGCGTTCGTTCCACGGCAGGGCTGTTACCCGATACAACTGTTCCTCTGAAGCAAAGAGCCAATAGAGTTCGGGTTCCACTTCTCGTCCCTTTCATCAGCCGGTGAATACCAGGAAGTTGAGCGCTTGTGCCTCGGCCTCCGCAACTGCGCGATCGTCGAAAGCCGCAACCGGCTCGTAGCGCGGATAGGCGTGGCGCACGTTTTCCTCGAACTCGCGTTCGCTCCACCGGAACGACGTGACCTTATAGTGCTGCGGCTGAGTTTCTGCGACGAATAGCCAGTAGAATCCGAGTTCCATTGCCTTACCCCTTCCTGTAGCGATACGTTGAATGGCCGGCTGCCACGAGTGGCAGGCCCGGCGCCCAGGGGCGCGGCTTCGCGAGCAAGGCCGCGAGCTTCGCCCCGCTGTATTCCTCGGTGTCGATTGTCTCCGCAACCGTCTCGTCGTGCACGTCGAGCACCAGCGTATAGCCGGCAGGCTCAATGTGCTCTAGCTCGTTCTCGAACATGACATCCGCGCTCACGGCCTGCACTGCGTTCTCCGCGAGCTTCCCGCCATAGGTGGTGATTCGCTTCCACCCCCGCGTGTAGGCATCGACCCCGGCATAGCTGACAACCCCCTCCTTGTCCACTTGAGGGCGCGGGTACACTAGCACGCGCCCCGAGGGCAGGCGCATGCGCAGCCAGTTCCCATCACGCTGGAAGCGGATCAGCCGCGCCGCGTATGGTTTGCCGGGGTTGAGGATAGCCGCGCGCGCAGCCTTCTCCAACGCGCCGCCGAAGTTCATGGTCTTCTGGTTCGCGCGGCGCCACGCCTTCACTACCGCCTCGATCTGCTCGTCGGGGAGATCGAGCCCGTACGCTTGCATCATCTTCTTGAACGCCCCGAGCGCGCCCCAGTATTGCAGCGCCAGTTCCTGCACCTTGCCGACTTGGCGCTTGATCCCGCCGGCCTCCGCGTCGAGCGCGACCATGTCGGGGTCTTCGCGGAACGACATGGCGAAGCTGAGCACGTACAGGTCGTGCCCGACGCCCGCGTCGAATTCCTCGAACGCCTTTAGCTTCCAATCCTCGCCAGCCAGATAGGCCATGACGCGGCCTTCGATGTTGCTCAGGTCAGCGATGTGCAGCCGATGCCCGGGTGCCGCCGTGATCACCCCGCGCACCATGTAGCCCATCGTTTCGAGCGGGTCATGCAGCAGCACATCCCCGGCGCCGGCACGGATGATCTCGGCAACCTCGTCGTACTCGTCCTTCGCCTTGCGCGACGAGCCAGGGAAGTGCTTCGGCACGCGCGCGAGATTCTGCGGCTGGAAGATCCGCCCCGACTTGCGCCCGGTGCGCAGCGCCCCACGGTATAGCTCCGTGCCGTGCAGCCGGCTGTCGTCCGTGACGCTGCGGAGCACCGCCTCATACTTGCTGATGCTCGCACCCGCCGTCTGCAGGCGAATCACGAGCAGTTCCTTGACCACGTCGGGAAGCTCTTCATCCTCTAACCGCCGCTCGATTGTGCTCGCGCGCAGGTCGGGGAGCGACACGCCGAATTCGGAAAGCAGGTGTTCGAGCAGCTTGTCGCGCTGGGTCGCCTTCTCCACGCGCGCCTCGCCCGCTTCCTCGTCCCACGTAAGTTCCGACACGCGGCTGTTCAGGCGCTCACGCACGCGCTTGCCGGCGGCGACCGCCTCGCGCGCAAGCTGCAGATCCACGTGAATGCCCCGGTCGTTCATGGTCTGATCGAGCATCCACAGGCTCCGACCCGTGTACCCGTAGTTCGCAAGTCCGTAGTTCCAGGTCGGGAGCAGGCGGTACACCGCCCGCATTGCGACCACATCGAGCGCCGCGTAGGTTTTGAATAGCTCCCACTTCTCGGGATACCTCCCCGCCTCTCTGCGCTGTCCCTTGTGGGGCACGGTGAAGAACTTGACGAGTTCCTTCCCGCCGGGCATCTTGCTCTGCGCAGTAGGAACGCCGAGGATCTTGCACAGCTTTTCCAGCCCGCCGGGGAGAGAATGCGCACGAGCCTGTGCGGCAGTATCCCACCAGCGCTCGGTCGGGATCGGATAGCCCGCGGTGCTCAGCACGATCCGGTCGAAGCTCTCGTGCGAATGCACCATGACATTCGAATCCGCGAGCGCTGCGCGGAGCGCGTCGGGCATACCGTCGCCCGCCGCCATGTCCCACACTTCTACCTCGTCGTCGTCAAGCGCCCATGCGAAGAGAATGATCTCCGCGTCGGCGGCATAGCGGTAGACCCCGTTGCGAATCGGGGTCGTGCTATAGGTTTCCAGGTCGATCCAGAGCTTGCGCATAGTTTTATAGCAGCCTCACAAACATCAGCTTCGGCTCGGTTTTTATCCACTCTTGCAAAACGTACTTTGTCTCACCGTTACGGAACACATGAACTCTCGCTTCTGGATGCGCAAGTCTATCTTCGCCGTACAAGGTGCGAATCCGCTCAGTTACTCCTGCGGTTGCCGAACCGAGCATTTGCCAGTTGTCCGCTTTGTAGACTGCCCCAGTGCGGGGCGGTAGAATGAAAGTCTGCATCGCACGCAGCGTATCACCATACCGCGCGCGCCACCACAAAACGGCATCCTTGCGCAGCAGTTTAAGAAACCTCGTGCCCGCGTTGCGGTCGTTATGCCCCGCCATCGCAAACACCACGTTGTTGCCCAGTTCATTAAACTCGATCTTGTTGGCGCGCATGAATTCCGCCACAGCTTTCGGCCTCGAAAACGCCGACGACAACCCAAACACTCCGACAAGCCTTCCGCCTTCGTACAGGGACCAATACATCTTGCGGGACGGACGATCTGCCCACTTGATGTAGGAATGGTATGCGTTCACGAAAGCAGCGGCCTCACGCCTTGCCTCGGGCGTTTCTATCCGGCGGATAGAGTGGAGCGAGGGGGTCGGAATCGAACCGCCGCCCTCCGGTGGAACCGGAGTGTCTACCATTGACGTACCCTCGCGCATAGTTGACTGCCCCCTCTCGCGAAGGGGCAGAAGACTACACAAGGCTACCCCGAACGGGTCGATCAAAACTACTGCGCGTACGACTCGAACGCGTCGGGCATCTCGCCCTCCGTGCAGAACCACGTCACCGCCGGTGTCTTGTCGGGGCGGTTGTTCTCGTGGTTACAGACGAAGCCAAGCAGGATCAGGCCCGTGGAGACCAGCGGGGCCGCGTTCGCGGTACTGCCGTCCACCGCTTCGGAGACCGCACCGTTGGATACGCCCTCGGGATCGGAAACCGGCGCGGGCGCGGGCTTCGGTTCCTTCACCTTCGGCGCCTTCGGTTCCTTCACCTTCGGCGCCTTCGGTTCCTTCACCTTCGGCGCCTTCGGTTCCTTCGCCTTCGGCGCCTTCGGTTCCTTCACCTTCGGCGCTTTGTCCCCACCCTCGGCGAGCGCCATAGACGCGCCGCCCAGCCCGAGAGCGAGCACCAGGGCCAGCAGAACGTACCAAACGAAACTTGCGCTTGATTTCGTCACGCGATTCCTTTCAGCGGGTTGAAGAAGCCGTGGTTAGAACGGAATATCGTCGTCGGCGCCGACGTCGGCGGCGTCCGTGCCCGCGTCGCCGATGGGCTCGAAGTCGTTCGCGCTGCCGACCGCGCCGCCGGAGAACGCGTCTCCGTCACGCAGGAACTGCACCGCGAGGAGCGAGGCGAACACACCCTGGACGTTCTTCTTCCCCTTCGGGACCATGCCGTAGACGTCGACCGTCGCGTTCACGTACGAGCCCGAGTAGGGGCGACCGTCGGCCTCTGTGAGCGGGGTGACGCCGTCCCGATCCACCACGACCGGGCGCTTCGCGTTCTTCGCGCTCAGGTAGAACCGATCCGCGTAGCCCTCGTACTGCTCGCCGGTGACCGTCAGCTTCGTGTTGCCGTCGCGCAGGGACTTCTGGTTCTTGTCCAGCGCCTTCAGCTTCTCCAGCCCCTTGCCCTTCCAGGTGTCGTTCGCGACCGCGATGAACGCCTGCTTGATCGCCTTGACGGAATCGGGGTCCATCGGTTTCGCCTCGCGCACCGCTTTCTTCGCGCCGGGCTTCGACGGGTCGTCCACGATCTTGTAGGCGTAGACCTTGCTGCCTTCCTCGAAGATGAAGTCGCCGCCGAATTTCTCGGTCTGTCCTTCCTCGAACGCGGTGGCTTTCCACAGGCCGCCGAACGTCGCGAGGCGGACGTTCTCCAGATACAGTTTCATCAGAACATCTCCGTGGTGTCCACGTTGACGAAATCGCTCGACGTGGGGGACACCGCCACCGCGTCTCGCGAATCACTCTCGGGCACGACCGTCAGCCGCCCTTCGGACTGGCTCACGTAGCTGTCCATGACAAAGTTGAGCGCGCTGCTGTTCTTCAGGCCCTTCACCTTCTCCATCTGTGCCGGCGAGCGCAGCTTGCGCGGCTCATAGACGTCCGCCTCATCGTGGGCGCTGAGCGCAGACGCCACCATTGCTGGGTCGCTCCACTGCCGGTCGCCACGTTTGCCGCGTACGACCTTGAACCCTGGCACGTGCTCGCCCACCTGGATCGCCACGTACTCCAGCTTCTCCATGACCGCGTTCGCCCATGCCTTGACGAAGGGCACCAGCTTCGCGTTTGCCGCGAGCGCTTCGATCTTGTCGGACACAGCGTTCAGCACGGGCTCGCCCGTCACCGGCTCGAAGTCTCGGATCGCGGCGCGGTAGGCCAGCTTGGCTGCCTCGGGGCAGGACGCGGCGAATCTGCAGAAGCGGCACTGTTTCTCGCCCGCCACGTACACGGGCGGAATCTCGCCGCGGTACATCTTCATCGCCCTCTGCGCGGCAAACTTCGCCTCAGTCGCGGCCCACGCGGTCAGCTGCGGCACCGAGATGACCCACTCCTGGTAGGCCCCGAGGCGGACCTGATGCACGACCAGCCGCACGCGCTCGAAATAGAAGTCGGTCACCATGCGCACAAGATCGAGCGCCCCGAGCCCGTACAGCTTCAACTGCGGGTTGTCTTCCACGTCCACGCGCACGCCCTTGCCAAACTTCAGGTCGTCCACGATGATCTCACGCGCGTTGAAGTCGAGAATGATCGCGTCGCCTCGGCCCCACTGGTCCGGAACGTCGATGAACCTGGAGAAGTCGAGCTTCTGCTCCACTAGGAGGATCGCGCCCTCGCCGGCAGCGGCGAGCAGTTCATTCACCTTGTCCACGTAGATCTGAACGTCCGCCGCCATCTCTTCGGTGACTTCGACCGACTTCCCGTCCACGTCGAAGAGGCGCCCTACGTAGGCGCCCGCACCTCCCGGCAAGCGCTCGGTCAGCGCGGCGGACGCGACCTGATGCGCCGCCCCGCCCTCCCGCGCGTAGGGCGTGGAGCGATCATCCTCGCCCGCCTCCGCGAACACCGATCCCGGGCAGGGAATCCAGCGGTGCGCACTCGATGGGGCGAGGATGGCGTGTTCGCGCTCTTCGCCCGAGTCGTCGTACAGGAAGTCGCTCATTAGGAATGACCGTGGAGCAAGAAGCCGTCCGGGAGATGCTCCCTCGCGAACGCGATTGCCCCCTCTCGCGTTTCGAAGGCAGCGATGGGCGCGAGGAACATGGCGAGCGCTTCCCGCTCGGTCCACTTGAAGTTGGTCGCCTGCACGTCGGCTAAGTTCTGCGCGGCGACTAGCCAGTAATAGGCCCTGTTGGCGCTCACTTGGCAGCCTCCAACAGCGCGGCGAGCAGCGCGGGGTAGATCTCGGGCTTCGCCTCTTGCGCGTTGTTGATGCCGAAGGGCGCGAACACCTTCGCGACACCCTCACGGCCCCCCTTGCGCAGCAGCTTGAGGCCCGCATCCTTGACCTGATCGTAGGTCACTAGCGTGGTGGTGGTGGTGGGCGTCGCGGCGGGAAGGCCCGGCGGCGGCGGCGGCGGGGGCGCGTCGGCGCCCAGCGGCTTCGAGATCGGCTGCGGCTCGGGCTGCTTCGGCGCCGGCTGCGCTTTCGCCTTCGCGGCCTTCAGGACTTCGGGCGCTGACGGCACGACCGCCCCGCCGATATGCACCATGCGCCCGTTGAGAGTGCGAAGCTCGGCCAGGATGGCGGCGAGCGTGTCTTCAATGGTCATTTGAGCCACTCCAGGAAGTTGGAATCCGAACCTACATTATCCCACGCGGGCGGGAATCGGTCAACCCCCCGTCCACCCACCCGGCGGGGGACGCAGGATCTTGACCCTCGGGCGCCCCTTGGACTTCGTGCTGGAGCCCTTGCGGCGCTCGCCGCGGGGCGTCCAGGTGCCCATGCCCAGGGAACCTGTGTCCCCTTGCGACACAGGCCCTGAGCGCTTCACGGCGGTCTTGGCGGTGCTCATGGCCCCACCCGCAGATCGAGCGCGACCCCGAGAGCGATCAGGGCTAGCCCGATCACCATCCCCTTCGGGAACCACGAGATGAGCGACGCGGTCAGCGTGATCGCGCCAATGCACGCGACTACCATGCGAGCCTCCTGATGATGACGGTGAGAACTTCCCGGGGCCACTTGTGGCGCTTCGCGTAGAGGCGCACCCGGAATTCGATCTGCTCCTCGTGCTCGGTCTCGAACCGAGTCTCGTGCCCGAAGGGCGATTCGATGGTTACTTCAAATCTCGAAGTCGACATTGAGGATTGCCTCCGCGATTGCTTCTTCCGCTCCACGCATCCCGCTCATGCGAGCGAGACGCTCCAAGTAGCGCACCCCGGCGCTCGGGAACGGGCGGGAGAGATCCCCCGCGCCGATCCAGACCTTGATCGCCAGTTCACGCCGCAGTTTCACAAGCGTTCCCATGTTGCCTCCGGCATCGTGTACATCCCACCGATCACCAGCAACTCGGGGCGGGCGAACGCGACCGCGAGGAAGAACGCGAGCAGGAACGCGTACTCCCCCCAATCCATCCCGACTAGCTGCCGGTCGATCTTGAAGAGCAGGCGGGTCATGACAGCACCCCCAGCCCGACGAGGAGCAGGATCACCGCGACGAGCGCCATCAGCGCGTCGTGCCGCTCCGCCCGGCGATCCTCATCCCGCAGTTGCTGCTCGCGTTCGAAGTTACTCATGGGTAGGTCTCCCCCGGTAGTACTTGCTGAGCCACGGACCCTTGCCGCACTTCGGGCAGTCGTGCGAGGGCTTGATCTTCTCGTTCACGAGCGTGCGGTCGCTGTTCTCATGCGCCCACTCGAACCCGCAGCCCCCGCCTTTCGCCTCGTCCGGGTCACGCGGCTCAGTGGCGAACCCGCACTTGTGCCAGTGATAGCCTAGCAGCGTCTGCTCCAAGAGGAAGGCATCCTCGCCGTAGGGCGCCAGCTTGCAAGCGCGCGCGTTGCTCAGGTTGGGGCGCGGCATGCCCTTGGGCTTCGGGCCTAGCGTACGGGCTTGAAGCGCGCGCAACAGTTCCATCAGATCGTCCATGGCCACCCCCAAAAGAAAGGTGCCGGCGCGGTCAGCATGATCGCGAGCAGGATCAGTGCGTACACGGGCTGCGGCAGCCACAGCCACGTGATACAGCGGTCGGCGATGTTGAGCGGGTTGAAGGCCTGCACCTGCTTGGGCACTTCGGTCACGCACACCACGAAGCAGATCACGAGCAGCGGGAAGGCGGACAGCATCGGCTCGATGTTGAGCATCAGCGTCGCCCCGAAGACAAGCTCGCTCCACGCGGTGAACGGCGCGGCGATATGCGGGAGCGGGATGTTCAGGTGGCGCATGGTCTCCACCATCCCCTCCCGCCGCGCGCGGATGACGATCTTCTGGAACCCGCTGATCGCGAAGAAGCCGCCCATCAGGATGCAGCCGGCGACGAAGACGAGCGTGCCCATCAGGCTCCCCTCCACTTCCCGGTTTGAATCTGGTGCCAGCGGTAAGCGTCGCGCCACGCGTCGTTTTCGGTCGCGCCCATACCGATTAGCTGCGCGGCTCTCTCGCCGACATTGACCCACACTTCGAAGTGCCGGATATTGAGCACTAGCTGACCCATAACTCGTCTCGTGCGGGCGGACGGGTACATGCGCTGAATGAAGCGCTGTGCGTTGGTGACCATCACAGCCCCCACGGCTCGGCGTAGCCGGCGTAGGCGTCCTGCCGGGCCTGGGCGATCTTCCCGCGCCGGTGTTCGCGCGCGTCGGCAGCGGCTTCCTCGTGGCTGCTGCGGGCGGGGCCGCGGTCGCCGCTTGCGACGTGGAGCGAGGCGAAGTCGTAGTGCGTGCCGCGGTCGGTGACGACGATGGTGTACCCCTGGGGAAGCCCGGGGAAGGGCGTGCCGTTGCCGGCTCTCGGGTTGAAGGTCATGGCTCAGATCCTCGTGAGGTTTTGGATGAGGGCGATCTCGGCCGCGATGTTCGCGCGGGCGTTGCGCGCTTGGATCGCGTAGCGCTCGGCGTCCAGGAAGCGGCGCGCGCGCTTAGCGGGCAGGCCGAGAGCGATGTTGTACTTCTTGCGCACCTTCGCGAGCGCGGTCTGCTCGGCCTTCAGCGCCGTGACCATCTTATTCGCGACGTCCACCACTTCCTCGCGCGTGAGCGGCGCGTCCACCTTCCTCTTGAACTTGAAGGACGTGAACGTGCGCGGCTTGCGCGGCGACTGCATGTGCAGCGGGACGGTGAATTCGAGATCGGGCTCGCTGCGATACGAACCGAACCCGGGCGTTAGCCCTCTGTGGGCCTTCATGTAGCTGTCGGTTGCCATTGGCATGATGCTCTCCTGGTTAGAAAAG
>Ga0187892_10008937_pt1 | contig 13430 bp, 17 predicted proteins | sample MA1701073metaG_FD_139345 | JGI IMG/M metagenome (GOLD analysis project Ga0187892, IMG submission 139345) | Bio-ooze microbial communities from a basaltic lava cave in the Kipuka Kanohina Cave System on the Island of Hawaii, USA - MA170107-3 metaG ...
GCAGTGCCTCCTACGCCGCCGGGGGGCCGGACGGACGGCGGCGGCTCGCAGCACCGGCGGAGGGCGATTGCGCCGGCAGCACGACGACCCGGGTGAGCCGGCCGGCGGCGTCCAGCTCGACGGTGTCGACGCCGGCCAGGACGGCTGCCCCCTCGGCCGACCGGACCTCCCACGCGAAGCGCAGCCCGCCCTCGTGCGCCCGCACCGGCCCGTTCCGGACGACGGTGGCGCCGGGCAGGAAGTCACGCGCCTCGGCGATGGCCGCGTGGAGCGCCTGGTGACCGACCACGGTTCCCGCCGGCCCGTCGAACACGCACCCATCGCCCACCGCGGCGGCCAGAAGCTGGTGCCTCGCCTCCGAGCAGCCTTCGTTCCAGGCCGCCACCCAGCCGTCGACCGCGGCCTCTGCGACATCCCACTCACCCGTCACCTGATCCACCCCGTGATGCACTCACCCGAACTTGGTGCCCCCCCCACCCGAACTTGGTGCCATAGTGCGCGCTGAAGCGCGCACTATCGCACCAAGTTCGAAGGGGGTCGGCGGCTCCCCCCGAACCTGCCGCCATATCGCACGCCCTGGCGTGCGATATGGCACCAAGTTCGGGGGGAGTTCGGGGGGAGACGGGGGGTCGGGGGTCGGGGCTCATCGGTCACCGCCCGGCGCCGAACACCGCCGAGAGCTCCTCGGGGACCGAGGTTTCCAGCTGCGAGTAGGTGCAGCTCCCCGGCTGGCGGTCAGGGCGCCAGCGGCGGAACGTGGTGGCGTGGCGGAACCGGTCGCCCTGAAGATGGTCGTAGGCCACCTCGCACACCAGCTCGGGCCGCAGGGGAACGAAGCTGGCGTCCCGACCCGCGTTCCACCGGTTGGGCCCGCCCGGTCCCCGGCCGTCGACGAAGGGGTGGTCGGTGGCCAGGTACGGCTCCAGCTCCGCCACCAGCTCGGCGCGGCGGGCCATGGTGAACGAGGCGGTGACGCCCAGGTGGTGCAGCACACCGTCGTCGTCGTAGAGCCCGAGGAGCAGTGACCCGACCACACCGCCGCTCTTGTGCCAGCGGAACCCCGCCACCACGCAGTCGGCTGTCCGCTCGTGCTTGATCTTGGTCATCACCCGCTTGTCCTCGCGGTACGGCAGGTCGAGCCCCTTGGCCACCACCCCGTCGAGGCCCGCCCCCTCGAAGCGCGTGAACCAGTCCTGGGCCACGGCCCGCTCCTCGGTGGCCGGCGTGAGGTGGACCGGCGGGGCGGCACCACCCACCGCGCCGACGAGGCGGGCCCGGCGCTCCGACAGCGGCCGCGGGCGGAGGTCGTCGTCGTCCAGGGCCAGCAGGTCGAAGGCCACGAACGAGGCCGGCATGGTGTCGGCCAGCATGGCCACCCGGGACGCGGCCGGGTGGATGCGGAGTTGGAGGGCGTCGAAGTCGAGCCCCGAGTCGCCCGCGATCACGATCTCGCCGTCCACCACGCACCGGGCCGGCAGCTCGCGCCGCACGGCCGCGACCACGTCGGGGAAGTAGCGCGTCAGGGGCTTTTCGTTGCGGCTCCCCAGCTCCACCGCGTCTCCGTCGCGGAACACGATGCATCGGAAGCCGTCCCATTTCGGCTCGTACAGCACACCGCCCTCGGCCGGCACCTCCCTGGCCGCCCTCGCCAGCATCGGCGCCACGGGCGGCATCACCGGCAGGTCCATGGCCTCAGTGACCTTGCGAGCCGGCGTCGCGGCCCGCCGTCAGGGCGCCGACCACCGCGGCCACCACCGGGTCGGACTCGATCTCCTCCAGCGTCCGGGGCAGGGCCAGGGACCAGTTCGGGCGCCGGTCGCCGGCCGCCCCCGGCATGTTGGGACGATCGGTCACGCCGAGGGCATCGTCCAAGGTGGCCGCCACCACCGCGCTCGGCGCCTCCCCGAGCAGGCGGTGGGCGGCGACCACCACGTCGGGGATGCCGGCCTCGTCGGCCAGGCCGGCCCAGTCGCCCAGGCGACCGCGGACGGCCATGGTGGCGTCGAGGTTGGGCGACAGGCCCAGCTCCTCCTGTTCCAGCAGGTCGTCGCCCGACCACAGCCCGGCCACGGTGGGCAGGTCGTGCGTCGTTACCGTGGCCAGGGCCTGCGGTGGGAACTGCCGGGGCGGGTGGTCCTCGAACCACAGCACGCGGTACGACAGGACACCCCGCTCCTTCAGCTCGTGGCGCACCATCGGTTCGACCGTGCCCAGGTCCTCACCCACGACCCAGGCGCCGGCGCGCTCGCTCTCCAGGGCGACGATGCCCAGCAGGTCCCGCCACGGGTAGCTGACGTAGGCGCCGTCGGTCGGGCGCCCGCCCTCGGGGATCCAGAACAGCCGGAACAGCCCCATGACGTGGTCCACCCGGAGACCGGCGGCGTGGCGGAACCCGGCCCGCAGCGTGCGGATGAACGGCTCGTAGGCCGCGGCCCGCAGGCGCCAGGGGTCCAGGGGCGGCACCCCCCAGTCCTGGCCACCGGTGACGAACTCGTCCGGTGGCGCGCCGACCCTGGCGCCCCCCGCCAGGCAGTCCGACCAGAGCCAGGCGTCGGCGCCGGCCGGGTCCACCCCGACGGCCAGATCGGTGACCACGCCGATCTCGGTGGCGGCATCGGCCAACTGGCGGTCCAGCAGCCACTGGAGCCACTGGTGGAAGCGGATCCGGTCCCGGTGGCTGTCGACGAAGGTCAGCACCGCAGGGCTCTCGGGATGGCGGAGGTCGTCGGGCCACGCCGTCCATGGCGACCCGTGCTCGTCGGCCAGCGCGCAGAACGTGGCGTAGGCGGCGAGGCCGGCGCCCTGGTCCACGCAGTAGCGGTCGAAGGCGGCGGCGCCGCCGAAGCCCGGCCAGAGGAGCTCGAGCGCGGCCCGCTTCAGTCGCCACACCTCGTCCCGGTCGATGCGGCGCTCGACGTTCAGGGCGCGTCCGGCGGCGGCCAGCGGCGCGAGGTCGATCCCGGCGTCGAGCGCGCCCGGCACCTCTTCCACGCGCAGGTAGAGGGGGCTGCGGTAGCACCGGCTGGAGGGCGAGTACGGGCTGGGCTGCTGTGGCCCCGTCGGTTGCGCGGCGTGCAGCGGGTTGACCAGCGCCATACCGGCACCGAGCCCGGCCGACCAGCGGCCCAGCCGCCGCAGGTCGGCCAGGTCGCCCATCCCCCAACTGGCCGCCGACCGCGCCGCGTAGAGCTGCACGGCCCATCCCCACTGGCGCAGTCCCTCGGGAAGGTGGCACCGGGCGGGCGTGACGACGAGCCGGCACCGGTGGCCGTCGGCCTCGCGGCGCAACTCGTGGTACCCGGCGGGAAGGTCGGCCGGGAGCGCACCGTCGATGCTCAGCTCCGCTCCGTCCTCGGTGCGCAGCGCCCAGCGGCCGTCGACGCCCTGCGGCTGGCCGGCGTCGACGACCCACGCCCGCGACGCCGGGCCGGCCCCAGGCGGAGAGTCGTCGCCGGCGCCCATGGCAGCCAGCAGGGCGGCGGTCGTGGCGGGGGGCACCTCGTGCCACTCGCCCCGATAGTCCGCGTACCCCGGCGCGATGCCCCATGCCGCCGGATCGTTCATCTCCCTGGTCTACCGCACCGGCGGTCGGTCCCCCGGGCCCGCGCCCTCCGGGTCGGAGGTCAGCTGCTTCTCCATGCGGACCCGGGTGCCGCCCGCCGGCGTCACCGGCGACTCGAACGCCACGCTCGTCATGAGGCGGCTGATCATGCCGAGGCCGCGGCCCGAGGTGTCCTCGGGGCCGGCGCACCCGATCGGCACCGAGCACGGGTCGAAACCCACCCCGTCGTCCTCCACCTGCACGGTGACGGCGATGTCGCTGATCTCGGCCCGCAACCGGATGTGACCCTCGGCGCCACCTGGAAAGGCGTGGCGGATCACGTTGACGCACGCCTCGTCGAGGGCGAGTATCACATCGGCGCGCTCATCGGCACCGGAGCCGAGTTCTTCCATGAAGCCGTCGGTGGCCTGGCGTGTCTTGGGAAGGATGCGGGCGTCCGCCGGCAATTCCAACTGGAGTATGAGGCGCATCGCCCGGTGAGCTCCTCACGTTCGGATGGGTTCCTCCCGCGTACCCTTGCCCGCCGGTGACAAACGGCGACGCCGGAGCGGTGCTGGTCGGCGCCTCGTCGTGGTCGGCCCGGACGCTCGTCCACGACAGTTCGTGGTACCCGCACCGGACCATGAGGGCGGCCGACCGGGCCGCCTACTACGCGAAGCGTTTCCGCCTGGTCGAGCTGGAGGGCACGGCCCGGTTCCCCCCCACCCCCGAACTGGCCCGGCAGTGGGCCAACCGCACGCCCGAGGGCTTCGTGTTCGACGTCCAGGCCTGGTCCCTGCTCACCGGCGCGGCCACGTTCCCAGAGTCGCTGTGGCCCGATCTGCAGGACGAGGTGCGGCCCGAGGCGCGGGACCGGCCGCGCCTGTACGCCAGCCACCTCAGTGCCGACGCGATGGACGAGGCCTGGGTGCGCTTCGCCCACGCCCTCGAGCCGCTGCGGTCCAGCCGCCGCCTGGGCGCGGTGATCCTGCGCTACCCGTCGTGGCTGAAGCCCGGCGCCACGGCCGCGACCCGGATGGAAGACGCTCGCACCCGGCTGGCCGGACTGCGGCTGGCCGTCGAGCTGCCGAACCCGCGATGGTTGGAGGACGCGGCGCGGGACTCGACCCTCTCGCTGCTGGAGGACCTCGGCGTCGCGCTGGTGTGCGTCGACGGCGCCGCTGGGCCGGGCGTGGTGGCCGGCACGAGCGACCTCGCCGTCGTCCGCCTGCCCGGGCGGGGCGCCGAGCACCAGGCCGCCTACCGGTACTCCCCGGCCGACCTGGCGTCCTGGGCCGAGCCGGTCCGGTCCCTGGCGGCCGGCGCCGACGAGGTGCACGTGCTCTTCGCCAACACCTACCGGGATCTCGCCGTCGTCAACGCGGCCGAGTTCGACCGCCTCCTCTCCGACCCGGACCGTCCCCGGGACCGGTAACGTGCCGCGCCGTGCTGGCCGTCCACGATCTCGGCGGCCGGGGACCGGTGCTGCTCCTGGTGCACGCCACCGGTCTGCACGGACGGGTGTGGACGCCGGTGGCGAGCGGGCTCGCCGACCGCTTCCACTGCCTGGCGCCCGATGTGCGCGGGCACGGCGAGTCGCCCCCTTCCCCTTCCGGCGACATGGCGTGGGAAGGTCTGGCCGCCGACCTGGCGGCGGTCGTCGACTCGGTCGGCGCCCAGCCGGTGCTGGGGCTCGGGCACTCCCTGGGCGCCACGCTGCTGCTGCTGGCCGAGGAGGCCCGGCCGGGCACCTGGGCCGGGCTGTACTGCATCGAGCCGATCGGCGTGGCCACCGACGCACCGCCGCCCCCGCAGCCGGCGCACCCGATGGCGGCGCGCGCCGCGGCCCGGCGCGACGACTTCGGGTCCCGGAGCGAAGCCCGTGCCGCGTACGCGGCCAAGCCCCCGTTCGACGCGGTGGACGCAGCCGCGCTGGACGCCTACGTCGAGCACGGCTTCGCCGACGTTCCCGGCGGGGGCATCCGGCTCCGGTGCCGCCCGTCCGACGAGGCGGCGGCCTTCGCCGCGGGCCTCTCGCACCCCGTCTACCGGGACCTGGCGCGTGTGGCGCCGCCGGTCACCCTGGCCGTCGGCGAGCGCTCCACCGTCACCGATCCCAGCGCGATGGGCACATGGGCGGCCCGCCTCCCCGACGGCCGCGTCGAGGTGCTGGCCGGGCTCGGCCACTTCGCACCGCTGGAGGACCCCGCCGCCGTGGCCCGGTCGGTCGCCCGCGCCTTCGCCCGTTGAGGGTCTGACGCGGGCGTCCCCCGTTCCGGTCACACCCGGCCTCTAGCCTGGAAGCATGAGCCTGCCGGTGCCGACGTCGCTGTCGCCCTCCCGGGTGGCTTCGTTCAAGGACTGCGCGCTGGCCTTCCGCTTCTCCGCCATCGACCGGCTGCCCGAGCCGCCGTCGCCGTGGGCCTCCAAGGGCACCTTGGTCCACGCCGCGCTCGAGGGCCTCTTCGCCAGGGTCGCCCCACCCGAGCGGACCGTCGACGCCGGCCTGGCCCAGCTGGAGCTGGCCTGGGCCGCGCTGCGGACCTCGCCGGACTTCACCGGGCTCGGCCTCCAGGCCGCGGCCGAGGCCGAGCTGCTGCAGGACGCCGCCGGCCTGGTGTCCAACTACTTCCGCCTCGAGGACCCCACGGCCGTGCACGCCATCGGGCTCGAGCTGAAGCTGGAAGCGCGCCTCGGCGACCTCCGCCTCCGCGGTGTGATCGACCGCCTCGATCTCGACTCGGACGGGCAGCTGGTCGTCACCGACTACAAGACCGGCCGCGCCCCCGGCCCTTCGTTCGAGAACCGCCGGATGGGCGGCGTGCAGTTCTATGCCTTCGTGTGCGAGCAGCTCTTCGGCCGGCGCCCGGCGCGCGTGCAGCTTCTCCACCTGCGCGAGCCGCTCGCCATCGCCAGCGTCCCCACCGAACAGTCGGTGGCCGGCTTCCAGGTCCGCACCTCGGCGGTGTGGGCCGCGGTGGAACGGGCGTGCGCGGCCGAGGACTTCCGGCCGCGCCCCTCCGGGTTGTGCGACTACTGCGCCTTCCGGCAGTGGTGCCCCGCCTTCGGCGGCGACCCGGCCCTCGCCCGTCCCGACGGCCTCGCCCTGGCCACCGGTTGAACGTCCCCGGCCGCGGCGCGGCCGAGCTGCGCCGGGCCGTCGCCCGCTTCGACGTCCGAGCCGACAAGGCCATGGACCGTCTGCGGGGCCGCCCGGCGGCCGACCGGGTCTTCTACGGCGTGTCGGCCGTGGCCGACCACAGCCTGGTCTGGCTGTTGCTCGGCGCCCTGCGCGGTCTGCGGTCCGAGCACGACTGGGGCGCGGCCATGAGGGTCGGCGCGGGGGTGTTCGTGGAGTCGGCCGTGGTCAACGTCGGGATCAAGTCCCTGTTCCGCCGCACCCGGCCGCCGTGGGACGTCGATCGCCCACTCCGCCTGCGCCGGCCTCGCACCAGCTCGTTCCCCAGTGGGCATGCCACCTCGGCGTTCTGTGCGGCCGGGCTCCTGGCCGACGACGACCCGCTCTGGCCCCTCTACTACGCCCTCGCCCTGCTGATCTCCACGAGTCGCGTGTACGTGCGGGTGCACCACGCGTCCGACGTGGTGGCCGGCGTGGCCGTCGGCGCCGTCCTGGGCCGTGTCGGGCGGACGGTGGCGCCGCTGCCGCCGAGGCCCACCGGCCTCCTGGGGCTCACCGACTGACGCGGAGGAGCGCCCTTCGTCCCGACGCGGCACCGGCTCTCGCCCGCAGCAGCGCCGCCCCGGCCAGCCCCGCGGCCAGGCCCTCCGCCAGTTTCACGGGGTACTCCTCGAACAGATAGGGATCCCGGTGGCCGGCCAATGGCAACGATGCCTGCCGGGCCGCGACGTACAGCACGAGAAACACCAGCGTCGACACCACGACCGACCCGTAGGCCTGCGCCGACGGCCGCAGGTAGACGATGACGGCCTGGCCGAGCAGCACCACGGTGGAGACGACGAAGAAGGCCCCGAGATGCCAGCCCTCGGCCCAGTGGTCACCGATCACCGTGCCGTGGGCCACGCCGGTGAACAGCAGCGCAGTGGCCACGACCACGTCCCGCCGGCGGAGCTCGAGACCCGGCCAGAACCGCGGCACCACCAGCCGCACGACCAGCGCGCCAGCCGCCGTCAGGGCGCCGATCGCCAGGAGGCCCGCCCACCGGAAGGCCGTCGATGCGGCGGCGGGCCCGGCGGCGGCGGCCGGCCCCGCGGTCGCCGCCGGCCCCGCGGTGGCGCCCGGCCCCGCGATAGCGGCCGCACCCGGGGAATCGTGGGCGAGCGCCGGCCCGGCGGCGACGATGCCGGCGAGAAGCCACGTGGCACAGAGCATCCCGATCCGCCTGGCAGCCCGCCGCACCGACTTCCGCACCGCCGGTTGGCTGGACATTGACCGCTCCTCCGGGTTTCACCCTGACCAGCTTGCTTCGGCGCCGGTCCGCCGGGTGGATGAGGTTGAAGCTCACCTCATCCAGGGCCGGAGCCAGGCCCGAAGAGCCGAACGTGAACACCAGCATCAAGCAACGACGCGGCCTTCTGGCGGCAGCCGGGCTCGCCCTGTCGGTGGTTCTCGCCGGCTGCGGGGGAGACGGTGATGCCCCCCAGGCTGCGGAGCCTCAGGCCGCCGAGCCCGCCACCGTCACCTTGAAGCTCATCGCCTTCAAGCCCGAGCGGCTCACGGTCGCAGCCGGGACGACGGTCAGATGGACGAACGCTGACGCCAGCGACCACACCGTCACGTCGGGAACGGTGGCCCAGGCCGCCGCCGGCGTGACCACATCGCCGGACGGCACGTTCGACTCCGGCGTCCTGGCCTCGGCCAAGGACTTCACGTTCGCCTTCCAGACGCCGGGCACCTACCCGTACTTCTGCCGGATCCACCCCGCGACCATGCGGGGCGAGGTCACCGTCACGTGAGCCGGCAGCACACCCGCAGTACATCCCGCAGTTCATCCCGCAGTACATCCCGCAGTACATCCCGAACATGGAGGATCCCTTGAGGAAAATGTCGTTGCGAGTCGCCAGCGCTGCGGTCGTCCTGGCTTTGGCCGGCGCCGCATGCGGAAGCGACGACCCGGATACCAGCAGCGAGACCGAGGAGACGTCGCCCTCGGCGACGCCCGTGGCGTCGGCCACCGGCGCGTCGACGCTCCGGGCCGGGCTGACCGGTCTGCTGACCGAGCACGTCTACCTGGCCGCCCTGGCCACCGGTGCCGCCCTGCGTGGCGACACCAAGGGCTTCGAGGCCTTCGCCGCGGCGCTGAACGGCCCCACGTCGAGCAACACCGCCGACCTGGTCTCGGCCATCGGGTCGGCCTACGGCCCCGACGTCGAGACGGCGTTCGACGGCCTGTGGCGCAGTGAGGGCCACATCCCCGCCGTCGTGGCCTACACCCAGGCCGTCGCGACCGACAACAAGGCCGGCGCCGACAAGGCCGTGGCCGACCTGCTGGCCTACGCCAAAACCTTCGGCACCACGCTGAACTCGGTCAACGAGAACCTGCCGGCCGCCGCCGTGGAGGAGGGCGTCAAGATGCACATCACGACGCTCAAGGCGGTCATCGACGCACAGAAGGCCGGCAACCAGCCCGCGGTGTACTCGTCGCTCCGGGAGGCCTACGGCCACATGGCCGAGTTTGCCGGGACCCTCGCCGGTGCCACCGTCGCCGAGTTCCCCGACGACTTCGACGGCGAGGCGGACGCCCCCGGGGCCGCCCTTCGTGCCGGTCTCACCTCCCTGCTGCGCGAGCACGTCCTGCTGGCCTCCAGCGCCACCGGAGCCGCCCTGGGCGGGCGGATGCCGCAGTTCGAGGCGGCCGCCGCCGCGCTGAACGGCACCTCCGACAGCAACACCTTCGACATCGTGGCGGCCATCACGTCGGTGTACGGCGCCGACGTGGGCCAGGCCTTCGACGGCCTGTGGCGCAGCGAGGGCCACATCCCCGCCGTCGTGGCCTACACCCAGGCCGTCGCGACCAACAACAAGGCCGGCGCCGACAAGGCCGTGGCCGACCTGCTGGCCTACGCCAAGACCTTCGGCACCACGCTGAACTCCGTCAACGAGAACCTGCCGGCCGCCGCCGTGGAGGACGCCATCAAGATGCACGTCACCACCCTGAAGGACGTCATCGACGCCCAGAAGGCCGGGGACGCGACCAAGGCGGCCAGCGCCCTGCGGACGGCCGTCGGCCACATGTCCGACACCGCCGCGGTCCTGGCGGACGCGACCGTGAAGAAGTTCCCCGCCAAGTTCTGAGCACGCTCCGGCAAGGCAGTTCGGGGCCCCCGCAGCCGACCCCCCGGTCGGCTGCGGGGGCCTCTTCGCGTCAGGCGGACCTACTCCTCGTAGAGCTGCTCGACGTCCTCGTCGTTGAACAGGGCCCGCTCGATCCGGCTCTGGGGGGCCAGCACCGAAGCCAGTCCGAGCAGCAGGTACAGCGAACCGCCGACGGCGCCCGTGGTGACCCGGCTGCCGCTGCGACGCTTGCAGGCGGCGTCCTCCCGGCCGATGAGGAAGCCGGTCTCCGCCCGCTCCTTGGGCTTGGCGCCCTGGAGGGGGGCCTCGCACGATATGCCACCCGCCGCCTTGAAGGGCAGGAGCATCACCCCGAGGCCCAGCATCACCGCGATGGCCACCGCCAGCACGGCACCGATCGTCGTCTCACGGGCGTCCACGGCACAGATGGTGGCACGGCGGTGGTCACCTGCGAAAACCGGCCGGCGGGCGCACGGTCACGCGGCCGGTCACGCGGCCGGTCACGCGGCCGGTCACGCGGCCGGTCACGCGGCCGGTCATTCGTGTCACACCTCCTGGGCACACTGGTCCCATGGAACGACAGCTTCGCTTCCTGGATCCCGACGACCCCGCCGAGCCGGCCCGGTCGGGGCAATGGCGGCTGGACGACGAGACTCGACGGCGTGGCCGGGACGGCGTGGCCGCCGCCCGGCGCGCCCTGGCCGACGCCGCCCGCCGGCGCGCCGCCTGACCCTGTGCAGCCCGGCCCTGCGCATGTCGGCCCGGTCAGCAGCTGGCCCGGGGGGCCGACGCCTGCAGGAACACGCTCAGGCGCTCCGCCTCGTCCGCGGTCAGCCGCACCGTGCCGACGCACGCGGCACCTCGCCACACGCTGAGGACCACCAGCCCGGCCTCGTCGTGCCACGTGGCCCGGAGGGCACCGCCCCGGCCGTCGGCGAACAGCTCAGGCACAGCCGAAGGGTAGCCCTCACCCGGCCGGGGAGGCGTCTCCCTCGCACCGGGCCCACAGCCCCCGGCCCGCCTCCCGGGCCTCGCGGGCCAGCGCGACGAACTGCTCGGCGTGGGCCACGTTCGGGGGGATGGTCAGCGGCTGCCCAAAGCCCTGCCGCAACAGCTCGGCGTTGACGAAGAGCCCGTCCGGGAGCCGGTAGGCATAGGCGAGCAGGCGGTCGTAGCGGTCCCTCGCCTCCTCGTCACCGACCAACCGGACCCGGCTTCCCTCGGCCAGCAACGACTCGGTGAACCGGGCCGCCTCCTGGCCGAAGCAGCCGACGGGGCGCCGTGGGTCCTTGGTCTCGGGCGTGTCGACCCCGATGAGGCGCACCCGCTCGCCCCCCGACACCACGATGGTGTCGCCGTCGACGACGCGCTCGACCGTGACGTCGACGCCGGCTGGCAGACCGCCCGCCGCGGCCCCGGGCAGGGGGCCCAGGTCGGGCGCCGGCGAGGCGCACGCGGCCAAGGCGGCCAGCAGGCCCAGCCCGGCCAGCAGCCGGGGCTTCACGGTCCGAACCCACACGCCATCAGTGTGACCCGGACCTGTGACAGCGGTGCGGAATCGAACCGGGCCGGTGCGGGTATCGCCCCTGGCAGGAGCCGGCGAGGACGCTGGTCGAGGAGGCACACCATGGGCGACGACGATGGCCACACCGGCAGGGGCGGTGGCGTGGAGCGGGGCCAGGTGCCCGACATGGACCGCGGCAGCCCGCTCGTGCAGCCGCGCACCTCGGCCCACGAACTGGTGGCGGCCTTCGAGTCGCCCGAGCAGGCGGAGCAGGCCGTAGGCTCGCTGCGCCAGGCCGGCATCCACGGCGGCCGGCTGACCCTCCTGCAACGCGGGGGCGGTACCCGGGTGGCCGAAGGCGAGTCGCCCGAGGAAGGGGCCGAGACCGAGGTCGAGTGGGCGGCCCGGTTCGCCAAAGGGGCCGCGGCAGGCGGCGCGGTCGGTGCCGCGGCGGGTCTGGTCATCGGCCTCGTGGTGTTCGTCGGCCTCGGCGTGGCGCCCCGATGGCCGGGCGTGCTCGCCGCAGTCGTCGCCATCGGGGCGGCCGGGGCGGTGGCCGGTGGGCTGGCCGCGGTGTTCCTGAACATCTGGGACATGAGCTACCGCGACGCGGCCAGCGAGGGCCGGGCCGTGGTCGAGCTGCATACCGACGACGAGGGAGAGGCCAAGCACGCCGTCACCGTGCTTCAGGGCCACCGGCCCACGCGCCTGGACCACTTCGACAAGGCCGGCGAGCGGATCGGGATCCACCACTGACACGGGGTCGTCCGGCTGCCCGGCCGGCCGGCAGTAACGTCGGGGCGCGTGACCGAGCCGGCTGGGGAGACGCTGGTCGAGCGGTTGGGCTACGAGGCCGGCACCAAGCTGCTCATCGTCAGCTGCGACGATCTCGGCTCCAGCCACGCCGCCAACGTCGGCGTCTTCGAAGCCCTGCGCGAGGGCATGGCGACCAGTGCCGGTCTCATGGTGCCGTGCCCATGGGCCCGGGAGGCCGCCGCTCGGTACAGGGGCGAGGACGTCGGCGTCCATCTCACGCTCAACTCGGAGTGGGACATCTACCGGTGGGGGCCGATCACCAGGGCCCCGTCGCTCCTCGACGGCGACGGGGGCTTCCCGCGCACCGTCGAGGACATGTGGGACCACGCCGACCTCGACGAGGTGGCCAAGGAGTTGCGGGCGCAGGTCGAGCGGGCCATCCTGTGGGGCTTCGACGTCAGCCACCTGGACTCCCATCTCGGTGCCCTGGAGCGGCGGCCCGAGTTCTTCGACGTGTACCTGGGCCTCGCCGCCGACTTCGGCCTCCCTGTCCGGCTGCCGGATCGCGCCGCGGAGCGCGAGATCGGGTTCCCGTTGCGCGACCTGGCCGTCGAAGCCGGGGTGCTGGCCCCGGACCGCGTCGTCCGCCTGCGGGGGCGCCGCATCCGCGACGCGCTGGAGCGGGCGATGTCCGAGGCGGTGCCGGGCGTCACCGAGGTCCACGCCCATCCGGCCGTCGACGCCCCCGAGCTGCGGGCCCTCAGCCCCGACTGGGCGTCGCGCGTCGACGACCACGACGGGCTCGTGCGCGACCACGACCTTCGGGCCCTTGCCCTGCGGGCCGGCGTCCGCCTCATCGGGTACCGGCCGCTGCGGGATGCCATGCGACGGGAGGCGCTCCGCGCCTCATCCGGTCCCCCGTCGGTGCCGTAGTCCGGCACGGACCGAACCACAGCCTGAGAGAACAGCCTGAGAGAACAGCCTGAGAAAGGGTTGCGAGACAATGACCAGAACACCGCTGCGCAGGACCCTGACGGTGATAGGGATCGGTGCCGTACTGGCCCTCGGCGCGTGCGGCGCCGACTCCGACGACGATGGCGCGGCAACGGCTGGCGACGCGCCGACCGGGGCCACCGACCAGCCGGCCGCAGCCACCGGCGTGGTCATCGAGGGCTTCAAGTTCTCGCCGACCCCGCTGGTGGTCAAGGCCGGGACCACCATCACCGTGGTGAACAAAGACACCGCCGACCACACCCTCACCGCCGTCGACGGGTCGTTCGACACCGGCACCTTGAAGAAGGGCGCCACGGGCACGATCACCGCCGGCGAGCCGGGCGAGATCGCATACCGCTGCA
>Ga0187892_10008938_pt1 | contig 13430 bp, 15 predicted proteins | sample MA1701073metaG_FD_139345 | JGI IMG/M metagenome (GOLD analysis project Ga0187892, IMG submission 139345) | Bio-ooze microbial communities from a basaltic lava cave in the Kipuka Kanohina Cave System on the Island of Hawaii, USA - MA170107-3 metaG ...
CCATCGAGCTGGCGCGCGGCTTCGCCCGGCCGTACCTCGACCGCGGCGTCCTGCGCATGGACGCCGGCGACGCGGCGGGCGCGGAGGAGGACTTCACCCAGGCGCTGGGGCTCGATGCGACGCTGGCGGTGGCGCGGCACAACCGCGGAGAAGCGCGTGCACGGAAGGGCGACGCGCGCGGCGCGGTCGAGGACTTCGATGCGCTCGTCGCGGACGCCGCGCTGCCGGAGGGCGTACGCGCGGAGTCGCACCTGTCGCGCGGCCTCCTGCGCCACGCGCTCGGGGACCGCGCGGGCGCGCTCGCGGACTACGACCGTTGCGTCGAGCTGGTCCCCGACCACGGCCGCGCGTACTACAACCGCGGCAACGCGCGCCGGCTGTCGGGCGAAGTGCAGGGGGCGCTGGACGACTACACGCTGGCGATCCGCCACGCCGCCGGAGACGCGGGCGTGGCGTCGCTGGCGCGCGTGAACCGGGCGACGCTGCGCATGGACAAGCGGGGCGAGCTCGCGGAGGCGCGCGAAGACTACGACGCGGCGCTGGAGGCCGACCCCGCGTGCGCTCCCGGCCGGTTCGCGCGCGCGCTCCTGCGGCAGCGCCAGGGGGACACGGCGGGCGCGATCGCGGATCTGGAGGAGGCGCTGCGCGTGGCGCCGCCGGAATGGCCCGCGCGCGAGGACGTCGGCCGGCTGCTGCGGCAACTCCGGGGGCGGTGACCGCGTGGCGGGCGAGTCGTCACTCCGTCTCCGTCTTCCCGATCCCCCGCGGGTCGCTCGCGGGAATCGCCGCCCGCTTCGCGCGGTCGATCTCCACTGCGTGCACGTCGCCGATCCGCCGCGAGTCCACCTTGTAGCCGAGCTTCTCGAGGCCCTCCGTCGCGATGCCCGACTCGCACCGCACGACGTCCCTCTCCTTCGACGGAGGCGGCCACTGATGGTGGAACCGCGCCGCCGCGACCGCGCGGTCGATCGGCATCCCGTGCTCGATCCGGTTGAGGATCACCTGGAAGACGCTGGTGAAGATCGTCGGCCCCCCCGGCGTCCCCAGCACGAGCCAGAGCGATCCGTCCGCCCTGTACACGAACGTCGGGCTCATCGAAGAGAGCATGCGCTTCCCCGGCGCGATCGCGTTCGCCTCCGCGCCGATCACGCCGTAGAGGTTCGGCACGCCGGGCTTGAGCGAGAAGTCGTCCATCTCGTTGTTGAGCAGGAACCCCGCGCCGTCCACGACGATGCCGCTGCCGAACCCGTCGTTCAGCGTGTACGTGTTCGCGACCGCGCCGCCCCAGCGGTCGACGACCGAGAAGTGCGTCGTCTGCTCCTTCTCGCGCGCCGCCCCCTCCTTGATCGCCTGCGGGTCGCTGCGCCGGTCAGGAGCGATCCCCTCGATGCGCCGCTTCGCGTACGGCTTCGACGTGAGCCCCGCGACGGGCACGTCGAAGAAGTCGCTGTCGCCGAGCCAGACCGATCGGTCGGCGAACGCGCGCTTCTCGATCTCGCAGACGAGGTGCATGTACTCGGTCGAGTTGTGCGCGGGCACCTTGAAGTTCTCGATCATGTTGAGCATCTCGACGAGGATCACGCCGCCCGAGCTCGGAGGCGGCATCGAGACGACCTTGTGCCCCCGGTACGTGCCGCTCACCGGCCGCCGCTCCTTCGCCTCGTACCCCGCCAGGTCGGCCTCGGTGATGATCCCGCCGCCGCGCTCCATCTCCGCCGCGACGAGCCGCGCCGTCTCGCCCCGGTAGAAGCCGTCGCGGCCGTGCTCCGCGATGCGCCGGAGCGTCGCGGCCAGGTCCTTCTGCACCAGCCGCCTGCCGGCCGGGAAGTGCTTCGCGAAGCTCGGGTGCGCGCCTTTCCTCGCGCGCTCCGATGCCAGCGCGCGCTCCTCCCGCGCGTCGAGGTCGAAACCGTCCTCCGCCAGCCGGATGGCGGGCGCCACGAGGTCCTTCCAGGGCATCGACCCGAATTTCCGGTGCGCGAGCCAGAGTCCCGCGACCGTCCCCGGGACGCCGCTCGCCTTGTGCGACGTGAGCGAGAGGTCCGGGACGACGCTGCCCTTCGCGTCGAGGAACATGTCCCTGTGCGCCGACGCGGGCGCCGTCTCGCGGTAGTCGACCGCAACGTCCTCGCGCCCCTCGTTGTGAACGAGCATGAAGCCGCCGCCGCCGAGGTTGCCCGCGACCGGGTAGGTCACCGCCAGCGCGAAGGCGACGGCCACCGACGCGTCCACGGCGTTGCCGCCCGCGCGGAGGATGTCCGCACCGACTCTCGCGGCGTGCGGCTCGGGCGACGCGACCGCGCCGCGCTCGACGAGCGGGCGTGCCGCGGGGCCGGCGGCGCAGCCGAGTACAGCCGCGAGCGTCCATGTGCCGATAATCCTCGTGAGAAACCTGGAGGGAGTCATGGGGGATCGCCACTGCCCGCACTGCGGCTCGCACGGCTTCTGGAAGACGTTCATCGGGGCCCTCTCACGAGTGTTCCGCTTCCAGCGGCGCGGCGACACGTTCGAGCAGGTGCCGGTCGACCGCATCCGCGACAATCCCTACCAGCCGAGGACGTACATCCTCTCCGAGCCCCACGAGAACCTCAAGAGATCGATCGAGCAGTACGGCGTGATCGTGCCGCTCATCGTCAGCCGCCTGGGCGACGACTTCATCCTCGTGGCGGGGCAGCGGCGCCTCCTCGCGGCGCGCGAGCTCGGCCTGTCGACGGTGCCGTCGATCGTCCGCGAGCTCAATCCGCGCGAGCGGATGGAGGCGAGCTACCTCGAGAATCTGCATCGCGAGGACCTCTCGCGCCTCGACGTCGTCGAGATGTTCGACCGCATCCGCCGCCGGTACCCGAAGGTGAGCGAGGAGGGCCTCGCCGAGACGATGGGGCTCGCCAAGGACGACCTCGACCGCGCGCGCTACTTCCAGCTGCTTCCGGCCGCCGTGCAGGCGGGGGTCCGCTCCCGCATGATCTCGGAGGAGCACGCCCCCGTGCTGGCGCAGATCCAGGATCCGGACGTGCAGCTCGAGATGATCGAGCTCATCTACCAGGAGAAGATGAGCGTCGAGGACACGCGCGAGGCGGTCGACCGCATCCTCCGCAAGGAGCCCCCGTTCGTGACGTCCGACGGCAGCGTGCACTTTCACGCGCCGCACTGCCCGTACGCGGGGCTCATCCCCGAGGGCGACCGCCACACCTTCTTCTCGAAGAAGGAAGGCGCGCGCAAGGGCAAAATCGCCTGCATGCAATGCCTCTGACCGCGGGCGGTCAGAGGCATGGTCGCACGTAGCATGGATCAGGTTTCACGTCGTTGACGGTCGACGCGCGACGGCGTGCGATACTGCCCCGATGGCCATCCGCATCGGCCCCTACCTCATCGAGGAGGAGATCGGCCGCGGCGGCGCCGCCGTCGTCTACCGCGCGCGCGACCCGCTGAACCGCCGCGACGTCGCGGTCAAGACGCTCCGCATCGACAGCAGCAGCGGCGCGCACGAGCGGTTCCTCCGCGAATGCGCCAGCGCGGGCGAGCTGCGGCACCCCAACGTCGCGGCCGTCTACGACGTCGGCACGCACGACGGCCATCCGTACCTCGTGATGGAGCTCGTCGACGGGCGCCCGCTCGACCTCCGGCGCCCGCGCCGCGAGGTCGTCGGCGTCCTGGCGAAGGTCGCGCGCGCGCTGGAGAGCGTGCACCTGCGCGGCGTCGTCCACCGCGACCTCAAGCCGGGCAACATTCTCGTCGACCGCCGCGGCGAGCCGCGCATCGTCGACTTCGGGCTCGCGCTCTACCTCGGCTCGAAGACGGTGCTCACGAGGACGGGGTTCGCCGTCGGCACGCCCGCCTACATGGCGCCGGAGCAGGTGCTCGGCTGGCGGGAGCTCATCGGCCCCGCGACCGACATCTACGCGATCGGCGCGATGCTCTACGAGGCGCTGTCCGGGCGCCACCCGCACGGCCGCGCGTTCGCCGAGGTCTGGAAGAGCATCCACGACAGGCGCGAGCCGCCCCTCCCACGCGGGCCGAAGAAGCTCGCCGCGATCTGCCGCAAGGCGATGGCGCGCGAGGTCGCCGACCGCCACCCGCGCGCGGGCGCGCTGGCCGACGCGCTGGAGGGATGGCTCAGGCCGCGGCGAAAACGCAGACAACGCGACGCCCGCATGTGATACTCCCCCCATGCCCGCCATGCCCGGCCCCATCGGCCAGTACCGGCTCGACTCCGAGCTCGGCCGCGGGTCCGCCGCCAACGTCTACCGCGCGACCGACACCGCCCAGAACCGCGTCGTGGCGGTCAAGATCATCCGCGACCTCGCGACGATCCAGACGCAGAAGCGCTTCGTCCGCGAGGGGCGCACGATGGCGTCGATCCGGCACCCGAACATCGCGGCGGTGTTCGACATGGGCGAGTACATGCAGCGCACGTACATCGTGATGGAGCTCGTCGACGGGCGGCCGCTCGACCTGCGCCAGCCGCAGCGCGACGTGATCGGCCGGCTCGCGAAGATCGCCCTCGCGCTCGACGAGGTCCACCGCGCGGGCGTCATCCACCGCGACATCAAGCCGTCGAACATCCTCGTCGACGCGCGCGGCGAGCCGAAGCTCGTCGACTTCGGCGTGGCGCACCTCCTCGAGCCGGGCGTGGGCGAGGAGCTGACCACCACCGGCCAGGTCATCGGCACCCCCGCGTACATGGCGCCGGAGCAGGTCTTCGGGCGCCGGCACCTCATCGGACCCGGGACCGACGTCTACGCGATCGGCGCGATGCTCTACGAGATGCTCGCGGGACATCGCCCCTACGCCGACAAGTCGGGACGCGAGGCGATGGAACACCTCAAGAAGGGGGAGCTCGCCCCGCCCCCCGGCCCGCCCGCGCTCGTGGGCCTCTGCATGAAGGCGATGCACCGCGACCTCTCCCGCCGCCACCCGCGCGCGGGCGCGCTCGCGGCCGACCTCCGCCGCTACCTCGATTCCAAATAGCATGCTAGACTGGCCGCCATGCCCACGGCGGCCGGCCCCAACATCGCCGAGTTCGACATCGAGCAGGAGATCGGCCGCGGGACCGCGGCCTGCGTCTACCGGGCGCGCGACAAGGCGAACGACCGCACGGTGGCGCTCAAGATTCTCCGCGGAGAGTGCACCGACACGGTCCGCGAGCGCTTCCGCCGCGAGTGCGTGAGCGCCATTCGCGTCCGCCATCCGAACGTCGTCGCCGTGTACGACGTCGGGCAGTTCGAAGGGCGCCCGTACATGGTGATGGAGCTGATCGACGGCAAGCCGCTCGATCTCAAGCGGCCGCTCCGCGCCACCGTCGAAGCCCTCGTCAAGGTCGCCGTCGCGCTCGATACGGCGCACCGCGAGGGCGTGGTGCACCGCGACCTCAAGCCCGCGAACATCCTCGTCGACGCCGCGGGCGAGCCGCACATCGTCGACTTCGGGCTGGCCCACCTGATCGACGGAAGCGCCACGGTCACGAAGCGCGGGTTCGCCGTCGGCACGCCGGCCTACATGGCGCCCGAGCAGGTCTGCGGCTGGAAGGACGTGATCGGACCGGCGACCGACGTGTACGCGATGGGCGCGATGCTCTACGAAGCGCTCGCCGGCCGGCCTCCCCACATCGGCAAGCACGCGACCGCCGTCATCCAGAGCATCCGCACGACCGACCCGCCCGCACCTCCGGGCCCGCGGCCGATCGTCGACGTCTGCCTCAAGGCGATCGAACGCGTCGCCGCGAAGCGCTACTCGCGCGCGTCGGCCTTCGCGGACGCGCTCGGCGACTGGCTCAACGCCGAGGCGGTGACGCGGATGACGCGGCGGCGGCCGAGACCGTAGATGGGGCTGTTCAGGACGGTTCACCTGACGCGCCCCTGCGAGCGGTGCGGGCGCGAACACCCCGACTTTGTGCAGTTCAAGACCGACAATGACAGGCTTGAGGAATACGGGCTCGGTCAGATCGTACCGCCGGATGATGCGCTGCAGCCCGGGAGGCGATGGAGCGGAGCCGCAGCGGACCGACTGAGCGACGCGCACTTTGCAGCGCAGTTTGCCTTGAATGACCTCGAGGACCGCAAGCTCAAGGCCGCGGGCTGGCCGGCGGGACGCGACGCCATACGGGAAGATGTCGAGGTCTATCTGGACGAGGACTCCCGGATCCAGGTCCACTTCCCCGGAGAGGACGATCCCTGCCGCGGCTCCTGAATACTGGCTTCTGGCTCCTGACTACTTCCTCTTCCCCGCCGCCTGCGGGTTGAACTTCTGCCGCGCGATCCACTCCACCGCCTTGTCCTGCTCCGGCCCCGGCACGCCGTGCCCATCGATCGACAGCTCGACATACACGTGCGGGTACTTCATCTGCGCCAGCTGCCGCGCCGCCTCGCGCGACCCCGCCACGTTCACTTGCGCGTCCTTGTTGCCGTGGATGATGTACGTCGGCGTGTGCTTCAGGTTCGACAGCACCGCCGAGTTCGGCCCGCCCGACCACGGCGAGATCGCCGCGAAGAGGTCGGTCGTGCGCGTCCCGACGTAGAAGCACCCGAACCCCCCCATCGAGTGCCCCATCAGGTAGATCCGGTCCGGATCGATGTTGTACTTCGAGCGGATCTCCTTCACGATCGTCCGCACGAAGTTCACGTGCTTCTCGTTGTTCCACGCGAGCGCCACCTTCTCCATCACCGTCGGGCAGACCGTGATGAATCCCCTCGGCCCGGAGTGCGGCCAGATCTGCGGGAAGTAGTCGTCGCCGTCCCCCACCCCATCGCCGCCGCCGTGCAGGAAGACGATGAGGGGGTTCCGGTGCCACGGCACGTACTGCTGAGGCACGCCGTACGAGTACTCGCCGTTGTACTTGTCCGACTCGAGCGCCAGCTTGAAGTCCTTGTGCGTGCCGGTCGGCGACTCCGCGACTTTCAGGATTTCCTTCACCTCCGCGAGCGTCCCTTTCCAGCCCGCCGCCTTGAGGTCCGCCAGCGCCGCCGCCGCCTCGCGCTTCTCCGCGACGATCGCCTTCCAGAGGTCGTCGACCTTCTTCTCGACGTCGACCTCCGCCGCCGTCAGCCACGCGCCGTAGTGGTAGCTGAAGCCGAGCGCCTCGCGCGCCGGGCGGTGCTCGGCGTCCACCTTGAGGATGTCTTCGCACTCCTTCCGCCACTCCTTGTCGAGCCCGACCTCCTTCGCGTAGCCGGCGAGCTCGAAGCGCCTGTCGAGGTCCGCGACGGGCGTCGCGCGCCGCTTCTTGCCGTAGATCTCCCGGACCGGACGCCAGAGGTCGCCGTCGAGGTCGAAGCCGATCTTGAGCATCCCCGGCCGGATGCCGGGCTGCTCCTTCCTGTGCTCGTACGCCCTCTGGTACGACCACTTCGCGTCGTCCTTGAGCGACTTCTCGACGCACCAGTCGCCGAGCTTGACGTAGGCCTCGGCGTCGGTCGAGCCCTTCAGCTCGTCGCGCCGGCGCTCGAACTCCTTCTTGAGTTCCGCGCGGTCGTCCTGCAGCGCCGCCAGGATGACGAGGAACGCGAGCACGCGCATGTCTCCTATTAGACACCGCCGCGGATCGGGGAGTTTGGGCCCCAAAGTGAACCGCCAAGAACGCCAAGAACGCCAAGGTGTCGGGCTGTGACTTCACTTGGCGCTCCTGGCGAGCTTGGCGGTTCGTAGAATCTCTGCCGAGAGTCTGCGCACCGCAGGCGTTTCGACAGTTGGGAGTTGGGGGTTGGGAGTTTGCTATCATCGACCCGTGACCCCGATCACGAATTTCACCGCGCACGAACTCGAAGCGGAGCTCGCGCCGCTCGGCTTCGAGAAGTTCCGCGCCCGGCAGATCCTCCCGTGGGTCTACCGGCGGCGCGCCGAGACGTTCGCGGTCATGACCGATCTCTCCATCGAGCACCGCGCGCTCCTCGAGCAGAAGTTCCGCGTCTCGAGCACGCAGGTGGCGCAGCGCCATGCCTCGCCCGACACGACGGAGAAGCTCCTGCTGCGGCTCGAGGACGGCAATCTCATCGAAACGGTGCTGATCGTCGAGGGGGAGCGCCGGACCGTCTGCGTCTCCACGCAGGTCGGCTGCCCGATCCGGTGCGTCTTCTGCGCGAGCGGCCTCAACGGCCTGGTGCGCAACCTGACGACGGCGGAGATCGTCGAGCAGGCGCTCGTCATCCAGCGCGGGCTGCCGGAGGGGGAGCGCATCGACAACCTCGTGCTCATGGGAATCGGCGAGCCGCTCCTCAACTACGCGAACGTCGTCCGCGCGCTGCGCATCTGGAAGGCGCCGTGGGGCATGGGGATCGGCTACAACCGGATCACCCTCTCGACGATCGGCATCGTCGACAAGATCCCGAAGCTCGTCGAGGACCGCGCCACGCCGAACCTCGCGCTCTCGCTCCACGCGCCGAACGACCGGATCCGCGCGGACGTCGTGCCGACGATGAAGAAGCGGCTCGCCGAGATCGTGCGGGCGGGGATCGAGTACAAGCGCGCGACGAACAAGCAGGTGACGTTCGAGTACGTGCTGCTCGACGGCGTGAACGACGACAGGAAGCACGCGCTGGAGCTCGGCAAGAAGCTGCGCGGGACGCGCGTGAAGGTGAACGTCATCCCGTTCAACCGCGTGCCGGAGACGCCGTACCGCGAGCCGTCGCCGGAGCGCGTCGACCGGTTCGTGAAGGCGCTCGGCTCGTGCGGCGTGCCGATCACGGTGCGCAAGCGGAAGGGGGACGCCATCTCCGCGGCGTGCGGCCAGCTGCGGCACCAGGTCGAGCGCGGCACCGCCGTGGCGGTCGAGGGGCAGGCGATGAAATTCCCCGCGGGCCTGCTTCCGTGACGGAGATCGCCTGCTTCGTCATCGTCCTCGGCTGCTACCTCGTCGGCAGCATCCCGTTCGGGTTCGTCTTCGTGAAGCTGATCAGGGGCGTGGACCTCCGCACCGTCGGAAGCGGCAACATCGGGGCGACGAACGCGGCGCGCGTGCTCGGCACGGCGTGGTTCGTGCCGATCTTCGCGCTCGACTTCATGAAGAGCTTCGCGCCGGTCTTCTGGCTCGCGCCGTGGGCGGCGGCCCGCTGGCCGTGCGATCACTGACCCCTGCTGCCGGCGATGCTCGCGGTCGCGAGCGGCGGCGCCGCCATCGCCGGGCACCTGTATCCTCTCTACCTCGGGCTCAAGGGCGGCAAGGGGGTGGCCACCGGCGCGGGCGTCGTCTTCGCGATGAACTGGATGGCGGGGCTCGCCTGCCTGGGCGCGTTCGTCGTCGTCTTCGCCGCCTTCCGGTACGTGTCGCTGGGATCGATCCTGTCGGCGGTCCCGCTCGCCATCACGCACCATTTCACGTGCGACCTGAAGCGCTGGGAGTCGCCGTGGCCGTTCACGGTCTTCTTCGGGCTGCTGACGATCGTCGTGATATCGCGGCACGCCGACAACATCCGGCGGCTGCGGAAGGGCGAGGAGAAGAAGTTCACGTTCTCGAGGGCGGGGGGCGGTGGCTAAGCGGATCGCGGTCCTGGGGGCCGGGGGCTGGGGCACGGCGCTCGCGGTGATCGCCGCGGCGCGCGGCGCGTCGGTCGCGCTCTGGGCGCGGCGGCCCGAGGCGGCCGACGAGCTCCGGCGGACGCGGCAGAACGCGACGTACCTGCCGGGCGTGCCGATTCCGGCGGCGGTCGAGATCGTCTCCGGCGCCGTCCCGGAGGCAGACGCGTACGTCTGCGCCGTGCCGACGCAGCACATCCGGGCGACGCTCACGAAGTCGTCGGTCGGAAACCGCCCGCTCCTGTCGGTCTCGAAGGGGATCGAACAGGGGACGCTGCTGCGGCCGAGCGAGATCCTGCGGGAGATCTACGCGAAGGCGCGGGTGACGGTGCTCTCCGGGCCGAGCCACGCGGAGGAGGCTGCGCGCGGGCTGCCGACGACCGTCGTGGCGGCGGCGCGGCGCGAGAAGGAGGCGGTCGCGTGGCAGCAGCTGCTGTCGGGCGGCGCGTTCCGCGTCTACACGTCGAACGATCCGCTGGGCGTGGAGCTGGGGGGCGCGCTCAAGAACGTGATCGCCATCGCGGCGGGGATCGGCGACGGGCTGAAGCTCGGCGACAACGCGAAGGCGGCGCTGCTGTCGCGCGGGATCGTCGAGATGTCGCGGCTCGGGGTGGCGCTCGGGGCGCGCAAGCAGACGTTCTTCGGGATCAGCGGGATCGGCGATCTGATCACGACGTGCACGTCGGAGCACGGGCGCAACCTGCGGGTGGGGCGGCAGCTCGGGGCGGGGCGGAAGCTCGAGGAGGTGCTCGGCGGGATGCGGATGGTGGCGGAGGGGGTGTGGACGGCGCGGGCGGTCTGCAAGCTGGCGGCGAAGCACAAGGTGGAGATGCCGATCTGCGCGGAGGTGCACGCGATGCTGCACGAGGGGAAGCCGCCGCGGGACGCGCTGAGGAGCCTGATGTCGCGGATGCCGCGCAGCGAGGCGGAGGACCTGGAATGAAGAAGAAAGAGAAGGCGAAGAAGGCGGCGCCGATGAAGAAGCGGGCGCCCAACGCCGCGACGCCTCCCGCCCCTCCAGCCCCCGCGGGCGGCAACCGCGTCCAGATCGAGTTCACCAAGACGGGCGCGTGGCACGACGCGCTCACCGTCACGCTCCACGGAGAGGGGCCGAACCCGGTCTTCGAGCTGAAGTCGTCGAAGAAGCCCGCCGGCCGCATCGACCGGACGATCGACCTGGCCGGGCCCGCGGGGACGATGAGCGACGACGACATCGTGTAGCCAGCGACTGTAGCATCCCGCCACACCTGCCACACGGCCGCGCGTCCGAAACCCCGAATCCCGCCCCCAATCGCGCCCCGGACGCGGCACGGCCTTTGCGTCACCTCCGCCGGTTGGTGGTGGATGGCATGGTGATTCGGGGAGATACTGCGACCCGACTGTCCGACGCCGGCCTCATGGAGGCGGCGCGCGGCGGCAGCCTCGAGGCCTTCGAAGAGCTCGCGCGGCGCCACCAGGGCGCCCTCTTCAGCTACTTCCTGCGCGTCTCGCACGACCGCGCGACCGCCGAGGACTGCACGCAGGAGATCCTCCTCAAGCTCTACATCCGCCGCGCCGCGTACACGCCGCAGGCCAAGTTCACGACCTACCTCTATGCGGTCTGCCGCAACTTCTGGATCGACCGCCTGCGCGCGCACCCGCCCCATCGCCGGCCCCTCCAGCTCGAGAGCTGCTTCGCCGACGACGACCGCACGATCGAAGACGCCCTCGCCGGGCCCGCCCCCGCGCCCCAGGCGTTCGTCGAGCACCGCGACCGCGCGGACGCCGTGCGCCGCGCGCTCGACTCGCTCCCCGACGAGCAGCGCGCCGTGCTCATCATGTCCGAAGAGCAGCAGATGAGCCACCGCGAGATCGCCGCGTTTCTGGCCGTCCCCGTCGGCACGGTGAAGTCGCGCAAGCACACCGCCCTCGAGCGCCTCCGGCACCTGCTCGACGACGACCTCGACTAGTGGGGGAGAGTGGCCGTTTCACGCATCAAGTCGCACGTTTCATGTCGTCGATCGTCGGCCGTCCACCGTCCCGCGAGCCGCAAGCGTACGTGGGGCCACGACTGACGACGGAGAACGGGCGACGACATGAAGCGTGATACGTGAACGTGCGACCAGCAGGCTGCTGCTAGCTGTCCAGCGGCGGGATGATCGCCCGCTTCGTGCTCTTCTTCGTGCCCGCGGCGTCCCCCAGGTGCCGGCGCACCTTCGACAGCAGAGTCTCCTTCGTGAACGGCTTCACGATGTAGTCGGTCGCCCCCGCCTCGACCGCTTTCACCACGTCCTCCCGCTCGTTGCGCGCGGTCACGATGATGATCGGGATGTTCGCCGTCGCCTGCGCCCGCCGCAGCAGCCGGCACACCTCGAAGCCGTCCAGCTTCGGCATCATCACGTCGAGCAGCACCAGGTCCACCGGCTCGCGCGCCGCCACCTGCACCGCCTGCTCGCCGTCCGCCGCTTCCAGCGCGCGGTATCCCGCCGCCGAGAGATTGTGGATGACGATATCGCGGGTGCTCCGGTTGTCCTCGACGACGAGCACCGACTTCGGAGTGGCCGCCCCAGCCATCTGGCAGAAGTCTACCCCGACTTCGGCGCGCCGGGCGCCACTTTCTGCACGTCGATCCCCTCGCGCGCGGCGGCCGCCGCGAAGTCCGAGAGCGTCACCGCCTGGTGCGGCGGCGTCAGCACGCCGCAGGAGATGACGATGCGCAGCGCCTCGTCCACCGTGATCGGCAGCGGCAGCACCTCCTCCCGAGGCACGTAGCACACCACGCCCGTGAACGGCGTCGGGGAGTGCGGCACGAACACGGTGAGCAGCGTCTTCTTCGTCGCGTCGTTGAGGAAGCGCATTCCGTCGGCCGTCACGAAGCCGATCGAGTACACGCCGGCGTAGGGGAACGGGATCGCCACGGCGTTCTTGAACTCCGCCTTCTTCGCCCCGCCCGGCGAGAAGAACTCCGTGAACTGCTTGGCGTACGGATAGACCACGCCGATGACCGGCGTGCGCCGGACCAGCGCCTCGACGAGCCGCACCGCGCGCTTGCCCAGGAACGTCGCCACGATCATGCCCGTCAGGAAGACGAGCACGATCCCGATCACCAGCCCCGCGACCGGCGCGCCGCTGCGGAAGAACCACGACTCGCGCTCGAGGTAGTCCGCCGTCTGCCCCGTCGCCTTGATCATCGCCCACTTCACCGCCTCGCCGAGCGGCACTCCTATGTTGGCGTACAGGAAATTGCACACGAAGTAGAGGATGACGATCGTCGCCGCCATCGGCAGCAGCGCGATCAGCCCGCGCGTGAAGAGGCGCCTCATCATCGGGATTCTACCACTTGGACGGACGAGGGCGGCGCGCGCTTAGAGGGCGCATCATGTCGTCGATGGTCCGCTGTCGCACGTCGTCCACCGCCCCGCGAGCCGCATCGCGCTTGAGACGGGCGACGACAGCCGGCGGAGGCGGGCGACGACCTGAGACGTGATGCGGGAGACGTGCGACCAGCAGGCTGCCTCCTTTTCCAGCAGCCGGTCAGCCCTTGATGCACCCGATCGGCCGCAGCCGCACCACCTTGTCCGAGATGCCCGCCCGCTCCATGACGTCGACGACCACCGCCGCGTCCTTGTACGCCTGCGGCATCTCCTCCGCCACGCCGTCCCGCGAGTGGCCCATCACGATGACTCCGTACTTCTCCTCCATCACGCGGTAGAGGTCCTGCCCCGCGACCATTTTCTTCATCGCCGACCGCGAGTGCTGCCGCCCCGCCCCGTGGCACGTCGAGGCGAACGTGTCCTTCGACGCGCGCGCGTTGCCGATGAGCAGGAAGCTCGCGCGCCCCATGTCGCCCGGAACGAACACCGGCTGGCCGATGTCCCGATACGCCTCCGGCACCAGCGGATGCCCCGGCGGCAGCGCGCGCGTGGCGCCCTTGCGGTGGACGAACA
>Ga0187892_10008939_pt1 | contig 13429 bp, 12 predicted proteins | sample MA1701073metaG_FD_139345 | JGI IMG/M metagenome (GOLD analysis project Ga0187892, IMG submission 139345) | Bio-ooze microbial communities from a basaltic lava cave in the Kipuka Kanohina Cave System on the Island of Hawaii, USA - MA170107-3 metaG ...
CGCGGGCATCAGGATCTCGGGGACATAGGCGCCGCCGAACGGGCCGAACCGGCCGGGGAGTCTCATCGCCGATCGTCTCCCCGCCCCGCGAGCCGGCGGCGCGCGGCGAAGAACGCGCGGAGCCGCGCCGCGTCCTTGACGCCGCGCGAGGACTCGAGCCCCGAGCTGGCATCGAGCGCCCACGCGCCGAGCGCGGCCGCCGCCTCGGCGTTCGCCGGGCCAAGCCCGCCCGCGACCACGACCTCGCCGCGCTCCGCGTATCCCTCGAGCAGCGACCAGTCGAAGGCCTCGCCCGTCCCGCCCGGGCCGGCGTCCAGCAGCAGCCGGTCCGCGCCGGTCGCGGCGCGGACCGGCTGCGGCTTTGAAGGGCGCACCGCCTTCCATACGGCGCACCGCCCGATCACGCGCTGCCGCGCCTCTGACACTTCCGCCCGCGTCTCCCCGCCGTGGAGCTGCACCGCCGCGAGCCCGAGCCGCTCCGCCATCTCCGCCACGAAGCCGGCGGGCTGGTCCGCGAACACGCCGACCCACTCGAGCGGCGCCCCGCGCCGGACCTCCTCCGCGCGCGCGACCGTGAGACACCGCGGAGACCCCGGCGCGAAGACCAGCCCCCCGTGGGTCGCTCCCGCCTCCCAGGCCGCGCGCGCGTGACCGGGATCGGTCAGGCCGCAGACCTTGGTGCGCCCGTAGACGAGGCTCCGCACCGCGGCATCGACGTCCGGCTCCCGCATCACCGCGCTTCCGACCAGCACCGCGTCGGCGTGCGGCCGGTATCGCTCCACGTCCGCCCGCGATTCGATCCCGCTCTCGGCGATCACGAGCCGGTCGGGCGGGACGAGCGGCGCCAGCCGGGGGACGGTCCCGCGGTCGATCTCCAGCGTGCGGAGATTGCGGTTGTTGATCCCGACGATGGACGCGCCGAGCGCGACCGCTCGGCGCGTCTCGGTCTCGTCGTGCGCCTCGGTGACGACCGCCAGGCCGAGCTTCCCGGCGAGTTCCGCACACGCGCGCCAGGTCGCGTCGTCCACGGCGGCGAGGATCAGGAGGATCGCGTCCGCGCCGGCGCGCCGGGCCTCGGCCACCTGCCAGGGGTCGAGCACGAAGTCCTTGCAGAGGAGCGGCTGGCGGACGCGGTCGCGCGCGCGGCGGAGCCGGTCGAACGAGCCGCCGAAGAACTTCTCGTCGGTGAGCACGGAGACGGCGTCGGCGTGGCGGCCGTAGGCGTCGAGCACCGCGTCGAGGTCGTCCCCGGCCCGGATCTGCCCCGAGGACGGCGAGGCGGACTTCAGCTCCAGCACGAACCCGGGCCGCCCGCGCCGGAGCGCGCCCTCCAAGTCGCGGTCGCTCCGCGGGCAGCCGGCGAGCAGCGACTCGAGCGACGCCGTCTTCTTCCGGGCGGCGACCTCCTCCCGCTTGTGCGCGAGGATCCGGTCAAGCGCCATGGGACAGCTCCGCGAGGCGGGCCAGCCGCTTCGCGCACCCGCCGCCCGCGATCGCCTCCCGCGCCGCCGCGACGCCGGCGGCGAGCGTGGACGCGGCGCCACTGACCCACGCGAGGGTCCCCGCGTTCAGCGCGACGGCGTCGCGGTGCGGCCCCTGCCCGCGTCCCTCGAGGAGGGCCACGAGCCACGCGGCGTTCTCCTCGGGCCCGCCGCCCGCGAGCGTCTCGAGCGGCGCGCGCGCGAGCCCCGCCTCTTCGGGGCTGATCGTGACCGGCCGGAGCGCGCCGTCCCGGAGGAACACGCCCGCGGTCGGCCCGTGGAGCGCCACCTCGTCCAGCCCGCTCCCGTGGACGACCAGCGCCGCCTCGCGCCCGACCAGTTGCAGCGTGCGCGCGGCCGCCTCGAGGAGCGCGGGGTCGTAGACGCCCATCATCTGCCACGGCGGCCGGGCCGCGTTCGCGATCGGCCCCACGAGGTTGAACACGGTGCGGACGCCGAGCGTCTTCCGCACCGCCGCGGCGCGCTGGACGCCGGCGTGGTACTGCGGCGCGAACACGAAGCAGACGCCGGTCTCGTCGAGGCAGCGCCGCGCCACCTGCGGGGAGGGGTCGAGCTTCACGCTCAGGCGCTCGAGCACGTCGGCGGAGCCGCAGCGCGAGGAGACCGAGCGGTTCCCGGTCTTCGCGACCGGGACGCCCAGCTCCGCCGCCACGAAGGCCGCGGCGGTCGAGAGGTTGACCGTGCCGGCGCCGTCGCCGCCGGTGCCGCAGCAGTCCGCGTAGCGGTATTCGGGGCGCGGGAAGGGGAGCGCGGCCGAGAGGAGCGCCTCCACTGCGCCGGCCAGGACCTCGGCGGTCTCGCCGCGGGTCTTGAGCGCGGCGAGGATCGCGGCCGTCTCCACGTCGCCGTAGCCCCCCGCGACCAGACAGCGGAAGGTCGCCGTGCTCTCCTCGCGCGTGAGCGCGCGCCGCGCAAGCGCGTCCAGGACCTCAGCGACCCGCATCGCCCGCCCACCGGAGGACGTTCTCGATGATCCGGCCCCCCTCCGGGGTCAGGATCGACTCCGGATGGAACTGGACCCCGAGCATCGGCGCGGTCCGGTGCTGGACGGCCATCACGATCCGGTCCGCGCGCGCGACCGGCGCGAGGCGGTCGGGGAGCCGCGCCGCCGCGAGCGAGTGGTAGCGGCCCGCGACGAACGGGGACGGAACGCCCTCGAAGAGCGGGCCGCCCTCGTGCGCGACCCGCGAGGTCTTCCCGTGGACGACCTCGCCCGCGGGTCCGACCTCGCCGCCGAAGGCCTCCACCACCGCCTGGTGCCCCAGGCAGACGCCGAAGACGGGCACCCGCCGGCCCTCCGCGATCCGGATCAGCTCGATGGATGAGCCGGCCTCGCGCGGCGCTCCCGGCCCGGGCGAGACGACGACGAGCGAGGGGCGCGCCTGGAGCGCGCGGTCGAGGAGGTGCGCGGCCGGGACGGCGTTCCGCCACACCTCGACCGCGGCCCCGCGCCGCGCGAACTCGTCCACGAGGTTCCACGTGAACGAGTCGAAGTTGTCCACGAAGACGACGCGGAGCGGCTGGGTCATGCGGGCCCTCCCGCCGCCACCGCGCGGAGCACGGCCTCGGCCTTGCGCCGGGTCTCGAGCGCCTCGCCCTCCGGGCTCGAGTCGTGGACCACGCCCGCGCCGGCCCGCACGCTCGCGACTCCGTCCCGGACGACGGCGGCGCGGATCACGATGGCCGTGTCGAGGTCGCCGTCGTGGGTGAGGTAGCCGACCGCGCCGCCGTAGGCGCCGCGGCGCGAGGCCTCGTATTCGCGGAGGAGCTGGGCGGCCCGCACCTTCGGCGCGCCGACGAGCGTGCCCATGTTCATCGCCGCCTGGTAGGCGTGGAGCGCGTCGAGGCCCTCCCGGAGCTCGCCCTCCACCTCGGAGACGAGGTGCATGACGTGCGCGTAGCGGTCCACGGCGAGGAGGCGCGTGACCTGCCGCGTGCCGGATCGGCTCACGCGCGCGACGTCGTTGCGGGCCAGGTCCACGAGCATCATGTGCTCGGCCAGCTCCTTGGCGTCGAGGCGGAGCGCCGCCTCGCGGCGGGCGTCGAGGTCGTGGTCGAGGCTCCCGTCGGGATGGCGGCCGCGCGGCGCCGTGCCGGCGATCGGGCGGATGGTCACGCGCTTCGGCGCGCCCTGCACCCGGACCGCCGTCTCGGGGGACGCGCCGAGGACGGTCGAGCGCTCGCCGCGCACGTAGAAGAGGTACGGGCTCGGGTTCGAGCGGCGGAGCGCGCCGTAGGCCGCGAGCGGATCGGCGCACGGCAGCTCGAACGTGCGGGAGGCGACGATCTGGAACACGTCGCCGGCGGTGATGTGGCGCTGGAGCCGCCCGACGAGGCGGGCGAACGCCGCGTCGTCGAGGTCGCATCGCGCGGTCGCGGTCCGCGGCGCGGGCGCCGGCTCGGGGCGCTTCGCCGCGGCCTCGACCGCCTGGACCAGGCCCGCGACCGCGTGGAGCGCGTGGTGGTAGTTGGTCTCGCCCTCGGGGCCGCCGCAGGCGTTGGCCACGACGATCGTCCGGAACCGGGCGTGATCGACCACGATCAGCCGGTCGGGGACGACGAACTCGAGGTGCGGGGTCGGGACGGCCTCGGGGGGACCGGGCGGGAGGGTCTCGAACAGCTCGACGAGGTCGTAGGAGAAGAGGCCGGCCGCGAGGTGGCAGACCTCGGCGGGCCGGGAGAGGAGGCGCGGGCGGAAGACGACCTGCCGGAGCGCGTCGAGCGGGGAGGGGAGGCGGACCCGGGCTTCCTCGTCGCTCGGGCCGGGCGGCGGCTCGGGCGTCGAGAGGCGCAGCTCGCCGCCTGGCGCGGCGCCCGCGCCGAGCCACGCGATCAGCGCGCGGCCGTTGGGGGAGCACGCGGTGATCGTCACCTCGCGTCCGCGCGCGACGATCCGGAGCGCGGGGGAGAGGCCGAGCAGGCTCCGCTCGCCGGTCCCGGCGGCGAAGTCGCCCGATTCGAGGAGGAACGTTCCGGGGCGCCGGCCGTCCTCGGTGAGCGCGGCGTAGAGGGCGAGCGGGTCGGGCGCGCCGCGGACCTCGCGCACGAGCGGGAGGATGGTCCCGCTCTCGCGCGGCGCCTCGCTCATCAGAGCACCCGGCCGACCGCCGCCGCGATGGGTCTGAGCTCGCGCATCAGCGCCTCGAACTGCTCGGGGAAGAGCGACTGGCGCCCGTCGGAGAGGGCGTTCGGCGGGTCGCAGTGGACCTCGACGAGGAGCCCGTCGGCGCCGCAGGCCAGCGCGGCCTTGGCCATCGGGGTGACCAGCTCGCGGAGGCCGGTGCCGTGCGAGGGGTCGACGAGCACGGGGAGGTGGCTCCTCTGCTTGATCACGGGGACCGCGCTCAGGTCGAGCGTGTTGCGGGTGGCGGTCTCGAACGTGGTGATGCCGCGCTCGCAGAGGATCACGTTGGCGTTGCCCTCCGCGAGGATGTACTCGGCGGCGAGCAGCAGGTCCTCGACCTTGGCGGCCATCCCGCGCTTGAGGATGACGGGCTTCTGGCTCCGGCCGAGGGCGCGGAGGAGGCGGAAGTTCTGCATGTTGCGGGCGCCGGTCTGGAAAGCGTCGGCGAACTCCTCGACCAGCTCGACGTCGGCAACCTCGACGACCTCGGTGACGCAGGGGAGTCCGGTCTCGTCGGCGACCGCGCGCAGGATCTCGAGGCCGGCGCGGCCGAGGCCCTGGAACGAGTAGGGGCTGGTGCGGGGCTTGTAGGCGCCGCCGCGGAGCGCGTGGGCGCCGGAGCGCTTGACGGCGAGCGCGGTGGCGCGCGTCTGCTCGAGCGTCTCGACGGCGCAGGGTCCGGCGATGACCGTGAACCGGCCGCCGCCGGCGGGGACCCGGCCGAGCTCGACGATGGAGTCGTGCGGGTGGATCTCGCGGCCGACGAGCTTGTAGGGGGCGAGGATGGGTTTGACGCTCTCGACCATCGGGTCGCTGTCGAGGTGGAGGCTCTCGATGGCGCGCTCGTCGCCGATGGCGCCGAGCACGACGCGCTGGTCGCCGGGCATGTAGAGCGGCCGGAGCCCGAGCGCCGCGATGCGGCGCATCAGCTCGTCGGCGTGCTCCCTGGTCGCGTGCGGCTTGAGGACGATGATCATGGTTCGCTGCCATCCCTCCTGGACGGCAGTATGGATGCGTCGCCGGACATTGCCCAGAGGGGCGTCCGGCCGGCGTCCCACGTGGGATCATCCGTGTCATGGATCGTGTCTTCCGGGTGAAGCTCGTGTTCCGGGCCCTGCCCGCCCTGACGGTTGTCGGCGCCGTCCCGCGTGGTGTCGCGCGGCCCGTACCGGCTCGTGCGGCATCCGGGCTGCGCATCGCTCGCGCTGTTCGACCGGGGCGCCCCCCTCGCGCTCGGCTCGTGGTGGGCCGTGCTGCCGCACGTCCTCGTGGTCGTGCTCTTCGTGCGCCGCGCCCGGCTGGAGGACCGGATGCTCCAGCGGGAGCTCGCGGGCTATCGCGACTACGCCCAGGTCGTTTGCCATCGCCTGGTCCCGGGCATCTGGTGAAGTCCGGGGACCAGGATCGCGACCGGATCCGCTATCCTCCTGCAAATGCCCGAGAAGGTGCGCCGCCTCACGGCCCGTGGCCGGACCTGGACCATCGCTCTGGTCCGCCACGAGGAGGCGGAGGAGGAGGACTTCCGCTTCTGGTACGAACACCTCACCCCTGACCAGCGCGTAGAGGCGGTTGGTGAGGCCCTGGAAAGCTGCCTGAAGGCGAGAGGCCTGAATGGGGTCCCGAGACTACGAAGAGTTCATCGCCGCGTTCAATGCCCATGGAGTGCGGTACCTCGTCGTCGGAGCCCACGCCGTCGCATTCCACGCCCGTCCTCGAGCAACAAAAGACCTCGATCTGCTCGTTGAGCGCACCCCACAGAACGCGGAGCGCGCTCTGGCTGCGCTGCGAGACTTCTTCGGCGGCGCCGACCTGGGCTACACCCTTGAGGACTTCCTCGATCCACGCTGGGTCATCCAGCTCGGCGTTGCTCCGGTCCGAATCGATCTCCTGACCGTCCTGCAGGGCTGCGAGGACTTCGGGCCCGCCTGGGAGAACCGGTCAGATGGTCACTTTGGCGCCGTTCCGGCCCACTACCTCGGACTCAAAGACCTGCTCCGAGCGAAGGAAGCGTCCGGTCGACCTCAAGATCGGGCTGATCTCCGGGTTCTCCGGAAACTGCAAGACAGGGCTCCCGTGAGGAAGCGCCCACGAAGGGGCGAAGTGTGAACCACCTTGTCGAGAAGGCTTCCCTTCCACGCCGCTCTGCGTGAAAGGGGTCAGGACCCGCGGTGGGTCCTGACCCCTCGAGTCACTGCACCGAGAACTTCTGCGCGACCCGCGTGATGTTGCCCTGTTTGTCCTTCACGCTCACGCGCACGGTCGCCGCCGGGACGTTGGCCAGCGCCGGCCGGAGCTTCACGGCCCAGACCCCGTCGGCCACCGGCCGGGCCAGTGACGCCAGCTCGGTCCCCGCGGCGCGACCGTTGATCGCGATGTCCGCCTGGATCGAGAGGGAGTCCGGGTTCAGACCCGACATCGCGTCCGCCATCCCGATCCGGAGCTCGCTCACCGGCCCCTGTTCGGCCCCGGACGCGGCAGGCTCACGGTCAAGACCGGACGCAGGTCGTCCAGGAACCAGCCGAACCGCGCGTTCGCGTTCCCCCAGCCCAGGTCGATCGGACACCCGAGGTCCACCCAGCGCGCGATCGTCATCTTCTCGTCCTGGGTGAGCGGCGGGACCTTGCTCCCCGGAGGCGGCATGATCGTGCCCGTGAAGTCGAGGTCCGCGTCGTCGGGCTGCGCCCCCGGCGGCAGCGTCCCCGGATTGCCCGGCACCGTCTCCGTCGGATGGTCCGCGTTCGTCCACCCGTCCAGCCGGCGGCCGAAGACCTTCCACACGAGCAGGCTCCGCCGGCTCTGGAACAGCCGCACGTAGCGGCTCGCGTTCGTCTGCCGCCACCGGCGGTTCACGATCACCGGCGGATAGCCCCAGCGCGCGGCCTGGTCGTCCGCGAGCCGCGCGTAGTCGCCCGGCACGCCGTTGTAGTTCGCGCGGTCGTCGAGCACCAACTGCCCCGGCGGCACCGGCGCCGACCCCGTGTGGCACGGGACGCAGCTCCGCTGGAGGATCGGCCGCACGTCGCGGTGGAACTCCACGTCCACCACGATCCGCTGGACCGTTCGCACCGCCGGCGCGCCCGCCTTGTCGCGCGTGAGGAGCGGCGTGCTCTTCGACAGGTCCCACACGCGATACTGCGGCCGCGCCGCCGCCGTGGACTCGAATGCGAGCGGCGTCAGGCTGTGCGCGTGACACCCGCCGCAGTCGGCCCGCATCTCGCCCGGCCGCACCTGGTGCCACGTCTGCGCCATGTTCAGGACAAGCCCGTCGCGGTCCAGCGTCTGGAACGTGAACGGCAGGTCGGCCGGGATCTTCGCCAGGAAGCTCGTGTCCGGGTTCCCCTCCGGATCGAGCACCGGCTGTCCCTGCGCGTTCGTCTTGCGCACCGGCACCTCGCCCAGGATCCGCATGTGCTCGTTCGCGGCGTTCTGGTAGTGCTGCCCGAGGTTCGGGCCGTAGCTCCGGCGCGTGTTCGGCTCCATCGCCACGATCCGGATGGCCCAGATGTCGGAGTTCGCGTAGCGGCCCGCGTCGCCGCCCTGGATCTCCCAGTTGCTGCTCTGGCCGTTCTCCGACGTGTTGAAGGCATCGAGCCCGTGGAACCGGTCGCGCGTCACCCAGCCCGGGAAGCTCTCGCGCTTGTAGAGGCTCGAGGTCCCGACCAGCCCGTAGGGCGTCCCGGCCGGCAGCTCCCGGTGGACGCTGCCGTCGTTGGGGAGCCAGGGGAGCGTCTCCGGCTCGGGCACGCCGTGCACCGCCTGGTAGGTCACCACCGGGCGCGGCCACGCCTCGTTGTACGCCGGGTCGTTCTTGAGGCGCGCGAGGTCGTTCGGGCTCCAGATCGGCCCGGCGCCGCGCATCAGGTAGATGCCCGAGTCGTAGTAGGGGAGCGGCGTCGGGCGGGTCAGGTCGTTGCACGGCCCCGGGGACCACGCCGTCAGCAGGTCGCCGCCGGGCGCCGCGCACGGGTGCGTGACCTTGCCCACGCGCGCGCCGCCGCCGGGCGCGACCGGCGCGGCCTCGTCGTCGGGATGCGTGAACGGCGTGATCGCCCGGAACCCGCGCGGCGTGAACGAGAACCGGAACGGGTAGAGGAGCCCGCTCCCGATCGTGCGCTCGATCGACGGGTTCTGGGAGATCGCGGCCGGGTGGAAGGCCGGGCCGCCGCCGGGGGCGCGGACCGGCATCCGGTAGTAGGCGCCGAAGCCGTTGTTGTTCAGGTTGTAGTAGTCCTCGACCACGAGGTCCTCGTTCGAGAGCTGGGTCATGAAGTGGAAGGCCTGCCCGCTGTGGAAGGCGCCGACCAGCGGCCCCCAGTTGCGCCCGTCCGGCTGGATGTGCCAGATCGCCCAGACCCGCTGGTCGCGGAGCCCCTGCGACTCGTAGCTCGAGAACATGATCCGCCCGTCGCGGAGCACGGTGGGGTGGAGCGCGCTCCCGATCGTCATCGGCGCGATCGGCGTCACGTTCGAGCCGTCGAGGTCCATCACGAAGAGCTGGAGCGCCGGGTTCGTGTAGCCCTTGTTCGGGACGAAGCCGTTCCGGTTGCTGGTGAAGACGATCCTGCCCCCGGGCAGCGGGCACGGGCCGAGGTTGAGGATGCCGTAGCCGAGCCGGTTGAACTGCGACGGCGGGTCCACGGGGTTCGACTCGTCCCACCGGCCGGCGCCGGTGTTGGGCGTGAACTCCTGGTGGGTGAGCCGCTCGGTCTGGCGGGTCCCGAGGTGGATGCGCCAGATGTCCGCGCCGGCGTAGGGGAGGTCGCCGCGCTGCGGGTTGAGCGCCGAGGGGCGGAGGTCGGGGAAGAGGCTGTAGTAGACCCACTGGGCGTCGAACGAGACGAACGGATCGGTGACGCCGCCGTTCCCGGCCGCGACCAGCACCTCCTCGCGGCCGTCGGGGTGGAGCAGCATCAGGTCCGCGCCGGGGTCGAGCCGGGCGGGGTGGAAGATCTCGGGCCAGATGGTGTTGGTGTTGTTCCCGTAGCGCGGCTGGCGGACGTAGACGACGTCGTAGGGGACGGGCGCCTGGGCCGCGGCGGCGGAGGCGACCAGGGCGAGGGCGGAGAGGAAGCGGGTCGTTCGCATTTCAGTTCCTCCACGCGCTCTGCGGACTGGCGCAGCAGGTCCACCAATCCCGTCCGTGGGCCCCCTTTTCCGACCCGCGGCAAGCGAGCGCGGAGTGTAGTCCGACAGGGCGCCGTTGGAAATGAGACACGCACCCTCTTCCCGATGCCGGAGAACTCTACCCCAGGACTGCGTTACGTGACGGTGCCGGGGTCACCGTCGCGAAACGCGGCGCCGCGCGCAACCCGTTGTCGCGTCGTGACCGTTCCCCGGCATGGGCTTCGCTCATTCGATCGGACGTGAGGACTGGGACACGGCTCGCCCCCCTTCTGCTCGTCCTGACCGCGGCCCTCGCGCCGGCCCAGGTCCGGTGGCTGAAGGTGCCGGAGCCTCCCATCCTCGTGGCGCCCCGCACCGGACATGCGCTGGCTCACGACTCCGTGCGCGGGCGCACCGTGCTCTTCGGTGGGATGTACTACGCCGACACCTGGGAGTGGGACGGCGTCGCCTGGCACGAGCTGCGCCCCGCCGTCCAGCCGGCGGCGCGCTCGGGCCATGGCATGGCCTATGACTCGGCGCGGCGGGTGACCGTCCTCTTCGGCGGGACCAACGGCTCGGGGAACCTCGGCGACACCTGGGAATGGGACGGCGTCACGTGGACCGAACGTTCGCCGGCCACGCGCCCCTCGGCGCGCTACGGGCTGGCGCTCGCCTACGATTCCGCCCGCGCGCGCACGGTGCTCTACGGCGGCTCGAACGGCGGCGCCTTCGCCGACACGTGGGAGTGGGACGGGGCGAACTGGACGCTGCGGTCGCCGGGGCCGAATCCCTACGCGCGGCTCGATCACGCGATGGCCTATGACGCCGCCCGCGGGCGAGTGGTGATGTTCGGCGGGGCCTACAGCCCGACCGGGTCGGTGATGTTCGACACGTGGGAGTGGGACGGCACCACCTGGCGCGCGCCTCCGTCCCCGGTCTTCCCCGCGCCGCGTCGCGGTTGCGGCATGGCCTGGGATCCGGCGCGCCGGCGGACCGTCATCTTCGGAGGGGCCTCGGTCTATCTGCCGCTCGACGACACGTGGGAATGGGACGGGACCGCCTGGAGCCAGGCCGGTCCGGCCGTCCGCCCCCCGGTCTCCCGGGGCCACGCGCTCGCTCACGACCCCGCGCGGGGCCGCACGGTGCTGTTCGGGGGGAGCGATACGGTCGGCCCCCGAGGCGACGTCTGGGAGTGGGACGGGGCCAACTGGGTGCTGGCTCACGCAGGGACGCCCGCCCGGTTCGTCTCCGGGCCGATCGCCTACGACCGGGCGCGGGACCGCACGGTCTGCTTCTCCTGGGGTCAGTTCTCGAGTCCCTCCAGGACCTTCGAGCTCGACGGAGCCGTCTGGGAGGAGCGACGGCCGGCGACGATCCCGCCGGGACGCACCTATCACGCCGTGGCCTACGACTCGGCCCGCCGGGTGACCGTGCTCTTCGGCGGCACGCCGGGGCCGCGCGCGGCGTTCAACGATACGTGGGAATGGGACGGCACCGACTGGACGCAGCGCTCGCCGGCCAACCGTCCCGGGCTTCGCATGTCGCATGCGCTCGCGTACGACTCGCGACGGGGGCGGACGGTCCTTTTCGGGGGCGAGTTCGGCGGGGGAGCCCCCCAGACCTGGGAATGGGACGGCGCCGACTGGCTCCAGCTCTTCCCCGCCGCGAGCCCGTCCCTGAGGACGAGCTGCGCGATGGCCTACGACGCCGCGAGGGGTCGCACGGTCCTCTATGGGGGATACGACGGATCGGCCCGGACCGACACGTGGGAGTGGGACGGGACCGACTGGAGCCTCCGTCCGACCGCGACGAGCCCTCCGGCTCAGGGTCCGAACGCCCTGACCTACGACTCCATTCGACAACGCGTGGTCTTCTTGGGGGGGACGCCGCCGGAGACCTGGGAGTGGGACGGAACGAACTGGACCCGGCGATGGACGCTCGCGACGCCGACCGAGGTCGCCTATCACGGTCTCGCGTTCGATGCCCGCCGAGGGCGCACGGTCCTTTCCGCCTCGATCACGTGGGAGTACTTAGTCGCCGGCTGGGACCTCGCCGGGCGCGGCCACCCCGAGGGTGGTCTGCCGATCGCGTGCACGAATCCGCCGCGCGTGGGCGCTCCCTTCTGCGTGACCTTCGGCGGCTCATCGTCGCCCGCCGGGTTCAACCTGCTCCTCGCAGCGCCCGGCCCGCCGATCGAGGTTCCGTACCGCCTCTCGCCGCCGGGTGTGTGCGCGCCCGCGCTCCTCCACCTCACGCCCGCGCTCATCTTCTCCGCGCCGGGCAACCCGGCGTTCTTCTGCTTCCACGTCCCGCCGGTCCCCGCGCTCGCCGGCGCGCTGCTCACGATGCAGGGCGCCTCCCTCGAGATCGGCGTCTGCTTCCGCGCGACCGACGCCGTGGTCGCGTGGGTGCAATCGTAGGCCCCGCGCGCCGGGTTGGCCGTTCGCCCGAAGATCGCCTATAGGTTCCTCCGTGACTTCGTGGGGTGCCTGGGCCGGTGGGGGGTCGTTTTTCCGGAAGGGAGGCGCTCATGGCCCGGTGCGAGGTCTGCGGGAACGACTACGACAAGTCGTTCGAGGTGCGCATCGCTGGCGGGACGCACGTGTTCGACAGCTTCGAATGCGCGATCCACGCGGTGGCGCCGGTCTGCGAGCACTGCGGGTGCCGCATCATCGGGCACGGCGTGGAATCGGACGGGCAGATGTACTGCTGCGTGAACTGCGCGAGCCTGCAGGGCGTCCACGGCTTGAAGGACCGAAAGTAGTCTTCGGCGCCGCGAGAGGGCGGGCGCCTCATTCAGGAGATCGACCCATGTGGGACGGCCATGCGCTGGACTTCCTCCGCTCCGCGCCGCGGCAACTGGAGCGGTTGCGGGACCTGACCCCCCTCCGCGCCAGGGACACGGGGCTCCAGCGGAGCCTCAAGAACCTCGCGCCCTTCGCGCCGCTCGCGCTGGCGGCGGTCGCGGGCGGTGCGGCGATCGCGCTCTACGCGGTCTATCACAGCCACCGGCGGCGCCGCCGGCTGAAGGAGGAGGAGGCCGCGGCGATGTGCGGCCACTCGGACCCAGGCGATCCGGTGTCGCAGGCGTCCTGGGAGTCCTTCCCGGCGAGCGATCCGCCCGGCTGGATCCAGGGAAGCGACTGACAGCAGGGGTCAGGACCCGCCGCGGTTCCTGACCCCTTTTCGTCAGTGCCTCTCCCAGCCGGAGAGACCGCTGGTCGAAGGACGGAGGAAGACGGTGTCGTACGTGGTGAATTCGAGGAGCGTCGCGGCCCGGGAGACCGGCGCTCGAATACGGCGCGCGGCTTCCACGGCGGCACGGTGGTCATGCCTCCAGAGAACGAGCGCGACCTCCCTCCAACCGTCGTCGGCGAGGCCCGAGTCCCCGAGCGTCGCCAACTGCGCCTCGGCCCGCTGCCGGTAGAACCATACAGGAATGCTGCGCCGGTCCAGAGACTCGGCCAGGCCGCGGAAGACCTGGCCGGCTTCCTCTGCCCGCTGGAGGATCCGCGGGAGTGCCTGGTTTCCATGCCAGCCGGAGAGGCTCCCGACCGGCGTGCGCCGCAGCACCTCCAGCGCCCAAGCGGGGTCCGCCTCCGCCACGGCCTCCAGGAGCCGGATCTGAGGCACTCCGTTCCATGCGCCGGCCAGTTCCTCGCATGCCTCCAGCGCCAACGCCCTCGCACCAGCCGGACCA
>Ga0187892_10008940_pt1 | contig 13428 bp, 14 predicted proteins | sample MA1701073metaG_FD_139345 | JGI IMG/M metagenome (GOLD analysis project Ga0187892, IMG submission 139345) | Bio-ooze microbial communities from a basaltic lava cave in the Kipuka Kanohina Cave System on the Island of Hawaii, USA - MA170107-3 metaG ...
ATCGAACACCAGCTTCGTGTAGTCGTCGTTCAGGTTCCGGTAAGCGTCCCAGGTCTTCTCGAGCCTGAAGCCATGCGCCTCGATGTCGCGCTTCGCCAACGCCTCTTCGATCCGGTGCAGCGTATTCACTGAGGAACTGCCGGTGCCGGCCGCGGCCGCGTTGTCCACGATCAAGAGCACGCCGCCGGGGGTGAGCGCTGCGTGCAATTGATCGAGGAAGCTGCCGGTGTCGATCGCCGGCCAGCCGCCCGCCTCGTTGACCCAGTGGAGGTCGTGGTAGGCCATGAACATCAGGATCAGGTCGTACTGCCCGCGGCCGAGCTTGAGGTCGCAGCTCTCGACCACGCGGCGCGTGATGGCGGAGAGGCGGCCGTCTGCAAAACGCACCTTCTGATCCTCGCGCGCGAAGTTGAAGTAAGGCGCATTGTTCAGAAGCGTGACGCTGCCCCCGGGCCCGATCGCGTAGTGGATGAGCTCCGACCAATAGCCGCCGCCGCCGAAAACGTCGGCAACCTTCATGCCCGGGCGGATGCCGGCAAACACCATGAATTCTGCGGGCTTCTCGCGCACATCGCGCTCGCGGTCCTTGTCGCTGCGCTCGGCCGCGGCGACCGCGGCGGCGATGTGGGCGGGGGCGTCGGCGGCCTGCAGGGGCAGCGCGACGAGCAGACTGGCAAGTGCGATTGCGATGCGGCGCATGGGGGTCTCCGGCAAGGAATAACGCCTGGGCGCGAATGTAAGCCTGCCGTGCCCGGGCAAAGCAGCCGTTACGACGAAACGCCCGGCATCCGCGCCGGGCGGTTCATGCCTCAGTCCTCTCCGCCACCCGGCACGCCGCGCCGGTAGTCCAGCGCCGGCGCTCGATCGCCCAGCATCGGGCGGTACACGTAGGCCGGTCCGCGGCGCTGCTCGAACTCGGCGCGTGCGCTCGCGCGGAGCCCGGCGTTCGAAAATAGCTCCTGGCCCATCAGCGCGAGCGTCTGTGAGGCGACGTGCATGCCCTTGAAGCCGATGCTCATGCCACCGGCGGCGGTCGCCTGCCAGCTGTGTGCCGGCGTGCCGGGCACCCAGCTTGCGGTGCGCAGGCCGACCGTGGGCACGGTCCAACTCACGTCGGCGACATCGGTCGAGCCGATGCCCGGACGCTCGAAGTCGAAGGTTTGGACCTCGGACTGCGAGCCAAGCGGCATGCTCGGGTTGATCAGCGTCGGGTGGATCTGCTCGGCGAAGGCTTGCTCTTCGGGCGTGTAGGTGACGCCGCCGATCGCACCCAGCTTCTCGAGCATGATGCGCGAGAGCGTCTCGTTCGGCAGGATCGCGTGCACGCCGCCGATGATCTCGTACTCGAAGCGCGTGCCAGTGCCGAGCGCCGCGCCTTCGCCGGCCTTGACCACGCGCTCGAAGATCTCCTCAACCATCTTCGGGTCGCCGTGGCGCACGTAGTAATAGGATTCGGCGAAATCGGGCACGACATTCGGGGCCGATCCGCCGCGCGTGATCACATAGTGCAGGCGGGCGTCGCTCGGCACATGTTCGCGCAACAGGTTGACCATGTGGTTCATGGCCTCGACACCGTCGAGCGCGGAGCGGCCGCGGTGCGGCGCACCCGAAGCATGCGCGGAGAGCCCGTGGAAGCGGAACTTCGCGGTCTTGTTGGCGAGGCTTTTCTCCAGGGTCGCGGCGTTGACGTCGGACGGATGCCAGTGCAGCACGATGTCGACGTCCTTGAAGAGCCCGGCGCGCACCATGTAGACCTTGCCGCTGCCGCCTTCCTCGGCGGGCGTGCCGTACACGCGAATGGTGCCCGGCGTGCCGGAGTCCTTCAGCCAGTTTGCAAGCGCGATGGCCGCGGAGACCGAAGCCGTGCCGAACAAATGATGCCCGCAGGCGTGGCCGGCGAGCTTGCCGGGCACCGGGCGGCGATCCGCGGTCGCGTCCTGCGTGATGCCGGGGAGCGCGTCCATCTCCGCGAGGATGCCGATCATGGGCTTGCCCGAGCCTGCGTTCGCGACGAAAGCCGTCGGAATGCCGGCGACGCCGGCTTCGATGCGGAACCCGGCTTTCTTGAGCTCGGCCTGTAGGAGCGCAGTGCTTTTCTCCTCCTGGTAGCCGACTTCGGCCCATTCCCAGATCGAGCGGGCGACCTCGGCATCGCGCGCGGCGCGGGCGGCCAGGAACTGGCGCAGCGAGTCACCACTGTCGGCGGCATCGGCGGGCATGACGAGCATGAAGGCGAGGGCAGCGGCGGAGCGTCGCATGGCCATCTGGGACTCCTGGTTGCGCAGGCCGGTCAGCTTAACCGCCGTCTGCGCCCGCATCCACCCTCCTTGGGCTACGATGCGCCGCAAGATGCCGGGCAGCCATTACCTCGTGATCGCGCGCCGCTTCCGCGGGCCTCCGCAATCCGGGAATGGCGGCTATACCTGCGGGATGCTCGCGGCCGCGGCCAGCGCGCCGGTCGAGATCCGCCTGATGAAACCTCCGCCGCTCGACAAGCCGCTCGAGATCCGAGAGGACAAGGAGAAAGGGCAGTTGCTGCTGGTGGACGGCGAGGAAACGGTCGCGAGCGCGGTGCCGAAGACCTTCGAGCTCGCCGTGCCTAAGCCGCCGGCGTACGCGGAAGCACTCGCGGCGATCAAGCATTTCACGGGATTCCGCGCGCACGCCTATCCCAGCTGCTTCGTATGCGGACCGGAACGCACGCGCGGCGACGGCATGCGCATCTTCGCCTCGCCGATCGAGGGGCGCGAGCTGGTGGCGGCTGCCTGGCTGCCGGACGCCTCACTCGGCGCTGCGGACGGCAAGGTGCTGCCGGAGTTCATGTGGGCGTCGCTCGACTGCCCCGGGTTCTTTGCCTGTGGTGGCGGCGTGAGCGGCGCGCTGCTCGGCACCTATGCGGCACGCGTGCATCGGTGCGTGCACGTGGGCGAGCCCTGCGTCGTGGTCGGCTGGGAGATTTCGCGCGAGGGGCGCAAGCACTTCACGGGTACGGCCGTGTTCGACGAGCGCGGCGAGCTCTGTGGCCGCGCCATCGCCACTTGGATCGAACCGAAACCTGGTGCCGGGTCGTAGATTCGTAGTTCCGGTGATGCCGGAACTACGAATCTACGACCCGGCACCATCAACGGAGGCGGGTGAGAAGCCAGCCGGCGCCGCCGGCGGTGAATAGCCAGCCGAGCCAGGAGGGCTGGGTCGCGAGTGAAAGCCAGACGATGCCGCCGAGGAACACGGCGGCCGCGGCGATGATGGCGTCGCTGCGGCGGCGGTCGCGGCGCAGCTCCGCGCGCAGGCGCTCGAGCGCCTCGGACTCGGTGCGCACCACCAGCTCGTCCTCGTAGGCGCGGCGCACGGCGCGGCGCGCGATCACCGGGAGCTCGCGCACCGCCTCGGCGATGTCCGGCCAATGCGTGCGCAGGTTCGAGAGCAGCGCGCGCGGGCTGTTCCGCTCGCGCATCCAGTCGCGCAGGATCGGCAGCGCGGTCTTCCAGAGATCGAGCTCCGGGTAAAGCTGGCGCCCGAGGCCTTCGATGTTGAGCAGCGTTTTCTGCAACAGGATGAGTTGCGGCTGAATCTGCATCTGGAAGCTCCGCGCCACTTCGAACAGGTTCAGCAGCACAAGCGCAAAGGAAATCTCCTTGAGCGGCCGGTCGAAGATCGGCTCGCTGATGGTGCGCACAGCGGACTCGATCTCGTGCACTGGCGTCCCGGAGGGTATCCAGCCGCTCTCCAGGTGCAGCACCGCGACCTTGTGGTAGTCACGCTCGAAGAAGGCGAGGAAGTTGCCGGCGAGGTACAACTGGTCGCGCGGGTCGAGCGAGCCCACGATGCCGAAGTCCACCGCCGCATAGCGCGGGTTCGCGGGATCCGAGACGTCCACGAAGATGTTGCCGGGGTGCATGTCGGCGTGGAAGAAGTTGTGCCGGAACACCTGCGTGAAGAAGATCGTCACGCCGTTTTCGGCGAGCTTCGGGATGTCGGTGCCGAGCTCGCGCAGGCGCCCGACTTCCGAGATCGGCACGCCGCGGATGCGCTCCATCACCATCACTTCGCGCCGGCACAGATCCCAGTGCACCTCGGGCACGTGCAGCTTCGGGTCGCCGGCGAAATTGCGCTTGAGCTGGGAGGCATTGCCCGCCTCGCGCATCAGGTCGAGCTCGTTCAGGATCGTCTTTTCATACTCGAGCACGGCCTCGCGCGGGCGGAAGCGCCGAGAGTCCGGCCAGTAGTCCTCGGCCAGACCCGCGAGCGCATGCAGCACCTCGAGGTCGCGGCCGATCACCTCGCGCATGCCCGGCCGCAGCACTTTGACGACCACCTCACGCCCGTCGGTGAGGCGCGCGGCGTGTACCTGTGCAATCGAGGCCGCGGCGAGCGCGGTCTCGTCGAAGGCGCTGAAAAGCTTGGTCACCGGCCGGCCGAGCGCCTCCTCGATACGCGCGCGGGCGGCTGCGCCCTCGAAGGGCGGCACGCGGTCCTGGAGCTTCGCCAGCTCGTCCGCGATGTCGGGCGGCAGCAGGTCGCGGCGCGTCGAGACCACCTGGCCGAACTTGACGAAGATCGGGCCGAGATCCTCGAGCGCGCGGCGCAGGCGCTCGCCGCGCGTGCCGCGCCGGCGCGAGAACCAGGTCCAGGGTGAGAGCCAGAAGAAGAACCGCAGCGGCCGGTAAAGGTGCGTCGCGCGCACGAAGTCGTCGAGCCCGTAGCGAACGAGCACGCGGTGGATGGTGAGCAGTCGCCCGGCGACCGAAAACGAGATCATCTCCGCCGCTCGAGCGCGGCGAGGCGCGCCTCCAGGCGATCGGCGGCCTCGCGCAGCGAATCCACTCCAGCGAGGAATTCTTCGACCTCGTAGCGCAGCGGCAGGTCGCGGCTCTCCTCGGTCAGGTACTCGGAGACGTTCTGCGCAAAGGTCTCGCCGGCCCGGCGCGCGAAGCGGGCCGCGCCGCGTGCGACATTCGCGAGATGGTGTGCGGCCACGTCGCCGGTCAGACGCGAGAGCTCCTCCTCGAAATCCGGCTGAGCGGCCTCGAACAGCTTGCGGAAGGCCTGCGCAACCTCGGCGTCGCCCGCGACCTGCGCGCCACCGGCACGGATGGATTGCGCGGGATCGCCGAAGGCGAGACGCGCATAGGCGAAGGGCGAGCCCTCGATCGTGGCGTCGGCCGGAGCATCGCCGCCCGCCGCGATCGTGAGGCCCTCGTTGCCCGCGATGAACCGCAGCCGCAGGGGCGTGGAGGCCAGGCGCAGCTCGAACGAACGGCCCGCCACCTGCGCCAGCAGTCCGCGCGCTCGCGAGGAGCCCGCGATGTTGCGGTTCAGGATCGATTCGAGCGGCTTCAGCAGTTCCGGCGTCACGCTCAGTACACGCAGCCGAGGTGCAGCGCGACGATGCCGCCCGCAAGGTTGTGGAAGCGCACCGCCTCGAGCCCGGCGTTCCGCATCATCGCCGCGAGCGTCTCCTGGTCCGAGTGCATGCGGATGGATTCGGCGAGGTAGCGATAGCTCGCCTCGTCGTCCGCGACGATCCGCCCGAGCGCCGGCAGCACGTTGAAGCAATACGCGTCGTAAGCGGCGCGCAGGGCCTCGCCACGCGGCTTCGAGAACTCGAGCACCAGGAGCCGCCCGCCGGGGCGCAATACGCGGCGCATGGAGGCGAGCGCCGAAGCCTTGTCGGTGACGTTGCGCAGGCCGAAAGCAATCGTCACGCAGTCGAAGCTGGAATCCGGGAACGGCAGCCGCTCGGCGTCCGCGATCGCGAAGCGCAGGTTTGCGAACAGGCCCTGGTCCAGCAGCCGGTCACGGCCGCGCGCGAGCATCTCGCGGTTGATGTCCGAGAGTACGACCAGGCCCTCGCGCCCGACCTGCCGCGCGAGACCGGCGCCGAGGTCGCAGGTCCCGGCGGCGACGTCGAGCGCGCGCATGCCGGGGCGCAGGCCGGTCTGCGACAGCGCGAAGCGCTTCCACAGCCGGTGCAGGCCGCCGGACATCAGGTCATTCATCAGGTCGTACCTGCCGGCGACCGAATCGAACACGCTGCGCACGCGCGCCGCCTTCTCGGCCGCGGGTATCTGCTGGTAGCCGAAGTCCACGGTGCCGCCGGGGTCGCTGGAAGTGCCTGATTTCATTCGCTTGTAGCCGCAGGCGATGTATGGATTCTACACTGGGGCATGGCCGGCCCGTGGATCACGCTGCGGCGACTCGCGATCGCGCTGCCACTGGTCTTCGCCGTGCACGTGGCCGAGGAGGGGCCGGGATTCGTCGCCTGGTTCAACGCCCACGTCGAGCCGGACATCACAGCGCGGACATTCTGGGGCGTCAACGCCACCGCGTTCGTCATCACGCTGATCGTCGCCGTGCTGGTCGCGGCCGCGCGAGAGCGGGCCCTGGTCCTCGTCGCGAGCGTCTGGGTTGGCTTTCTGATGCTCGCGAACGCCGTATTCCACGTGGTTGCGGCCATCGTGGACGGCGCCTATGCGCCGGGCGTGGTCACCGCCGTGCTGCTTTACCTGCCAATGAGCGGGTTGTGGATCACCGCCGCAGCGCGTGAGGTCGCGCTGCCCGTTGCAGCGGTCGCGGCCGTTGCGGTCCTCGGGGGCATCCCGATGTACCTCCACGGCTACAAGATCGTGTTCGAGGGCTCGCGGTTCTTCTAGGCGGGCGGCTTGCGCTCGTAGCCGAGCTTCTCGCAGCGCTCGAGGTAGCGCGCCCACTTGCGCTCGTATTCCGCGCCCAGCTCGCGCAGGTAGTCCCAGCTGTAGAGGCCGGTGTCGTGGCCGTCGTCGAAGTGCAGGCGCACGGCGTAGAGGCCGATGGGCTCGACCTTCACGACCCTGACGTTCTCCTTCATGAGCTCGAGCTTGCCTTCACCGCCGCCGTGGCCGCGGATCTCGGCCGAGGGCGAATGGACGCGCAGGTACTCGAAGGGCAGCTCGTAGCGGGTGCCGTCGGGCCAGGCCACCTCCACCAGGCGGCGCTTGGTCCTGACGTTGATCTCCGAGGGCGCCTGCATGGGCAGACACTACTACAGGATGTAGCGCGAGAGGTCCTCGTCCTTCGCGAGCGCCGCCAGGTGCCCGTCCACGAAGGCGGCATCCACGACGATCGCGCTGCCGCTCTTGTCCGCGGCCTCGAACGAGGCCTGTTCCAGCAGCCGCTCCATGACCGTGTGCAGGCGCCGCGCGCCGATGTTCTCCGTGCGTTCGTTGACCGACCAGGCGATCTCGGCGAGGCGGCGGATGCCCTCCTTCTCGAACATCACGCGCACGCCCTCGGTTTCGAGCAGTGCCGCGTACTGCGCGCAAAGCGAAGCATCCGGCTCGGCGAGGATGCGCTCGAAGTCGTCGACGGAAAGCGCATCGAGCTCCACCCGGATCGGCAGCCGGCCCTGGAGCTCCGGGATCAGGTCGGAGGGCTTGGCCGTGTGGAAGGCACCCGAGGCGATGAAGAGCACGTGGTCGGTTTTGACCATGCCGTACTTGGTGCTGACCGTGCAGCCCTCGACCAGCGGCAGGAGGTCGCGCTGCACGCCTTCGCGCGAGACGTCCGCGCCCGCAACCACCTCTCCGCGGCGGCAGATCTTGTCGATCTCGTCGATGAAGACGATGCCGTTCTGCTCGGCGCTCGAAAGGGCGCGCGTGCGCAGCTCCTCCTCATTGACCATCTTCGAGGCTTCCTCGTCCGTGAGCGCCTTCAGGGCCTCGCGGATGCGCATTTTCTTCGTGCGGGTCCGGCCGCCGCCCAGGCCCTGGAACATCTGCTGGAGCTGCTGGGTCATCTCCTCCATGCCGGGCGGGCCCATGATCTCGAGACCGACCGGGATGGCGCGCATCTCGATGTCGATCTCGCGCTCGTCGAGCCGCCCCTCGCGCAGCATCTTGCGGAACTTCTGGCGCGTGTCGTCGCCATTGTGCTCAAGCGGCGCGCCCGGGCCGCGCGGGCGGGGCAGGAGCGCATCCAGCACTCGCTCCTCGGCGGCGTCGGTGGCGCGCGGGCGCACCTTGGCGACCTCTTCCTCGCGCGTCTGCTTGACTGCGACGTCCACCAGCTCCTTGACGATCGAATCCACTTCGCGGCCGACGTAGCCGACCTCGGTGAACTTGGTGGCTTCCACCTTGATGAAGGGCGCGCGCGCGAGCCGGGCAAGGCGGCGCGCGATCTCGGTCTTGCCGACCCCGGTCGGGCCGATCATCAGGATGTTCTTGGGCGTGATCTCCTGGCGCAGGGGCTCCGCGACCTGCATGCGCCGCCAGCGGTTGCGGAGCGCGATCGCGACCGCGCGCTTGGCGGCCTTCTGGCCGACGATGTGCTTGTCCAGCTCCTGGACGATCTCACGGGGGGTCATCGTCTCCATGATTACCCCGCGGTCAGCTCGTCGATGACGACGTTCCGGTTGGTGTAGATGCAGATGTCCGCGGCGATGGCGAGCGAGCGCTCGACGATCTCGCGGGCGGAAAGCTCGGTGTTCGCGATCAGCGCACGGGCGGCGGCGAGTGCGAAGGGGCCGCCGGAGCCGATCGCCATGATCGCTTCCTCGGGCTCGATCACGTCGCCGTTGCCTGAGACGATGAAGGACGACTGCGCATCGGCGACGCAGAGGAGCGCCTCGAGCCGGCGCAGCGCGCGATCCGCGCGCCAGTCCTTGGCGAGCTCGATCGCGGCGCGCGTCAGGTTACCGTACTTCTCGAGCTTGCCTTCGAAGCGCTCGAACAGCGTAAAAGCATCCGCGGTGCCGCCGGCGAAGCCCGCGAGCACCTTGCCGTCGTAGAGGCGGCGCACCTTCTTGGCATTGCCCTTGACGACCGTATTGCCGAGCGTCACCTGGCCATCGCCGCCCATCGCCACGCTCTTGCTGCGACGCACCGAGAGGATCGTCGTGGCATGCGGGTCGAAGGCAGGATTCGTCATCGGGATCAGCTACTTGCGCCGCCTGGCGCGCGGGTGGGATTGGTCGTAGATGCGGGCCAGGTGCTGGAAATCAAGGTGCGTGTACACCTGCGTGGTACTGATATCGGCATGGCCGAGAAGTTCCTGCACGCCGCGCAGGTCGCGGCTCGATTCGAGCAGGTGCGTCGCGAAGGAATGGCGGAACAGGTGCGGATGCACCGGCACGTTCAGGTCGCTGCCCGCCGCCCAGCGGCCGATGCGCCGCTGGATCGCGCGCGCGCCGAGCCGACGACCGCCGGCGCCGACGAAGAGCGCCGCGTCGCCGCCCTTCACGAGCCCGGCGCGTTCGGACAGCCACAGCTGCAGCGCGGTGACCGCCTGCCTGCCGACCGGCAGGATGCGCGTCTTCGAGCCCTTGCCGGTCACGCGCACGGTGCGATCGGCGAGATCGAGGTCGGTGACGTCCAGTCCCGCGAGCTCGGCGAGCCGCAGGCCGGAGGAGTAGAGCAGCTCCATGATCGCGAGGTCGCGACGCGACAAGGGGTCCGGTGCACGCCGCTCGAGCAGGCTCGCGACCTGGTCCACGTCGAGCGTCTTCGGCAGCCGCTTCGCCGCCTTGGGCGCACGGATGTCCGCCGCCGGGTTCGCATCCATCGCGCGCTCGCGGATCAGGTAGTTGAAAAATCCGCGCAGGGCTGACAAACGCCGCTGCACGCTCCGCGGCCCGAGGCCGTCCCTGTGTTCGCGCGCGGCGAAGCTGCGGATGTGGAAGCTGTCGAGCTTCTTCCAGCCGGCGATGCCCTCGCGTTCGCAGTAAGCGACCAGCGCCTCGAGGTCGCGGCGGTAGTTGCTCTCGGTGTGAGGCGAGAGCCGGCGTTCGGTCCGCAGGTGGCCCAGGTAGCGGCCGATCCAGGCGACAGCGGCCGCCTGCATCAGTCCCTGGCGAGGGCTGCCGCGATGAGCTCGCCGATGTGCCCGAGGAAGTCCGTGCTCATCGTCGGGTTGAAGCGGTGTGCGTCCGGCGAGCCGCAGGCCAGGAGCCCGAGGCTTCCCTTGGGCCCGAGCGGTACCAGCGCGACCGAGCCCACCTCGGCGGCGTCGCCGCCGAACAGGAAGTCGCGCTGCGAGTCGCGCAGCTGGCCGCAGCGCGGCTTGCCCGAACTGAACAGCGACTCGAAGCTCTTGAGCTCCGGCGCATCCGAGGCGACCACGCGCAGGAAGCGGTTCTCGGTGACGCCCGCGGGCGCAGCGAGCGGCGTCAGGACGAGCACCGACTGGCTGGCATCAAAATCCTCGCGCAGCGCGGACTCGATTGCGGAAATCACCGCCGCACGGCCCTGGGTGCCGATCAGCCGGCGCGCCATCGCCAGCACGCGCCCGCCGAGAGCGTCGTTCTCGCGTGCCACGTCCACGAATTCCTTGACCTTGGCTTCGAGCTGGCGATTGCGCTCGCGCAGCACCTCCGCCTGGCGCTCGAGCAGGGAGACCGTGTTGCCGCCGCGCGCGTCCGGCAGGCGGATCTTCGCCAGCAGCTGCGCGTGGCGGTCGAAGAATTCGGGCGTGGCAGCCAGATAGGAGGCGACCGACGCCTCGTCGACTTCGGCGATCTCGACGCCGCGGACCGGACGTGTCGTCATAGCGTGACTTCTCCCTCGAAAGCGCGCTCGGCCGGGCCGGTCATCCAGATCGGCTGGCCGGGCCCTTGCCATTGTATGTCGAGACGCCCGCCGGGAAGGTCCACGCGGACCTTTTCGTCGAGCAGCCCATGGCGCCGGCCGACCGCGACCGCGGCGCAGGCGCCGGTGCCGCAGGCGCGGGTCTCGCCCGTACCGCGCTCGTGCACGCGCAGGCGGATGTGCCCGCGGTCCACGACTTCCATGAAGCCGACGTTGGTGCGCTTCGGAAAACGCGGGTGGTTCTCGATCGCGGGTCCGAGCCTTGCGACCGGCGCATCGGCGACGGCGGGCACGCGGATCACCGCATGCGGATTGCCGACCGAGACGGCGCCGATCTCGACCTCACTCGCGCCGACTGCCAACGGGTAGACATAGGCCTCGCCGCTCGCCTCGAAGGGCAGGGCCGCGGGGTTGAAGTCCGGCACGCCCATCGTGACCGAAACCTGGCCGTCGTCGATCTTCGCCTGGACCAGGCCGCCCGGGCTGTCGAGCACCAGCTCGCCGGCCTTCGCGAGGCCGCGGTCCTTGAGGATGCGGGCGATGCAGCGCGCGCCGTTTCCGCATTGCTCCACCTCGCGGCCGTCGGCATTGAAGATCCGGTAATAGACGGCGGTGCCCGACTGGCGCGGCGGCTCGAGCATCAGTGCCTGGTCGAAGCCGATGCCGGTGAAGCGATCAGCGAGGCGGCGCAGCGCGTCGGCCGCGGGAGCACCGGAGGCGGGGGCGTCGAAGATGATGAAGTCGTTGCCGAGTCCATGCATCTTCGTAAATCGCATCGGCGCATCATACCGCTAAAATACCCCGTGGCCACCCGTTCACCCCGCGTCGGATTCGTCAGCCTGGGCTGCCCGAAGGCGCTCGTGGATTCCGAAAGGATCCTGACGCAGCTGCGCGCCGAGGGCTACGAGGTCGCGCCGAGCTACGACGACGCGGACCTCGTCGTCGTCAACACCTGCGGCTTCATCGACGAGGCGGTGCACGAGTCGCTGGACGCGATCGGCGAGGCGCTCGCGCAGAACGGGCGCGTGATCGTGACCGGCTGCCTGGGCGCCAGACCCGAGAAGATCACCGCGCGGCATCCGACCGTGCTCAAGGTCACGGGGCCGCATGCGTATGAGGAAGTCGTGGGCGCAGTGCACGAGCACCTGCCGCCGAAGCACGATCCGTTCCTGGACCTCGTGCCGCCGCAGGGCATCCGCCTGACACCGCGGCACTACGCCTACCTGAAGGTCTCCGAGGGCTGCAACCACCGCTGCCGCTTCTGCATCATCCCCTCGATGCGCGGCGAGCTCGTGAGCCGCCCGATCTCTGGCGTGCTGAACGAAGCGATCCGGCTGCGGAATGCGGGCGTGCGCGAGCTGCTCGTCATCTCTCAGGACACCAGCGCCTACGGCGCCGACCTCAGGTTCCGTGCCGAGCCCTGGGGCAGCCGTGAGATCCGAAGCCGGTTCCTCGACCTCGCCCGCGAGCTGGGCGAGCTGGGCCCCTGGGTGCGGCTGCACTATGTCTATCCCTACCCGCACGTGGACCAGGTGATCCCGCTGATGGCGGAGGGCAAGGTGCTGCCCTACCTCGATATCCCGTTCCAGCACGGCAGCCCGCGCATCCTCAAGCTGATGCGCCGGCCCGCGCATGCGGAGAATACGCTCGCGCGCATCCGCCGCTGGCGCGAAACGCTGCCGGAGCTGACGATCCGCAGCACCTTCATCGTCGGTTTCCCGGGCGAGACCGAGGACGATTTCCGGATGCTGCTCGAATGGCTCGAGGAAGCGCAGCTCGACCGCGTCGGCTGCTTCCGCTACTCACCGGTCGAGGGTGCGGCCGCGAACGCGCTGCCCGATCCGGTGCCGGAGCCGCTCAAGGAGGAGCGCTGGCACCGGTTCATGCAGCTCCAGCAGAAGGTGAGCGCCGAGCGCCTGGCACGCAAGCTCGGGCGGCGCCTGAAGGTGCTCGTGGACGCCGTCGAGTGCGATGCGGCGATCGCCCGAAGCGAGTCGGACGCGCCCGAGATCGACGGCCTGGTGCGAATTCGCGGCCGCGGCGCGGCAAAACTGCCGTTGGGCGAGTTCGCGCAGGTCATCGTGACGGGTTCTTCCGAGTACGACCTCGAGGCGAGGTTGGCGTGAGTGCCGCGGCGCTCCGGCTCCACGCACTCTGCGCGGACATCACGACACTGTCCGTGGACGCGGTCGTGAACGCGGCGAACTCGACGCTGCTGGGCGGCGGCGGCGTGGACGGCGCGATCCACCGCGCCGCGGGCCCGGAGCTGCGCGAAGAATGCCGCAAGCTCGGGGGCTGCAAGACCGGCGACGCGAAGATCACGGCGGGCTACAGGCTGCCGGCGCGTTTCGTGATCCACACGGTAGGGCCGGTCTGGCGCGGCGGGGACTCCGGCGAGCCGGCGCTCCTCGCTTCCTGCTACCGGCGCTCGCTCGAGCTCGCCGCCGACTGCCGGGTCGCGAGCATCGCGTTTCCCTCGATCAGCACGGGCGCCTACGGCTACCCGAAGGACTCGGCGGCGCGCATCGCGGTCGAAACCGTTCGCGAAGCCGGAGTCGAGGCGCCGACGCTGCGTGAGGCGATCTTCTGCTGTTTTTCCGCCGGAGACCTCGAGCTCTACGAGAAGCTGCTTGCCGCATGATCGAGGGTGCGCAGCTTCCCACGATCGACGCGCCGCGAGGCGAAAGACTACCTGCGACGCATCCACGGAGGCTTCGCCGTCAAGACGCTGTTCCAATGGGGCATCGAGCGCAAGGAGGACGGGCGCCTTATCGGCAGCGCCTACTGGAAGATGGGCTACATGGGCGAGGCGCTGCCCGCAGTGATCGAGTTCGCCTTCCGGCGCCTGAAGATGCGGCGCATCGAGGCA
>Ga0187892_10008941_pt1 | contig 13427 bp, 16 predicted proteins | sample MA1701073metaG_FD_139345 | JGI IMG/M metagenome (GOLD analysis project Ga0187892, IMG submission 139345) | Bio-ooze microbial communities from a basaltic lava cave in the Kipuka Kanohina Cave System on the Island of Hawaii, USA - MA170107-3 metaG ...
CGTCGGCGTCCTCGCTGTAGAGGCCGAGCAGCAGCTCGGGCACCGTGAGGAACAGCAGGGCCACGCTCCCGCCGAGTGCGCCGGCGAGCGCGAGCGCCGTGCGGAAGCTCCGCTCCGCCGAGGCCGGATCGCCGGCGCCCACGTAGCGGCCGACCAGCGTCGCCGCCGCGACCGAGAGCCCCGACGCCTGCATGAACGAGAGCGAGAGCAGCGAGATGAACGCCTGGCTCGCGGCCATCGAGGCGTCCCCCATCCTCGCGACGAGGGTCGTGAACACCGCGAAGGCCGCCATGTCGAGCACCCACTGCCCGCCGATCGGCAGCCCGGTGCGGAGCACGCGGCGGATCTCCGCGGTGCGGAGCGCGACCGCCGCCGTGCCGTAGCGCGCGCGGAGCGCGCGTCTCGAGGCGGCAACGGCGAGGAACAGCGCGAAGCTCCACTCGCCCACCGCCATCGCCACGCCGGAGCCCGTGACGCCGAGCTGCGGGAAGCCGAGCGCGCCGAAGATCAGCCCGTAGGCGAGCGTCGCGTTCACGAGGTTCGCGAGCACGGCGCCGAGCATCGGCGTGCGCGTGTCGCCGATCCCGCGGAAGAACGAGACCCACGTGAAGGCGACCGTCGTGCCGACCAGGCCCACGAGCCGCCCGGGCAGGAAGGCGAGGGCGTTCGCCTGGAGTGCGGGCGAGGGGCCGAGCGCCGCGAGCCAGAGCGGCGCCGTCGCGCCGACGAGCGCCGCCACGAGCGCCGCGGCCGGCGCAACCACCACGAGCGCCTGCCACACCCAGGCGCCGCAGCGTCGCTCGTCGCCGGCGCCGTGGTGCTGCGCGACGAAGGTCTGCACGCCCGAGGCGGTGCCGATGAACACCGAGAACAGCGTCCAGGTCCAGATGTGCGCGAAGCCCACCGCGGCGAGCTCGGTGGCGCCGAGGTGGCCGACCATGGCGGTGTCCACCACGCCCATCAGCGTGGAGGACATCTGCGAGACGATCACCGGCCAGGCGAGGCTCGCGACCTCGCGCAGGCCGCCGCGCGCAGCGGTGGGAAGCGCGGCTTGTCGGGCGGCGGAAGACATGCGAGCTCCGGACCAGGAGGCGGTGCGCCTTGCGCGCAGCGGCCCTCGGGGTGGTGGAGCTCGGATCAGCTCCGCTCGCGGCGCGCGTTGCCGGGGTGGCCCACTCTGGGGCGGCCGCCCGGGCGCGAATGCGGCTGGACGAGGTTGCCGATTCTCATGCGCGCTGCTCTCCCGAACGCGGGGCTGGTTAGCACAGGGCCCGGCGCCGCGTCAGTCCTCGCGCTCCGGCATCAGGATCCAGAGCACGATGTAGACCAGGAGCCCCGGGAACGCGGCCGACGCGACCGAGAGGATCACGTAGAGCAGGCGCACCACGGAGGGGCTCCAGCCGAGCCACTCGGCGAGGCCGCCGCACACCCCTGCGATGACGCGCTGCTCGCGCGAACGCTGGAGACCGGGCTTCTTGACGGGCATGGACGCGGAACCTCCGGAACGGGACGCGCGATGGTACGCGGCGGCGCCGCCGCCGGTTCAACCGAACAGGCTGGCGAGGAGACGCGCGCCGCCCACCCAGGTGCCCACGATGCCGCCGAGCGTCGAGAGGACGAAGACGAGCAGCACGCGGAGGAGCCGGTTCCGCCAGAGCCCGGCCGCGCTGCCGAGGTCGTCGAGCGCGCTCGATAGCTCGCGCACGAGGGGCGGCCGCACCCACGACTGGACGAGCGCGGTCACGTGGCCGATCCCGATCAGGGGCGAGAGCGCGGTGAGGGGCGCCAGCAGCAGCGCCGAGAGCACGGTGGCCGGATGGCCGAGCGCGAGTACGGTGCCGGCCGCGCTCGGGAGGCCCGTCGCGAGCGCGAAGAACGCCACGTTCTGGCCGGCGACCGCCCCGCCGTCGCGGAGCCCGATCACGAAGAGCGAGAGCAGGACGAGCGCGGGGATCCCCCAACCCAGGATGCGGGTCCAGGGCGAGGGCGGCGGCGTGGTCGAGAGCGCCGCCAGGTCCACGCGCTCGCCGCCCTCGAGCGCGCGCGTGATGCCCTCCAGGTGGCCGGCGCCGACCACCGCCACGAGGCGGCGGCCCGGCGTCTCGCGGATGCGCTCGGCGAGGAAGGCGTCGCGCTCGTCGATCAGCACGGTCTTGAGGCCCGGGAACGCCTCGCCGAGCTCGGCGAGGAGCCGCGACAGCACGTCGGTGCGGCGGAGCTCGCGGAGGTCGTCCTCGCTGAGCGACTCGCGCTCGAACAGCGCGGCCGAGAACGAGCTCAAGAGGACCGTGCGTTTCCAGAACGAGAGCGCGCGCCAGGCGCGCCGCAGCGTGACGCGCACGTCGCGGTCGCAGAGCGCCACGGGGATGCCCGCCTGCTCCGCGGTTCGCGCGGCTTCCAGCAGCTCCGCGCCCGGCTTCACGCCGAGCGCCACGCCGAGCGAGCGCTGGTAGGCCGCGAGCGCGAGGTTGAGCCCGAGCGTCGCGAGCTGGCGCGTGCGGATGACCTGGCGCAGGTCGAGCGCCTCGAAGCGCTCGGGGTAGGCGAGCGCCTCGTAGCGCCGCGGGTCGAGCTCGATCGCGACCGCGTCGGGGCGGAGCTCCTCGATCGCACGCCGCACGAGCTCGACGGATTCGCGCGAGACGTGCGCGGTGCCGACCACCACGATCTCGCGGTCGCCGGAGCGCACGACGCGCACGTCCTCGGAGGCGAGCACGCTCATGGAGGACGGAACCTAACCGAGCTGCTTAGCCGCGCCCGCCGGCCTCTGCTACCCGAGCGGCATGCCGCTTCCGTTCGTGAAGCTCGTCGCGGCGGGGAACGCCTACCTCGCGCTCGACGGCCGCGGCCACGAGCGCGACTGGGGCGCGCTCGCGCGGGCGATGTGCGACGACCACCTCGGCGCGGCCTCGGACGGGCTCCTCGTGGCGGTGCGCCCGGAGCGGGCGCCGCTCGGGCTCCGGATCTGGAACTCCGACGGCTCGGAGGCGGAGATGAGCGGGAACGGCGTGCGGCTCTTCGCGAAGTTCGCGCTCGAGGGCGGGCTCGCGCGCGAGGGCGAGGCGGGCAGCGGCCTCGCGATCGAGACGCGCGCCGGGGTGCGGACGGTGTGGCCCGTGCTCGAGGGCGGGCGGATGGTCGCGGGCCGGGTCGCGCTCGGCGTCCCCGAGCTCCAGGGGGAAGAGACGCTCGAGTTCGGCGACACGAAGCTCCGCGTGTTCTGTCTCTCGCTCGGGAACCCGCACGCCGTCCACCGGACCGAGCAACCGGTGGACGCCTTCCCGCTCGCCGAGCTCGGCCCGCGGGTCGAGCGGCACGCGCTCTTCCCGCACCGGGTGAACTTCGAGGTGGTGAACGTGCTCGCGCGGGACCGGCTCCGGGTGCGGGTCTTCGAGCGCGGCGAGGGCGAGACGCTCTCGTCGGGCACGGGCAGCACCGCGGCGATGGTGGCGGCGCGCCTCGCCGGCGCCGTGGACGCGAGCGTCCAGGTGGAGCTCCGCGGCGGGACGCTCCAGGTCGCCTTCGAGGGCCCGGGGCGCCCGGCCTTCCTGGAAGGCCCGACCGCCGAGGTCTGCCGTGGCGTCTGGCCGGCCTGAGCCCTAGACGGGGACGATCCGCGTCCCGGCGATCCGCGCCGAGCCGTCGGGCTCGCGCACTCCCGCCGCCCGCGCCGCGGCGTCGAAGCGGGCGCGATCCCGGACCGCGACCTCGACCGCGCCCAGCGCCGGCTCCTCGGCTTCCGGGCTCGGCACGAAGCGCACGCGCGTGCCGCGCTCGAGGCCGAGCGTGAAGCTCCCGTCTGCGTCCGGGGTCGGGCGCACGGCCAGCACCTCTCCCCAATGCGCGGCGAGCTTCTCCGGGTCGCGCGCCTCGAGCACGGCCCCGGTGACGCCGCTCGCCACCTCGTCCCGCACGCGCTCGCGCCACCCCGGCCCCGCCCACTCCCACGACTCGGGCGGCTCCATCGCGTCGAGCGACACGATCGCGCCGCCGAGGTCCCGCGGGTGGAGGTGGAGCGTGGCGGCGGCCTCGAGCTTCGCCTCCCACACCACGCGCACGCCGAGCGCCTCGACGCGAGCGCGCGCGGCCGCGAGGTCGGCGGTCTGGAAGATCGCCATGTAGCCGGCGTCGCCCCCGCGCCGCGCGAGCCAGCGCCCGGCGCTGGTGTCGGGGCGGGCGGGCGAGACCAGCTCGAGGAAGGAGTCGCCCACCGGGAGGACGGCGTTCACGAGCCCGAACACGCCCACGCCCGGGTCGCGGAAGGGCTCGCCCAGCGCGAGGACCTGGCGGAGCCGGGCGAGCGCGGGCTCGAGGTCGTGTACGGCGAGCGCGACCTGGCGGAGCCGCATCCCGTCCCTCCGCGGCGCAGCATACTCAAGTCGCGCGGGGCGCCGCCCGATCCATCCGGCCGGGGGGCGGCATGGCCGATTCGGCGGCATTCGAATTTGCCTGCGATCAGCTCGAGAGCCGCACCACGCTCGACCGCCTCGCGGCGCGCGGCACCGTCCGCATCGCACTCAAGCAGGCCGGGCTCGAGCCGCGCAGCGTCACGCCGGACCAGATGGCGGTCGTGATCCAGAAGATCCTGCCTTCGGAGCTCTCGAACCGCGGCGTGGATGCCGTGGAGGACGTCTGCCAGCGGATCCTGAGCGGGCTGCGGGGCGTGGCGGCGGGAGCGGCCTCCGAGACGCCCGACGCGATCTTCAAGCGTCTGGGCGGCTCCTGAGCCGAGCGCTCGCGTGGCCGCTCTCGAGCTCCTGGTCCTGGCCTCAGCCGTGGCCTTCGTCGGGGTAGGCGCGGGCGTCGGCGTCAAGCTGCTCGCGCTCGCGCGCAGGACGCGCGGCTTCCCCGAGCTCGTGGTCGGCTTCTCGCTCCTGGTGCTCGCCGGCGTGGCGTGGCCGCTGATGCTCGTGGCGCGCGCGCCGGTGCCTCCGGCCGCGCTCCGCACGGCGTACGTGGGCGCGAGCCTCACGATGGCGCTCGGCTGGGCCGGCGTGTTCCTCTTCACCTGGCGCGTGTTCCGGCCGGACGCGGGCTGGGCGCGCGCGCTCGCGGGCGCCGGCATCGCCGTCGTGCTCGCGGCGGGGCTCGCGGGCGCGATCCGCGCGCTCACGCTCCCGGACGCCACGGCGCTCCGGAAGCCGGCGCTCCCGGGCGTGGTGCTGCTGCTCAGCGCGCAGGCCGTCTACGCCTGGACCGCGCTCGAGTCGTTCCGCTATCGCACGCTGCTGCGCCGGCGCATCCCGCTCGGGCTCGCGGATCCGCTCGTCGCCGACCGCTTCGGCCTGTGGGGCTGGACGGGCCTCTGCGGCGCCGGGAGCATCCTGCCCGCCACGTGGGCCTCGCTCACGGGCGGGGACCCGGGCTCGCAGCTGAGCCACCTCGTGGTCGGCGTCTGCGGCCTCCTCAGTAGCGGTGTGCTGTACCTCGCGTTCCTGCCGCCGGCGGCGTACGTGCGCTTCGTCCGCGAGAACGCGCCGGCCGCGGCGAGTGGAGGTGGACCGTGATCGAAGTCCTCGCCGGCGCAGCGACGCTCCTCTTCGTGATCGTCTCCGCGCCGCTCGGCGTGCGCCTGCTCCAGCTCGCGCGGCGGACCCGCGCGGTGCCCGAGCTCGCGCTCGGCCTCGCCTTCTTCCTGGTCGGCGCGCTCGGCTATCCGCTCGGGCTGCTCTCGATCCTGCCCGCGCTGCCCGAGCCGCTCGCGCGGCTCTCCTTCTCGCTCGCGAATCTCGCGACGGGCGTCGGCTCGGCGGCGGTCTTCGTCTTCACGCGCTCCGTATTCCGGCCCGACGCGCGCTGGGCGCGCGCGCTGGTCTGGCTCGGCGCCGCCGTGCTCGCGGTCCAGACCGCGTTCGGTGTGGCGCGCGCGCTCAGCGCCGAGCCCGCGAGCTTCGGTACGCCCGATCTCGGCTTCTCGGTCCGCCAGGCCGCGACCGCCTTCTCGTACGCCTGGACCGCGGTCGAGGCGCTCCGCTACCGCGCGCTCCTCGTGCGACGCCTCACGCTAGGACTCGCCGAGGTCGAGGTGGTGAACCGCTTCCTGCTCTGGGCGATCGCCGGAGTCGGCGCCTTCACCGGCTCCTCCGTGATGAGCGCGGTGTCGCTGGTCGGCGAGTCTCCCTGGCAGGACCCGCTCGCGCTCTCGGCCGTGGGCTTCGGGGGCTTCACCGCCGCGGTCTGCGCGGCGCTCGCCTTCCTGCCGCCGCGCGCCTACCTCGCCTGGGTCCGCCGCCGCGCGTAGACCCTCGGCCGTGCGCTTGACGCGGCCTTCCCTACCTTCGCTCGACCCGAGGAGGAGGGGCCCCCATGAAGCGCGTCTTCCTGTTCCTGGTCACGAACCTGGCGGTGCTGATCGTGGCGAGCGTCGTGCTGCGCCTGCTCGGCGTCGAGGGCTACTTCACCCAGCGCGGCGTCGACGTGGACCTGCGCTCGCTCCTGATCTTCTGCGCCGTGTTCGGCATGGCGGGGTCGCTCGTCTCGCTGCTGCTCTCGAAGCCGCTCGCGATGCGCGCCGTCGGCGCCCACGTGATCAAGGAACCCCAGGGGCAGACGGAGCAGTGGCTGGTCGAGACGGTGCGCCAGCAGGCCCAGGCCGCCGGCATCGGCATGCCCGACGTCGCCCTCTATCAGGACCCGACGCCGAACGCGTTCGCCACCGGCGCGCGCAAGGACAAGGCTCTCGTCGCCGTCTCCACGGGTCTCCTCCAGCGCATGAAGCCCGACGAGGTCCAGGCCGTCCTCGGCCACGAGGTGAGCCACGTCGCGAACGGCGACATGGTGACGCTCGCGCTGATCCAGGGCGTGGTGAACACCTTCGTGATGTTCCTCGCCCGCATCGTCGGCGGCTTCGTGGACCGCGCGCTGTTCCGGTCGGAGGACGACCGCGGCCCGGGCATCGGTTACTTCGTGTCCGTGCTCGTGCTCGAGATCCTGTTCGGGATCCTCGCCTCGACGATCGTGATGTGGTTCTCGCGCCAGCGCGAGTTCCGCGCCGACGCGGGCGGCGCGCGCCTCGCGGGCCGCGAGAGCATGATCGGCGCGCTCCAGCGCCTCGCGGCGGCGCCCGGCGAGCCCCTGCCCGGTCAGCTCCAGGCCTTCGGCATCTCGGGCGGGCAGGTGAGCGGCTGGCGGCGGCTGTTCCTGTCGCACCCGCCGCTCGAGGAGCGGATCGCGCGGCTGCGGAGCGCCTAGCGGCTAGCTGCGGCGGCGCAGCCCGAAGGCCCAGAGGCCGCCGAGTCCGAGCGCGAGGAGCGCCGCGATGGGCGGCTCGGGCACCTCGATCGACGCCTCGCCGTTCCAGGTATAGGAGTCGCCGCCGCCGCCCATGGTGAAGTTCACGTCCACGCGCATCGAGTCGTACGAGCCGCTGCCGGCCGGACCCGCGACGGGACCCTCGCTGAACGGACCCTGCGTGTCGGAGCCCGCGGCGCCGACGAAGGACGGGCTCAGATCGAGGCCGACGTTCAGCCAGGTGGTGCCGCCGTTCGTCGAGAGGCTGTAGACGGCGATCTCCGGCGTAGCGTCGCCGTCGACGCTGATGCCGCCCGGGGGAGCCGCGGCTGTGACGGGCGTGGTGCTACCGCCGGCACCCGTCGTGCTGCTCGAGTGCGTGTGCGTCGCCGTGCCCGGCGCGGCGGTCGGGACGATCGGCTGGACGAAGATGAAGCCAAAGGTGCTCGGTGCTCCGAAGTCGACCGTGGCGCCCGCGTACAAGATCACCGGGTCGGGAACCAGCATCGCGGAGATCGAGAGCCAAGCGCCCTGCGCCTGCCCGCCCCACTGGTAGTCGTCGATGATCCAGGCATCGCTGCCTTCGGGGTCCGGCGTCGCGTAGGCGTAGCCGACCTGCACGCCATCGACCCAGATCTCCGCACCCGGGGCGATGGTGGCAGCCGAGGCGGGCGTCGCGAGGAGCGACAACCCCAAGGCCGCGAGGGAATGGCGAAGCGACATGGGCACCCTTCCAGAACGCAAGACCGCGCACCCCATGCAGATGCAAGCCACGTGCCTGTGCAACCGTCGCGCTAACTGGCTGATCTTGCAGCCTGGGCCGGGGTGCTGGAGGGCAGCCGGTGGAACGTGGCTTCCCCGCGAGTGGAACGTGGCTTCCTACCCGGCTCAGGCCGCCGAGGCCCTTCGCACCCGGGTCCAGCGGAACGGCGCGAGCTGCTGGCCGAGGTAGCTCCCCGGGAAGCGCGGAAGCTGGCCGATCCCGACCGGTCCCGCGAACGGCGCGTCCGGCCGGAAGAAGCTCCGGAACAGGTGGTCCCAGACGTTCAGCACGGCGCCGTAGTTCGAGTTGCCCTCGCGCGAGACGGTCGAGTGGTGCCAGCGGTGCACGCCCGGCGAGCTCCAGAGCCAGTCGAGCCAGCGTGGCGTCCGCATGTCGACGTTGCAGTGCTGCACCTGCCCGTAGACGGCGCGGAACACGAAGTAGGGGCCGAGCACTTCCGCTCCCGCGCCGAGCAGCGCGAGCGGCAGCGACTCGAAGCTGATCAGCAGGAACAGGTCGAGCACGTGGAAGCGCGTCGCGTTCAGCCAGTAGAGGCGCTTGGCGCTGTGATGCGCGGCGTGGAGCCGCCACACCCACGGGTTCTCGTGCGAGAGGCGGTGGAAGGCGTAGTGGCCGAGCTCGCCCAGCAGGAGCGCGAGCGCGAGCTGCACGAGGGCGGGCGCGGAGCTCGGCCAGAGCGGGGCGCCGACGCTCGCCGAGACGACGCCGGAGAGCGCGATCAAAGGGCCCGAGGCGAGCGCAAAGAAGAGCCCCTGCGCGCCCTGGCCCGTGAAGAGCAGGTGGCAGACGTCCGTGAAGACGTCGTCGTGCGCGCGGTTCCACTCGCGGCGGTACGGGAACGCGCGCTCGAGCACGGCGATCAGCGTGTAGAAGAGGACGATCGCAGAGAGCGGGCGCAGCCCGGCGTTCGCCGCCGCCGGGAGCCCGAGCCGGCCCGCGAAGTCGAGCGACGGCGTCGCGAGCGCGTACGCGAGCATCGCCGTCACCACGAGCGGGAAGAGCAGCCAGGGCAGGGCGCGGCGCATCGAGGCTACTCCGCGGCGCCGGGGGCCGGACGCCCGCGCTCGCGCGCGAACGCGGCCTCCCAGTGCTGGCCGTCGAAGCGCTCGATCCGGAGCCCGTCGAGATCCACGTCCTCGAGGCAGCGTGCGTTCACGTCGATCTTGTCCGGATCGGAGCGCGCCACCCGGAAGGGCGAGATGCCGCAGGTGCGGCAGAAGTGGTGCTTCGCGACGCGCGTACCGAACTCGTACGTGGCAAACGCGTCTGCGCCCGCGAGCAGCCGGAAGCGCTCGGGCGGGATCGTCCAGTGCACGTAGCCCGTGCGCCGGCAGATCGAGCAGTTGCAGACCGAGAGGCCGGTGAGCTCGCCGTCCGCCTCGAAGCGGATCCGTCCGCAGTGGCAGCTCCCGCGCTGCGTGGGCATGCGACGAGCGTAGTCGCCCGCCGTGCGACCCGCTCGAACGCCGCCCTGCGAAGAACGCGCTTTCGGGCCGTGCCGCCGCGTGACAGGGTCGGCGCATGGAGGGTTTCCTGATCGGGGGGAGCGCCGCGCTCGCCGAGGTGCGGCGGCAGATCGCGCGGCTCGCGGACCTCCCCACGACCGTGCTGGTCCTCGGCGAGACGGGCACAGGGAAGGGCGTCGTCGCGCGCGCGCTCCACGCGCTAGGCGCGCGGCGCACGAAGCCGTTCGTGCACGTGGACTGCGCCGGCCTCGCGGAGTCGCTCTTCGAGAGCGAGCTCTTCGGCCACGAGCGGGGCGCCTTCACCGGCGCGGTCGCCGCGCGCGCGGGACGCGCCGATGCCGCACGCGACGGGACGCTCTTCCTGGACGAGGTGGGCGAGCTGCCGCTGCGGCTCCAGGCGAAGCTCCTGCGTCTGCTTCAGGACCGCAGCTTCGAGCGCGTGGGCAGCGAGCTCACGCGCCCGCTGCGGGCCCGCGTGGTGGCCGCGACGAACCTCGACCTCCACGCCGAAGCGCGGCGCGGCGCGTTCCGCGGCGAGCTGCTCTTCCGCCTCGACGTGGCGCGCATCGTGTTGCCGCCGCTCCGCGAGCGGCGCGAGGACCTGCCGGCGCTCGTGCCCGTCCTGCTGGCCCGCATCGCGGCGCGGCTCGGCGTCGCCGCTCCACCGCCCGACGCTGCCCTCGCGGCTCGGCTCGCCGCGCACGACTGGCCGGGCAACGTGCGCGAGCTCGAGAACGCGCTCGAGCGCTGGCTGGTGGGCTGCGAGCCCGCGCCCTACGTCGGCGCGACCGCGCCCCACACGAAGAACTCGCCCGTGCTCCGCACCTGCCCGGCGAAGCCCAGCTCCGCGAGCCTCGTCTCGAGCTCCGCCGGCTCGTAGAACACCTTCACCACGCGGAAGCGCCTCCCGTCGTTCAGCAGGCGATCCATCACGTAGCCGTCCTCGGGGAGCTTGTGGTCGCGGGCCGCGATCGCCGGGTTGTGCGCGTTGTCGACGAAGAAGACGGAGCCGCCGGGCGCGAGCGCCGCGCGCACCGTCTCCCAGAACGCCGTGAAGCGCTCGGGGGGCACGTGCGAGAGCCAGAAGCCGAAGAACACGAAATCGAAGAGCGCACGGGGCTGCCACTGGAAGAGATCCGCCCGCACGAAGCGCACGTGCTCCGCGCTCACGCGCTCGCGGCTCCGCTCGAGAACCTCGGGCGAGGCGTCGATCGCCGTGAGCTCGGAGGCGTGCTCGGCGAGGCGGCGCGTCCAGAGGCCGGTGCCGCAGGCCAGCTCGAGCACGCGCCCGCGCGGCCGCGCGTCTGCGAGCGCAGCCTCGACCGCCTCGACCTCGGCGAACCAGGCCTGCCGGTGCGCCTCGCCGCGGTCGTAGCGGCCCTGCCGGAGGAACCACTCGTCGTACTCCGGCGCGCGCGCCCGGTAGTAGGCGATCTGCTCGTCGAGGAGCTCGCGGCTCATCGGAGGAGAGCCTCGCGCAGGCGGCGGTAGCGCGCGACGAGGTCGCGGAGCTGGTAGTGGGCATTGAGGCCGCTCGGGTTCGGCAGCACCCAGAGGACTGCGCCCGCGAGCGGCTCGGGCTGCGGGCCCTGGCCGGCGCGCGGGTGCTCGAACGCGTGGCGATAGGCGTCGATCCCGAGCACCGCGACGGCCGCCGGCCGGAGCCGCCGCACCTTCGCCGCGAGCCGGCGCCGCCCGGCCACCAGCTCGGCGGGCGCGAGCTCGGCGGCCGAGGCCGTGGCGCGCGCGACCAGGTTCGTGATGCCGAGGCCGTGGTCGAGCAGCGCGCGCTGCTCGGCCGGCGCGAGCTCGCGCGCCGTGAAGCCCGCGCGGTGGAGCGTGGGCCAGAAGCGGTTCCCGGGCCGCGCGAAGTGGTGGCCCGTCGCGGCGGAGTAGAGGCTGGGATTGATGCCGCAAAACAGGACGGAGAGGCGCGGGCCGATCACGTCGGGGATGCGCCGGTTCCGTGCCGCGTGGAGCGCCGCCGCGTCCGGCCCCGCCGTGCGCGCCTCGCCCTGCCAGCCGAAGCGCGCGAGCGAGACCCGGCCCGCCGCGTCGAAGGTCACGCCCTCGCGCTCGAGGAGCTTCCGCTGGAGCGCCTCCCAGCCCGGTTCGGCCCGCGGGCTCACCTCGCCCTTCGCGTTGATCACGCGTTGCCACGGCACCGCGTCGTCGCGGAGCGCCGCGAGCGCGTAGCCGACCTGGCGCGCGTGGCGCGGGATCCCGGCGAGCGCCGCGATCTGCCCGTAGGTCGCGACGCGGCCGCGCGGGATCCTCCGCACGGCGGCGTAGATGCGCGCGTAGCCGCCCTTCATTCCGGCGTCGCCTCGCACGAGAGGCAGAAGCGCTCCGCGTGGAGCCAGCAGCCTGCGCTCTCGGGATGCGCCTCGCGGCGCAGGCTCCGGACGCGCTCGGGGCCGCCGCGCGAGAAGGCCCGCCGGAGCCTCTCGGCGCCGGCTTCTGTGCGGGCGCCCGCGCAGTGGAAGATCCCGACCGGCGAGACGAAGCGCGCCGCGAAGCTGCGCGGCCGGCGCACGACGAGCAGCATGTGGCCGGCTCCGAGGCCGGGCTGCGGTAGGCCGACCGTGAGCGGCACGAGGAGACGCCCGTTCGGGCGGAGGGCGTCGAGCCAGGCGGCGAGCGGCTCGGTCGCGCCCGCGTTGACGAGGATCGCGTCGCAGGGCCCGCCCGCGAGGTCGCTCCCGTCGCCCGCGACGACGCGGGCACTCGGCCAGGGTGCGAGGTTCGCGCGCGCGCGCTCGGCGAGGGCGGCGTCGACCTCGACGCCGAGGACTTCGCCCGGCGCGAGCGCGTGCGCGGCGAGCGCCGTGTAGTAGCCCGTGCCGCAGCCGACGTGAGCGAAGCACTCGCCCGGAGCCAGCTCCAGCGCGTCGAGCCAGCGCAGCAGCGTGGCGGGCTCGCCGTTGTTGAGCTGCCGGCTCGCGTCGAGCGCCACCAGCACGTTGTCGTAGAGATGGCGCGGGTCCGCGTCGGGCGTGCGCTGGTAGCCGCGCGCGCCCTCCGCGACGCACAGGAGCTGCCACGGTCCCGGGCCCACGAAGGCCTCGCGCGGGACGCTCGCGAGCGCCTCGCGGAGGCGCGGCGAGCGGAGCCCGGCGAGTGTCGCGATCTTCTCCGCGTACTCGCGGCGGAGCTCCGCGAGCCGGAGGTCGAGCCGCATCGCCACGCGGCGCGCGGGATCGAGGCCGCGGGCGGTCTCTTCGCGCATGGTTGCCGCGAGGCCGGGGCGAATCTCGCCGGGGCCGAGCGCACGGAAGCCCAGGCGCGCATAGAAGGGCGCGTTCCATGCGACGTCGCGGAACGTGGTGAGCGTGATGCCCGCGTGCCCGGCGCCGCGCGCCCACGCGAGCACGACCGCGAGCAGTGCCCGCCCGAGGCCGCGCCGTCCGTGCGCGGGATCGACGTCGATCTCCTCGAGGTGTGGCTCATCCAGGAGCTCGACGAGCGCGAAGCCGACGGGCGCGCCGGCCGCGTCGCGCGCGACCCAGAGCAGGCCCGCGCCGAGCGCGTGCTCGAGCTCGTCGAGACCGGTGACGTCGTGGGCCACCACGTCGGCGTGGGCGGTCTCCGCGAACAGCACGTTCGCCGCGAGCTCGACGCGGGCGAGCTTGGCGAGATCGTCCGGGCGCGCGAGCTCGATCCGGTAGCTCAGGTGCGCACGCCCTCCAGGACGAAGAGCGGGCAGGCCGTCGCGTACACCCGACGGAGCCGGAGGCCCGCGCGCGCGAACAGGTCGCGGAACTCCTCGCGCGTGCGCTCACGTCCGGTGACCACCACGAGCATCATCACGTCGAGCAGCTTCCCCCGATACGGCTTGTTCCCGCGCGGGATCACGTGCTCGGCGACGAGCACGCGGCCGTCCGCCGCCATGGCGTCGCGGCAGAGCCCGAGCAGGCGAACGCAGCGCGCGTCGTCCCAGTCGTGGA
>Ga0187892_10008943_pt1 | contig 13424 bp, 12 predicted proteins | sample MA1701073metaG_FD_139345 | JGI IMG/M metagenome (GOLD analysis project Ga0187892, IMG submission 139345) | Bio-ooze microbial communities from a basaltic lava cave in the Kipuka Kanohina Cave System on the Island of Hawaii, USA - MA170107-3 metaG ...
CGAACGGTTGGTAGCAGCGACTTCAGTCGCTTTTATCGATAGCGAATAAATTCGCTACTACGAACGGTTGGTAGCAGCGACTTCAGTCGCTTTTATCGATAGCGAATAAATTCGCTACTACGAGCGGTTGGTAGTAGCGACTTTAGTCGCTTTTATCGATAGCGAATAAATTCGCTACTACGAGCACTGTAAACGGAGGTCTTTCATTTATGTCAGGGCATTCAAAGTGGTCCACCATCAAACACAAAAAAGCCGCTCTTGATTCCAAGAGAGGAAAAATCTTCACCAAAATCATCAAAGAAATTACGGTCGCGGCAAAAGCAGCCGGAGGAGATCCCAACACTAATCCGCGCCTGCGTCTCGCGATTTCGAACGCGAAGGCTGCCAATATGCCGGCGGATAACGTGGACCGTGCGGTTAAAAAAGGAACCGGCGAGCTGGAGGGCGTCAGTTATGAAGAAGTGACTTATGAGGGTTATGGAGCCGGCGGCGTGGCCGTCCTCGTCCATTGCCTTACCGACAACAAGAACCGTACTGCCGCGGAAATTCGGAGCATTTTCACGAAGAAAAACGGAAACATGGGCGGTGCCGGATCCGTTGCCTGGCAATTTGAGCAAAAGGGTTTGATTGTTGTTTCGGGTTCAGCAGCCACGGAAGATCAGCTGATGGAGATCGCTCTCGGCGCGGGCGCGGAAGATTTGAACAAAGATGAGGATACCGGCAATTTTGAGATTACCTGTCAGACTCATGATTTTGAAGCGGTAAAGAAAGCGTTGGAAGTGGCTAAAATCAAATCAGATTCGGCCGAGGTTACCATGCTCCCCAAAAATTTAATGAAAGCCGATGTGGCCAGCACAAAAGCGGTGCTTCAGCTTTTGGAAGCGCTGGAAGACAACGACGATGTGCAGAACGTTTACAGCAACGTGGATATTCCCAAAGAACTCATGGAATAACCGCTATGAAAATTCTGGGCATTGATCCTGGAACGATTCAGATGGGGTTGGGCCTGGTGGAATATGACGGCCGGGGGCTTCACATGAGGCTGGCTGAAACGGTTAAGACTCATGCGAAGGATCCGATTGCCAAACGGCTTAAAGAGCTTTACCACGCCCTGTCTGAAGTGTTTCAAATTTACCGCCCTGATCAAGTTGCCCTCGAAAACGTATTTTTCTCGAAAGATGTGAAAGCCGCAATCAAAATCGGCGAGGCACGCGCCATTGCGATGCTTGTCGCGGCGCAATTCTCCTGTTCTGTTACTGAGTATCCGCCCGCAAAAGTAAAGCAGGCGGTTTGCGGAAACGGGCAGGCGAAGAAACATCAAATTCAATTTATGATGCGCAGTATTTTGAAACTCAAAGCCAATCCGCCGGAAGACGCGGCCGACGCGCTCGCGATCGCATTTTGTCATCATCAGCAGGCAAGGTTTAAGGAGAAACTCCATGTATCGTTATCTCGAAGGTAATCTCGCCGTTAAAGATGCGACGCAGGCTGTCATTGATGTCGGGGGCGTCGGATATGAATTATCCATTCCTTTATCTACGTTTCATCATCTTCCCGCCGCGGGGGCAAAAGTAAAACTGCTGATTCATTTTGTCGTGCGCGAAGACGCACAGCAGCTGTTCGGATTTTTTACTGAAGAAGAAAGGGACTTGTTTCGTCTATTGATGACGGTGTCCGGTATCGGCCCGAAAGTTTCGCTCACCGTGCTTTCCGGGATCGGAGTTCAGGAACTCAAAGAAGCGATTGTCAATGAGCGGCTCGAAATTCTGACGTCGATTTCAGGCGTGGGTAGAAAAACCGCGGAACGTATCATCGTGGAACTGCGCGAAAAAATGGTTCTCGATGAAAAATTCAAAAAGAAAAAAACGCAAAGCGGGGAAACGCAGCCCGAAATTTTTGAAACGGGGCTTGCCGCATTGACGCAGCTGGGTTACAAAAAGCACGAGGCCGCGGACATTATCCGGAAGGTGCTCACGAAACGCGGCAAAGACATTACCGTCGAAGATTTGGTCCGGGAATCGCTGAAGAATTTTTAAGTTGGTAGCAGCGGATTTATTCGCGATTGATAAAAGCGACTAAAGTCCCTGCTACAAACAGTCCGATTATTAGGACATGTTTATTAATAGGAGAGCTTGAATGTCCGAGGACCGTGTTTTTACAGGCGGATTAAAAACAGAAGATCTTGAGTTCGAGATGTCGCTTCGGCCAAGCGCTATCGATGAGTTCGTCGGCCAGTCCAAGATCAAAGAAAACCTGTCGATATTCGTCGAAGCCGCCAAAAAACGCCGCGAGCCGCTTGATCATATCCTTTTTTTCGGTCCTCCGGGGCTGGGGAAAACCACGCTGGCTTACATTATTGCCCGTGAAATGGGCGCGAATATTAAAACCTCTTCCGGGCCGGTGCTGGCGCGTCCGGGCGATTTGGCGGGGCTGCTCACGAATCTGGAGGCGGGGGACGTGCTTTTCATCGACGAAATTCACCGGCTGAGTCCGGTGGTGGAGGAATATTTGTATCCGGCGATGGAAGATTACTTCATGGATATCGTCATCGACAAAGGTCCGAGCGCCCGGTCCGTAAAAATCAATCTTCCGAAATTTACGCTCATCGGCGCAACCACAAGAACCGGACTCTTAACTTCGCCGCTTCGCGCGCGATTCGGCATCGTCGAGCGCCTTAATTATTATGAGCCGGAAGATCTGTACCAAATCATCATAAGGTCCGCGCGTATTCTCGGCGTCGAGATGGACCGGGAAGGCGCACATGAAGTCGCGCTTCGTTCGCGCGGAACACCGCGCGTCGCCAACCGTCTTTTGAAGCGCGTACGGGATTATGCCCAGGTGCGCGCCGGAGGCGTGATTACAAAAGATGTGGCGCATAAAGCGCTTGTGATGCTCGGCGTGGATGAGCTCGGGCTGGATAACATGGACAAGAAAATTTTGAGCTTCATTATCAATGAATTCGAAGGCGGACCGGTAGGCGTTAATAACCTTTCGGTGGCGATCGGCGAGGAAGCAGATACGATCGAGGAAATTTATGAGCCGTTTTTGATTCAGAAAGGTTTTATGAAAAGAACTTCCGCCGGACGCATAGCCACTGCGCTTGCTTATCAGCATTTGGGCAAGAAGCCTCCCAAAAAACAGCAGGATTTCCTTTCGTAATGGAATACATTATTTCGTTTTGGAAGCCGGTTCTTGAAATTCTCATCATCTGGTGGGTGATTTACGCCCTTTTCCGCCTCATTCAGGGAACGCGGGCCGTTCAGGTGATGATGGGCGTGATTCTTTTCGCGCTCATGTTTTATCTCGCCCGCTTTATCGGACTTCAGACCATTAATTGGGTGATGGGAAAACTGCTCGCTATCGGAGTGATCGCGGTTCTCATTATTTTCCAGCCCGAGCTTCGCCGCGCCCTGGCGCGTCTCGGCCAGAACACCATGCTCCGTTCGTTCTTCAAAGAAGGCGGCACCATGGATGAGGTCGTAAAGGCCTGCGAAGTGATGTCGAAGAAAAAAGTCGGTGCGCTGATCGCTATTGAGCGCGAGGTTGGACTCAAAAATTACGTAGAAAGCGGAATTTCCGTGGACGCGCAAGTATCCTCCGAGCTGATCCTTTCTATCTTTTTTCCGAAGTCACCGCTTCATGACGGCGGCGTCATTATTGTCGGCGATCGCATCGCTTCCTGCGGCTCGCTGTTCCCGCTCACGCAGAATGTGAATATCAGTAAAACTCTCGGGACCCGCCACCGCGCGGCAATCGGTCTGACCGAGGAAACCGATGCTGTGTCGATTGTTGTTTCGGAGGAAACAGGCGGAATTTCCGTTTCCGTTTACGGAAAGCTCACGCGCGACCTGGATGGAGAAGGCCTGCGCCGCGTGCTGAAAAGTTTATTCAAATCCAAAGAAGAAGAGCGCTTCTCATTTTTAGGATTATGGAGAGGAACAAAAAGTGAAGACCAGCTGGCTGACAAGCAACCTGGGTCTTAAAATTGTTTCTCTGATTCTTGCCGTCATCGTCTGGTTTTATGCATCGGGCGAAGGCCAGGATCAGATCACGCTTCGTGTGCCTTTGCAGGTGGAGTCTCCCAAAGCGGAAATGGCCGTGGTCCGCGGATCCAATCAGACATTGCGCGTTGTGTTTCAGGCTCCGCGCAACCTTATCAATATTCTTTCCTCTTTTGATGTTTCAGCGCTTCATAAAATTGAGCCCGGAGTTAAAGCCGGGGAATACAGCTTCAAAATCAGCCCGGAAGATTTTCATCTTCCGCCGGGTGACATCCGTATCCTCGAAATTTATCCGACGGTTGTGAACGTCCGGTTGGATGAGGTGACGCTGAAAAAGCTGAAAGTAAAGCCCGTCATTCAGGGTGAGCCGGCCGTAGGATTTTCAATGAATGAAAGCGATATTGTTATTGATCCCAATACCGTGATGGTTCAGGGACCGAGCGTGAAGCTGGAAAAGCAGGAATTCATCGAGACCGAGCCGATTGATTTGGTGGGACGCCTGCGCTCATTCCGAAGAAAAGTAAAGTTAGTTTTCAGTTCAGACATTAAGCCTGTCAGCACGGAAACGGTGGATGTTTATATTCCGCTGGTGGAACAGTTTTCATCGAAGACTTTTGAAAATATTCCCGTCAAAGTGCTGGGTGTTCCGGAAAAAACCCTTTCGATATACCTCGATCCGACCAAGGTTACCGTTAATTTAAAGGGCCCTTTGCGCCTGCTTGAAGGAATGAAGCCGGAGGAGCTTTTAGCTTATGTGGAAGTGACCGGCCTGAAAAAAGGAAAATATGATTTGCCTCTTAATGTGAATTCGCCTTCCGGCATTTCCCTAAAAGGCGATTCTCCGGTTGTTCATGTCATTATTGAAGAAGTGAAGCGTTAATTCCTGCCATGACAAAATTGGGCGTTAATATCGATCATATCGCCACACTGCGGCAAGTACGTCTTGCGGATGAACCCTGTATCCTAAAAGCCGCATTTGAAGCGCAACAGGGAGGTGCGGACGGCATTACGGTGCATTTGCGGGAGGATCGGCGGCATATCCAGGACCGGGACGTCATTCTGCTGAATAAAAAAATTCACATTCCGCTCAATCTGGAAATGTCGCTCGCGCCGGAAATTGTCACATTCGCGCTTCGGGTCCAACCCCAAAAAGTTTGTCTCGTTCCCGAAAAACGGAAAGAACTTACAACTGAGGGCGGTTTGGCTGTCGCTGCCGAATTCGCTCGCGTTAAAAAAACGGTGAGCGCGCTTTCGAAAAAAGGAATTGAAGTCAGTTTATTCATCGCACCGGCGGAGCGGGAAATATTGGCCGCAAAAAAATCCGGAGCGCATTTTATCGAACTGCACACCGGCGAATACGCGCATGCGCGTCCGGGCGCGGCGAAAAAGAGGGAACTTGAACGGCTCGGGAAAGCCGCATTGCTGGCTCATGTTCTTGGGCTTGGCGTCAACGCGGGGCACGGGCTGAATTATGACAATGTGCGTCCGGTCGCAAAACTTCCTTACATGGCCGAGCTCAATATCGGGCACAGCATTGTCGCCCGCTCTGTTTTTATCGGCATCAGACAGGCAGTCAGTGAAATGAAGAGGCTATTGCGTTAATGGCTCAGTCGGATGATCTCGCACAAATAGTCAAAGAATTCCAGCACGCGTTTCCGGAAAGGAAAAAGTCCGCCCATAAAGGCGAATTCGGCCGGGTATTCATTCTTGCCGGTTCGCGTGGCCTTTGCGGAGCCGGCTTGCTTGCGGCTATCGGGGCTTTAAGGTCCGGCGCCGGACTGACTTCTCTTGCAACGCCCAACGAATGCTCCGGAATGATTCTGACGAAAATTCCGGAAGTCATGATCAAACCGCTTGCCGAAACGGAGGAAGGCTCGGTGAGTCAGGCCGCTTATCCGGAAATTCAGAGATATCTTTCCGGACAGAATGTATTTGCTTTGGGCCCGGGACTTTCGCAGAATCAGGAAACTCAAGGCTTGATCCGCCAGCTTGTGCGCGAATCGAAAATCCCGCTGGTGATCGATGCCGATGGATTGAACGCGTTCAGCGATCACCGCAATGAGTTGAAAAATTTAAATGCTCCTGCGGTCATTACGCCTCATCCCGGCGAATTCGCCCGGCTTTTCGGCGCTCCGGTGTCGGATTCGGAAAGCGATCGCAAAAAAGCGGCGCTCGAGAAGGCCAAAGAATTCGGAGTGATTGTTGTATTGAAAGGTGCCGGAACCGTGGTCGCAACTCCGAAAGCTGAGGTTTATGTGAATCCTACGGGTAATCCCGGCATGGCCAAGGCAGGAAGCGGAGACATTTTACTGGGGATCATTGCGTCATTTCTGGCGCAAGGATTTCCGCCGTTTGAAGCCGCGAAATACGGCGTATTTATTCACGGATTTGCGGGAGACTTAACGGCAAAAGATTTCGATGAAGTATCCATGACGCCCGGCGATATGCTGAATTATCTGCCGCAGGCTTTTCTGATGCTTTTGGGGAAATAATCATGAAAAAGAACATACTTTATGCCGGTGACAGTCCGGCAGGCGGACCGGCCAATTATTTACTCGCAATTCTCAAGAATCTGAAGGTTCCGTTCCGGCACGTGCCTCCTTCTAAAATTTTAAAACCCGGAAAATTTGACGCGATTATTCTGAGCGATTTCTCGAGGAAGAATTTGCCGGCCGCTTCTGAAAAGAAAATCTGCGAGCAGGTCCGGCAGGGCTCAGGGCTTCTGATGGTCGGCGGATGGGGATCGTTTTCGGGCCCATTCGGCGGCTGGCGAGGATCGATGATTGAAAAATTACTTCCCGTTCAATGTCTGAATCATGATGACCGGCTCAATTTTCCGGCCGGTGCTTTGATTAAACAGAAAAACCGGAATAGCGGAGTATTTAATTCCCTGTCGTTTTCCAATCCGCCGGTGATTTGCGGCATGAACCGGATCCGGGTCAAACCCTCAGGCCGCGTAATTCTTACGGCCAGGAAAATTGCCGGTGGAAAGGAATATCCTCTTTTTATCATCGATTCAAATCCCGGGAGCCGGATAGCGGCACTGACTACTGATCTTGCACCGCATTGGTGCGGAGGGATGGTGGATTGGGGAACCAAGCGCCGGATTCTGCCCGTGAATGAAAAAATCCGGGTGGAAATCGGCAATGCTTACGTGAATTTCGTGCAATCCATTCTCAAGTGGCTTATTCGGGCTTAGTTTCGATTTCCTTTTCGCCAGTGTCCACCTTCGGAAAAAATCCCCAGCTGTGGCTCAAACCTTTGAGCGGACTCAGCCCAAAAATACTCAGGAAAATCTGACTCACCGAAGCGTGACTCACGTTTTCGCGCACTTCCTTGAAGAGCCCCGAGAAAGTGAAGTATCCGATCCACCGGAGCGCGCAGGAAAAGAGAAACAGCGACATCAGCTGAAATCCGAACAAAGCGGGGAGATGATTTGCCAGGTAGCCTCCAAGTGCCGCTCCGAGAAAAATAGATATTCCGTTAAACAGCGTGAAGTAGCTCAGGCAGCGCACCCGTTTCTGCGGAGTGACCGCATCGTAGATAAAATTTGTCGAGCATAGATTGAATCCTCCCCAGACAAATCCCGCAAACGGCTCAATCATCATGAAATAAATCGGATTGTAATGAAACAGGGGTGCCGCGAGCCATAAAACAGGAATCACCGGAATGAGCGAGCCTGTGATTTTTAGAATTTTTACGTTTCCCACGAGATCCGCGTGCTTTCCCCAAATCGGATAAGCGATTAAACTCGACGTTACGGACGCCACTTGTATTCCCATATAACTTAGATAATCAAAATGCAGATCGCGCAGGATAAATACGCTCGCGTAGGGTGCGGACAGAAATGTCGTAAACGTCATGACCGCATTAAACAGCACGAATTTCACGAAGTTGCTTTCGCGCCAGCGTCTGACAAAATCCCAGAATGAAAAGTCGCTTTCAGGCGAATGATGCAGAGGCAAATCCGTCATTTTCGAAAGCAGCCAGACGGAGGTGAAACGGCAGGCGGAAGCCGCGAAAAAGATCGTGAAAAATCCGAGGGCAGGAAGCACTTGCTTCATGAAAAAAAGAATAACCCCGGCCGCGCCGATCGAGGCCAAGGCCGCGATTCCGACGACCTGGCTTCTCCACCCGAAATAATGCCCGCGTTTGTGGGCGGGCAGATAGTCGCTGACCAGGCTGCCCCAGGCGGTCGCGATTAGGTTGCCCAGAACACGGAATGAGATCATTAGGGCGATCAAAATAGCGATCTGATAGGGAAGCGATAGCAGGGGAAGCAGTGAAATTGGGATAAGCAGGACGGCTTGGAGTGCGGCGCTAATTACCAGAAAACGCAATCTGTTGCCGGCAGAGCGTACGGCCCGTACGGCAAACAGCTGGGCGATGGAAGCCATTAATTGCGGAATCGCTACCAGAAATCCGATTTGCTGTGTGCTTGCACCGAGAAAAAGTCCCAACGGGACAATGTAATAATCCACAATGCCCAGCATGACGGAAGCGGGAATGCCTTCTTTCCAGGAAATATCGAGACTTTTATGAATTTTTCGTGAGTCGGTCATATATATAAAAAAAGGGCCAGGCCACTTAAGTGGCCTGGCCCATTAGTTAAACAAAAAAGCTTACGCTTTCTTTACGGAAGCAGCTTTCCAATTGCCCTGATCATCCTGAAGGGCTTCGATGACGAGCGCATCGCCTTCGACGAGTTCACCCGTAGAAGTAATGCCTTCCCATGTGGTTTCAGCAGCAACCCAAATTTCGGCTTTCTGGTCGGCGCCAGCAGCATCTTTGGTGTTGACCCAGATTGATTTTCCATCGTTCTGAGTTCCGGCATAGGTTCCTGATACTGTATCAGCAAAAGCCGTTCCCGACAAAATGATGAGAGCAGCGACCAACATTGCGAAATATTTCTTCATGTTCTTGATTCTCCTTTTATGTTGCTCAAATAGACAGGAAACGCACGCTTCCTGCCTGGTTGCCATTATTCACTAAACGGCAGCCCCCGGTTGGGGGTTTGACCACTATTTTAAATAAAACGGAAATTCCTGATTCCTTGGGTGGGGGTAAAACGCAGTAAAGCCACCTGTAAACAGGTGTTTCTAATCTATCAAAAATTGTGAGCCATACAATGAGATTTTTGAACATATTTTTGTAGTGTTTTTGTTTCAGACGTTACGGATTAGAAATTATTCATGAAATAGCAGGAAACGTCCGATAATCCTCTATTTCAGGGGTCTACTGTTGAATTATCCCCTAAATTTGCTAGGATGGCTGGCTTATGTCCGACGTTAAAGAAGAGCTTAAGAAGAGGATTTTGGTCTTGGATGGTGCCATGGGCACCATGATTCAGACCTATAAGCTGGATGAGGCCGGTTACCGCGGTAACAGGTTCAAGGATCATCCTGTGTCTTTAAAGGGAAATAACGACCTTCTTCAGCTGACTCAGCCCCAAATTCTTTCCGACATTCACCGGGCTTACTTGGAGGCGGGGGCTGATATTCTTGAGACAAACACATTTAATTCCAACCGGATTTCCATGGCCGATTACAAAATGGAAGATCAGGTTTATGACTTGAATGTGGCCGCCGCTAAACTCGCTAAAAAATTAACGGAAGAGTACACCAAAAAAAACCCGGCGAAGCCCCGTTTTGTCGCCGGATCCATCGGTCCGACTAATAGAACCGCATCGCTTTCTCCCAACGTGAATGATCCCGGCTACCGGGCGGTTACTTTCGATGAATTGGTTGAAGCTTATCAGGAACAAGTTCGCGGCTTGATCGATGGGGGAGTGGATCTTCTTCTGGTTGAAACGGTTTTCGATACCTTGAACTGTAAAGCCGCGCTTTTCGGCATAGAAGAATATTTCAAAAAATCCGGGAAAAGGATTCCTGTCATGGTTTCCGGAACCATTACCGATGCCAGCGGGCGTACGCTTTCCGGGCAAACAGTGGAAGCATTTTGGAATTCCATTTCACATGCCTATCTTTTGTCCATCGGACTCAATTGCGCTCTCGGCGCCAAAGAGATGAGGCCGTATGTCGAAGAATTGTCCCGCATCGCTCCGATTTATGTCAGTGCTCATCCGAATGCCGGGCTACCGAATCAATTCGGGGAATATGATGAAACTCCCGAAAGCATGGGGAAGGTGATTCAGGATTTCATTCAAAGCGGATTTATCAATATCATCGGCGGATGCTGCGGCACAACTCCGGCCCATATCAAAAAAATTGCTGAAATCGCGGCGAAGGCGAAGCCCCGGATTCCTTCAAAAATAGAGCCTTACACGCGGCTGTCCGGGCTTGAACCGCTCACCATTACCCCAGAACTTAATTTCGTGAATGTTGGCGAGCGCACGAATATTACGGGTTCCCCGAAATTTTCCAAGCTGATCCTGGCCGATGATTATGAAGGCGCGCTCGCGATTGCCAAACAGCAGGTCGAAGCAGGCGCGCAAGTGATCGACGTGAATTTGGATGAAGGACTTTTGGATTCTGAAGCGGTGATGACAAAATTTCTAAACCTGATTGCTTCGGAGCCGGATATCGCGCGTGTTCCCATCATGATCGACTCTTCCAAGTGGTCGGTGATTGAGGCCGGCTTGAAATGTATTCAGGGCAAAGGGGTTGTAAATTCTATCAGCTTGAAAGAGGGTGAAGAAAAATTCCTCAATCAGGCGCGTAAAATCCGGCAATATGGCGCCGCAGCTGTTGTGATGGCCTTTGATGAAAAGGGACAGGCGGATACTGCGAAGCGCAAGGTGGAAGTGTGTAAACGTTCTTACAAATTACTTACCGAGAAAATCGGATTTCCTCCTCAGGATATTATTTTTGATCCGAACGTGCTTACCATCGCAACGGGAATGGAAGAGCATAATAATTATGCCGTGGAATTTATTGAAGCCGCCCGCGAAATAAAAGCGGAACTTCCTTTTTGTCATGTCAGCGGCGGCATCAGCAATATTTCCTTTTCATTCCGGGGCATCAACTCTGTCCGCGAAGCCATGCACTCGGCGTTTCTTTATCATGCCATCAAAGCGGGCATGGACATGGGCATTGTGAATGCCGGGCTCATTGCCGTTTACGATGATATTCCGAAAGATTTGCTCGTGCTGGTGGAAGACGTATTGCTCAACCGCCGTCCCGACGCTACGGAACGCCTGCTCAAATTTGCGGAAACCGCCAGTAAAGAAGGCAAAGTTCAGGTGAAAGATGAAAAGTGGCGCAGCGGTCCAGTGGAAGAGCGCCTGGCGCATGCCCTGGTTCAGGGAATCACCGACTATATCGAAAAGGATGTGGAAGAAGCCCGTCAAAAATATCCCAATCCGCTCAACGTGATTGAAGGTCCGCTTATGGACGGGATGAATATTGTGGGCGACCTTTTTGGATCGGGAAAAATGTTCCTGCCTCAGGTAGTGAAAAGCGCGCGCGTGATGAAAAAGGCCGTAGCCTATCTCACGCCGTTCATCGAAAAAGAGAAAGAGAAAACCGGCAAGCACTCCGCGGGTAAGATTCTGCTCGCAACCGTCAAAGGCGATGTCCACGATATCGGTAAAAACATTGTGGGGGTGGTGCTCGGCTGTAACAATTATGAAATCATCGATTTGGGCGTCATGGTTCCTTGCGAGAAAATTTTGGAGACGGCCCGGGAGCAAAAGGTGGACATTATCGGCTTGTCCGGGCTGATTACTCCGTCTCTCGATGAAATGGTGCATGTGGCTAAAGAAATGAGCCGTCAGATGTTCAAATTGCCGCTCTTGATTGGCGGGGCGACGACTTCTGTGACTCATACGGCCGTGAAAATCGCGCCCAATTACGGAGCTATTCATGTTCTGGACGCTTCCAGAAGTGTGAACGTGGCGTCCAGCGTTTTGGCAAAGGGCATAAAAGAAAAGTTTCTTTCCGAGAAACGCTCTGAGTATGAGAAGATCCGCCAGGAGCATCAAAGCAGGGCGCAAACTGCTAAATTCTTGACGCTGGCTGAAGCGCGCGCGAACAAATTTGCCGGTAACTGGAAAACGGTTTCTATCACCGAACCTTCTTTTTTGGGCTATAAGGTTTTCTCCAAATATTCTCTTCATGAAATCAGCGGGAAAATCGATTGGTCACCCTTTTTCCATACTTGGGAACTCCGGGGGCGCTATCCGGCTATTTTTGATGATCCAAAAGCCGGCAAAGTAGCGAAAAGCTTGTTCGACGATGCCCAGAAACTGCTCAAGGAAATCGTCGATAAAAAGCTGCTTACTGCGAATGCCGTGGCAGGCCTTTTTCCGGCCAACAGCGTCGGAGACGATATCGAAGTTTATACCGATGAATCCCGTTCCAAAGTGCTCACTATTTTCCACAGCTTGAGACAGCAGGTGAAACAGCCGGAAGGGTATCCGAATTACGCTTTGGCGGATTTCGTGGCTCCTAAGGAATCCGGGGTGAAGGATTATATCGGAGGATTTGCGGTGACGGCCGGCGTCAACATTGAGCCGCTGGTTAAGAAGTTTGAGAAAGCTAATGATGATTACCGGAGCATTATGACCAAAGCGTTGGCTGACCGGTTGGCGGAGGCGTTTGCCGAGCGCATGCATGAACGGGTCCGGAAAGAGTTTTGGGGTTATGCCAAGGACGAGAACCTGGACAATGAATCCCTGATCCGGGAGAAATACCGGGGAATCCGTCCGGCACCGGGATATCCCGCTTGTCCGGATCATACGGAAAAGCGGATTCTCTTTGATTTGCTCGAAGCTGAGAAAAATGCGGGTATTCAGCTCACCGAAAGTTTCGCCATGTATCCCGCGGCTTCCGTAAGCGGGCTTTATTTTGGGCATCCACAATCGAAGTATTTTGCAGTGGGCAAAATCGAGAAAGATCAGGTAGAGGATTACGCCAAAAGAAAGGGAATGGCGCTTCGTGAAATTGAAAAATGGCTGTCTCCTAACTTGAATTATGAGCCTTGAGAAACGGCCGGAAAATTTGGTATAGTGTGCGCTCTTTTTCGCTGATTGTGCTGGTGTAGCTCAGTTGGTAGAGCAGCTGTTTTGTAAACAGCGGGTCGGGGGTTCAAATCCCTCCACCAGCTTTTTAAAAGTCAGGCGGAGTAAATTAGGTGAAGGGGTTCTCCGCCATTTGGCGGATCCGCCGTGGCGGAAAATCCCTCCACCAGCTTTTTGAAAAGGTGACTAGTGGCTAGTGTCTGGTGACTAGTAAATACAAAAGCTAGTCACTGGTCACCAGTCACAGTTTTTTCGGGGAGATACCAAAGTGGCCAACTGGGGCAGACTGTAAATCTGCTGGCTTACGCCTTCGTAGGTTCGAATCCTGCTCTCCCCACCATTTTAAATGTTTCAAATTGCTGGACCAGGAGGTAGGTTCTCCGCCACGGCGGATCCGCCCAATGGCGGAGAATCCTGCTCTCCCCACCATTTTAAATGTTTCA
>Ga0187892_10008944_pt1 | contig 13423 bp, 12 predicted proteins | sample MA1701073metaG_FD_139345 | JGI IMG/M metagenome (GOLD analysis project Ga0187892, IMG submission 139345) | Bio-ooze microbial communities from a basaltic lava cave in the Kipuka Kanohina Cave System on the Island of Hawaii, USA - MA170107-3 metaG ...
AAGGGCGGGGCCCGGCGGCCGCGCCGGTCGCGCGCGCCGCGGGCCCGGCGGCGGGCGATGCTCCGCCGGCACGCGAAGCCCGGGCCGCGGTGGAACCCGGTCCCCCCGCGGGCGCCCGGGGGGCGCCGGCCGGAGGGGCGGCCGGCTGGAGCGTGCGTGGGGAGGTGCTCGATCCCGCGGGGCGGCCGCTCCCGGGCGCGGACGTCCGGATCGACCTGTTCCGCGGCGGGCTCACGGAAGTGCTGGGCCACGCGAGAACCGACGAGCGCGGGGAGTACGCGTTGCCGCTCCCGCGGCTCGCGTGGCCCTGGTCCAGGGCACGGTGCGCGCGGGCGGATGCTGCGAGCTCTCGCTGGAGATGGACGAGCCGCTGGGCCGGCGGCGTCCGAAGGAGCTCCGGCTGGACTTCCCGACGCCCCAGGCGCTCCCACTCCGGGGGCGCGTGCTGGACGCGGAGCGGCGCCCGGAGCCCAAGGCGTATGTCGCCGTGGTTCCCGAAGTGGGGCGGAGCACGCTTCCGCGCCAGCGGGTGGATGCCGCCGGGACCTACGTGCTGTGCGTCCTGGAACCGGGGCGGTACCGCGTGATCGCGGCGGCGCCCCGGGGCGGGTTCGCTTCCTCGGGCCCGATCGAGATCGGCGGCGGGGGCGCGGTCGTTCCGGACCTCGTGCTGGCGGGGACGGGAACGATCGAGGGGACCGTGCGCGCGCCGGACGGGACGCCGTTTCCGGACCTGGAGCTCATCGCGCCGCCGATCCGGGCGTGGAACCCGACCCGGAGCCCGCTCTGGCTCCTGCCCGGCGTGCGGGCGGACGAGGCCGAGCATCCGGGCGAGGGGCTCACCGACGGAGCGGGCGCGACCGACGCCGAGGGTGGCTTCCGGGTCACGGGGCTCCGGCCCGGGCGGTACTTCCTGTTGGTGATGGACCTCGACGACTTCGCCGATCCGCCCCGGCGGTTCATGGCGACCGGCACGGTGGTCCCCGTGGTCTTCGATCTCCACCGGCTCCGGATCACCGTGCGGGACGAGCAGGGGCTCCCGGTGCCCGGGGCGCTCGTGTGTTGGAAGAAGGGAGGCGCGGAGGGGTAGTTCCGGGCGCGCGGCCCGGAGGCCCGGCGCGACCTTCGCGTGCGGCCGGGGGACGTGTGCGAGCTGATCGCGGTCGTGCCGGGCTGCTCTCCGGCGGAGGCGACGATCATGGTCCCGCCCTCGCCGCGCGACGTCCCGGTCGAACTGAGGCTGGACGGGTCGCGTCCGGCGGGTCGCGTGCGTGTGGGCCTCCAGGGGCCTACGGGGGAGGAGCTGCGGGAATGGCTGGCGGTGTTCCACACGGTCACCGCGGTCGGCGTGGGCTCGTTCCAGAGCCGGCCGGAGACCGCGACCGAGCCGTTCGACTGGCCGCCCGGGAGGTACCTCGTGGAGGTGCGGCCTGGGAAGGCGGGGCGGAGCTGGTGGGCTCCGCTGCGGCAGACGATCGAGGTCCGCTCCGGGGAGGAGACCGTGCTGGCGCTCCGGGTCGGTCGCCGGGGGGGGGCGGCTCCGGCTGTCCGTCCAGCCGCCCGCGACAGCCCCCAAGGGGCAGATGTACCAGATGTGGCTGAACGTGCTGCGCCCGGGACATCGGGGCAACGTGGGCGAGGCGAAGCGTCGCGGGGATTCGGTCCCGGTGAGTCTCCTGAAGACGATCAGCGTGGCGAAGGGGAGCCACTTGGAGGATCCGACCGACGATCCCGAGGAAACGTCCTGCTGCTCGACCCCGGCCCTCATGACGTCGCCGTCCGGGTCTCCGGATTCCGGGCGTGGGAGGGTCCGGTCGAGATCGTCGAGGGGAAGGGGCTTGAGGTGGAGGTCGCGCTGGTCCCGGAGTGAGGGGGGGATGACTTCGCCAGGTCAGCGGTCTGGTGGGTGGGGGCGGGTTGCAGGTGGTGCCGAAGCAGGGATTTGAACCCTGACGAGCTTGCGCTCACTAGACCCTGAATCGCTACCCCGAGGGAGAATCGGTATCTGTCGCTTTCTACCTCCCGGGACCCCCAGCGTGTCTCAAGCTGTTCGGAGTGGCTGGGTTGTCGGCAGCGGAGTTTGACAGACGGGGACACTTTGAGAGACGCGGAGAGGACGCGAACCGGTCACAGAACCGGTCACACATAACGGACCCCCGGCTCCGGTGAGATTCGGCGAGTACGCGCGCGGAGAACTATTGCTCGGGGAGTCGTGGGCGCGACGGCGCGGTAGCTCCCCCGTACGGGTTCACGCGTGCCCGCAGGGGCGCCCGGCAAACGGGAGAGGGCTCGGAACACGTCCGAGCCCTTCCGCGTGCTTCCTGCGCGAGCCTATGCGCTCCGGGCGGCCGTGGCCGGCTGCGCCTCGACGGCCTTCCGGAAGCTCAGGTCGGGAAGCTGGCGTCCGAGGAGGTGGGGGCGGAAGTACTTCTCCGTCACGGTGAGGGAGTGGTGTCCCATGGCGTCCTTCGCGTCGTGAGGGGCGACACCCTTCAAGAGCAGGATCGTGGCGAAACTGTGCCGCAGCGTATAGGCGCTGCCGGAGACCGCGGCCCTCTTGAAGAGCTTCGACGCCGCCTGGGAAAGCGTATTCGGGGCCACCGAGCTTCCGTCCGGGAGGGAGACCACGAAGGCTTCCGGCGCTCCCTGAAGAGGACGGAGGAAGTCCAGTAGCTCCCGGGCGGCGGGAACGACGCGCGACTTGTAGGACTTGGTGGGGTTGGTGGGAGTGCTCTCGACGAAGACACGGCCGGCGTCGAAATCGACGTCCCGCCAGCGGAGCCGGGCAGCCTCGCTGTTCCGGAGTCCGAGGTAGGCCATGAGGTGCAGGAAGCGGCGGACGTGCTCGGGCGAGTCCTGCGTCGCGTCGAGGACCCGGGCCACGTCTTCAGGAGACACGGCACGCGGCGCGGGCTGGGCCTCGCGGAGCTTCTGGACGTAGGTCATGGGGTGACGGCGAATCCAGCCCCAGCGCAGGAGAACGGTGAAGAACCTCCGAAGGCTCGCCGTCTCGCGGTTGATCGTCGCGTTGGCCACGCCCGACTGTTCGTCGCCTTTCCCCTCGCGGCGGGATCCCCGGTACTCCTCGATCCGTTCCGCTGTGATCGAACCGAGAGGCGCCTCCGCGCCGAAGAACTCAAGGAACCGGGGCCCGTAGGTGTTCTCCTGGATCGAGCGCCAGGAGGGGCCGACGTTCGTCCCGAGGTAGGCCGCGACGTAGTGCCGCCATGCGGCGCCGAAGGTGTCCCGGCGCGCCGTGCGGTGGTTGCGGAGGTACTCCTCGATCCCATCTCGCTCGATTTCGCGGAGGATCGGCTCGGCCTTCCGACGGGCGTCCTTCCGGTTGTGCGTTCCGAGCGACCAGCGGTAGCAGCGGCCGTTGACCTGGAAGCGGAGACCCCAGACGCCGCCGCGGCGGTAGAGGTTCCCGGCTGCGACACGCTGCTCAACCGGCCGTCCCGCCGCCCGCTCGGCGCCAGCCGTCTCGTGTTTCGGATTCGACGTTTCCATGACTCGCTCCTCCGTGCTCTTGACTGGTTATGGCTATGAATGTACAGTGTGACACCATGAGCCGTCAAGAAGATTCGAACGTTCCGAGACTCCGATGCGCGGTCTGCGCCCACGAGTGGATCCCGCGAAAGGAAGAGGTTCCATTGAGGTGTCCGAGCCTGGAGTGCCGGAGCAGCAAGTGGCGGGGGGGCGCGAAAGCGGCTCGGATCAAGCTTCCACGCCTCCGCTGTCTCCGATGCCGGCACGCGTGGAGTCCAGCCCGACCTGAGCGGCCGATCCGGTGTCCGGCGTGCGGTGATCCACGCTGGGATCGGCCCAGGCAGTGGCGACGGACGTGACTGAAGAAAGCGGAACCCGCGAACGGCCTTGGCGCCGGCCCGCGGGTTCCTTACAATTGCCGCCTGTGTGTAACGGCTTGCCCAGGGTAACCAAATCGTCCGACCTGCTCAAGGGTCAGGCGCCCCACCCGCTCGCGGGACTTCTGGAGTCTCTCGCGAAGCTCCACGTCAGCATGGTCCAGGGCATAGACCCTTCTGAACTTCTGAAACCCCTGGAAAAGTTGTGCGCCAGGGTGCTTGAGGACGTCGAGAGGTTGCTTGCGGACGACCCTGCCCACAAGCGCGGACGGAGATGGCGGCAGATACTGGTCGCTCTGCTCGCCCGCGTACAAGCGGAGCGCGCTGCCTGCGCCGTCGGAGCGCCCCAGGAGTTGCGGGGGGAACACTCGAAGCCGACTCCCCTGGTCATCCAAATCAAACTCGCAGAGCGCGAGGTGCGCGTCTCAAAGCTATTCTCCCGAATCTTTGAGTCTGTCGCCGAGTATCTTCTTTTCGCCTCCAACTGGACAATAGCGAGCGAGTCGCCGGAAAACCGAGAGCGCCACGCCAAGCTGCTTCGGGAAAAGCTCGACGCGAGTTGGGAGGAGCCGCGACAGAACGAGTCCCCGGGAGCGGGAGCGGCTCGAATGGCCCGGAACACTGCATTGTGTTCGCGCGTCCTCCGGAAATACTGGGGAGATTGTGATCGACGCTCCCCGCCCCCTCCCGATCAAAAGCTCTTCGACGAGAGTGTTTTCGGTACGTTGCGACGCGCAGAGAGACGGTTTGTTGCCGTTGCGCGCGGCCGGGATGCTCACGCTTGGGTTGTTAGGCGCCCGCGCTCTACGCGGCTGACCCGTCGTCGCGAGCGGCGCGCGCGCGCGCTGCGGCACGGCCCGCCGCCGCCGGACGGTGACCCAGACCCCGAGCCCCCGCCCTTCGCCCGGCCGGCCCCGCGTCGCGCCGAGTCTTTCCGAAGTCGAATCGGCTCTGCTCGTGTACCGAGCGGGGTCGTCCCCTTCGTCCGTCTCGCCCGGGTGGTCCCTTCCTACCGGGCCCGCCCTCCGTCCTTCGAACCTCGGCCCCGGGAACCCTCGCGGGTTTCCACGGGCGCCGGCGCCGTCCCTGCCGGCCTTCTGCCGCTGACGCACTCGCTTGCGGTGGGAGTAGACGCGAGGCTGAAACGACGACGCCCGCGGGCTCGCGGGCGAAGTCAGATTTGAGAGGACGCTATGAACGCGAATCGTAAGCCGGCGCGGTCCTTCAAGGAAGCCCTCGCCGAACTACCCGACTACCTGCGCGGAGTCGCGGAGGCGGCGGAGTACTGCAGAACCTCTCCCGCGAGCTGGCACCGGCTGCGCGCCGCGGGGGAGACGCCGCAGCCGGACGGAGCGATCGGCCGGCGCGGACAGATCGCGCTCTATCGGCGGGAGACCCTCGATCGCTGGCTCGCCCAGCGGGCGCGCCTTGCCGAGCGCCGAGCGCAGGAGGCGGAAGGGGAGCGGGCGCGTCGCGTCGCGGAAGGAGGTGGGCAGTGAGCATCCTCCACTTCCCGCCGGGCGTGCGACTCGACGAACTTCTCAGCGGCGATCGGGTCTTGATCTTCAAGGAGCCGCCGATGGCGAATGCTATCGAAGAGCAGCGGCTCGCGCTGGATGGTGCTGGCCCGCGATCGTTCGCCCCCGTCGCGGTGCTCCCCGATGCCGATCTGAGGGCGGCCAAGCGGGCGCTTCGGCGCTTCAGGGTGTTCGCTGCGACGCTTCTGAGCGACCAGGACCCGAAGGCCGAGGCTCGCCGGCTCGGGGGGCTAAAGCGAGACCTCGGCGCCGAGCCCCTCATGGTCGAGGCCTTCAGCGTCGTCGCGCTTCGGGCGGAGCTTGACCAGATCGCTACTCCGATCCCGCCCTCTCCAGACCCGGACGCTGATCGGATCGAGCCGATACTGGAGTTGGCCGGCTTCGCGAGCCTTGCGGACAAGCCCGACGAGAAGGCGGCCGCGAGGGTACTCCGAAGCTTGGCGGAGATCGCGGAGAAGGAGGCGCTCGACGACCTCGACTTCGAGCGGCTCCGCCAGGAAGCCGCGTCACGACTCAAGGGGCTCGGTGCCGTGAAGGCCCGCGCACTCGTGAAGGCGGCCGTACCCAAGAAACGAGCGCAACCGTGCAACCGTCCGATGATCGAGGCCGTAAACCTACGGGATGTAGGCGGTTCCGAAGGCACCAATGGTTGCAGCGAGACCTGCAACCCACGGAAGGAGGCATGCAACCCGGAGGACGTGGAGCAGATCGCGCGGGACCCGTCGATCCTGGAGCGGTTCGGGAAGGCACTCGTGGAGCAAGGCGTCGCGGGGGAGGAGCGCGTGGCCAAGCTCGTCTTCCTGGCCGTCGTGAGCAGATTCCTGGAGCGGCCGGTTTCCGTGATCGTGAAGGGGCCCAGCTCGGGCGGGAAGTCCTTCCTGGTTGAGCAGGTGCTCCGGTTCTTCCCTGCGGCCGCCTTCTACCCTCTCACGTCCTCATCGGAAAAGGGGCTCCTCTACTCAGCCGAGCCGCTGGAGCATCGGATGCTGGTGATCTCCGAGGCGGCTGGGCTCGGTTCGGACTTCGCGCAGTACGTGGTCCGCAGCCTCTTGAGCGAGGGCCGCCTGATCCATGACACGGTTGCAGACGGTCCGGAAGGGCGATGCGGACAGAGGATCGCGAAGGAGGGACCCACCGGGTTGCTCCTGACGACCACCGCGGATTCTATCCACCCGGAGAACGAGACCCGGTGCCTCTCTGTGACCGTGACGGACACGCCAGAGCAGACGCGCGCAGTCTTCCGCGCTCTGGCAGGGGAGGACGAGCGTCACGCCCCCGAGCCGTTGGAGTGGCGCGCCTTCAACGGGGCGCTCCGTGCCGTCAAGGTCAAGGTCCCGTTCGCGATGTACCTGGCGGATCAGATTCCGCCCATCGCCGTGCGCCTCAGGCGCGACTTCAAGACGATCTTGAACCTGATCCGGGCCCATACGCTGCTCCACCAAAGGACCCGCCAGAGGGACAAGGCCGGCGGCATCGCCGCGACCGTGCAGGACTACCAGGTGATCCGCGGCCTCGTGGCCGACCTGGTTGCAGAGGGTGTCGATGCAACAGTGAGTGCAACAGTCCGTGCAACCGTCGTCGCCGTTAAGCGGCTGAAGGAGCTGAACCCGGAGGGCGCCTCGAACAAACAGCTTGCGAAGGAGCTGAAGCTCGACGACTCGTCGGCTTCGAGGCGCGCACGTCAAGCCATCAAGAAAGGTTACGTCCGGAACTTGGCGGAGCAAGGAAGCCGGACAGCGCGGCTCGTGCCCGGTGACGATCTGCCCGAGGACGGCGGACTACTCCCGAACCCTGAGGACGTGGAGGCATGGGTTGCACGGTTGCACGCGAATCCGGGAGAGGCTGACCCGTGCGCGCGCGACGTGTCCGTGTCCGAGGCCGTGGGGAGCGACGACCCGGTAGAAGTGGACTACTCCGACATGGATGAGGTGAAGCCGTGATCGTCACGCTGGCCCGTCCCCTCCGGCTTCGGTTGGCTCGCGGCTCCCGCAACCTCCCGGCCGGCCTCCAGGACCTTCCCGGTCCCGTCGCAGAGCGGCTCGTTCGGGATGGACTGGCCGCTCTGCCCGAGTGGGAATACTTCGAGGTGGCCGGCTACCGACTGGAGACGGCCGAGAGCCTTCGGCGCCGCGGGGTGCTCGGCCCACTCTTGCCGGACGGGCCGGCGCTCGCCGCGCTCCGATCGTCCGGCTGGCCGTCGCGGGGCCTTGGAAAAGGGACTTGCGGCGAACCTACGGCTGCACCAAGGCCGCGACCCCGTTCGTGATGTGGAAGCACGAGAGAATTCCGTACGCGGCGCCCTGGACGCCGAAGACCTGGCCGACCAACGCCTGTTCGTTCGGGACTGGAACGCAGAAGACCGCGGGGTTCCCGAGAACCTGGAGGACGATAAGCGGGACCGTATAGAGGAACCCGGCGTTGCAGACGGCCGGGGAGGAGTAGGGAACCGGCAGGGTCGGAAGCCCGATGTAGAGAAGACTAAAAGCAGCCTCGCTCGCGAAGGTCACGCAGAAGTTGCTGCCGATGCGCGGCGGGGTTGAGCAGGTGACGGAGACCCCCCCGGGGCAGCGGCCGAGACCGAGCGTGGAGCAGGGTGGGGGTTGGTTGGAGGACTCGTATTCCCAGGCGTCCGCGTAGTTGCTCGCACCACCCCCCGCGAAGAGAAGAGTACGGTTTCGTGCAGAGTCGTAGGCGAGAGCATGCCTGTAGCGGCCTCCCGGGCCTGGGACGCACGGGCAGTTACAGAGCGTGAGGCGGCGAGTCCAGGAGGTCCCATCCCATTCCCATGTATCGCCCTCATAGGCATTGCTCGACAAACCCCCGAAAAGAACCGTGCGGCCCCGCGCAGAGGAGAACGCCAGCGCCGGATAGCTCCTTGCGTTGAGCGACGAGCCCTGCGTCCACGCGTTCCCATCCCACTCCCAGGTGTCCCCCAGAGAAGCGCCACCGCTCGACACTCCGCCGAAGAGCACGGTCCTCCCACGAAGCGAGTCATAGGCCAGAGCATGACCGTACCGTGCTGGAGGAAAGCCTCCCACGAAGCGCTGAGTCCAATTCGTGCCGTCCCACTCCCAGGTGTCCGAGAGGGCGCCAAGGCTGTGGAGACCACCGAATAGGACGACGCGACCGCGCAACGAGTCGTAGGCGATGGCGTGCTGCTCGCGAGGCGGGGGGCTCGTGGCCGGTGATCTCTGAGTCCAATTCGTGCCGTCCCACTCCCAGGTGTCCGCCAAGCGGGTGGACGCGTCCTGACCTCCGAAGAGGAGCGTTCGCCCGCGCTTTATTTCGTACGCTATCGCGTGATACCTGCGAGCAGATGGAGAATTGGCCGGCCCGAGCGCGGTCCAGATCGTGCCGTCCCACTCCCAGGTGTCGGCGCGTCTTTGCCCACCGCTGAGGTCCAGCCCCCCAAACAGGACCGTCTTTCCACGCAACGCGTCATAGGCCATTGCGTGGGCTTCACGTGCGGATGGGCCACCTGGCCGCGAACGCCAGATGAACTGCCCCGAGTATTGGGCATGGGCCTCGATAGCGAGAAAGAGAGTGACGCCAGTAAGCGACAGGCGTGTCATGGTGAATGACCTTTCCCAACAGAGAACTCCAACCCGGTGGAAGTACCTGGAGAAAAGCCGGGTTGGGGCTCGATATCGTCTCTCGACTGTCCAGGGCTTCCGGGAGGGATTCTAAGGGGCGGCGGATACGAAGGGGAAGAGTGGGGCCTCCGGCAGGACCTCCCCAGCGGCCAGGGACTCATGAACTTCCAGCATGGCTGCCGCTACTGCTGCACTGTGATCGCGACCCCGTCCGTCAGGCGGAAGCATCCGCTGATCTCGAAAGAGCCGCCCTGAAAGCCGAAGGCCTGTCCGACGAGAGCCGGCTCGTTCGGGACGCCAATGGGGAAGACGGCCGGGTTCCCGAGGACCTGGAAGACGAAAAACGGGACCACGTAGAGCAGTGCGGCCCCGGAACAGACCGCGGGCGAGTTGAAGGGGCTGGCTGCTGTCGGGAGTCCGAGGTAAAGGAGGTTGAAACTGGCCGCCCACGTAGGCGAGTTGACGAACGACACGCGGAAGGTCGTACCGATCGCGGGCCGGTCAACGCACGTCAGCTCAAGTCCGCCTCCTCCCAAGTGACCGGACCCAAGGAAGCGACAGTATGCGGGGGGCGACCAGTACTCCCACGTTCCTGCCCCTCCCGAGCCGCCGAAGAGGACCATCCGGCTGCGTGCGCTGTCGTACGCCATGGCGTGACCCACGCTGGGGGGGGGCGAAACCGTTGGAGCGATCTGAGCCCACGAGGACCCATCCCACTCCCACGTCTCATCTCCCCGCCCAGACGACGGGCTGCCTCCGTAGAGGACCGTGCGGCCGCGGAGAGGGTCGAAGGCCATCGCGTGCCCTGCCCGGGCTGCTGGGAAGCCCCCGACAAAGCGCTGCGTCCAGTTGGTGCCGTCGTACTCCCATGTGTCGTTGAAGGTGACCAGTCCGTTTCCTCCGAAAAGGACGACGCGGTTCCTGTTGGAGTCGAAGGCCATCGCGTGGTCAAACCGTGCGGGCGGGCTGGTCGCGGGCGTTCTCTGCGTCCAGGCCGTCCCGTCCCACTCCCAGGTGTCCGAAAGGTTACCGCCGCCGTAGCCCCCGTAGAGAACCGTCCGGTTCCGAGCGCTGTCGAAGGCCATCGCGTGAGCGTACCGGCCAGATGGGCTGATTGCCGGGAGCCGCTGGGTCCACGCGGTTCCATTCCATTCCCAGGTCTCGGAGACGGCGGAGCCAGGACAATTCTGCCCTACGAAGAGTACGGTCCGGCCTCGCGCAGAATCGAAGACCGCGGCTGAGAACCGGACTCCGCCAGGGACGCCTTGAACGCCGGTCCAGTCAATGGAGTCTCTCTCCCAAGCCTCGGTACAGATAGGTCCATTCCCACCAACCATGACCAGCCTGCCTCGGAGCGAGTCGAAGGCCATGGCGTGCTCGGACCGATTCGCGGGATTCGTCCGGGAAGAACGCAGGAACCACGAGGGCTGCGCGACGGCGACGGAGGCCGCGAGTAGGAGGGTGAAGGTCTTCATCTTCCGTTCCCCTGAAACGACGAACCCCGACCCGGTGGAAACCCCTGCGAAGGGCCGGATCGGGGCCCGTGAAGGTCAAGCCATTCCCCCAGGGGTTTCCGGGCGCGGATTCTAAGCGGGTGCCGTCGAGGAAGCAAAGCCTCCCTCAAGTCCCTTCCGCAGGAGTCCCCGGACGGCGCGTGTATCCTGTCGGACATGGTGCCCCAACAACGGATCAAGGACCTCAGGGAGGGATGGGCCCGCCGCGTCCGCGAGCAAGCTCGCGACCTCGAGGTGGACCTCGGGCGCCTCCCCGCAGTCCAGGCTGTGGCTCACAGTCTCGGCGTCCGCGGGTGCGACGTGCGGCGCGAGCTGCGCGGGCTCGGCCTTCACGATGTTCCGGCCCCGTGCCGGAGCCCTCGCGAAGACGGTCCCCCCTCGCTCTATGACCTCATCCTGGAGTGCAGGGCCCGGCCCATGCGATGGGAGGACATGAGGGTCGAACCTGGGGAACGATGAATCACCGGGCGCTGCCGGCGGAGCCTTCCCGGACCATTGCCCCGAAAACCCGGGCACGCATGAGAGGGGCTCCGGAGCCGATCGAGCCTGGGGACCCGGATGATTCTGGGGACCTGCCCCTCCCATAACAACCCCTCTTCTCCCATAGGAAATCGAGCCCGTACCCACGGAATCCGGTTCCGCCGTACCTCTGTGGAGACAGGGATTCCAGCGGCCCAAGAGGGGGAAGGTGGGCACGAAGGGGTCACAGTTCCGGTCACAGTCGAGGAGGCCACGGAGGAGGGGCGGTGTAAGTGGTGCCGAAGCCGGGATTTGAACCCGGACGAGCTTGCGCTCACTAGACCCTGAATCTAGCGCGTCTGCCAGTTCCGCCACTTCGGCACCTACAGGTGGGAATGACAGGGCGCCGGATTATCATGTCGGTCCATAGGCCTTTCAAGAACCGCGAGGAGCGAGATCGGTGTCCAACGAGAAGAAGCCCGTCGAGCGGTGGCCCGTGTGCCGCTCACGCCGGGCGCGTTTCGAGTTCGACATCCTGGAGACCGTCGAGGCGGGGATGGTGCTTCAAGGGACCGAGGTGAAAGCCCTCCGCGCCAAGACGGCCAGCCTGGAAGAGGCCTTCGCGATCATCCGGAACGACGAGGTGTTCCTGCACAAGATGAACATCACCGAGTACAAGCAGGGGAACATCATGAACCACGAGCCGACGCGGGTCCGGAAGCTCCTCCTGCACCGTGCGGAGATCAGAAAGCTCAAGTCCCGCGTGGAGGAGAAGGGCCTCACTCTGATTCCCCTCGAGGTCTACTTCAAGGACGGGCGCGCCAAGGTGGCGCTGGCTCTGGCCAAGGGTAGGAAGCTCCACGACAAGCGCGAGGTGAGCCGCACGCGCGAGGCGAAGAAGGAGATCGCCCGGGCGATGGGACGTCATCGGCGGTCCGATTGAGCCGGACCCACCCACGTGGGCGGGACGCCGACTCGTGGGCTATACTTCTCCCGTCTTGCTCCCGGGTGGGGGCGACAGGTTTCGACCGGGTTCCGGATCGAGAGGAGGCGCTCCGAGGTTCCAGGTGGCCTCGTAAAACCCTGGACCAAACCTAAGTGCGAACAACTACGCACTGGCTGCTTAATTAAGCAACCACGTCCCCGGCTGTGCCTGCGCGGCCGGTCGGACGCCACAGCAGGCTGGCCTTGCGCTTCTGCACTTCGGGAGTAGGGCGAGAAAACAGGAGTGCTGGCCGACCCCGTATCCTGCCGGCCGGAGCCGGGGAAGGCGAGATGCAATCGACCGGAGATGAGCGTGGAATCCTCTCCTGAAGGGCCTTGGGACGCGGGTTCGATTCCCGCCGCCTCCACCACTCTCCTGTTTCCGCAACCCCTCTCTGCCGAAGGCTGGAGGGCGCAGCCTGACCACGCCCCTTCGCCGACGTTACGCGCTGTCGCGCAAGGTTCTGCGGTCTGTGCCGACGCCGATCATCGGGACGACCCTCGGGACCTCGGGGCCGCCTCGGGGCGCCTTTCCGGCCCGTTCTCGCCTCTCTGTCTCTGAATCTTCGGGACTTCGCCGATCTCGTCCCGAAGTAGAGAATTGGGGATTCCCAACCACTTACGGCGGCACCCTTCAACGGAGTTTCGATTCCCGCGCGGAGGAGGACTCGATCGGTCCGCGGCGTCGTTGGTAGGGCGGTCGGCAATCCATGGCGCGCGCAGCCGAGGCTTGGGCATTGACTTGCAGACGCAGCAGGAAGGCGCTGCCGTTCACCAAAGACACGGTTCTCGAAACGCTCGTCCCAATGTTGAAGAGGTCTTGGGCCCCGGTGGGGTCATCCCTCGTAGCCCGACACAGCGTCACGAGGCTTGAGCTTCCCATCGCGCCGATGCGGAAACGGGTCTACGCACCCATGCTTCGGAGTTGCTCCCGAAGCCAGGCGTCCTCGACTGCCCATCGCTCGCTCGAGCAACGGACTCGGACTGGTCTCCGACAGCTCCTTCATGAGATCTTAGAGGAAGGTGACGGTTCCACCACCCCACCACACAGCCGATGATTCAGGTGGCTACTAGAGTTGCGTCCGCGCCAAGGCAATTTCTCGATTTCTTTCCAGATTCTGGTAGCCACTAGAGCAGGCATCAGCGACGATACTGGCGGGAGGGGTGTCCCGCGTAGCCCGAATGGGTGGTTTCGGGCGGCGCCTGGAGAGCAGGTTCGGCGGAGCCAGGGCTGACACTACCGGCCCTTCGTCCGCAAGAGGGGGCAAAGCAGACCCGCGGTTGTTCGAAGCTCCGGTTTTCCAGGGCGCCCAGTCCTGCCGCGCCGAGCTAATCTCAGCTCGGACCATGCCTTAGTGCTCCGTTCCACAAATACGATGACGTATCGTGATGCGGTCTCTTCTTGCGGGGATGTGATAGCATCCCTCCCCGGGAGGGACCCGCATGTCCAGACAGAGCCCGTTCGCCAT
>Ga0187892_10008945_pt1 | contig 13419 bp, 6 predicted proteins | sample MA1701073metaG_FD_139345 | JGI IMG/M metagenome (GOLD analysis project Ga0187892, IMG submission 139345) | Bio-ooze microbial communities from a basaltic lava cave in the Kipuka Kanohina Cave System on the Island of Hawaii, USA - MA170107-3 metaG ...
GGCGTCCGCGCCCGTCGGGTCGGCGTCCGGCAGGAGCGCGACGAGCGCGCCGCCGGGAGTCCGGCCGACTTGCCCGTCGGGCTTCGCCCAGTCGACGAGGATCGCCGCGAGGCGCCGCGTCGCCCTCAGGCGGTCGATGTCGGTCGCCTTCTTCTCGTCCGACGGGCGGGCGAGGACTCCCACCACCGAGAGCGTCCGGCCCGCGGCGCGAGCCGCCCCGATCTCGCTCGTGACGACCGTCGAGAGGAGGTTCGGCGGGACGACGCTCGACCCGGCCTCGTCGCCGGGCGCGTCCTCGTCGCCGCCGGTCACGGGATGGAGCGTTCCGGTCTTGACGGCGATCTTCCCCCGCACCGTCGCCTCGAACCGGCGCACCTTCGAGATCGGGCACTTCTCGACCGGATGGAGCGCGTGGCACGCGAAGCAGCGCACCTCGACCTCGGGCTCGGTGAAGGCGTCGGCGCAATCGGCGCACGAGAACGTCTCGGCCGGCCGCTCGTAGTCGACGCCGATGTGCTTCAGCTCCTCGCGGCACTTCGGGCAGACGAGCCGCTTCTGAGAGACGAAGGTCCTCTCGGCGCCCACGTGGGCGCACCGGAAGTGGTGGATGAGATCGGTGATCTCGATCCGGACCGACGAGCACGACGGACACACCTCCCGGTAGTTGAGGAGCGGGCTCTCGCAGTCCGGACAGAGGCGCACGGTGTCGACGACCGTGCCGGCGACGCAGCCCAGCGCCTCGAGCGACGCGAGGATGTCGTGCTCGCTCACTCCCTCGGCGTCGTCGAGGCCCGGGAGCCCGTAGCGGTATCCCCGCGGGGAGCGCGGATTCGGGGCGGGCGAGACCGTTCCGGCCTCCACGATGCCCCTCAATACCGAGAGGTGGAGCGGCGAGAGCGGCGATTCCTTCCCGCTCGCGGCCTTCACCCGCCGCCCGCGCTGGATGCCCGCCTTGACGCGAGCGAGCAGCTCCTGGAACTCGAAGGGCTTCGTGACGTAGTCGTCCGCGCCGGACTCGAATCCGTGCACCTTCGCGTCGACCTGGGACAGGGCGGAGAGGATCACGACGGGCGTGAGGCGCCGCTCCGGCATCGCGCGGAGACGCTTCAGGAAGTCGAACCCGCTCTCGCCGGGGAGCATCACGTCGAGGAGCACGAGGTCGGGATCGTCGCGCTCGATCTTCTCGAGGGCTTCCTCCGCGTCCTCGGCCTCGGCGACCTTGTAGCCCTGCGACCAAAGCCTTCTGACGAGGAGGTCGCGCGCGTCCGGATCGTCCTCGACGACGACGATGCGCTCGCCGGCGCCGTCGCCGACCACCTTGGCTCCCAGACTTTCGCTCAGAGGAGAAATGGCCCGGTCCCCCGCTCGCTCGTCACGGCCTTCTATCGCCAAAGCCGCGGTCCCTCTCCCGCGGGCGGACGCGGCGATTCTCGCCCTCCGACCTCACGGGACGAGCGTGACCGTCACGACGTTCGACGGGGCGGTGAAGAGGCGGTCTCCGCCCGGGAACTTCTCGAAGGAGACGAACGCGAAGTGGATCGTCCGGAAGGCGAGGTCCGGGTCTCGCGGCAGCCGGAGGGACGTGAGCGCGCGGCCCGACGAGTCGAGCCGCCCTCGGGCGACGACGAGCGGCCCGTCGAGGGGGAACCGGCGCCCGGAGCCGTCCGGATAGAGGCGGCCCGCGCCGGCGGCCGGGGCCGCGGCGAGAAGGTACCGCCGGCCCGGGTCGCATCCCGGGTCGCCGTCGATGAGCGCGGAGACCGCCGAGCCGAGCCGCGGCTCGCCCGAGACCGCGAGCGTCCGCGACTCCGAGGCGGCGGGGAGGATCGAGAGGGTCACGGCTCCGTTGTGATGGATCTGGACCGTCTCCTTCTCCTCGAATGCGATCCGGACGACGATCGGGTCGCCCTCGACGCGCACGGACCGGAAGACGACCGTCTCGCACCGATCGGAGTCTCGAGGGCCGTCTCCCTGCACGCGCCCCACCTCGGTTCCGTTCACCGAGAGCGTGATCGTGCCCCCGTGCTCGCCGTCGTTGACGTAGAGGAAGACGAGATCGACGCACGTTCCGGGCGGGATCCCGGAGAAGGCCCCCTCGGCGTGTCCCTCCGTCTCCCCCTCGGCGACGCGGGCCCAGTCTTCGCGGATGGGGCAGGTCCCGTTCCAGGTGTCGCGGAAGGGACCCTGATTCAGCGTGTTGACCTGCACGGGGAAGTCGCGCCAGCAGTTGAGCACGAGCCCCGTGAAAGGAGCGTCCTGGGCGATCGCCGGAGCGGCGAAGGCCAGGAGGAGCGGCGCGGCGGCGGCATGGAATCGGCGCATGGTCCCTTTTCGGTCTCCCCTCGCGACGAGATCGCTCGGACGTCGTTCCGCCGGCTCCGTCCGCGGGATCCGCCGGGAGCGCGCGGCTTCCCTTTCTTCGGTCCCGGGGCGTGCCCGACTTGAGGCGGCCCTCACTCTCGCCGTCCCGGAGCCCGAATCGACTCCATCCCGAAGCGCGCCACGGCCGATACGGTCGTTCCGGACCGGCGCCGGGCGCGTCCTCTTCCGGGAGGGCGCGAACCGGACCGGCCCTTCGATGAGAGACCGAGAGTCGAAAGAGAGAGATAGAGCGCCGAATCCCCATGTCCGACGAATCTCCAGCGCTCGCGGCGTTTGCCGCGAACGCCCCGTCGTCCCCCGGCGCCGCGGCCGCGGCGATGCCCGGGATGGAGCTCGAGAGGCTCGTCTTCGAGGACGACCTCACGCACCTCCGCAACCGCCGGTTCCTGTTCAAGTACCTGAAGGAGGAGCTGGCCGCGCGGGACCTCGAGCCCGGCCCCCTCTCGCTCTGCCTCATCGACCTCGACAAGTTCAAGCAGATCAACGACACGTACGGCCACCTCGCCGGCGACGGCGCGCTCGTTCACGTGTCCGAGATCTTCCGCGCCACGCTCCCGGAGGGCGGCCTCGCCGCGCGATACGCCGGCGACGAGTTCGTCATCGTCCTGCCCCACGCGGAGAAGGACGCGGCGCGCCGCCACGCGGAAGACGTCTTGCGCCGCGTGAAGGAGTCCGACTTCCGGGTCGGCGAGCCTCCGGAGCGGCTGGCTTTGAGCCTCTCGATCGGCGTCTCCTCGTACCCGGAGGATTCGCGCGAGGCGCGCCCCCTGCTCGACGCCGCGGACCGGGCCCTCTACGCGAGCAAGCGGGCGGGGCGCGGGCGCGTCAGCGCGGTCGGGAGCCTGCCGGCCGAGGCGATGGCGGGCGAGCGCGCGCTCGACGGCTTCCCGTGCCCGACGTTCGTCGGCCGGAGGACCGAGCGCGAGCGGTTCGGCCAGATCCTCTCGCTCGCGGGCGCGGCGGGCGGCACGCGCGCGGAGCTTCCGGCGTTCGTCCTCGTCACCGGCGTCGCCGGCAGCGGCAAGAGCCGGCTCCTCAGGAGCTATTTCGAGCAGGCCGAGGACCAGAAGGCGGTCTCGGTGCTCGTGAAGGGCATCGAGCGCGACTCGCTCACTCCGTACGCCGCGCTCTCGAACGTGACGCGCGCCCTCCTCGCGACGGCGGACGCGGGCGCGATCACGGAGTCGCTCAGCGCCTCAGAGCGGACGGCCCTCTCGTACCTCATCCCCGGCGTCTCCGGGCCGCAGCCGGAAACGGCCGCCCCGGACCCGGAGTCGCTCGCCGCGGCGTTCGCGAAGATCGCCGGCGCGCTCGCGAAGAACCGCTCGGTCGCGGTCTTCGTCGACGATCTCCAGTGGATCGACGTGTCGTCGCTCGACGTCCTGTTCAGCGCGGCCCGCGCCGACGGGCTTCCGTTCGTGCTGGCGGCGACGATCCGGGAAGGCCTGGGCGGGCTTCCGGCCGGGTCCGAGCCGCGGCGGGACCGGATCGAGCGCCTCCTCGGCGAGGCGCGCCCGAACGGACCGCTCCGCGTGCGCGTCGAGCTGCCGCCTCTCGCGAAGACCGAGATCGTCTCGATGATCCGCGCGATCTTCGCAGGGCTCGAGGTGCCCGACGAGGTCGCCGAGGTCATCGTGGCGACGTCGCGGGGCAACCCGCTCTTCGTCGAGGAGATCCTGAAGAACCTCGTCAACCAGGGCCGGATCACGCGCGGCAAGAAGGGCTGGGTCGTCGGCCCGGTCGCGGCCGACGACGTGCCCTCGAACCTCGACGAAGCGCTGCGCTCGGGCTTCCGGGAAATCGACAAGGAGACCGACGCGGTCCTGACGAACGCGGCGGCCATCGGCCCCGAGTTCGCGCTCAAGCTCGTGCAGGACCTGACCGGAAAGCGCGAGGCCGAGGTCCTCGAGCTCATCGACAAGGCCGAGGCGGCGAAGCTCCTGCGCTACGTCGGCGATCTCGGCGTCGACAGCGTCGAGTTCAGCGCGCCGCGGCTTCAGGAGCTCGTGAGCGACGCCACGCGCGAGCCCGACGCGCGCGCCATCCACGAGAGGATCGCGCGCTTCGAGGAAACGGAGAACCGGGGCGCGGTGAGAGGCGTCCTCGGCCGGCTCGCCTTCCACCATGCTCGCGCGGGGCACGCCGCTGAGGCGAAGGACCTCCTCGCCCGCATCGCCGCCGTGGGCGGCGCCGAGGCCGCGTCGGCCGGCGAGATGACGCTGCTCCAGCCCCACCGGCTCGCACGGCGCCGGGTCGCCGCGGCCGACTCCTCCCTCTCCGCCCGGGAGATCGCGCTGGTCGGAACCGTCGTGCGGCACCTCGCCGCCGTCATCAAGAGCCGGCTCATCTACCCCAAGGGCAGCAAGCTCATCGCGTCCGCGATCCAGGACCTCGGGGGCTCGCTCGAGCGCGCTTTCCGGACGATCCGCGTCTTCACCGTCGGCGCGAGCGACAAGGACCTCTTCATCAACGGCAACAAGATCGACCCGCGCCGCGCCACGGTCGGCATGATCGACTTCCAGGAGCTCCTGAAGAAGTACGACATCAAGAGCGTCACGATGACGTCGGACGTCGCGCCGAGGGAGATCGAGGCGTTCGTCGACGCGCTCTGCGACGCGAGGCCCTATCCGCTCCCGCCGGACTTCTGGGACCAGTGGCTCGACGAGGCGAGCGTGCGGAACCTCGCGATCGACCAGCGCGTCTACGTCCTCGCGGGCTCGGAGGCGGCGACCGCGGCTCCTGCGTCCGCGGACGGGACGGCCGCTCGCCCGGCGCGCGCCGAGGGCCGTCTCGAGATCGGCGACGATCTCAAAGCGGTCCTGCCGGCGCTCCTCGACAGGCTCGTCCGCGAGAAGAGGGATTCGGAGCTCGGCGAGACGATCGAGCGGCTCCTCGCGGGACTCGCGTCTAATTCCGTCGAGCGGCGGCGAGAGTGCGCCCGGTTCCTGCGCGACGCGGGAAAGTCGTTCATAGGTCCAGCGCGCCTGGCGATCGACCGGCGCCTCGCGCCCGCCCTCGAGTCTCGACTCGCCGTCGAGGAGGATCCGGAGGCGCTGCGGGACGTGCTGAAGCTCTCGTGCGACGCGATCCGCGCCGCGATCGAGCGCGGCGACCTCGAGGCCGCGACCGGCGTCGTCCGCGCGGTGGCTGAGCGGCGGAACGCCTGGAGCCCCGACGTCGAGCGCGAGGCGACGCGCGCCCTGAAGGAGATCCTCGAGTCGTCGGCGTTCGAGGTCCTCCTGTCGGACCTCGGCTCCGGCGTCGCCGAGCGCCACGACCGCGCGTTCCAGACGCTCTCGGCCTTCGGGCCCAGCGCGATCGGCGCGCTCGTGCGAGTTCTCCGGGAGCGCGACGACTATCGCCTCCGGAAGACCGGCGCGCGCGTCTTGAAGGCGTTCGGCTCCGCGGCGACCGACGGCGTGCGGGCGGCCCTCCAGGGCTCGATCCCGGACGTCGAGCTGCGCCGGCTCATCTCGGTCCTCGACGACGTCCCTGGAGACTTCGCTCGCGAGATCGAGAAGGCGTTCCAGCACCCGAACCGCGGCGTCCGGAACGAGGCGGTCACGCTCCTCAACCGCCTCCGCTCGGACATCCACCGCGTGTTCCTCGCCGCGCTCAAGAGCCCCGATCCGCAGATCGCCGCCGAGGCCGCGCGCGAGGTCGGGAAGCGCGGCCGCCCCGAGGACGCCCCGGCGCTGTTGAGCCGGCTCAAGGCGGCGTCGGACCCCGAGCTCTTGACGGAGATCCTCCTCGCCCTCGGCCGGATCGGCGACGCCGAGTCCGAGGCCGCCCTCATCGCCGTCGCGGCGCGGAAAAAGCTCCTCTTCTTCGGGCCGTATCACCCGGACAAGGTCCGCGCCTCGGCGGCGTGGGCCCTCTCGCGCCTCGCGACGCCGCGCGCCAAAGCCGCGTGCGAGGCGCTCGCGCGCGACCGCTCGCCGCAGGTCCGCGCGATGCTCACCTCGCCCGCCGCCCCCGAGCCGGCCCCGGCGACGGAGGAGCCCGCGTCCGCCGGCGGGGAGTGAGGCGGGCTCTACTCGGCGGCGGAGAGCCTGACGGTGAGCTCCGTCGGCTCGCCGCCCGTGACGAGGAACGGAGTCTCCACCGTCACCGTGCCCGGCTCGGCGAGCGCCTCCGCGCGGTCGACGCGCCAATTCCGCCTCGGGGCCGTGCGGCCGCACGATCGCGCCGGCGGCGATCAGCGGCCTCGCCGCTCGAGCTCGATCGCCGCGAGGAGCGCGAGCGCGGCCGCGAGCGCGAGCGGCCAGCGGAGAGAGGCCTCGTCCGGGCGCTCCTCCCGCGACCGGCCGGCGGCGAGAGCCTCGAGATCCGGACGCCGCTCCTCGCCCGGGCAGAGCGTCTCCGAGGTGGAGAGGAGCGCGACCGCGATCTCGTGGGCCGACCCGTCCTCGCGCTCGATGCGGTGGAGGCCGACGGCGAAGGGGACGAACCGGAAGAGCCCCGCGTCCGCGCGGAGCGCTCGGCGCGACCCGCCGGGCGAGACGAGCGTCGCCTCGAAGTCGCCCCCGGCGGGGACGGCGACCTCCTCGCCCGCGGAGGCGACGCGCGTCCCGCCCCACGCGCCGAAGAACCGCTCGACGACCGCGGCCCAGAAGACGGGCCAAGTCGCGTCGTCCGGCCAGCCGCTCTCCCCCGGGTCGAAGGCGATCGCGGCCGTCCTCTCGCCGACGACGAGGACGGGCGTTTCGCCGGAGGGCCCTCCCGAGGCGAGGAGGAGAATCCCGGCGCCGGGCTCCGCCGCGATCGCGCGGGCCCGGTCGGGGCGGAGGAAGGCGAGCGTCTCTATCCCGGGGAGGCGCGTCCCGCCGTCGCGCACCGCGCGGACGGAAAACTCCTCGGCCGCGACGCGTCCGATTCCGGGCGCGTCTCCGGGCGGCGCGCCGACGAGGACGGTCGAGAGAGCGCCGAGCCTCGGGCGCACGCCGAACGCGATCTCGAGGTCCGCTTTCTCGCCCGGTTCCGCGAGCCTCAGTCCCGGCACGTTTCCGAGCGCCCGCCGGACCGCCGGATCGGCGTCGCCCGTGATCGCGGCGAGAACGACCCGCGGACGTCCGGCGCCGAATGAGACCTCGTCGTCGAGCGCGAGCGCGTCGCCGTCGAGCGCGACCCCGATCCGGCGCGCGCCCGGAGCGCTCTCAAGAGTCGCGGCGGCGATCCCGCCCCCGATCGAGATCCAGGCGGCCGCCGCGGGCGAGCCGTCGGCGAGGAGCCGCACCGTCCCCGGCACCGTCGACCGGACCGCCACGAACGGAGTCCCGTCCGGCCCGTCGGGAAACGCGACCGAGACGATGCCCGCGTTCCGCGCGGGAGATCCCCGCGACGCGACGACCGCGGGATCCGCGCCCGCCGGCGCGTGGTCGGAGAAGACGACGACGGGATCCGACGGCTCGCCCGCCCTCGCCGCCGCGGCCCGGGCGTTCGCGAGGACCCGCGCCCAGTCGTCCGGGAGAGCGAGCGGCGCGCCCGGCACGGCTCCGCGGACCGCGCGCGGCGATCCGCGGGCGATCTCGCTTCCGTCCGGCGCCGTGAAGAGGACCACTTCGTCCGAGGACTCGAGCGATCCGAGCCACGCGTCGAGGTCGCGCGCGATCGCCGCGAACCGCGTCGACCCGCCCCCTTCGAGAACGGCCGTGCTGGCCGAGCGGTCGACGACGGCGACGAACCGGCGTCCCGCCGCGCCCGTCGCGACGAGCGCCGGACGGGCGACGAGGAGGGACGCGCACGCCGCGAAGAGAAGCTCGAGGAAGAGCGCGGCGCGCGCGCGCCGCGCGCGCGGGACGGGGCTTTCCGTTTCTCTCGCCCCCAACCTCTCGACGCGCCGGAGGAGGAGGAGGCTCGCCGCGACCGCGTCGACCCGCCGCCGCGCGAACCGGTCGAGGAGGAGGACGAGCGGCACGGAAAGGAGCGCGAGGAGGCCCCAGGGCGCGAGGAGGGCCGGGGTCAACCGCGCGACCTCGCTCCGCGTCCGGCGCCCACGAGGACGCCCGCGCGCTTCAACCCGCGGAACAGGAACTCGTCCTCGCCGGCGTCGGACCTGAGGACGACGTGGACGATCCCGTGCGCGCGGAGGACCCGCCGCCACCGCGCGACGAACTCGGACGCGGCGCGCTCGAACCGCTCGGCGGCCGCGCGGTCGACGACGATCTCGACCGGAGAGGAGTCCTCCGCCTCGACGCCGCGGAAGCGGATGCGGCCCGAGCGGCCGAGGGACACGTCCTCGCGCGACAGGAGCTGGAGCACGGTGACGGCGTGCCCGGCGGCGCGGAGGCCGCGGAGCTCGCGCGTCGCCTCCTCGCCCGGAAAGAGGAGGTCCGAGACGACGGTCACGCCCGCGGGCCCGTGGATCGCTTCGCGGAGGCGCCGGACGTCGCGGGCGAGGTCGCCGCGCGCCGCGCCGCCCGGCGCGTCGAACTCGAGATCCGCGGCCCGCCGCGCCGCGTCGAACACGGCGGAGCGCGAGACGAGGGGACGGTGGCGGCGGAACCCGGTCGATCCCCCCGCGGCGGCGAGCCGGACCGTGCGCGAGCCTCGGAGCGCGACGAAGGACAGCGCGAAGGCGAGACGCCGCGCGGCCTCGGCCTTCGACGCGGGCGTCGCCATCGAGGCGCTCGAGTCGACGACGATCCACTCCTCCGGCTCGGTCTCGCGGCCGAACTCCTTCACGTAGAGCCGCTCGCGGCGAGCGTAGAGCGCCCAGTCGATGCGCCGGAGGTCGTCGCCGGGCGCGTACGCGCGGTGATCGACGAATTCCGCGAAGCCTCCGCGCCCCGCGCCGCGCGAGTCGCCTTCGCGGAGCGTCGCGGCGGCGCCGCGGACGGCTCGGAGCCTGAGGCGCTCGAGCCGCGCCAGCGCCTCTCGCGAGAGGTAGCGCGGCGGCGGCGCGGAGGAATCGTTCGTTCGGCTCACGCGCGAGCCTCGCGGATCGTGCCGGACGAGGGGCGGCCCGGCCGGCGCCGTCCCGCCGCCCGGAGCGTCACCGCCGCGACGCCGCGTCCTCGCCCCCCCACAGGAACTTCTCCCTCAGGACCTTGAAGGGGCTCCGGCGGCGCGCGGCGACGAGCCGCGTCGGGACGGGCGACCGCTCCACGATCAGTTTGTCCCCCTCGGCGAGCGGGCAGTTCACCTGGCCGTCGAGGGTCGCGATGGCGCCCGCGAACTCCGGGACCATCCGGAGGAGGACGGGCCGCCCCAGCGCGACGACGAGCGGCCGGATGGTGAGCGTGTGGGGGCAGATGGGCGTGAGGACGAGCGCCGGCACGTCGGGCGAGACGACCGGGCCGCCGGCCGAGAGGCTGTGCGCGGTCGAGCCGATCGCGGTCGAGACGATGAGCCCGTCGCCGCCGTACGTCGTCACCTCGTCGTCGCCGACCCAGGCGTCCACGTGGATGAGGCGTCCGTCGGCGCTCCGGAGGACGACGAGGTCGTTGAGCGCGGTGCCGATCTCGCGGCGGTCGCCCGACGCGCGTTCGAGAACGCACCGGATGCGCGGGAGGTCGCGCGTCTCGAGCGTGCCCGCGAGGATCGGCGGCAGCGCTTCGCGGAAATGGCGGTCGGTGAGCTCGGTCAAGAAGCCGAGCTTGCCGAAGTTGACGCCGAGGATCGGGACCGGGTTCGCGCCGAGGCGCCGCGCGACCGAGAGGATCGTCCCGTCGCCGCCGAAGACGATCGCGACGTCCGCCGGCGTCTTCGAGAGGTCGAGCGTCTCGTCGAGGTCGAATGCGACGAGATCGCCGAGGGTGGCGAGAAAGTCGCGGCTCTCGCGGAGGACCTTCGCGACCGCGGGCTTCCGGCCGTTGCCGAGGATGGCGAGGCGCTTCCTCACGCCGGCCCGCCCCGCCCCGCCTTCTCAGCGCCGGAGGCGGCGTCGCGCGCGGCGGCGACGATGCCGTGCGCGTCGAGACCGAGCTCCGCGAGGAGCTCCCCGCGCGAGCCGTGCGGCACGTACGCGTCGCGGATGCCGATGCGGCGGACGCGCGCGCCCGTCGTCATGTTCTCGTCGGCCAGGGCCTCGAGGACCGCGGAGCCGAACCCGCCCTGGAGGGCGTGGTCCTCGATCGTCAGCACGAACGGGTGCGACGCGGCGGTCTCGAGCATCATCGTCCGATCGACCGGCTTCGCGAAGCGCGCGTTCACGACCGTGAGCCTCCGCCCGTCCTCCGCCTCGAGCCTCTCCGCAGCCTCGAGCGCCGGGGAGACCATTGCTCCGTACGCGACGAGCGCGCCGTCCTTCCCCTCGCGCACGATCTCGGCGCGGCCGAGCTCGATCGGGCTCCCGGAGCCGAGGCCGCCCGCGTCGGGGACGCTCGCGCGCGGGTATCGGATCGCGGCGGGACGGTCGAGCGCGAGCGCGAACGCCATCATGCGCCGGAGCTCGCCGCCGTCCCTCGGCGCCATGAGGACCATCCCGGGCAGCGCGCGGAGATACGCGATGTCGAAGACGCCGTGATGGGTCGCGCCGTCCTCTCCCGCGATCCCGGCGCGGTCGAGGCAGAAGACGACCGGCTTCCGGCCCACGCAGATCTCCTGGTGGAGCTGGTCGTAGCCGCGCTGGAGAAAAGTCGAGTAGATCGCCGCGACGGGCTTGAGCCCCGCCGCGCAGAGCCCCGACGCGAGCCCGACCGCGTGCTGCTCGGTGATGCCGGTGTCGAAGTAGCGGTCCCGGAAGCGCTTCCCGAACTCGACGAGGCCGGTCCCGTCGGGCATCGCGGCGGTGATCGCGACGATGCGCGGGTCCTTCTCCGCGAGGTCGACGAGCGTGTCCGCGAAGACTTTCGTGTAGACCGGAGTGGGAGCGGGCGCCTCGTGCGGCGCCGCGGGCTCCTTCTTCTTCGGGCTGATGCCGTGCGCGCGCGTCGGGTCGCCCTCGGCCCTCGCGTGCCCGTGGCCCTTCTCCGTGATGATGTGCAGAAGGACCATCCCCTTGATCGCCTTGAGCGTCCGGAGCGTGTCGATCAGGAGGCGGACGTTGTGGCCGTCGATCGGGCCGAAGTACTTGAAGCCCAGCTCCTCGAAGATGTGGCCGGGCGTGATCGCGCCCTTCACGGTCGTGATGAGCTTCTCGATCGCCTGGTCGATGGGCGCGCCGATGAGCGGGATGTGCTTGACGAGCGACTGGAGCTCCTTCTTCGTCTCGGTGACGAGCGGCTGGATCCGGATCTTGTTGAAGTACCGGATGAGCCCCCCGACCGACTTCGAGATCGACATCTCGTTGTCGTTGAGGATGATGAGGAGGTTCCGGTCGAGCTCGCCGCCGTGGTTCAGCGCCTCGAACGGCATGCCCGAGGCGATCGCGGCGTCGCCGATCACCGCGACCACCTTGCGCTCTCGATGGAGCAAGGCGTCGGCGCACGCCATCCCGAGCGCGGTCGAGAGCGACGTCCCGGCGTGTCCGAACGCGTAGGTGTCATAGGGGCTCTCGGCCGGGTCGGCGAAGCCGGAGAGACCCCCCTTCTGGCGGAGCGTGCGGAACGCCTCGCGGCGCCCGGTCAAGATCTTGTGGGCGTAGGCCTGGTGGCTCACGTCCCAGACGAGCCGGTCGGTGAGGAAGTCGAAGCACGCGTGGAGCGCGAGCGTGAGCTCGATCGTCCCGAGGTTCGAGCCGAGGTGGCCGCCGTTCACCATCACGACCTCGGTGATGTACCGGCGGAGCTCGTCGGCGAGCGCCGGGAGCTTCTCGAGCGGGAGCTTCCGGAGATCGGACGGGTCCTCGATCGCGCCGAGGAGCGGATAGTGTCCGGCGATCGGAGCGGGACGGGGCCCGCCGCCCGACACGACCGGCGGGACCGGCGCGTCGGCCGCGCGGCTGAGCGACGTCGCCACCTCCTTCAGACGGGCCTCGCGGTCGCCGCGCTCGTCCGGAGGCTTTGCGGGCTCCGCGTCCGGCCGGACGTCCGGCTCCGGGCGCGGGGCGTCGGCGTCGTTCATCCTCTGGGGCTGGGAGGGGCGGGTCATGGCGAGTCGTCCTGCTTCGAGGCCGGCGCGTCCGGCGCGCGGCGGAGGCGAGGAGTGCGAGTATATCGCGTCGGACCCGACCGGCAAGCGAAGCGAGGCCGGGGCCCGCGCCGATCGCGCGCGGCGAAAACGGCTCGCGCGACCGATCGAACCGGCCCTTCGCCCCGGGTCGAGCGGCCGGCGCCGCGCTCGGCGCCCCGTCGCGGCGCCGCCGAGGGAAGGACAGCGGCGCGCTCCCGGCCCCGCGCGGGCGAGGCTCAGCCGCGCCTCTCGACGACGAAGCGCGCGAGATCGGCGAGCTCGCGCTCCCGGGGAAGGCCGCGAACGCCGCGCGCCGCGAGGGCCGCGAGGCGCTCCGCTTCCGCCCGCGCCCGCCGGACTCCGACCGCGGCGGGGTAGGTGGCCTTCCTCCGCTCTCGGTCCTTCCGGGCCCTCTTCCCGAGGTCCTTTTCCGCGCCCTCCACGTCGAGGAGGTCGTCGGCGATCTGGAACGCGAGCCCGACCCTCTCCCCGTACCGCGCGAGCTTTCGCGCCACCGCTCGCGGCGCGTCCGCGGAGAGCGCCCCCATCGCCGCGCTCGCGGAGACGAGGCTCGCCGTCTTCCGGAGGTGGATCGAGCGCACGAGCCGGGCCGTCGCTCGCTTCCCCTCGGCCCGCATGTCGTCGACCTGGCCGCCGACCATCCCGCCCGTCCCTGCCGCCCGCGCGAGCGTCGCGACGAGGGCGCGCGCGAGCGCGGCGTCGCCCGGGACGCGGGAGAGCCTCTCGAACGCAAGCGTGAGAAGCGCGTCGCCCGCGAGGATCGCCGTCGCCTCGCCGGCGACACGGTGCAGCGTCGGGCGCCCGCGGCGGACGTCGTCGTCGTCCATCGCCGGGAGGTCGTCGTGGATGAGGGAGTACGTGTGGACGAACTCGACCGCGACCGCCGCCGGGAGCGCCGAGGCCGCGCGGCCCCCGCCCGCCTCGCAGGAAAGGAGGACGAGGAGCGGACGGAAGCGCTTGCCTCCGGAGAAGACGCTGTAGCGCATCGCGTCGCCGAGCGCGCGCGGCGCCGGCGCCGCGGAC
>Ga0187892_10008946_pt1 | contig 13418 bp, 14 predicted proteins | sample MA1701073metaG_FD_139345 | JGI IMG/M metagenome (GOLD analysis project Ga0187892, IMG submission 139345) | Bio-ooze microbial communities from a basaltic lava cave in the Kipuka Kanohina Cave System on the Island of Hawaii, USA - MA170107-3 metaG ...
AGCCGGATGTTCTGGAACGTCCTGGCCACTCCCATCGCTGTCACCCGGTCCGGCCTCAGGCCGGATAGGTTCTGGCCGCGGTAGAGAATCTCGCCGGACGTCGGAAGCAGGATGCCGGTCACGCAGTTAAAGAGCGTGGTCTTTCCGGCCCCGTTCGGGCCGATCAGGCCTACGATCTCCCCCTCCTCCACGACCATGTCCAGCGAGCTGATGGCCTGGAGGCCTCCGAAATTCATCGAGAGCCTCCTCGTCTGGAGGAGCGGCGTCGATGTGGTCGGAATCGGCGATCTCACCACGCGGTGTCCCTCAATCGCCAGTTCAGCGAGTCTCGGGTGCGCTCGCTGCCATTGGCCGTCTGTGTGGGTCCTGTACTCGAGACGCGATCACCGGTCCGGCCGAGCCGAGGATCCCCTGGGGCCGAAGGACCATCATCACCACCATCGCGCCCCCGAAAATTAACATCCGGTAGAGGGCAAACTGGCGCATGAACTCGGGAAGGATCACCAACAGCGACGCCCCGAGGATGACCCCCGGCACGCTCCCCATCCCTCCGAGCACGACCATGCAGAGGATGATCACCGATTCGAAGAAGGTGAAGCTCTCCGGAGAGATGAACGTCATCTTGGCCGCGAAGAAGACCCCGGCCACTCCCGCCCATGTCGCCCCCAAGGCGAACGCCAGGAGCTTGGCATGCATCAGGTTGACCCCCATCACCTCGGCCGCCAATTCGTCGTCTCGCATGGCGGTCCAAGCGCGACCGATCCGCGATCGGTTCAACCGCTCCACAATGAAGATCGTCACGATCACGATCACCAGGATCAGGTAGTAATAGTGAATCGGGCTGGAGAACACGAATCCCAGGATTCGCGGACGGGCGATCCCGATGATGCCGTTCGGGCCCCGCGTCAGGCTGTCCCAGTTGTTGAGGGTGATCCGGATCATCTCTCCGAAGCCGAGGGTGACGATGGCGAGATAGTCCCCCTTCAGTCGAAGGACCGGGATTCCCAGGAGCACGCCGAAGAGGGCGGCGAACAGGGCCCCCAGCGGCAACACCTCCCAGAACGACAACCCGACGCGAGTCGAGAGAAGACCATAGGTATAGGCCCCGACGGCGTAGAACGCGACGTAGCCGAGGTCCAACAGGCCGGCCAATCCAACGACGATATTCAGCCCCAAGGCCAGCGTCACATAGATGCCCACCTGTGTGAGGACGTCGATGACATATCGGTTGAGGCCAAGGGGGATCAACGAGGCGGCGACGATCGCGAGCGCGTAGAGGAGGCGCCGATCGACCCGCTCGACCGTGTCACGAGCGACCTGCGAACCCACCCCTATGAGTTGGGACACCCGTCTGCTCGCCGGCGACCCCCAGGTCGAGGCCGACCAACGAAGGAGGCCGACGAGCACGACGAGTGCTGCGACCAGCAGCGGGCCACGCAGGCCAAGGAATGGGGCCTGCTGGTCCATCATCAGTGGCAGCGATAAGAGCCCGAACCAGAGGCCCACCAGAATGATCCTCAGGAGGGGATGCCGCCGCATGACCGTCTATGCCCGCTTTGACGTGTCCTCGCCCAACAGCCCGGTCGGGCGAAAGATGAGCACCAGCACCAGGATGGCGAATGCGAACACGTCTTTGTATTCGCTGGAGATATACCCTGCCCCGAAGCTTTCGATGAGCCCCAGCAGAAGGCCCCCGAGCATCGCGCCCGGCATACTTCCGATCCCTCCGAGCACGGCGGCGGTGAAGGCCTTGATGCCGGCCATATAGCCGATGAAGAAATTGATCAATCCGTAGTACATCCCCACCATGACGCCGGCAACCGCGGCAAGGGCGGACCCGATCAGAAACGTCACGCTGATGACCGAATTGACATCGACGCCGACGAGCGCCGCCATCTCCCTGTCCTGCGCGGTCGCGCGCATCGCCTTGCCGATCTTGGTGCGATGTACCAGCAGCTCGAGCGCCACCATCATCACCACCGTTCCCGCCAGGATGAAGATCTGGATGGCGCTGATCCTGCCGCCGAAGAGATCGATTCCCCAACCGGCCAACAGGTGCGGGAACCCTTTGTCCCGGGGTCCCTGCGCCAGCATCACGAAGTTCTGCAGGAAGATGGAGACCCCCAGGGCGCTGATGAGCGGCGACAGCCGTGGCGCGCTGCGGAGGGGCCTGTAGGCCACCCGCTCCATGGTGACCCCGCAGGCCCCACAATACAGCATGGCCGCCACCATCATCAGGAGAAGGGCGGCGGCGGGCGAAGGGGACGTCAGGTAGAAGGCGGTCAGGAAGCCGAACGTGATCATCCCGATGTAGGCGCCGAGCATGTAGATCTCGCCGTGGGCAAAGTTGATCAGCTCGATGATCCCGTAGACCATCGTGTAGCCCAAGGCGATCAGGGCATAGACGCTGCCGAGCGTCAGGCCGTTAATCAATTGCTGCACGAGCATATCGCACCAAGAAAAAGGGAGGGAAGAGATCGCTCTCTTCCCTCCCGCGCTCCCAGGCCGGCATGTGGCCTACTTGAGTTCCACGAATTTTCCGTTCTTGACCTCCCAGACGACATAGGGGGACACGAGCACGTCACCCTTGTTGTCGAACTGAATCGGTCCCAGGGCGGTATTCCATTTTGTCTTTCTGATGTAGTCGGCGATCTTCGGACCATCGGTGGACTTGGTCGCGGCAATCGCGTCCAGTAGCATATTCGCGGCCACGTAGCTGTAGACCGTGTAGGCACCGACGTCTGAGCCGAAGCGCTCTCTGTGTTTCTTGATGACCTCCTGCGCTTCCTTGATCTTCGTCTGATCGGGCGTGAAGGTGATGAAGGCGCCTTCCGCATCCTTGCCGGCGATCTCGATGTAGTCTTTCGTCCAGACACCGTCGCCGCTCACAAAACTGGCCTTCATCCCCAGCTCGCGCATCTGCTTGGTCACCAGGATGGCCTCGGGGTAGATCCCGCCGTAGAACAGGACCTCCGGTCCCTTCTGCTTGACGGCGGTCAGGACCGGGCGGTAGTCCTTGTCCCCTTGAGTAATCCCGCCGTAGTAGACCGGTTTGATTCCGGCCTTCTCCAGGGCCTTCACCGTCTCATCCGCCAGTCCCTGCCCGTACGTCGTCTTGTCATGCAGCACGGCAACCTTGGTCCGTTTGAGCTTCTTGGCAATGAACGCGGCGGCGACGCTCCCCTGCTGGTCATCCCTCCCGCAGGCGCGGAAGACGTTCCACAGGCCACGCTCGGTGAACGCCGGGTTGGTGGAGGCCGGGGTGATCTGGACGAGCTTCCCGTCGTGATAGATCGTGGAGGCCGGGATGGAGCAGCTGCTGTTGAAATGGCCGATGACGCCGGCGACCCCTTCATTCACAAACTTGTTTGCGACCGCCACCGCCTGCTTCGGGTCGCGTTGATCATCGCCCCAGACGATCTCGATCTTCTTGCCCAGGACACCCCCTTTCGCGTTCCACTCATCCACCGCGATGATGACGCCGTTCTTGATTTCCTGGCCAAACGCCCCCTGATCGCCCGTCATCGGTCCCGCCGTTCCGATCTTGATCGTACTGGCCGCCTGCGCGTGGGTTGCCCCAAGCACCGTCACCAGGGTCAGTGTTGCCAACCAGATCCTCAACCGCTCCATGACTCCCCCTCCCTCACGATCGGGCCCCTCCCCTGCCATCCGGAAAGCCAAACATCACACCGCCCCGCTGCAGCCCCCGCCGTCATGAACAGCATATGACAGGGTCTCAATCACCAGAAAGCGACAACTGACTATAGAGAGGATCGCAAAACAGTGTCAACGACTTTTTGGCTCCCTAGTGCCCTCTTCAGCTTTCGTGATCGCTTCGAGAAAGCCCCGAACCGCGCTCCGGATATCGCCCGCGCCGGCGATGGCGGAGATCACGGCGACCCCGTCAGCGCCGGCACGGATCACGCCTCCAACGTTGTCCAGGGTGATGCCCCCGATGGCGATCAGGGGGAGATCGATGCTGGCGCGCACACGTCGAACCTCGTCGTACCCGAGCGGGGCGTATCCGGTGGCCTTGGTGGAGGTTTCGAAGATCGGGCCGATCCCGAGATAATCCGCCCCGTCCGCCTGGGCGCGAACGGCCTGTTCGAGCGAGTGGATCGACACGCCCAGGATCTTGCCCGGTCCGAGGGCTGCGCGCGCGACACTGGCCGGCAGGTCGTCCTGTCCCAGGTGGACGCCGTCCGCGTCGGCGGCGAGTGCCAGATCGAGGCGATCATTGACCAGAAAGCGGACCCGGCGCTCATGACAGAGGTTGGCGATTTCTCTCGCGTGGGGCAGGAGCCGACGCGGACCTGCCGTCTTGTCCCGGAGCTGGATCATCGGGGCCCCACCCTCGATGGCCTGCCTGGCAAGTTCGACGTGACCCCCGCCGCGTCCGAGGTGGGGGTCGGTAATCACGCAGAGGCGCGCCACCTGTCGAGGGATCACCGGAGGGCGCCGGCCAGGATCGACTCCAGGAACCGGGTGGACACCCGCCCGGCCCTGAACTCCGGAGACGAGAGGATCCGCTTGTGGAGCGGAGCGGTGGTCTTGACCCCGTCGATCACCAGCTCCTCCAGCGCCCGGAGCATCCTGGCGATCGCCTCGTCCCGGCTCTCGCCGAGGACGATCAACTTTGCGATCAGCGAATCATAGAACGGCGGGATGGTACAGCCGGCATAGAGGTGGGTGTCCACCCGTACGCCGGGGCCCCCCGGCAGCCGAAGGTCGAGGACCTTCCCGGGAGAGGGAACGAACGTGTCGGGGTCTTCCGCGTTGATCCGGCACTCGATGCTATGGCCCCGCAGGTCGATGTCCTCCTGCGTCATCTTCAGTGGGTCGCCCGCGGCGACGCGGATCTGGGCTTGGAGCAGGTCGATGCCGGTGACCATCTCCGTGACCGGATGCTCCACCTGGATCCTCGTATTCATCTCCATGAAGTAGAAGTTCCCTTCACGGTCCAGGAGAAACTCAACGGTCCCCGCCCCCCGATAACCGACGGACTGCGCCAGTGCCACGGCCGCCTCACCCATCCTCGCCCTCAGATCGGGCGTCATGGCCGGCGAGGGAGACTCCTCGAGGAGCTTTTGATGACGGCGCTGAATGGAGCAGTCTCGCTCGCCGAGGTGGACGACCGAGCCGTGCTGGTCCCCCAGCAGTTGAATCTCAACGTGCCGGGCCGGAGAGATGTAGCGCTCAAGGTAGAGCGCAGGGTTCCCGAACGCGGCCATCGCCTCCGCGGAGGCTGCGCCAAAGGCCTGCCCGAGGTCCGCCGGGGAAGCGACAAGTCGCATCCCTTTCCCGCCTCCGCCCGCGCTGGCCTTCAGCATCACCGGGTATCCGATTCGCGCCCCCAACTCGACGGCCTCTTCGGCGCTCGCAAGCGGCGTCTCGCTTCCCGGCACGACCGGCAGCCCGGCCGCGACTGCCGTCTCCCGCGCCCTCACCTTGTCCCCCATCAGACTGATCTGCTCGGCTGTCGGACCGACGAAGGTGATTCCGCACCGCTCGCACATCTCCGCGAACGAGGCGTTCTCGGCGAGGAACCCGTATCCCGGATGTATCGCCTCGGCCCCGGCGATCTCCGCGGCGCTGATCAGGCGAGACGCCTTCAGGTAGCTCTCAATGGAGGGCGCGGGGCCGATGCAGACCGACTCGTCCGCCATCTGCACGTGAAGCGACGTGGCGTCGGCCTCGGAATAGACGGCTACCGTGCCGACGCCTAGCTCGCGACAGGCGCGGATGATTCGAAGGGCGATCTCTCCTCGATTGGCGATTAGGAGTTTGGAGAACATCGTATGGGCGGGCTGGGGGAGCTGATCGCAGGCCTCGGGTTCACGGGTTCGACGGGAGTGAGATGAATCAGGCCGGTTGAAGGAGAAACAGCGCCTGTCCGTACTCGACCGGCGTGGCGTTCTCTACCAGGATCGAGTGGACTGTTCCGCTGATCTCCGCCTCGATCTCGTTCATGAGCTTCATCGCCTCGATGATGCATAGGACCGTCCCCTTTTCGACCTTGTCCCCCTCACGGACGTAGGGGTCGGCGCCGGGCGCCGGTGCTCGGTAGAAGGTGCCGACCATCGGGGACTCCACGGTGATCAGGTTCGTGGTCTCGCGGACCTGTGCGCCGGCCGCAATCGGCGCCGCGACGTGGCCCAGATGCGCCGGCACCATCGATCCGGCGCCCGCCGGAGCCGGGACCCCCCGGCGACGGATCCGGATGCGTCGGCCATCCTGCTCGACCTCGATCTCTTCGACATCGGTACCCTGGATCAATTTCAGCACTGCCCTGATCTCTTTGAGGTCCAACGGTCCCTCCTCAGGCCCGCTCCACGTACGCGCCCGTGCGCGTATCCACGCGGAGCAGGTCACTGACGTTGATGAACAGCGGAACCTGGATCACCGCGCCCGTCTCCAATGTCGCCGGCTTCGACCCGCCCGATACCGTGTCACCGCGAAGCCCGGGCTCGACTTCGATCACCCTTAGCTCTACAAAGGTCGGCAGCATGACGTCCACCGGCTCCCCCTGGTGGGACAGGATCGAAATGACCAATCCTTCCTTGAGGAACCCGGCGGCGTCTGCAAGCTGTTTCTCTGACATCGAGAACTGGTCGAACGTCGCTGTATCCATGAAGTGATAAGTGTCCTCGACCCGATAGAGGAACTGCACCTTTCGCTCTTCCACCTCTGCCTTGGGGATCTTCTCATCCGTCCTGAACGTGCGGTCGATGATGGCACCCGTCTTCATGTTCTTCAACTTGGTCCGCATGAAGGCGCCGCCCTTGCCGGGCTTGACCCAGTGATAGTCGGTGACGACGTAGGGGATCCCATCGAGCTCCACCTTGACCCCCGGGCGAAGATCTCCTCCGGCAATCATGCGGCCGTTCTTCGTCCCCCAACCCGATAGGGGGAGATACCGACCCGATGCGCCATGCTAGGACCTCTGATTCTCGAGGAAATGAAGGGCCGCTTGCAGCCCCAGGAGATAACTGAACGCGCCGAAGCCTGCAATCTGACCGACGGCGACGTCGGCGATCAGAGAATGGCGGCGGAACTCCTCCCGCCGGTAGATATTCGACAGATGAACCTCAATCGCGGGGACGTTCGCCGAGAGGAGCGCGTCCCGCAGCCCGACGCTCGTGTGCGTCAAGGCGGCCGGGTTCACCACCAGGGCGTCCGCCCACCCGATGGCGCTTTGGATGGCGTCGATGAGGGCGCCTTCGTGGTTCGACTGGACGAAGCGGAGTTCCGCGCCGCGAGCGGTCGCGTACGACCTGAGGTCGTCCTCTATCTCCTTCAGCGTCGTACGGCCGTATTGGTCCGGTTCGCGGCGGCCAAGCAGGTTCAGGTTAGGGCCGTTCACGACCAGGATCCGCCTCACCCTGGACGACTTCCGGGTTCGCGCCGGCGGCATCTGTTCCCTCACGCAGATCGGCGCGACGAGCCAGGGACGGATCTCCTTCGCGCCATGTCGATGTTCCGTCTTCGATGTGCTCGAATTCGCCTCGATGTTGCAGAACGGCGGTCAGCTTGCTCCGAATCTCGCTTCTCGAAGGATCCTGCTCGAGAAGACTCTGATAGATGGCCGCAGCCCGGTCCGCTACACCCTGCGACGCGTACAGGTCCGCCAGGGTCTCCGTGGCAAACGGACTCTCCTCCCCCGGGTCCCACCCCGGAGGCGTTGACCAGTCTTCTCGTCTGTCCTCGGGCTGGGAGAGCGGCGGCCTGGGACTAGGACGAGCGTCGGGGTTCTCCAGTTCGGCAAGGCGCGCTCGAAGTGTTCGATCGAAGGGAGCAAGGAACAACGCTGCCCGGTAATGCCCGATCGCATCGTCGGTTCTCCCTTGCGCCTCACAGACCTGCGCCAGAAACAGGCGCGCTCGAAGATTCTCGGGCGATGTCTGAACGGCCCGGCCAAATTCCTCTTCGGCCTTGGCGAATTCACCGTTCTCCAGGTACGCGCGTCCGAGAACGACGCGGGCGCTCGCGTAGGTGGGACGGGTCTCGAGTTCCCGCACGCAGAGCGCGATGGCCTCGCTCAACCGCCCCAGCCTTCGATACTCGTCCGCAGTCCTCACGGCGCGGTGCGACGAGGCGGGGTCGGTCGATCTGGCGCCGCTCCCTATGCTGGCCCTCCCGCGTCGGCCAAAGCTGCCGTGAGCTGCCTCACGTCAGAAATGGCCGTGACCGTAACATGCCCGATACCCTTTGTCAAGACGAAGTAGATAATGTTATTCTTTACTTTCTTATCATAACCTATTGTGTTTATTAGCGTTTTATCACTATGATCAGTTGAGGTGGGCAGTCCCATTCGCACCAGCAGCGAGCGCAGGCGATGCAGATCATCTCCTCCACAAAGGCCGCGCATCACCGAGAGCCTGGTGGCGACGACCATGCCGATCGATATCGCTTCGCCGTGTAGGAGACGTCGGTACCGACTCGCGGCCTCAAGCGCATGGCCGACGGTGTGGCCGAAGTTGAGGATCGCCCGCATGCCCTCCTCCCGCTCGTCCTGCTCGACCACTTTCGCCTTGATCGTGCACGACCGAGCGACGAGAAACGCCAGCGGCTCTTCCTCGGCCCGCAGGATCGCGTCCAGGTTCGCCTCGATGTAGGTGAACAGCTCCGGGTCCGCGATCATGCCATATTTGACGACCTCGGCCAGGCCGGCCCGCAGCTCTCGAGACGGCAGGGACCTCAGGGTTCCGATGTCCGCCACCACCAGCGATGGCTGATGAAAGGCGCCGATGAGATTCTTGCCCTCAGGAAGATTGACCGCGACCTTCCCGCCGACGCTGCTGTCAACCTGGGCCAGCAACGTGGTCGGGACGTGTATCAACGGGAGTCCTCGAAGGTACGTGGCGGCGGCGTATCCGGCCAGATCGCCGATCACGCCCCCGCCCAGCGCGACCACGGCTGAACGCCGATCCATTCGGTGCCGCAGAAAGGCGCGGTACAGTCGCGCGGTCTGCGAGAGGGACTTTGCCCGCTCCCCCCCCGGAACCTCGACCACCGACGTGTGGCAACCGGCGCGGCGCAACGACGCCGAGACCGCGCGGCCGTAGAGGCGGTTGACGGCAGGGTTGGTGACGATCACCGCCCGGCGAGTGAGCGGAAGCTCCGCGCAGTGATCGCCCAGGGCTCGCAGGAGCCCGTGGCCGATGAGGATCCGGTAGCTTCTGCTGCCGAGCGAGACCGGAATGGTGGCTGCCGTCGTCATTGCGCGGTGTTTGCCCTTGCCGCCGGTTCCGGTGGGAGCTGCGAGACGATCCGTTCGACGACCTCGTCAATGCGGAGTCGGCTCGTTTCAACGACGAGGTCGGCCGCCGCGTACGCCGCGGCGCGCTCTTCGAGCAGCGCCCGGATCCGGGCCATCCGATCCGAGGTCTGCAGCAGGGGACGAAGGGTGTCGGGGCCGATCCGCTCCAGGATGATCTGGGGTTCGGCCTGAAGACAGACGAGCACCCCCCGAGCCTTCAATGACCGCATATTCTCGGGATCAAGGATTGCTCCCCCGCCCGTCGCCAGCACGACGTCCTCCCGGTTCGCGATCGTCGCGATGAGCGCCCGCTCTCTCCGCCTGAAGCCCGCCTCCCCCTCCGAGGCGAAGATCTCCGGGATCGCCATGCCCGCGTCCTCTTGTATCAGGTCGTCCAGGTCTACGAACGCCAGACCCAGCCGTTCAGCCAGACGCCGTCCAACGACAGTTTTACCGGTTCCCATAAAGCCGGTCAGGATGATCCTCACGTCAGCGTTCTCGAATCGAGGCGACGTAGCCCTGATAGTTGCGGTTCATCTCCTCCAGGCTGTCGCCGCCGAATTTCTCACGGAGCGCGCGCGCGATCTCAAAGGCCACGACGGCCTCCCCGATCACCCCGGCGGCAGGAACCGAGCAAATATCCGATCGCTCGACGCTGGCCTTGAACGGCTCCTTCGTCCGGAGATCAACCGATGCCATCGGGGCGTACTGGGTGGAGATCGGCTTCATCGCGCCTCGGACGACGATCGGCTCACCGTTCGACATCCCTCCCTCAAGCCCGCCCGCCCGATTCGTTCTCCGGACAAACCGGCCGTCTTCATAGAAGATCTCGTCATGTGTTTCGAAGCCGAAGCGCCTCGTGCCTTCGAATCCAAGCCCGATCTCCACGCCCTTGATCGCCTGAATGCTCATGACCGCCTGCGCCAGCCGGCCATCGAGTTTTCGATCCGAGTGGACGTAGCTGCCGAGCCCCACCGGGACGTTGAGCGCCACCACCTCGAAGACCCCGCCGAGCGTCGTGCCGCGCTTCCTGGCTTCGTCGATCTTCCGCATCATCGCCTCGCCCGCATCGGGGTCGGCGCACCGTACCTCGGACGCTTCGGCGGCATCCCGGATCTCCACACCTGACAGGCCCTCCGTCTTGGCAACGATGCCGCCGATCTCCGTGACGTGGCTGAAGACCTCGACGCCGAATTCGCGCATCAGCCGCTTGCAGATGGCGCCGACTGCAACCCGCGCCGCCGTCTCCCTGGCGCTGGCGCGTTCCAATACGTTACGGATATCGTGGTGGCCGTACTTCAGCGCGCCGGCGAGGTCAGCATGGCCTGGCCGCGGACGCGTCACCGGCGGTTTCGGGTCGGCCTCCCGGCCCGCCTCCGTCGGGTCCATGGTGGACTTCCAGTTTTCCCAGTCGCGGTTCGCGATCAGGATCGCGATGGGGCCTCCGATCGTTCGCCCATGGCGGACGCCGCCGACGATGTTCGCCTCGTCCCTCTCGATTCGCATCCGGCCGCCCCTCCCGTATCCTCGCTGTCTTCTGGCGAGGTCGAGGTTGATCTCTTCCGCCGCAAGCGGGAGGTTGGCAGGAATCCCCTCGAGGATGGTCGTCAGGGTCGGGCCGTGCGATTCGCCCGCCGTGAGGTACCGAAGCATCTTACCCGCCTCCGGCCGATCCGGCCCGCCCATGGGGCGGCGTGATCCGTGATCGTTGGAGCAGATACTCCACGCAGTTCTGAGCAAAGCGATCCCGATCCTTCCAATTCCCCGTCAAGGTCATGTCCAGGGCGACCGCCAGCACGGTCCCGGCGGACGATATTCGCTCGGCAATGAGCGGCCAGGGAAGGCGCCGGGCCCGAATGTATTGGGCGATCTCGACCGAGCCGTTGTTCAACTCAAGCTCATTGAAAAAGGCCATGGTGGGGATGGTGACCTCCTTGAGAATCGGGTGCCCCGGTTGTACGATAAACGTCGGACCGTACGGATGATAGCCGAAGTCCTCCCGCGCCGGCCGGAGCGGCAGAAGTGCGGCGAGTTCAGTGCCGGCGTAGCCGCCGCTTCCATAGGACCGGTTCCCCCCCGTGACCAGCATCGAGCCGCCGCCAGCCAGGTAGTCGCGCAGGCCGTCGCGCAAGGCCTCCGGCAGCGCGCCATAGCTGACGTTGGACAGAACGAGGACCGAGAAGTCGCTCAGTGGCGACGTTCCGAACCCCCGCCTGACGACGGCGCCGGTTCGTCCCTCCACCTCGGACCAGGGAATATAGGAGTCATCGCCGAGCGACAGGATCATCCCGCCGCCGGCGGACGCGTCGAGCGGTGAAAAAAGCCACGGGGTGAGCGCTGCCGCGATCAGCAGGGTGCATCTCCCGCCTCTCGCACACGCCCGTTTGGCTGTCCCGTTCACCCACCCTCCTGTTTGCGGGGGATTGTACCCCAACTTCCTGAGGGAAAGAAGCAAAAACGCACCGGAACGGTGCGCTTTCGAGGTCTTGCCGGAGAGAGCAACCGGCGTAGACGGGTCTCTGACTGGTTCTCGTTACTTCGCGGGCTGCCCGATCCCCCTCTTGACCTTCCTGTAGCAGATTCTCACACTTGCCTCAGGATCTTTGGCGCGCTCGAATTCCTTCGCGAATCTGGGGGGGATCCTCTCATCGAAGACGGTGCTGTTCCCGGGCGGGAGGATGTTCGAATCTTCGATTGGAAACTTCCCGAGACGCTTCCCTTTCACGCGCACCTCGACCTCGATCCATGCCTTCCAAGGCGCCTGGGTGAGGTTCGTGACGACCCCGACGAGACGGCCGCCGACCGCCTCGGTTTCGGTGACCGCAAACTCGGGCAGTTCGCCGGGACACAGTCCTTCGGCCGACCTGGTGCTTGCGGTACTCTCAGGGGCGATCTCAAATATGCCTCGCCGATCGATCTTGGCAAGCTCGTCCCGCTTATGCCCGGTGACGGTTGTGGCCTTCTCGTGATAGCGCTCCACGTTGACAAAACTCTCGCCGCGGGTCGTGATGAGGTAATCCTCCAACGGGGGCTTCGGAGGGGGCTGTCTCTCCGGCATCGAGGTCCTGGCCCCGAACACGCTGTACACGTCGTCGGCGTTGATCTCGCCGAATCTCCCGTCGATGGTGCTCCAGAAAATCCGTCCCTCCGGCTTTCCTTTCGCGCAATCCTCGGACACGATCGCCCGCTTCGCAGACCCATCATCCTTGCCGTGTTCACCGTCTGCCCCTTCGATCTGCGCAGAGGTTGAGAACGTACAGTTGTCCGCGACGATGTAGTGCCCGCCCTTCAGATAGATCATGTATTCCGCCCGCGCCGTCTGCGCAATCATGAGGGCGAGTATGGCGATTCCCACGGTATAGAAGCGGTCCATGCGACGCGGTCCTTACTACAGCGCGAAGTCGCGGCGGAGATACTCGCACAACGAGGATGAAGGGCCATGGCCGATCGTCGGCCGGCTCGTCCCGCCTTCGACGCGCAGATGAAGCTGGCTCGCGACCTCGTCAAGCAGGATGAGTATCGGCGCGCGATCTGCGCTGTGGAACAGTGGCGCCAGCCTGCACAGGATCTTGAGTTTCCGCGCGAGGCACGGGCGATCGTCTGTCGTGCACCCGGCGAGGGTCTCGTACTCCGCGAGGAGCTGTTCCCTGCGCATGGTCATGAGTTCGGTCAGCGCCTTCTTCTCCTCCTGCAATGCCCGCAGATAGTCGGCCTGCCCGGAGCGGCTTTCCTGCTCCAAGCGGGCGATCGCCTCGTTCAGGCCCTCAGCGCGGCTCATCAGTGCAGCCCGAAGGCGGTCCCGTTCCTTTGCCATCACCGGGTCACGCTGTTTCTTGGGCACATCTCTTCCCGAGCGATCGAGAAGCTGCAGCAGGGCCTCTGACTCGGCCAAACGATCCTTGACCTCTTTCAGGGCCCTCCGTTTCTCAGCGAGCTGTTCCTGTTTTTCCGGCGGGATCTCGAGCTTCAGACGCGCAATTTCCTCTTCAGTCTTGTCGAACACATCCCTCAGCCGCAGGAGGTCGTCGGGGCTTCCCGGAGCGATGTAGTCTCTCGTCGCCCCCCGCATCCCCCTGTATGGGTCCTGGCCGTCGGCGCTCCAGGCGGTCAAGGGAAGGAGGAGCATCCCCGACGCGATGACGATCGCGCGATGCCACAC
>Ga0187892_10008947_pt1 | contig 13416 bp, 10 predicted proteins | sample MA1701073metaG_FD_139345 | JGI IMG/M metagenome (GOLD analysis project Ga0187892, IMG submission 139345) | Bio-ooze microbial communities from a basaltic lava cave in the Kipuka Kanohina Cave System on the Island of Hawaii, USA - MA170107-3 metaG ...
AGTCCTACTACGTCAAGACCCGGTGATCCTCATGGCATCCACGCCAATCTCGTTGAAGACCTTGCGCAAACCTGTCGTGAAGGCCGTCGCTGCCGCGCTGGCGTCGATGGCAGCGACCGCTGCAGCGCAGTCGTTGCCGCCGACCTTGAATCTGGCAACCGATCCGCTGCTTGGCCCGCGGCCGCTGCATCCGAACGTCGCGCTGGCGCTGTCGGTGGAGTTTCCGACGGTGGGCGCCGCGTTCAACCGCATCGCCTACACGGCGGGCACCAAGTACGTCGGCTACTTCAATCCCTCGTCCTGCTACACATACGACACTAGCTCCGAATACTTTGTGCCGTCCGTCCCCACCGCCGCCAACTACAGCTGCAGCGGCGCGTTCAGCGGCAACTTTCTGAACTGGGCGACGATGTCGTCGATCGACATCTTCCGGTACGCAATGACCGGTGGTTTTCGCGTTGTCGACAGCACGAGCCGGACGGTGCTGGGGCGCACCTTCCTGCCGAACGGGAACCTGACGGCCTCGGGTCAGACGCAGCCGAGCAACTTCTACGCGCACAACAGCTACTTCGCGCGCCGCTGGGTATCGACGACCGAAACGGGCAACAACAACAACATTGCCACGGTGGCGCCGAACACGGTGACACCGTTCTCGCCAAGTCGCATCTCGGTGGTCAACTGCAAGGACTACGTGCTGTTCGGCGAATGGAACAGCAGCGGCAGCCCGACCTGCGATGCGCCGCTACGCGACGCGCGTTTTGCGAGCGATGCTGTCGGGACGCAGCGCAAGTACCGCGTGCGCGTTCAGGTATGCGATGACACCGAAGGACCGGACCGCGGCGACCTGTGCGGTATCTATCGCGACAACGGCAGCCCGATCTACAAGCCGATCGGCCAGATCCAGAAGAACGCAGACAACATGCGCTTTAGCGCGTTCGGCTATATCACCGACCAGAGCACTGCACGCTACGGCGGCGTGATGCGCTCGGCGATGAAGTACGCCGGCCCCAACCTGTACGACTCCGCCTTCCGGCTCAGCGGCACGAACCCGACCGCGGAATGGTCATCGACCACCGGCATCTACTCGGTCAATCCGGAAAGCGCCGCCGAGGGCAATAGCGGCGTCGTGAACTACCTGAACAAGTTCGGCAACGTGTCCGGTGCCGAAGGCATGTACAAGCAATACGACCCGGTGGGCGAGCTGTACTACGAATCGCTGCGCTACCTGGAGGGCAAGGATCCGACACCGGCGGCCACAACCGGCATGACGACCGCAATGAAGCAGGGCTTTCCGGTCGTCACGAACTGGAGCGCGAACGATCCGCTGATGTGCGCGGCGCAGCCGCAATACATCATCGCCATCGCCGACACCAACGCGTGGGCGGACAAGACGATTCCGGGCAACCCGGGCGGCAGCCCCTACGACAGCCTTTCCGACGCCTCGCGCGCGGTCGAGGCCGACAACATGAACGTTGCCGAGTGGACCCGCAAGCTCGGTCTGAAAGCGAAAGCGGACGGCTTGCTGCCGCTCACGGGTGGCGGCATAACGTCGACGCAAGCCGACACGCTGGATACCTGGGTGCACGGCAACGGCGGCAACCGCGGCAACAACTTCTACATGGCCGGCCTTTCATACTGGGCGAAGAACGAAGACATCCGCCCCGACGATCCCGCCAAGCCGAAATCCCAGGGCAAGCAGACGGTGTCGACGATCACGATTGACGTAGCCGAACCGTCTGCGCTGCTGCCGCGGGAACGCCAGCTGTTTCTCGCCGGCGCCTACGGTTCCGATGCACCAGTTACCAATCCGAACTGGGCGATGGCCGACAACCCGCAGCGATTGATCGATGCGATCGAGGCCGCATTCGCGCGCGTTGCATCGACCTCGGGTTCGCTCGGCGGCGGCACGGTCACCGCGGGCATCTTCGAGTCCGGCGAAACCGGCGTCTACGTGCCGGAGTTCAGCACGTCGAGCTGGTACGGTGACCTCAAGTTCTACCCCTTGAGCCCGGTGCTCGACGCCGGCGGCAATCCGACCGGCGACGTAACGATCGCGACGACGCCGAGCTGGAAAGCCAGTACCGGCATTCCAGTGTTCGACGAGGCGACGCAGACCGATACCCGCAACATCATCCTCGGCAACGCGCTCGGCGGCGGCGCCGCATTTCAGTGGATCAATCTCACGAGCGCGCAACAAACACAGCTCGACACCAATCCGAGCACGCAGCAGCAGGACGGCAACGGCCAGGCGCGGTTGAACTATCTGCGCGGCAGCCGCATCGACGAAGGCGTGGACCCGGCGGACTTTGTCGGCGAGCTACCCGAAGGCGCCGACGGCACGGCCACAGGTAGCGCCAAGCCTTTCCGAGTGCGCACCAATCTGCTTGGCGACGTGGTGAACTCATCGCCCGTGTTCGTCGGCAAACCGAGTGGCCGCATCAGCGACGCGCTGGTGCCTAGCGCGAGTTTCCGCGACTGGTCCACGAACTCGGCGCGCGCCAACCGCACACGCGTGGTGTACGTGGGCACCAACGGCGGCATGGTGCACGGATTCAACGCCTCGACCGGCGCTGAAGTCATGGCCTACGTACCGAGCGCGCTGGTGCCCCAGCTTCCCAAGTTGACGCATCCGGGTTATCGGCATGCGCCGTTCATCGACGGACCGTTGACGGCGACCGAAGCGTATGCGCTCAATGGCTGGAAGACCGTGCTTGCCGGCGCATTCGGCGGCGGCGCCAAAGGTGTGTTCGCACTCGACGTGACCGATCCGTCCAGTTTTTCGGGGTCGAACGTGCTGTGGGAGTTTTCGAACGCCGACGATGCGGATATGGGGCACGTCACTGGCAAGGTGATGATCACGCCGATGCGCATCAAGCAGGCCGACAGCACGATCGCCACGCGCTGGTTCATCGTCACCTCGAGCGGCTTCAACAACTATGGCGACGGCATCAGTGGCGATAACGCCAATGGCTACATCTTTCTGCTGTCGCTCGACAAAGCGGCCGGCACCGCGTGGCAGCAAGGGACCAACTACTACAAGATTCAAATTCCTTTCGACGGCGCCAGCACCGCGGCGATGGGACTGGCGCAACCGGGTGGCGTGTTCGATCGCCTTGGCTCGTTGACCCGCCTGTACGCCGGCGATCTGCGCGGCAACCTCTGGCGCGTTGACGTCAACGATACAAACCCGGCGAACTGGTCCGTCGGCTTCAGCGGCTCGCCCGTCTTCGTCGCTACCGATAGCAACGGCAACCGCCAGCCGATCACGGTCGCACCAACGGTCGCGTTCGGACCGGGTCGCGGTTATCTGCTTTCGCTTGGCACCGGGCGGCTGCTCGCGACCGGCGATACAACCGCACGCGCCGTTTCTCCGGGCGTTACCGCGTTCGATGCCCAGACGTTCTACACCGTGTGGGACGACCTGAATACGACGGTCGGCAGCGGTCGCTCGAAGCTTGCGTTGCGCGCCGTCGATCTCGCGACCGGCGATATTTCCGGTGCTGCCTTCGTCTATGGCAACACGTCACCGAACAAACGTGGCTGGTATGTCGACTACCCGGCGGCAACCAGCGATGGCGAACGTTCGATCAGCTCGGCGGTGCTCAATCTTGGCCGCGTTTTCTTCAACTCGATCATCCCGGGCGCCGACCCGTGCGCGGACGGTCAGAGCCGGACCTTTGCGCTTGATGCCGTGGGCGGCAAAGGCCGCACCTTCGGGACACAGGCCGGCTATCTCGCCGCTCCGCTGGTGCTTCGCACGCAGCTTCTCGCCGGCAGCCCCGATCCGACCGGGTACCGCGGCGACAGAGTCAAGTCGGCGCTGATCAACCTCGGCACGCAAGGTCGAGAAGTCAGCAACCAGGAGATCAAGACCGTGCCGGCCGGCGCATGGACATGGCGCGAGCTTCTTAACTGGCGCGAACTGCGTCGCGCGCCGGCGGCACCTCCTGGTCCGCCGCCATCACCGGCGAGCTGACATGCGCGGATCTCCGAATCGTTTGCGACCGCAAGTCCCGGCTCGGCGCGCGCGTGGTTTGACGCTGATCGAGCTGGTTGTCGCGGTTGCGATTCTGGGAATACTCGCGGCGATCGCGCTGCCCAACTACACGGAGTACGTGAACCGCGGCAAGCGTGCCGAGGGCCGCTCCGCTCTGTTGGCATCGCTGCAGCAGATGCAGCGCCAATTTACGGCGACCAACAGCTACACCGCGTTTTCAGATGCCACACCGAACGGATTCGCGACCGCGTCCGGCGAGGATCCGGGCAGGGCGAACTACTTTCTTTCGGCCGCCGCATGCGCGGGCAGCACGGCTGCGGTCTGCGTTGTGATCAGCGCCGTGCCGTCCGGTTCGGCGGCGACACCCGGCGGCGCTCGCTTTGTCGATGCGACCTGCGGCACATTGACCTTGTCGACGACGGGCGCGCGCGCGCCGGCGGCGTGCTGGTAGCGAGGAGCGCATTCATGAACAAGCACCCGTCCCGTGGCTTTACCCTCGTCGAGATGCTGATCGTGCTGTCGATCCTCGGGATCGTGGCGTCGATCGCAGTTCCGAATTTCTCCGACTTTCTCGAGCGCCATCGCGCCAGCACCACCGCCAACGACTATCTGCGCGCGTTGTTATTGGCGCGTTCGCGCTCGCTGGCTACCGGCGAGCGCGTGGTGGTGGCGCCCACCGCTGCCGACGGCAACTGGGCGGGAGGCTGGCGCGTGTTCGTCGATCTTGACAACGACGGTCAGTTCGACGCCACCGATACGGAAGTCGAGCGTTTCAACGCGCTCTCGACGGGCTTCACGGTGACGGGCACCGGCTTTACCGAAAGCGGCAGCAATTTCGTCAGCTTCAACAACTTCGGTTTTCCGCGCAGGTTGAACGGAACGACCATCGTCACCGGCGGTCTTGGCGTGGTGATCGGAACGAAGAACCTCGCGGTGTGCCTCGACGCGACCGGCCGCGCACAGGTCATCAAGGCCGCTAGCTGTAGTTAACGCGGCCCAGCCGCGCCGACCTCGCCCGGAGCCGCGCGCTTGCAGGCGCGTCGCTGCGGCGGCGCGAAGCTCGCGCTTCGCGAAACCCCGCCTCCGCCCCTCGCGGGAGAGGGTTGGGGAGAGGGGGCCGCTTCCTGTTAGCGCGGCGCAGCCGCGCCGACCTCGCCCTCTCCCCTCGCGGGAGAGGGTCGGGGAGAGGGGGCCGCTTCCAGTTCCGCCACCCGCTTTTCCAATGCTTCGACCTTCGCTCGCGTACGAGCGAGCACCTGCGCCTGCGTATCGAATTCCTCGCGCGTTGCAAGCTCAAGCCGGCCGAACTGCTGGGCCAGCATCGCTTTGAGATTTTTCTGCAGATCGGCGGCGGGTGTACCGGCGAACAGAGCGCTGACGCGCCGCTGCAGATCGTCGAGAAAAGTGGTTGATTGCATCGGTGTTCCTTTCCAGATCGCCGCGCGAGTCTAGCTACGACCATCGCACCCGCGTGGTGCGCGCGCGCTCGATGTAAGTGCACATCGACTACATTCTCGCCCCGCAGCGGTGCGCTCGCACGCGCGAAGCGCGTGGCATGCCTATTGCGATACCCGCGTCGCTGTCGTTTATTCACCCAGGAGAAAAGGAAAACCCATGAAGAAAACGCTGCTAGCAACGGCAGTCATCGCCGCGTTGGTTCCATTCGCAGTCGGTGCGCAGACGAAGAAGCCCGAACCGGAATTCACGTTCGCCGGCAATGCCGGCCTGTATTCGGACTATCGGTTCCGCGGATTTACGCAGACCGGCTACAAGCCGGCGTTCCAGGGCGGCTTCGACTTTAGCCACAAGTCCGGCTTCTATCTGGGCAACTGGAATTCGAATGTCGAACAGGGCCTTTATAACGGCGCGTCGCTGGAGATGGATTTCTACGGCGGCTACAAGGGCACGGTCGGCGCCTTCGGCTACGACGTCGGCTACCTCTACTACTACTACCCGAACAGCGGCGCGCTCGGCACGACCAAGGTCAGCAACGGCGAGGCCTATATCGGCGGGTCATTCGGGCCGGTTTCGGCCAAGTGGTACTACGCGACCACCAAGTTCTTCTCGCTCGGCAAGCCGCCGACGTTGGGCAACTTCGATTCGAAAGGGTCGTGGTATCTCGATCTCGCCGGATCACTCGACTTCGGTGGCGGCTGGACCGGGGTGGCCCACTACGGCTACCAGAAGATCGAGAACGGGAAGACCGCGTTTCAGCAAGGCGTCGTGTTCGCCAATGAAGACGCGATCGCCGACTACAAGGTTGGCGTGACCAAGGATCTCGGCGGCTGGCTGCTCGGCGCCGCAGTGATCGGCACGGACGAAAAAGGTTTCTTCCGCACGGCCGAGTCGGGCTTCACCGAAGCGGCCGGCAAGACCAAGGTCGTGGTGTCGGTATCGAAGACCTTCTAGAAAGTCGCTGAAAAGGGGGCTTGCCCCCTTTTGAACCCCCTGTTGGGTAGGAGAGGGAGCACAAATGAAACTGATCACCGCCATCATCAAGCCGTTCAAGCTTGACGAGGTGCGCGAGGCTCTGTCGGGAGTTGGCGTCCAGGGCATCACGGTCACCGAGGTCAAAGGCTTTGGGCGACAGAAGGGCCACACCGAGCTGTACCGCGGCGCAGAGTACGTGGTCGACTTCCTGCCGAAGGTGAAGGTCGAAGCTGCCGTCGCCGACGACATCGTCGAGCGAGCGATCGAGGCGATCGAAAGTTCGGCGCGCACCGGCAAGATCGGTGACGGCAAGGTGTTCGTCTATGACCTGCAGCAGGTCGTGCGAATCCGCACCGGTGAGACCGGTCGGGAAGCCCTTTAGAACACGTCGGGGACATCATGAAAAAACTGATCGTTTCGCTATTCGCCACGGCGGTGTTCGCGCTGGGAGTGCTGCTGCCTGCGGCCGCGCTGGCGCAAACCACGCCGGCCGCGGAAGTCAAGAAAGACGCGGCCGCACCCGCGACTGCCGCGCCCGCCGCAGCAGCCGACTCCAAACCGGCCGACGCACCGAAGCCGCCGAACATCAACAAGGGCGACACCGCGTTCATGTACGCGGCCACGGTCCTCGTCATCCTGATGACGATTCCGGGGCTCGCGCTGTTCTACGGCGGGATGGTGCGACAGAAGAACGCGCTGTCGGTGCTGATGCAGGTGTTCGTCACGTTTTCGCTGATCGCGGTGTTGTGGGTGATCTACGGGTACTCGCTGGCGTTCACCGCTGGCAATCCGTTTTTCGGCAGCTTTGACAAGCTGTTTCTAAGCGCGGTGACACCGGAGTCGGGCGCGGCCACCTTCAGCAAGGATGTCTACATCCCCGAGTACCTGTTCGTCGCGTTCCAGCTGACCTTCGCCGCGATCACCTGCTCGCTGATCGTTGGCGCGTATGCGGAGCGGATGAAATTTTCCGCGGTGCTGCTGTTCATGATCATCTGGTTCACTTTCAGCTACCTGCCGATGGCGCACATGGTCTGGTACTGGGACGGGCCGGACGCGATCAAGGACGAAAAGACGCTCGAAGCCGTGACGAATGCGGCGGGTTGGCTATGGGCCAAGGGCGCACTCGACTTTGCCGGCGGCACTGTCGTGCATCTCAATGCCGGCGTGGCTGGCCTCGTGGCTGCCTATTTGCTCGGCAAACGCATCGGCTACGGTCGCGAAGCGATGGCGCCGCACAGCCTCACGCTGACCATGGTGGGCGCCGCGCTGCTGTGGGTGGGCTGGTTCGGTTTCAACGCAGGGTCCAATCTCGAAGCCAACGGCATTGCGGCCCTCGCCTTTATCAACACGCTGTTTGCCACCGCGGCGGCCGTGCTGGCGTGGACCTTTATCGAGTGGATGGTCAAGGGCAAGCCCTCGATGCTGGGCGCGGCTTCTGGCGCGGTTGCCGGGTTGGTCGCCATCACTCCGGCGTGCGGCTTTGTCGGCATCCTCGGCGCGCTGGTGATCGGTGTCGCGGCTGGTGCGTTGTGCTTCTGGGGCGTCACGGGTCTGAAGAAGATGCTCGGGGCCGACGACGCGCTCGATGTCTTTGGCGTGCACGGCGTCGGCGGCGCGGTCGGTGCGCTGCTCACCGGCGTATTCGTCGCACCTTCGCTCGGCGGAACCGGCATCTGCAACTACGTGACCAACAAGTGCGGCGAGTTCGGCGGCATCGGCGCGCAATTGTGGATTCAGTTCCAGGGCGTGCTGACCGCAATTGTCCTGTCGGGCGTGGTGGCTTTTGTCGCGCTGAAGATCGTTGATATGGTGGTCGGCCTGCGCGTGGCGGAAGAAGAAGAGCGCGAAGGACTGGATACGACGTATCACGGCGAATCAGCCTACAAAGCGTGATAAGCCGGTGGCACGTTTTCTGCTGCTTCTATTGCGTGTCTCCTTATTCGCCGGTCTCCGCCCTCTAAAGGGCGGCTGACGCACCTAGGCGATTCCCAGGGCACCCCATTCGGGTGCCCTTTTTTCGTACTCCGCACTGGAAGAGGGATTCGGGCAGAATCGCCGGCCACAGGCCAGTCGGCCGCTCAGGCGCCCATGCAACCCGTCCCGAATCTCGTCACCGCCTCCAACGCGCCGCTGCTCGAACTGGAGCGACGCATCCTCGACTCGATGCCGGCGATCGAACGCTGGCTCAGGTTGCAATGGCAGGAGCACACCCCGCCGTTCTACGGCTCGGTCGACCTGCGCAATGCCGGCTACAAGCTCGCGCCGGTGGATATGAATCTCTTTCCGGGCGGATTCAACAATCTGTCTGAAGAGATGCTGCCGGCCGCAATACTGGCGGCGCAGACCGCGATCGATCACCTTTGTCCGGACGCACGCAATCTGCTGCTGATTCCGGAGCGTCACACACGCAACGTTTTTTATCTGACCAACGTTGCGCGGCTGGCGCGTGTCCTGCGATCAACGGGTCTGGACGTTCGGCTTGGGTCGTTGTCGGAGGAAGTGTCGGCGCCGACCACGATTTCCATTCCGGGCGGCGAACAGCTGACCATCGAACCGCTGGTGCGCGACAACGGCCGCGTTGGCGTGGCGGGTTTCGATCCTTGCGCAGTGCTGCTCAACAACGATCTGTCGGCCGGAATTCCAGACATCCTGCGCGACCTCGACGATCAGGTGCTGTTGCCGCCGCTGCACGCCGGCTGGGCGGTGCGCCGCAAATCGAACCACTTTACCGCTTTCGATGAGGTTGCCGCCGAGTTCGCGCAGCTTCTGAAGATCGACCCGTGGATGATCAATCCATACTTCGCGCGCTGCGGCGAGGTCAACTTTCATGAACGCGTCGGCGAGGAATGCCTCGCGTCGAACGTCGACACACTGCTTGGACGAATCCGCGCCAAGTATCGCGAGTACGGCATCGACGAAAAACCGTTCGTGATCGTCAAGGCCGATGCCGGCACCTACGGCATGGGCATCATGACCGTTCGGGATGCGGCCGATGTGCGCGAGCTGAACCGCAAACAGCGCAACAAGATGGCCGTGGTCAAAGAGGGCCTCGAAGTCAGCGAAGTCATCATCCAGGAAGGCGTGCCCACGTACGAGCGCGTGCAGGACGCTGTTGCCGAGCCGGTCGTCTACATGGTCGATCGCTATGTGGTCGGTGGGTTTTATCGCGTACACGAAGGGCGCGGCATCGACGAGAACCTGAACTCGCCGGGCGCGCAATACGTTCCGCTCGCTTTCGCCGGCAGCTGCAATCTCCCCGACTGCCGCGCGGCCGCCGGCGCCAGCAGCACGAATCGCTTTTACAGCTACGGCGTGGTCGCGCGCCTGGCGCTGCTGGCGGCGTCGCTCGAACTGGAACGCACGGTCGACCTTCTTCCGCCCCAATCGTTGTCAGCTCCGGTCGCGGCCATCGCAGGCTGAGCCGCGGCCGGTTGCGTCCGCGATGTCGCAGGGACTTTCAGTCCTTTTCGTCGTCGATCCGCTCGACGAACTGAAGGCGTACAAGGACACTAGCGTCGCGATGATGCGCGAGCTCGTCGGGCGCGGCCACGACGTGTGGACCTGCACGCTGCCGGATCTGTCGTGGTCGAGCAATGAGCGCGGCGGCGCCGTGAATGCGCAGGCGCGGCTCATCGCATTGAAAGCAGGCAAGCTGAAGCACGATGACCACTCGTGGTATGTCGAACGCGAAGCGGGCAGCCGCGCGCTCGCCTCGTTCGACGCGGTGCTGATGCGCAAGGACCCGCCATTCGACACCGAGTATCTGTATTCGACCTATTTGCTGGAAGCCGCACAGCGGCAGGGCGCACGCGTGTTCAATGACCCGCGCGCGCTGCGCGATCACAACGAGAAGTTTGCGGTTGCCGAGTTCGCCGAATTCGCCCCGCCGACTTTGGTCTCACGCTCGCCCGACGTGATCCGCCAGTTCCAGCGCGATCACGGCGACATCGTCGTCAAGCCGCTCGACGGCATGGGTGGGCGCAGCATCTTCCGGCTGCGGCCGGACGATCCCAACACCAACGTCATTCTGGAGACCATCACCGACAACGGCGCACGCACGGTAATGGCGCAACGTTTCATTCCCGAGATCAAGCACGGCGACAAACGCGTACTGTTGATCGGCGGCAAGGCGGCGCCCTTTTCGCTCGCGCGTATTCCCAAGCCGGGCGAGTCGCGCGGCAACCTTGCCGCCGGCGGCATCGGCCGCGCGCAACCGCTTACCGAGTCCGATCAGGCGATCGCCGCGGCGCTCGGCCCGGTGCTCGCGAGCCGCGGCTTGCTGCTCGTCGGCATCGACGTGATCGGCGACTACCTGACCGAGGTGAACGTCACCAGCCCGACTTGCTTTGTCGAGATTGCGGAGCAGACCGGCTGCAACGTCGCCGCGTTGTTCGTCGATGCGCTGGAAGCGGCGCTGCGGGAGCAATGATGCTGCGCGTTTCACGTTTCACATTTCACGTTTTACGTTTCACGATTTACGTGAGGACACGTCCTCTCTCCCCAGCCCTCTCCCGCGAGGGGGCGGAGGCGGGGTTTCGCGAAGCGCGAGCTTCGCGCCGCCGCAGCGACGCGCGCCTGCAAGCGCGCGGCTCCGGGCGAGCTCAGCGCGGCTGCGCCGCGAGATGTCAATGATCGGCATCGTCATCGTTGCGCATGACCCGTTGGCGCGCGCGCTCGCGGCCAGCGCTTCGCACGTGTATAGCTGCGCGCCGGAACGCGCGGAAGACCAGGTGCGCGTGCTCGATATTCCGGCCGATGCCGACGTGGCCGCGATGGTCGCGCAAGGACGGCGGCTCGTGCGTGAAGTCGATAGCGGCACCGGCGTGCTCGTGTTGACGGACGCCTTCGGCGCCACACCGGGCAATGTCGCCACACAATTGAACGAACCCGGACGCGTCGCGGTGGTGGCCGGCGTCAATCTGCCGATGCTGCTGCGCGTGTTGTGTTATCGCGATGCCCGGCTCATTGAGGTGATCGACAAGGCGCTTGCCGGTGGCGTGCAGGGGGTTATGCAGGTCGTCGTCACGCCGGTGCAGAACCAGGGATATAAACCGCAGGGCAATGATCAAGCGCGATTTCACCATCAACAATAAGCTCGGCTTGCATGCGCGCCCGGCAGCGAAATTGACCCAGGTGGCCGCCCAGTTTCAAAGCGAAATCTTTATCGCGAAGAGTGATCGCCGCGTGAATGCCAAGTCGATCATGGGGGTGATGATGCTGGCCGCAGGTCCCGGATCGATCGTTACGGTGGATGCCGAGGGTGCAGACGAGAGTGCTGCGGTCGACGCGATCGGCGAATTGATCGATGCCGGATTCGGAGAGGATTGAGGCCACCGGTGAGCCGCGAACTGCATGGCATCGGCATTGCGGGAGCTTCGGCACCGGCAATCGCGATCGGCCGCGCGCACCTGCTTGCGCCCAGCGAACTCGAAACGCGCCAGTACCCGATCGAGCGCCAGGATGTGATGCACGAGGTGGCGCGTCTGAACAACGCGTTCTCGCTGGCGCGCGCCGAGATCGACGAGCTGCGCGGCGACGTGGCGCCGAATGCGTCGTCCGAAGTCGGTGCGTTTCTCGACCTGCACCGGTTGATCCTCGACGACCCGCTGCTCTCCGATACGCCGCGCGATCTGGTGCGCACCCGGCTGATCAACGCCGAGTGGGCGCTCAGCATCCAGCTGGAAGAGGTGTGCCGCCAGTTTGAGGCGATCGAGGATGCGTACTTTCGCGAGCGCTCGGAGGACGTGCGGCAGTCGGTCGAACGCGTGTTGCGCCGGCTGGCCGGCGCGCGGCCGGCAACCGCGATGCTGCGCAAGCCCGACGACGGCGAACGCCTGATCCTGATCGCGCGCGACCTGGCGCCGACCGACATGCTGCATCTGAAAAGCCGCGCCGATGTATCGCTCGGCGGCTTTGTCACCGAACTCGGCGGGCCGACGTCGCACACGGCCATTCTCGCGCGCAGCCTCGGCCTGCCCGCGCTTCTGGGTGTGCCGGCCGCACGCGAAGCGGTGCACGAAGGCGATCTCGTTGTCATCGATGCGGAAGCCGACCGGCTCGTTATCGATCCGGACGAGACCGAGCTCGCGGCGTATCGGCACCGATTGCGCGCGGATGCCGAGCACCGCGCCGAACTGCGCAAGCTGAAAGGCAAGATCGCGCGCACGCGCGACGGCTTCGCGATCGAACTGCTGGCGAACGTCGAGTTGCCCGACGACGCGCGCGATGCGTTAGAAGCCGGCGCCGATGGCGTGGGTCTCTTCCGCTCCGAATTTCTGTTCATGAATCGCGACGAGCTGCCCAGCGAAGACGAACAGTACGAGGCGTATGCGCGGGTAGCACGCGTGATGAAGGGCAAGCCGGTCGTGATCCGCACACTCGACGTCGGCGCCGACAAAATGCTCAATGAAATGGCGCGCGCGAGCCTTGGCATGGCGCTGGGCGCGCCGACGGCGGAGTCGAATCCCGCGCTGGGCCTGCGTGCGATCCGCTATTGCCTCGCGTATCCGGACCTTTTTCTCACCCAGTTGCGCGCGATCTTGCGCGCGTCGAGCGTCGGCACCGTGCGCATACTCGTACCGATGCTGGCGCATGTCCAGGAGATCGACCAGGCGCTTTCATTTGTCGCGCGGGCGCGCGAGCAGTTGAAGGAAAAGAAACAGAAATTCGACGCACGCGTGCCGGTGGGCGGGATGATCGAGGTTCCGGGCGCCGCGCTATCGCTGCCGGCGTTCGTCAAGCGCCTGAAGTTTCTGTCGCTCGGCACCAACGATCTCATTCAATACACGCTGGCGATCGACCGCGCCGACAGCGCGGTCGCGCACTTGTATGACAACCTGCACCCGGCCGTGCTGAAGCTGGTGTCGCAGACGATCCGCACCGGCGGGCGCGCGCGCGTGCCGGTGTCGGTGTGTGGCGAAATGGCAGGCGAGACCGAACTGACCGCGTTGCTGCTGGGCATGGGGCTCAAGCAGTTTTCAATGCACCCA
>Ga0187892_10008948_pt1 | contig 13415 bp, 7 predicted proteins | sample MA1701073metaG_FD_139345 | JGI IMG/M metagenome (GOLD analysis project Ga0187892, IMG submission 139345) | Bio-ooze microbial communities from a basaltic lava cave in the Kipuka Kanohina Cave System on the Island of Hawaii, USA - MA170107-3 metaG ...
AGCCGCGGCGGCGCGAATACATGGAACAGGCCCGCGATATGCTCTTTTATCTTTATCCTGCCCTGAAACACAATCACTGGTGGCAGCGGTACGAGGACAAGGACTTTGAAAGGGCATTGACGGAATTCTTGAATCATTCCGTCAGTGTCGCCAATCGATTTTTCGGTTACACAAAGACCGAAGACCTCATCACGCATCTCGTGCCCAACCTGCCGTTGATGAATCAGGTGCTTAAAGTTTTTCCCGATCAAAAACAGACACTCTGCGAGCACCAAAAAAAACAGGGAGTTTGGCTGGAGGAGGAGGATCGTCCGAAAAATGGAAACGCAGGTTACGAGGCGATCACGATGATCCCCTTTTTGGGAACCATCTTGATTGGGATTGAAGCGATTGCCGCACACAATGAATCCGCAAAACGATACTGGGAAGCAGAATCGGCGAAGAGCTGGGAGCTGGCGGCTCGGGGACAGTTTGATTTTGAAAGCACCGGGCGCAATGCCTATTTCCTGCGGATGATGGATGAAGCCTATTACATTGCTTTTGCGAAGGCGACGGTGCTCAAAGTACAGCTTGCCTTTTCGTTGGCAACGGACGCGCTCGTGTTTACCGCGGTTGCGCGAGGGGCATCAGGTGCGGGAAGGGTCGGGCCGCGAGCATTTCTTCCCTCTTTGCGGAGGCTTCCTTCCGCTTTAATTTCGGGTGGTCGGGCGACGATCAAGAGTTGGCTGGAGGCGCGAGCGGCTGCGGCTGCCAAGATGCCCAAATGGGAAGGCTGGCGAATCTATTTCCGTTTGCTTCCAAATCGCGTGCTGTGGGCGATGGCGAAAGACGCCCATGCTCTTTACGATCTCATTTTTCGCCCTTTGTATCACTTTAGACTCTTAGGAAAGTGGACGCATAAAACATTTTATCAAAGGGTGCTGCAGCCAGGCCTCACGCCGATTAAGCGAGTGCTGGGAGTGCCGCGGTGGCTTGGCGATCATATCACCGAGTTTCCGTTCAATCTGATTGGCCATCGTTGGGGCGACGGTATTATCCCGCGACTCACCCAAGGGGCCCTTCTGTACGCGATGGCAACCGGTCTTATTCAGATGGGACAGGAAACAAAAGATTTTGCCCATGAAAGAATCATCGATCGCGCGTATACGAATCCCGAAACCTACGGTTACATTATCGATGCGGTTTATGACGGCAGGATGACCAGCTCGGAATTTTTGAGGACGGTGGAGCTCCATGACGAGGTGTGGCGGCAGTACATGGGGGAAATCGTGGAGATCGAACGAGCGCTCCTGGAGTGGCTGCCGGAGAATGATCGGCAACAGGCTGTTCAGAACCTTCGTAACATCCAAGCTGCCACCAGTGCACGTCTTCAGAGCGAGCTTGCGAAAAATATGTACGACGCTCGCACGGTCTTGGTGCTGGAAGAAACGATTCGAATGAACGATTTGAAAATTCGATATTGGAGTCAAGGAGGAGGTTCAAGGTGAGATATCTTTTTTTATTTTTGTTAGCGGGCTGTATTTCCACTCCGCCTACGGCAGTTCAACCTCCGCGCCAAGGAAAGCTGACCTTGCTTTTTCAATCGAGTCGTTTGGGTGTCCTTGAGCCCTGCGGTTGTCACTCGAGTCCGTATGGCGGCATTGACCGAGAGGCAAATGCAGTCGCGCAAATACGAAAGACCGACAAAGTGGCGCTTTATATCGATGCTGGAAACATGCTGGCGCCACCCCGGTTGAGTGGGGGGATGGAGCGTCACCGTCAAAAAGCTAAAGCCATGGTTGAAATGTTGAATACAATGGGACTCGACCTATTTTCTCCTGGGCCACGCGATTATGTTCTTGGAGAGGAGTTCTTAGCGGAGCTTTCAAAGAACGCTCGATTTAAGTTCATCAGCTCCAATGTGCTGAAAGAGGATGGGCGGCCACTTTTTTTACCGTTCCTGATTGAAAAGCGCGATGGCATTCGCGTGGGGCTTGTTTCCATCACGCCGGAGTCCCCGGAGCTTAAATCACAGGGATTAAGAGTTCTCCCGGCGGCGAGAGCATTGAAGTCGTTGATTGGGGAGATAAAGCCTCAAACGGATCTCATTGTCGTATTATCGCAGTTTGGCGCTAAAGAGAATCAAGAGCTTGCCAAAAAATTTAAAGACGTTCATCTCATTATCAGTAGCGACGCCAACCATGCCATTCAAGAGCCATTCTGGATCGGGGGACACACGCTGGTGCTGGGACCAGGAACATCGGGCTTTCTATTGGGAAAGCTGGAATTGGATATCGCTCTTCCGTTTAAGGGATTTTATTCTGAGCGAGTCATCGAAATTAATCAACGAGAGCTTCGTGCCTGGGAAGAGGAAACCGTGAAAAATCCGAAGGATCGCGTCTCAAGAGATTACGTAAGCTATCTTAAGGAAAACACGCTTTTATCGCCTATCGCCGGTGGTACCGTTTATCGACATGAGCTTATCCAGCTCGACAAGAGGCGTTTTGGCGCCACGAACGCTGTCACAAAGCTCGTCGAGGATGAAAAACGGCAGACGCGTCAGCAGGCGCTGAAATCGGAGTAATCCTTCGTTGCCGTATTCGATTACTGTTTTAGTGACGACGGTTCCTTGACCTGTTAGCATTTATTTCAGCCGTAAATTAACACAATTATTTATTTCTCTGCGAGGCGACAACATGAAATATCTAGCTCTTTTACTCGCCATTTTGCCTTTTTTATCTTTCGACTCAGTCGTGGCCGAAGAGGAGCAGGAAAAAGAAAAGCCTCCCGATATTGAGTGCATCATCGGCCCTGATTACGCCGCTGATATTTTGGCTCAGGCCATTGCCGATCAGCGGAGTAATCCCAATTCGAGTCTGAACGATTTTCTGCAGCGTTATAATCCGTTCAAGGTCGGTACGGATACGATTTACCCGGTTACGAGAAAGTTCGATGTGGTCGGCATTAGAGTATATTGCCGCAACAAGGGCGGGGGAACATCGGGACTTGGGCAACTTCAGGCCAGTTTTGAGCTGAATAATTCCAAATTCAAAGCGTGCCCATCTTCGGGGGTAACGGACGGGCTTTGTGTCGTTGTTTCTCAATATCAGTCGGGTCCTCCTAATTATTTTTCGATGCCGGGCACAGGAAGTATCACTGGGATCTCTTCGTCCTTTCCCGAAAACGCGCAGGCTCTTCTTTTCATAAAAAATGGGGGATCCCAGAGTAGAACCATCGATCCTTCTGATATCACGTTTCGGTTAACGCCCGAGAGCGGCTCAACCCTGTCCGGTCCTGTGCAGTTTAGTCTCAAGCGGCCCATTAGCATTCAATATATCGGAGAGGCTTCGTGCTCCATTGCCATCGCGGGCGCTGACGAGCCGGTGAGCGTGCTTCGCTGTGCACCGGACGTTGCCTGTAATCCCACCCAAGTAACACGGGTAAAGAATCGCCGACTCGCGTTTGAGGCGTACATTGAAGACGTGCCCGGTCAGGAATCAAAAATCATGGATATCGATTGGACAGGGGGCCCGGATAAATTCGGCCGTTTTGATAATCCGACTCCGCAAGTTGAGCAGGTCATCCGTGCCGTTGTCCTGACGAATCAGGACAAAAAGTTGCAGTGTGCCGTTCGCATTCTTCCGGCGGGAAAGCCCTACCAGGCTGAGGTGAGCCGTTTTGGAGATTGCGAGTTTTTCGAGAAAGTTCGGGACTTCTATTTTCTGGATAGTGAGTCACCCAAAAAACTCCATACGGGCCAATACAACAATGGCGACGGCCTTAAATTTGCGACGCTCAACCATGCTTACGGACTCAGTGGACCTGACATTCCCTTTCGAGGGATCCTCAATTTGGCAGATACGCTGGATGGCGCTGACCTTCGGCTTGGGTTGGGGGGCTTGGTTGATGAACCTCCCATTGCGACGCGGGTTTTTCACGGTCTTACGATCACCGTGACTCCTTTCTCCATGACGGCGAATCGACCGCTGGGAGATCCCGTCTTGTTTGCTCATGTCACCGGGACCGGACACCTTCCCAACATTGATCTCGTTCGGACGAATCGTGGAAAATCTATCGAGGAGCTGGATGAGAACAGCTATGTCGTCTTTCACGCGTTCTTGCCTCGATCCAATTTGAGACAAAATCCCGCGGGTGAGCTGATGGAAGCGAGAGGGAGCCAAGAACCGGGTGCCATTCCGCTTTGGAGGTTTATCAAGGAAATGGACTACATTGTGCCCCTTGCCGAGGCCTCGTGTACCGATATCTTTAAGATCGGTTTACCCACGCGTGATAAAGACAAAAAACCCATGCCAACGGCTCTCTCCAACATTTTACTTTGCGCGATGTCCAGGCCGTTTCAACTGAAAGACGTTATCAGGGGGCGTGCGCGGATCAGGCTTGTCAACTATACGGCAAGAAATCCGCTTGCGGACTACCCAGTCGATCTGCTCCGGACCAGTAAGAATCCTCCCTGTATCGCGACCGTTCCCGAAGACACGGCATTCTGCTACACGGTTCCCCAAACCGAGCAGCCTCCGGCGGGGGATCTACCCACCGCTCAGAGTGCATGTTGGGAGACGAAGGTCATTGAAAAGGGAGAAACATTTACCGATATGTACGGCCATTCTTATACGGCAACACACCGGACAACCGTGACAACTTTCAAGCCCAGTTGCCAGGTTCAGGAGGGAACGGGCTGCGGGACAAGTCTCGCCATTCGGTTTTCGGGATATAACATGATGAGCTTGGCCGCGCTGGGTTGTGTTGCGAAATATGACAAGGATGGCAGCCTCAGTGGAGTGCCCGTGACCGCAACGTTAAAAAATCAGGGCATTATCCCGTACACGAGTTTCGGTGGGGCCGCGCCGAGACCTTATTCACTCTATCCTCTCACTCCGCTTAAGGGGTACGGGTGTATTCCCTGCCGGTTTGGCACCGATGATCCGAATCTGATGACGACGACAAAACCCATTCCCGTTGATACCGATGCGCCCTTGAATCCTAGAATTCCAGTCTACGCCTTTACGCGTTCCAAAGCCCCCCGCGAGTGCGTCTATCCGAAAAGTGACATTACGATTCGATATTTTGGGGCCAAGGATTGCGACAAAATATCGGGACCGACCTGGAAGGGGTTGTGTTGGTCTGCGACCGTTCCGCTTCAAAATTGTCCGTCGATTTCTGAAAATATGGCGGCCTCCTCCGATCCTCTCGACAAGGACAAAGGTGTTTTCTCCGGCAGCGGCAATATCGCGGGGCGTTTCCAGGTTCCGCTTTGTCCCGGAGGTAAACTGGAATTCAATGCGGTTTCCGCTTCCTGGTCTCCTTTGCTTGTCGACGTTGCTGGGAATGGCATTTCTGTTTCACGCGGTTTTGACGATGCGGTGCTGTTCGACATTAAGGGGATTGGAAAGCGCGTGTTGATTGATTGGCCATTGAATACCAAGGAGGTGGCATTTCTGGTGATGCCCGATCAGGGAAAGGTGACTTCAATCAAGGAGCTTTTCGGAGATTATAAGGCGAAAAATGGGTTTGAGGCGCTCCGCAGGCTCGACTCGAATCGCGATCGCTTTATCGACGAGAAAGATAAAAAATTTGGAGAGCTTCGTCTTTGGTTTGACCGAAACCGCAATGCGATTGCCGAAAACGAGGAGATCACGAACCTTGAGCAATGGGGTGTCACGCGAATTTCTCTTGAATATAAGAAGCCTCTTCGTAAAGGCGTGGTCGGAAAAACGTTGAGTAGCTACTATTTCAATGTCAAAGGAAATGCCTTTCGAAACATTGAGGACCACTACTTTCAGGAATACTGGAAAGACGGTCGCAGAGTGGCCGCGGCCCCAGTGCCTAAACAAAAATGACGTTTCGGCGTGGTTTTTCTCTCATTGAGATTGTGGTTGTCGTCGCGATTGCGGGTTACATTGCCGCGCTCAGCGGATACCTTCTGTTCCGCCCAAAGCAGCTCGTAGAAGACGTCTCGGAACGCTTGACCGAAGATGCCGTGGTTTCGATCCAGTCGGCGAAATTAGTCGAGCGTTTTTCGAGAAGCTTTGTGATGCGTCGAGGTTTTCTCACGTGCACCTCACCCTTGCAGAGGTTACTCGAGAGCACCGCTGCTTTTCCTAACGCTAATTTTTCCGGAGAGGTAAACGAAGTGAATGACTTTACCCTCGTTTCCTCCAATTATTCGGCGCTGGTGGCCGTGAGTTCCTTAACCGGTGAGTTTTCGGTGACCGAGATCAATAAGTTTCCTCGGGGCGCCATTGTGCTTTTGAGCTCATTGAATGACCCTACGCTCGGGGGACTCTATCAGGTCACCGAGGCTGTCGCCACCTCTTCCCGAGTGCGCTTGAGTACCACGGCGCCGGTGCTTCCGCAGGAGTTTGGGTGCCAGATTCGCAGTTCGATGGGATTATCACAGTTTTTGAGGGATCCAAGAAATCAGGTCTTTGGGCGTATGGGAACCACCTATCGCGCCGATGTCATTCAGTTTGCGCGTTACTTTACCGCGCAACGGGGCACGAGTCTTCTTCTGAGAGAGCGATTGTGGCCCGTCCCGCGGCTTGTTCCCGATATGGTGCAGGAAAATGTCACCATGACGAGCTTTGCTAATCTTCGAATCGAGAGCGGTGAGTGGCGGCCCAGCGGGAATGCTCCGAGTCCCAACGGTGTTTTTTTTGCGACCCTGGCTGTCGCCTACGATGAACGGTCAATGACCGGAACGGGGCTTATTCGCACGGACGTTCGCCGACGCATTTCGTATTCTACGCTCCCGGGCGGGACGTTGAACTTCGGAGCGGTGGCTCCCCCTGAAAGCGTGGAGGTTCGCTTCCCCGCGTGTGCGGTGTATCTCGCTCCCGCAACCGACATGTTTGTCCGAAGCGATGAGAAATACGGACGCTTTTTTCGTGTCTACGGTTTAGCGTCCGATGCCGGTGGTAAAGCTGGCTTCGTGATCACCATGGATGGCCCTCCGGGTCAGGATCCGATCTGTTGGCATGAATCCAATATGGAGCGAGTAGCGACAGTGGAAGGAGTGAAACTGCAGGCACCGGTCAATCAAGGGGTGAAAAGATCCATTGGGCTCAATCCAGCGGGTACCGGTTATCAACCGCTTATTTGCGATGTCCCGGCCTCCGCCTCTTTCAATGGCCTGATGCTTTATTTCCATCCGGACGTTAAAAAGCTCGTGAGAATCCCTTGCTCGGGAGCACAAATTCCCGACAAGAACGAGGAGTATGTTTGCAAGTCCGGCACGGAATCAAAGTGCTACCGGACAGGGGAAATTGGTTTTTGCACGCTGGTGCGAAAAAATGTGAGTCCCGAGGAGAGGGGACCGACGCTATTTGTGGACGACAGCAGCTGTGAGTGGCAGTCGGGTAAGGGGCTTGAGGATTGCAGGCCAAATGGACGTCGAGGGGACCTTCAAAAAGTGATCTTGAAGCCAAAAGATATTCCCGGGGATTTTCCAAGGACACTTTCTTGTACGTCAGGTTTCGGAGGCGGCGGAGATTGAACCGGCGAGGCGGCATCATTATCTGGGTTGTTACGGTGGCGGTGATTGTGGGCATCCTCATCCTCACCGTTCCGCAAGTGTTTATCACGCGCCGGCAACTTGCGCTCGACGAGCGTCAGGTCTTCGAGGCCCATTTACTTGCACTGGATGCGATCGAGATCACTAAATTTCTCATTTTGTACGAAAAAGTTTTCTACCGTCGTAGTCCCTTGGCACTTAGAGCCTCCGGGAGAGCCGCGTGTATCCATCAACTCTGGGGACAGGGTTTCGGCGAAGCTTCACCCGGTTCAGCCGACATGCTCAATGCGTGCGGATCCTATGGGATCAATGGCGCTTACATTGGAACGAATCGGATCAGTTGCGGTCCGGCGCCTATTATTCCTGGAGGTCGCGATGCCTTTTGCCCGGGGTTCGTTCGCTCTGCAACTTTAAGCGGAAACATGTTAGAGCGGCTCTTATTCGAGAGATGGGTGGACAATGGGATTATGGTTCGAAACCAGCCCGGTGTCTACTCGGTGGAGCTTGATTTGACCGATGCGTTCAATCCCAGTGAACAAAACTCGCTTTCAGTTCGTCTTTTCGGGGGGCAGCGTCTCATTGAAGATTCCTTTGGCTTACTCGCCCGCCTGGGTCTTCAAGTGCGAGCGCGCGTTGACTTTCTGACAGATTCCGCGAACTTTCAGCCCGTTGCATCGGAAAGATATATAAAGATCACGGGAATCGCCGAGTTTACGGGTGGACGGGGCGTGAAGCATGTCGTGGAAAGATCGGAGTCGATGATGGTGGCTCTCTCCACGCCGAAAGACTTCGCGCTTTTCATCGTCTACCCGGAAACCTCCGCGGGGGTGCAAACGCAAAAATTCTCCGAAGCCTTGCAACTGGCACCCTCCGTTAGAGTCATTGGTCGCGCTTATTTCAACGGTGATATCGATGTACCGTTGGAACGTCTGCCCGTCTTCAGCGAGGCGGTCGCCATCTCAGGGACGATTCGAATCAACGGTCAAGTTCCCGGCCCGTCGTCCATCGGATTGTTACAAGAAAAGTTTCCAAAGGGATTTATTACTAACTTTTCAGCACCTCGCTATATCTTGGACGGTCGCTGCGCACCGGTGGGTGCCGCATCAACCGCCTCTTTTTCGAACAACTTAAAGATCGTGAACGGCACTCGCATGAATTGTTTTGACGAAAATACGCCGAACAAGGAGCGCTTCAGCATTCGTCACTACATCGAAAGGCTTGGAAACATGTGTTCCTCGAAACCTATCACGGTAAAGTCCACCGGGTACACTCAGCCTCAGGCGATGATCGAGCTTGGCTGTGAAACGGTGGTGAACTGGGATGAGGCGAGTTTTCTCACGGGTGGTTTTCTTGACGTGACTGCCCAGGACCCGGGCTATTTTGCCGGTATTCTATCGCCTGTTCAACGCCTCCTGGTAGGCGGAACGACGAATGTTTACGGTGTCGTGCTTGGAGGTTACGTGAGAGCCGGCGGTAGTACAAAATTCTACTCTGTCGGAATGTTACAGCCGGGACTTCCCGGCATTGGAAGCGATGCAACGCTCGGAAGCCTAAACAGTAGCGCTCTTTCCGCGAACGATGGGATCGCGGTACCTATCGTGAATGTTCCCTTTGTTTTATCGACGGGGGGTGAAGCGGGATGAGGAGCGGGCTGTCGCTTATGGAAGTCATCGTGGGGATGGCTCTTTTGGGCATGGTGATGACTGCCGTCGTCATGTTTCAGAGTCAAACGACAAAGTTGACTCGAATCAATCTTGATTTCGCGGCTCTCACTAGGGCGCTTGCGACGATTGAGAGAGATATCATGAGAGAAATGCCCTTTATTCCCCCTCAGGCTCAGGATGACCCACAAAAAGACAGCATTATATTCCAGGACCCGAATCGTGCCGGCTTGGCCTGCTATGACCATACGGGTGCAAGGCTCCCCGACTGCAATCATTTTGAAAATAATCGGCTCGCATTTGCCCGCGTGCAGTTTTTCAAAGCCCGTGTAGCGGACGAGTCGGTCGATCCTCAGTCTCCGCTGGGGCATATTCCCGTCTCTCGTGTGCGATTCCGCGTGGTGTACAAACTGAATTGGCGCGTCCAACCCCCCTACTTTTTCAGCCGCATCATGACCGATGTTCTCAAGTACTAGGGTTATCTGTTCGATCTTCATTATCGCCGGAGTCATTTCCCGTTTTCTGTATTTGGATAGCCATCCTTATGGCCTCGATATCGACGAGGCGGCGATTCTTTACTGGGCGGAACAGAGTTTTCGCGGACGCCAGTTTTTTCTTTATGCGCCGGAATTTACTCGCTGGGAAATGTTGCCGGGATTCTTGCATGCGGGCGTTGCTTGGATGTCTGGGGATACTTTCCGATTGTCTCCCGCGCTTTTGGGCTGCCTCGAGATCCTAGTTCTATGGATGTTTGCGGATAGAATCTTGGGGAGAACCGCGGCTTGGATTGCGGCCGCGTTCTTAGCCATGTCACCGTGGCATTTTTATTACTCTCGCATCGTGGGCACCTGTGTTGGTGTGAGCCTGTTGTTCTTAATCGCACTGCTGCTCAGGGATTCTCTGAACGGATGGGCTGTCATACGACATGTCGGCGGACTTTTTTATTATACGACTTATCGCCTTGTGATTCTCCGACTCATCGGGCAATACCTAAGTCAGAGGAAATGGAAAGGAGTGGCTCTTGCCGTTATGGCAGTGCTCGCGGCGATGCTTTTGGCTCGCGTGTCCCCGTTTCTAGAAAGGGGTGCTTACAACTTTCAAAGACCGAACCTTCATTTCCTTAAGAATTATTTTTACTCGCTGGTGTCGCCGTTTTTCCCTATTGCCGAAGAATTTTCGCAGACCACACGAGAATTCATGGCGGACTATGTGCACACGGGATTTTGCTTCGCCCTCGGTGGGCATCCCCCTTTAGGTTGGGGGTTTGCTATCGTTTCACTGGTCGCTATTGGTTGGGCGCTTGTGCGACGTGCCGCGGTTCCAAAGCTGTTACGAGATGAGTTGCTTTTTGTGGGCGGTATTTGGCTTATTTTAGGTTTCATGGGGCCGAGTCTAAGCCGTTTTCTCATTCTTGTTCCATTTCTAACGTTACCCGCAGCCTGGCTTCTCGATGTGTTGGAGAAAAAATCGTCAAAGTGGGTATTCGCAACGTTTCTGTTCGGCTTATTGACGTCGACGGCATTCTCCCAACTCGAAGTATTTCAACGGCTTGGGAACAGACAACTCATGGAACCCATTTTTCACGGACGCTTTCGCGACTTGAAACAAACTATCGATAAATTTCCCGACGCCAATCCTGACACGGCCTTTTTGATTACCGGTTTCGGTCATCAGGCGGCCCGTTTTTGGGCGACCCGTTCCAAGAGTTATAGTGTCCTTCCTCCTCTCACGGCGAAAGATACCGAAGAGGTGCTTAACCTTTCTGCTCATGGTCGAACCCAATATCTCCTTCGCGACGAGAGCCCTACGATAGGACCCAGTCTCAGCGGCTATGATTACTCTCAGAGAATAGACAGTGTGTTTGCTAGGATCGAAGCGCGCGCACAGATTTTGGAGGATCTGGAAATTTGCGCGGATCAGAGGAAGATTGGTCGTTTGCTAAAATTCAACTGGCCCTTTAGGCTTTCGGGATGACAAAAGGTAACGGATACTTTGTGGTGAGGCCGCATGGGTTGCGTCGTTGTGTGGACTTGCAGTACGAGAGCATTTGTCGCTGTCTTAAGACACAGATTTCCTCGAGCCAAACGTTCCGGCGGGTGCTGGATGTGGGGGCGGGCAGTGCTCCGTACCGGCGTTTTTTTCCGGAATCAGACTATCTTACCCTGGATAAACATGAACCCGCGGATTACCAAAGCTTTGAAGAAATTCCTCGGAACAAAAAGTTTGACCTAATCTTGCTCATCGAGGTGCTCGAGCATGTGGAGGATCTGGAAGAGCTGTTTGAAGGGATCGGAAAGGTACTGTCGTCCGCAGGGCAGCTATGGATCAGTGTTCCCTTTGCGGCGCGCATTCACCGGGCGCCGGAAGACTACCGTCGGTTTACTGACGAAGGGTTGAAACGGGTGCTCGCAAGCCATGGGTTTGGTGCGCACACTTTGAAATTCCGTGGGACTGAGCTTACTTCGCTGTTCGCAAAACTCTTTTATATCGGGTTTCGTTCGGTGCCACTCTCTCTCCCATTCCTTTGCGGGCTTCCATGCTTGCTCGCTCTTGCACATTGCACTCTGCGGTTTGATATCGGCTCCCCGGAGGATCCGCTGGGTTTCTTCGCTGTGGCTACCAAATTGCCGGCTCGCAAAGAAACCGGCAAACGCGTGAATGCCCCGAGCCAGGAGCGCGCTCGTTCCGAGATTCTGAGAAGCCTTAACCAATAATTCAGCGGGTAGGTATTACCGAGCGATCGAATGGAAATAAACTCGAAGCCCGTCCTTTCCAAAATCAGCCTCAAAGACTCTTTCGAAAAGAGTTGGTAGTGTTGAATATCAAAGAGCGGGGAGTTTCTTCCGAGAAGCCTGGAAGGGATGCTTTTAAAATTATGGCTGACGATGAGTAGCGTTCCCCCCGGTCTCAAGGCGTGATGCGCCTTGTGCAACGAAGCGATGGGATCGGGCAGGTGTTCCAGCGTTTGAAGAAAAGTGACAAGATCGAATGTGCGGTCACCCACATCATACGAGCTAAATGACTCCTTTCGGATCGGTATCCGTGCTTCTTGCGCGGGGACCAGATCCAATCCCTCCACGGAAAATCCAAACTCTTTCAAGCGACATAAAAATGCACCGTCGCCCGCTCCAATATCAAGCGCTGTTCCGAAAACGTGCAACTTGCGCACGAGCTTCATGTACGTGGCGGCAGCATACTCAGATTCAACGGAGGAAATAAAGGGAGCCTGCCGGTAGAGGGATTCTGCCCGTTCGGGTGACAGTGCCGGTGAAGCAAATAAGATGGAACATGGATGACAACGGTAAAAGACTGGATAAAACGGCTGCGGATCTTTTCGAGACGAAAACTGCGGTATGCCCTCGAATTTGGCATCAACAAAAACGGAGCTATGTTCAATGCTTTCGCAAAGGGGGCAGTTTCGAAAATAATCAGACACGCCGGGTGGTTCCGTGTTGAATGATGGCATCCCGAATGAACAGTGGGCGGCCTTTTATTTCATGGAAGATTCTGTATACCGAATCGCTGATCAGGCCGATTCCCAGAGCTTGGATGAGAAGTGCTACCAGGATAAGGGTGTTGAGAGAAGTGATCTGGGATATCAATAGAAATCCGCACGAAAGAACGAGAGCCAAACTGAGGACCAAATAATTACGTAGGGCGCGATTTCCGAAGGAGAAAAGACCCCGACGAGCCCAGTCGATATTTTTCCAAAAAGAATTGCATGATCTCCCAAAGGGTCTGGCCGGTCGATGATACGGTACTCCCACCTGCTTAAAACCGACGTAAGCTCTCAGTCCGCGCCAAAAAAGATCCCGTTCTGCGCATTGCAGCAGGGCTTGCACCGCCTTCCGGTCCAATAATCCGAAATCCCCGGCGTCCAACGCAATAGGGACGTCACTCGACCACCGGAAGAGGCGGTAAAAGATTTTTCGTAACAGTTGAAGTGGGAACGCTTCGTCACGCGAGCGGCGGGTGCCGTAAACGATATCAAATCCTTCTTTCCATTTCTGATAAAAGGCACCGATGAGCTCAGGCGGGTCTTGAAGATCGCCATCCATCAGCACACAAGCGTCCCCTTTGGCCAACTCCATCCCGCTTCGAAAGGCCGCTTGAGATCCAAAATTGCGCGAATGGCAAATACCGATGGCTTTCATATCGTTGGCCGTAATGGTGTGTAAAATTGCGCGCGTATCATCGCTGCTTCCATCATCGACAAAAATAATTTCGTATGCGGGTGAAATCCA
>Ga0187892_10008949_pt1 | contig 13415 bp, 10 predicted proteins | sample MA1701073metaG_FD_139345 | JGI IMG/M metagenome (GOLD analysis project Ga0187892, IMG submission 139345) | Bio-ooze microbial communities from a basaltic lava cave in the Kipuka Kanohina Cave System on the Island of Hawaii, USA - MA170107-3 metaG ...
AGTCAAATCCCAACGCCTCGGCTTCTTTCCACACCTCTTTGAGTTCTGCGACCGTGGTTTGTTGCGGTGCAACTTGCAACCCGAAGCGAATGGTGGGATGACGGTCCTGCGCGAAAGCAGAAGCACTGACGGTGAAGAGAACGATGGTGAGCAAGAACAGAATAGTGCGATTCATGAAACCCCTCCTGCTACGCACGCCTACTATGATAAAGTAAAGAGATAGAGATTTGAGATAGAGACAGAGAAGGAGAGGGGGGCGGGCTCTGTCTCGATTCTCTGTCTGAGAACTGACAACTGATTACTGAGAACTGACAACTGACTAGGCTGCCCACGTGAACGGTGCGAAGTGGCCATTCGTCCCACTGGTATTCCACGACAGGTTATGATCGCTATAACTGTACGCCTTCGAGGCGGCGAGGGCCAGTTTCGACGACACCGGGTGAGCCGCGTTCGTCGCCCATAAAGGCTCGGTTCCGTCACGACCGGTGACCGCGGCGATATCGATCTCCAAGATATTGGGGATCGATAAACGTCGCTCGTTCCCTTTCATTTCAAAAGTGATCGGGGCCGCTTTCACACCCAAGAATTTTGCGACGAGGCCGGCAAAGATCGCCCCTGGAGTCCCTCCCGCTTTACCAGAGAAGATGTTGCCGAGCGCGTCCTGCTGTTCTCTGGAACCCTTCTCATCGACATAGACAGCGGCTGTCCAATTCCCATTGCGCATTTTCCCCGGACCAGGGAAAGAGACGACCAGCACAGCATTGAGACCGTTCAGGGTGGTGTTACCGTACGCTCCTTCATTGACGTGGAAAGCAAGGGCTGCATCGCACCGATCACGCGGGGTCGGTGCCTGGACGAGACAGGCGCAAATAAGATCGCAATTGCACGATTCGAAGTACTCGCCACTAATCTTCCAAGGTTCTGACATATCGTCCTCCTTGTGGCCGACACTCCACTGCGTCTACCATTTTGGTCACTTTGCGACAAGCTGAGGCTAAGAACGTGATGCGTGAGACGTGATGCGTGAAACGTAAAAAGAGAGTTGTCAGTTGCCAGTTCTCAGTTGTCAGTGAAAAAAGTAGCCAGTAGCAATGAGCAATGAGGAAGACTTAGAACTTGGAACCTGGACCTTGGAACTTTGGACTTGAGACCTTGGACTTTGGACTCTTGTCGGTTACGAACTGACAGACTCCCAGACTCTGAGACTGTTCCCAAGACTTCTTTACGTCTTAATCGCCCCCGCTTTCAGCAACTGCGTAATTTTCTCCTGTCCGTAGCCGGTCACCCCTTGCAACACTTCTGCGGTGTGCTGCCCCAAGAGGGGAGCAGCACACGGGAGCGTTGCGGGCGTGCGTGAGAACTTCGCTAGAACGCCCGTCTGTCGCACTTCCTCCCACTGTGGATGCGTGTGAGTGGCGATTAAATCGTTCGCAGCAATGTGGTCATCGCTGAAGAGTTGTGGGAGCGGCAAGATCGGTGCACAAGGAACACCGGCCTTGTCTAACCGCGCCAACCACTCCTCAGTTGTTTGTGTAGAGAAAACTTCTGTGAGGGTAGAGGCTAAGGGACCTTCAGTCGACTCCTGTCGTGCAGCAGCGAACGTATAGCGACGATCAAGACCGAGGTGTATCAGCACTTGGCAGAACGCTTGCCAATGCGACGCTTCAACAACAGCAAGGAACAGTGAGCTGTTGGTCGTGGGATAGATGCGATACAACGCTCCTGTGCCCCACAAATCCGGTCCGCCGTTTTCGAGGTCAGGGCGCCCCTCATAGAAAATGAAACTTCCGGACTGCACGGCCATCGAGGCGTTGAGGAGTGCAGTTTCGACTCGTTGCCCTTTGCCGGTACGATCACGCGCATACAACGCCGCAGTAACGCCGTAGGCGGTCAGTAACGCTGCCGCGTAATCACACACACCACAGGTGAGGTAAAATGGGGGATGCCCATGCCCACCTTGCGCGCGCATGAGGCCGGAACGGGACTGGAGCAGCGGATCAAAGCCCGGCTGGTCGTGATCGGGGCCAGTGGAACCAAAGGCGGTCACGGTCGCATAGATGAGGCGAGCGTTCAGCTTCGATAATGTGTCGTAATCAATGCCGCACCGCTTCGTCGCGCCTGGACGCAGATTCTCGACCACCACATCAGCCTTTCGTACGAGGTCATAGACGACCTCACGCCCTTCAGGGCTGTTCAGGTTGACCGCGAGTCCACGTTTTCCCTGATTCCAACCGAGGAACCCGAACCCAAACGAACGGAACGCGTCTCCTTGGAGAGTTTCGACTTTGATGACATTTGCCCCCAGTTGCGCCAGGATCATCGGACCCAGCGTACCAGCGATATAACTGGCAAAGTCGAGGACGAGAACGCCCTGCAAAGGGGTGTTAGGTGTTAGGGGCTGGGCGCTGGGGGTCGGACTTGTTTTGACCTCTTCGAGACTAGCATTGACTTGCCCTGGACTTGTAGTGACTTGTCTGAGACTTGTCTTGACTGTCTCTGTGTGTTGACCCAATCCCGGTGCCGACCCTCTGATCTCACCAGGAGTGTCAGACAACCGCACCGAGACCCCCATCTGGATAGTCTTGCCTAACTCAGGGTCCTGGATTTCAACGTGCATGCCGTTGTGGATGGTCTGTCGCCAGTCCATGAACTCTTGCCGACTGGTGACCGGCGCGCAAGGAACATCATTCTCTCGCAGAATGTGGAGCCATTCCTCGCGTGATTTTGTTGAGATGATTGTGGCGATGTTGTCCGCTAATTCGTCTCGATCTTCAGGAGCGATACCCCAGGGGGCTTTATCGTAGCGGGGATCGGCAACCCATTCCGGTCTTTCGATCGCGAGACAGAATTTATTCCAGAAGGTCGTGTTGCCGCAGGCGATAAACAGCCAGTCATCCGAGGCTTTATACAAGCGGTAACAGGGAATCGGACCGAGGGGGTTCATGCGGCTGCTGAACAATCGCATCAGGTCAGGATGAAACAGCACTGTGCCAGTTTGCATGGCAAACGCACCTGCGAGCCATGAAACTTCAAGCTTCTGACCTTTTCCACTACGCGTGCGTTCGTACAAGGCTGCGGTGATGGAGCTACAGGCAACGAACGCGGCACCATAGCTGGCAATCGGGATGACGAGATGAACCCCACCATCTCGATGCGACCATTGGCTGCCCAGCAGACCGCTAACGGCAGCAACGAGGTTGTCATCAGGATAGCGTTGCGCGTGTGGCCCTTTGCTGCCAAAGGCGGGCAGGTGGCAATACACGAGGCCAGGGTGTGACTGAGACAAACTTTCGTATGACAGATCAAGTGTATGCTCACTGCCCGGTTGGGTATCGACTATCACCACGTCAGCAGTGGTAAGAAGCTGCTGGACCATTGCCTTGCCGTCACTGGTAGACAGGTCAGCAACGATGCTACGTTTGCTACGATTCCACACATGAAAACCGGGCATGCCTCTCGCTTTGTCGCCGGTTGGTGGTTCAATTTTAATGACATCGGCCCCTTGTTCGGCAAGCAGCATGCCGGTATAGGGGCCGGCAACGCCTTGGGCCAGTTCAATAATGCGCACTCCCTCTAGCGCACTTCCCATCATTTCCTCCTCATGAGGTGCAGGATACTCCCGCACGTGGTATGGAGAGGACACTATGCGTTCTCCGGTCGAAAAACTCAACCAAGCGTTACCTGAAAACAGCTTCACGCTGGCTCAGTATCGGTTTCACCTCACACCGAGAGAAGCGCTGGAGGTGCCAGCGGTCAACAAGGGCACCACGATTCGCGGGGGATTTGGCACCATCTTTCGTCGTCTGGTGTGTATTGACCTCAGGCTTGAGTGTGCGACCTGTGACCTTCGCTACACCTGCCCATATACTAGGGTCTTCAAACCTTTTGTTCCACCCGGAGCTGAACGGCTGAGCAGAAATCAGGACATTCCTCGTCCATTTGTCATCAAGCCACCACTGACAACAAAAACCCGCTACGACCCAGGCGAGTCGTTTATCTTTGACTTCGTCGTGGTTGGAGAAGCGATCAATTATCTGCCGTACTTTGTTGTTACCTTTCGCGAGTTGAGTGAAGGTGGTTTTGGGATGAATCGGGCGCGGTGCACGCTGTCCTCTATTGAGAGACTGGGAGTAAATGGAGAAATTGCTGCGGTGTACAACGCCAAAGACAACGTCGTCCATGCACCACAAGAGCACCTCACCTGGATGACAGTGGCCTCGCGGTCTCAGGAGTGGAGAGACCTCCACGAGATCACCATCCGTTTCCTGACGCCGACAACCCTCAAAGCCGAAGGCGAGGTAGTGATGGTGCCGCAGTTCCATCACCTCATCAAGCGGTTACGAGATCGTCTTAACGCGCTCTCCTACTTCTATTGTGGTGAGGTGTTGAACATAGATTTCAAAGCGCTCGGGGAGCAAGCCGAGCAAGTACAAACCGTCGCTGTACAGAGTCGCTGGCTTGACCGGAGCCGCCGCACGCGCCAAGGGTTCGCGCAAGATCTCAGCGGTTTTGTGGGCGAAGTGACCTACCGTGGAGAACTGACGTCGTTCCTACCGCTCTTATTGTTAGGCGAGTATCTCCACGTTGGCAAAAATGCCGCATTTGGTAATGGGTGGTATCGGCTCAGAATTCCCTCGCCCTTCCAGGGAGAGGGCTAGGGTGAGGGTGAAACTCCTGAACAACTTGCCCCAACAAATTCTCGTTGCCACTCTTGGCTCCGAACCGCAAGTAGTGACGCTTGTCTTGGACTTACTCCAGGTAAAGGGGTATGCCATTACCGAGGTCATAGTCGTGCACACGGGAGGAGAAGCGGTGCAGCGCGCTCTGAAGCAGCTTGCCAAGGAGTTTACTGGAGGAGCCCGTATTTATCGCCCTGTGCCGGTAAAGCGGGACACCTGGATAATCACTGACATCGTGACCGAGGAAGACACCGCTGCATTGTTGCGGACTCTCTACCGCACGATTCTGGCTGAAAAGCGGGTTGGGCGGCAGGTGCATCTAAGCATTGCTGGTGGAAGGAAACCGATGGCAGTGTACGGCATGGTGGTCGCGCAACTTCTGTTCGACGAGGACGATTGTCTTTGGCATTTGCTCTCCGAAGACTGGCGTCCTGGAGACGAGCGCGTCATGCATATCCGACCCGAAGATCGAATCTCCCTCGTGCCGATTCCGGTATTGCGTTGGAGTACGGTCTCCCCGGTATTAACAGAACTAGCAGTGCGCGAAGACCCGTGGGAAGCGATTCAGACCCAGCGATCCATTCGGCAAGAAGAGGACCAGCGTCGCAAGCGGGAGTTCATCGAACACATACTGACCCCAGCCGAGCGGGAACTGGTGCATCTAGCCTGCAAAGGCTTGGATAACGCAACGCTTGCACGGCACTTACACAAGAGCGAGAAGACAGTAGCGAACCAATTGACCAGTATTTACGAGAAACTCCACGAATGGCGGGGGTTTCGTAAAGACCTGCCCGTGAGTCGTGCCGTGCTAATCGCAGAGTTTGCGACATACTTTGCAGCAGAGGGAATGTAGGCTTATTAGGTTCCCTCTCCCTTGACGGGAGAGGGCTAGGGTGAAGGTGCATTGTAGGAAAAACGTCCTACAAAGTCGGGAATAGATTCCCATGACGATAGAGGAAAGGGTGGATAGATTGTCTCAGATGTGAGTGGCCGCTGATTTTAGAGAGGCTTTGGGCCTCAGGTCCCCTCTCCTTTGATGAGCGAGGGCTAGGGTGAGGGTGATAAATGACAGAGCGAAAAACGCTAACAGTGACTCTGGAAACGGTAACCCCGTTGTTTCTGGGGGAGATGGAGCCACGAAAAGGAGCAATAAACTATGAGTGAATGGACCCCATACCAGACGGATCACTTGTTCCTCCTTGTAGGGACCAACCCACTGCCGAACTACGTAGCAGCATTGTTATTGGCAAAAGACAACGGCACCATTTATCTCCTGCACTCAGGAGGTACTCATGGAACAGCGGGGGTTGCTACCGATCTGAAGCAGGCGATCCAGAAACGGCGACCACAGGTCAAAGAGCCCATATTGAGAGAGATTGATGATGCAGATGGTGGGCGAATTGTCCAGAAGATGGCCGAGATTCTGAAAAGCATCGATGAGCAAAACTCTGTAGGGTTGCATTATACCGGCGGAACCAAAGCGATGACTGTCCATGTGTATCAAGCAGTACAACAACGATTTTCAAATGTTTTCTTTAGCTATCTAGATGCACGGACGCTTTCGTTGAAAGTAGACAGACAAGGAGAGGCACAGACGAAATCAATTCGTGTAGAACGGGCATGCTCAGTAAAGCTAGACGATCTTATGGCTCTGCACGGGAGAGCCATAGGTTCCAGAGAGAAAGAAACAGATCTCCAACAACTGCAACTTAACCTGGTTGAGCTCCACTCTACGAATTCAGAGGCATGGCGAGAATGGTGTGATAAGCATTTGCGGCGTCAAGATCGGAAAGACAAAAAAATAAAAACTAACAAGACAGAGCTACGGGCTGTGGAATTGCCCAACGACGATTCAATCTTAGCCCCGGCATTTGCTAGTCACGAACCTTGGCAGACTCTTGGAGACATTTCTCTGCCACAGGGATGGGACATCGTGAAGTTCGCTGAGTGGCTCGATGGGAAATGGCTCGACCAATATACGTTTGATTGTGTAAGGCAAGAGGCAACGAGTTGTGGTCTTGACGATTATGGTTTCAGCTTGAAAGCCAAAGGGATTGAGTTCGAGTTCGATGTTGCGGCTACTCGCGGTTATCAACTTTTTGCTCTGTCTTGCACGACGGATTCTGAAAAGGGAATGTCCAAACTCAAGTTGTTCGAAGCGTTTCTCCGAGCCCGACAGATAGGCGGAGATGAAGCTCGTGTCGCTCTGGTCTGTTGTTATCACAACCCTCGTGCCTTAGAGCAAGAGATTGAGGAAACCTGGTTCACCGAAGGACGAGTGCGCGTTTTTGGAAAAGAAGACTTGCCGAGTTTACCAGCCCGTCTAAAGGAATGGTTTGAAACAGCCAACCCAGCTCAATAATCACAGATGAGGTCTACTGATGAGTCGCTATACCTTGACGATAGTGGATACTACCGGCATTCAGGAATACATCTTTGGCACCAACAACTTGCCGCAAAACATCGGCGCTTCATATCTGGTCGAGTCTGCTACACGACAATGGGTGGTAGACGCATTGGATGCCTTGCCTGCCAAACATAATGTGAGAGACTTCGACAGCGACTCGCCTTTTATTCCGGATCGCATGATCGAAGATGGCACGTTGCAAGCGGAGATAGTGTACGCTGGCGGGGGGAATACGGTTATTCTTTTTGCCAGCTATGAACTGGCTGTCGCCTTTGCGCGTCGGTTGACCAGACAGGTTCTGTTGGAAGCGCCCGGTCTGCAACTTGTTCTTGTGCATCAGAATTTTGATTGGCAAAGTCAGTCGCTGGGGGGGAAGTCGGGAGTAGTAAAACGAGCAATGAATTGTCTGGCTGCCCGAAAGGCAAATCGGACAGGGTCTTGGCCTTTGCTTGGATTGGGTGTGACAGCGGCATGCGTCTTTACTGGCCTACCAGCTGTTGCCGAAGATGAGGACGAACGGCTTATTTCGGCGGAAGTGAGAGCAAAACTTCATGCTGAACGAAAGGCGCACGATCGACTGAAACAACTGGTCCAGTTTCACGGGTACGGTGTCCCGAAAGACTTCGACGACTTTGGCCGCACTAAAGGGGAGTCCAGCTACATCGCTGTCATCCACACCGACGGTAATGGTATTGGGAAACGCATTCAACGGATTCGTGACGGGTACCCGACATCCGCTGACAATCGAAAGTACATCCAAGAAATAAGAGCGTTTTCGCTTTCAATCCAAACAGCGGCACGGAAAGCTCTTCAAAGCACAGTGGGCAAATTGGTTACGTCTGTTGACGAGCACCAGATCATCAGCGGTGTAATTGAGTTAGAAAAGAACCAACTTCCCTTCCGCCCGATTGTCTTTGGTGGCGATGACGTCACCTTCGTCTGTGACGGACGGTTAGGGCTCAGCCTGGCAGCCTATTATTTGGAGCAGTTTTCCGGAATGAAACTTGAGGACGGTGACCCTGCTCATTGCCGCGCTGGCGTAGCTGTAGTGAAGACTCACTATCCTTTTGCCCGTGCGTACGCATTGGCCAATGATCTCTGCCGATCGGCGAAGCAATATATCAAAGAACAGCAACAGCCGCCGTTTGCTGAAGAGGGCCTCACGGCACTGGACTGGCACTTCGCTGTGGGCGGACTGGTCCTGGAATTAACGGAAGTTCGAGAGCGAGAGTACACCGTACCTCATGAAGGAAAACTATGGATGCGACCAGTCCGGATGACCAATCCTGAGAAAGACTGGCGCTCATGGCAAACATTCAGTCAGATTGTTCAAAAGTTTCAGACGAGTGATGGCTGGGCAGAACGACGCAACAAAGTTAAGGCTTTACGAGACGCATTACGATCTGGTCGAGATACGGTCAAGCATTTCCGTGCTGTGTACAACCTGGATAAGCTTCCTCCTATTTCACAACAGCCTGAAATGGAAGTGCAAGGTTGGCAGGGCGATCGGTGCGGATATTTTGATGCAATTGAAGCGATGGATTTCTTTATCCCATTAGCGGGAGAGTCATGATGCGCACTTATTTTTTACGGTTCATGCTGAAAAGTGATGCAACGTTTGGTCGCGGCGACGGCGTGGCTGGGTTAGTAGACACAGAGGTACAGCATGATGGATATGGTTGTCCTTATTTGGGAGGACGAGCCCTCAAAGGCTTGCTGGTCAGCGAATGTGCCGATCTTCGAGCAGCTCTGCCGGACGCAATCCGACCGCGATGGGAGGAGGCAGCTCAGCATCTTTTTGGCAGTCCAGGAAGCGCACTAGAGGATAATGCTTTACTCTCTATCGGCGATGCACCACTTCCCTCCGACCTGCGAGCAGCTATCGCGCAGGACGTTAAAAGAAAGACGCTCAGAAGAGAAGAAGTATTAGAGTCTCTCACCGCCCTGCGGCGGCAAACGGCGATAGATGGAAACGGCGTGGCCAAGGAGGGTAGTCTCCGCACGATGCGCGTGATCTTACGAGAAACTCCTTTTGAGGCAGCCTTACATTTCACTGAAGAACCAACAGAAGATGACCTGGCACTATTAGCTGCGTGTATTAAAGCGTTTCGCCGGGCAGGTACTGGACTCACGCGAGGTCGGGGAAGGCTCATTGCCGAACTTTTGGATGAGTCTCACAAAGCTATTACCGGAAAGGTTTTTGAAAAATTCCGTCTGGCGGTGAGCGTATGAAAGCCCTGACATTTGACGTGTGTCTCTTGCAGCCGCTGTTAGTGACCCAAGTCGGCGCTGGCGAGGAAAATAGCGCTACCACTTTCGACTTCATCCCAGGCAGTGCCCTTCGTGGCGAACTGCTTAACCGCTATTTGCAGGTACACCGGGTAGAAGATGCAGCGCAAGATCCGACGTGTCGCCGCTTATTTTTTGGCGGCGCGGTTCGTTATCTCAACGCCTATCTTGGTAACCGCTTGGGGCAAAGAATGCTTCCCACTCCACTATCGTGGCGAGTCAGCAAGGAGGAGCGTGAGAATCCTCATGCAACCATCTACGACCTTGCCATTCGAGCAGATACCGACATGGATGATCTCACCTCACTATCGGAGCCGTTTTGGTGGCGAGAAGAGGAACGCATCGAGTTCGGCCAACCTGATCGCCACATCGGTGCCCACAATGCCAGTGATAAACGTATGACGAAAGGCAAAGGCGACAGCACAGTCTATCGGTACGAGGCAATTGCTGCAGGAGAAATGTTAAGCACGGCGATTGTCTCTGACAGTGAGGAGGATTTGGTACTGCTTCGCCCTTTACTGGATGGAGCAGAGACTATCCTGGGCGGTTCTCGTAGCGCAGGATACGGACGCGTGCACTTTGAAAGGGTCCAGCTTGCTTCGGATTGGCAAGAGTATGAACCAGATGAAGATCCCGAGGGCAATATAGTTATTATCACTCTGCTCAGTGATGTAATTTTGTGGGATAAGAAGAACGGACAGTCCACTACTGACCTAGGTGTAGAACTGGAATGGAAGCCCCTACTCACTTATCAGCGCACGCGGATTGTCGGGGGCTTTAACCGTAAATGGGGATTGCCACTCGTTCAGGTTCCAGCGTTACAGGCGGGCAGTGTGTTCGTCTACCAAGCTGACCAAGTAAACCAGGAAATCTTGCAGAAGTTGGCCCAGGAAGGCATCGGTGAGCGTCGCGCTGAAGGGTTTGGTCGGTTTGCTGTGAACTTGCATATCCAAGCAACTTTGCAATGTCGTCCTGAACCCCCCAAAGAGATTCCTTTCCCTGAACCACTCTCTGAGCAAAGCCAACGATTAGCAAAGCAAATGGTAGAGAGACGATTCCGTGCAGTCTTAGATCAGAAGCTGATAGAGGCTATCAGTCAGCTGAGTATTAACAACCCACCTACTAACGCACAGTTGTCTCGCTTACGGCTACTCGTGCGTCGTGCATGGCGGCAAGGTAACGCTGAAGCAATTACTGACTATCTTGGGAACCTTAAATCCGCGAGAGAGCAGTTTACATGGGCTCGTATTGGCAACGAGCGCTTTCTCTCTTGGCTAGAAGAAGGGATAAGGAAACATAGAATCTGGGATGACTGGTTGAATCGAGACCCATTGCCAACGATAGCTGGGGTGCAAGTGCAACCGACGGCTGAGATTAAGCTGGAGTATACAGCACGGCTTTTAGATGCGTTGCTGAAGAAAACGACGAAAGAAGCTGATTCCGGAGGTGCGCAGTGAGCGCGCAATGGCAAAACTCTCGTAGCCTTTCAGAACGGATTGTGGTGACAGGCGCCCTGATTTTGGAGACTCCAACCCACCTTGGTAATGGCGACGTTGACGGTCCGTTGGATATGCCGTTGCTTCTAGACCCTTTAGAAGGCAAGGCGCTTCTGACAGGTACTTCCATCACTGGAGCATTACGAAGTTACTTACAAGAGCAATACCCTCAAGACCAATCCTTCTCACTAGTTGAGCAGCTTTTCGGCAAAGCGGCAGAGACCGAGAGCGTACAAAGTCCGCTCATCGTTGAGGATGCGTTGGGGGACGTACGTGACATCGAATTACGGGATGGTGTAGCGATTGACCCAAAAACGCGGACTGTGGAAGACAAAAAGAAGTTCGATATCGAACTCTTGGTTGTGGGCACGGAATTCCTCCTCTCGTTTGAACTACTCGTGCTAAAGGAGAAAGAGGCTGCCCTGCGGGAAGCCTTTGTTCTCGCTCTCCAAGGTCTAGAGAAAGGCGAGATTTCCATTGGGAAACGGAAGAGACGGGGCTTTGGTCGCTGTCGCGTCACTCGCTGGGCGGTATGTCGTTACGACATGACAAACCCGCAGGGCCTCATCGCTTGGCTGGAAAATGACCAAGCCGCCCGACTGGAGGGAGAGAGCATTGCCGCATTACTGAACATTTCTGTGTCAGACCAGCGGCAACAGTCAGAGTGTCGCCTGAGCGGAACATTTATCATTGATGGCTCGCTCTTGATTCGCTCTGGTTTTGGCGAACCCAATGCGCCTGATTTTATCCATCTCCATTCAAAACGGAATGGGAAAGCGGTTCCCGTCCTCAGTGGCACGAGCCTGGCCGGCGCCCTCCGTGCACGAGCCTGGCGTATTGCAGCAACGCTTGGGAAGGATGGCAAAACTATCACAGATAAGCTGTTCGGCTTTCGCCAAACTGCAAGTCGCCTCTGGGTAGAAGAGACAGCGATTCAAAAACCGCTCGAGTTGGTACAGAGCCGAGTAAAGATCGATCGTTTTACTGGAGGCTCTTACCCTGGCGCGCTCTTCAACGAGCAGCCAGTTTTTGGTCAAAAAGATACGCGGGTGCAGATTCAGTTGAAACTGGTAAAGCCTACGGAAGCGGATGTTGGTCTCTTACTGTTACTTCTGAAAGACCTCTGGACTAGAGACCTTCCAGTAGGTGGGGAGAGTAGTGTTGGACGGGGCAGGTTAAAAGGCGAAGTAGCAACATTGACCTATAAGGATGACACGTGGACTTTTACACAGGGAGAGGGTGATGTCGTCCAGGTCAGCGGCAACAAAGCCAGATTAGAGCAATTCGTTCAAGCATTTGCGGAGAGGAAAGATAATGGAACGAGTCATTAAACCCCTCGGCTACCAAGTCACCCCCTTAGATACTACAAACTTTGCCGTCGATCCTGCAGCGTGGTTCCAGAAACAGCCCGATGTAGGTAGTGAGAGATGGTTTCTTGCTCACGCCGACGATGGAGTGATTTGGGGGCAGATGCGAGAGAGCCGGCTTGTGCTCTCCAACTCTATATTCCCTGAGGTGTCCCCCGCGCTCCGCGCTGCCACCCTGCAACAGGCTCGCTTGTTTGGCGACCAAGCAGAGGTGCGAGTTTGGCGAGAGAACGGTGCTTTTAGCGCTTGCCTTCTCCAGGATAATCCCGACCAGGGAGCTGAAGCTTTTGATGAAGAACAGGTTTTGTGGGGGACGCAGAGTGTGGAGCAAAGAGACGGGTTTACTTTAATGACTGATGGACGACAGGGATTACGACATGCCGTGCCATTACTCGTGTCCCAAGACGTACTCGACAAGAATCCACGATCTCACCCATTACGGCTAAGACTCCGTCACTACCTCACTTACGATACTGATGGGCAAGCCAATATCTCACTGAGCCGACTGGTTGCACTTGAGATGCAAGGAGGAGGGAAGTCACGATGAACCCCAAACATCACAATCCGACACGCCTGCGCCAAGATAACAAGGGGCGGGAGTTCTGGGCGCGGGCTCCTTACAACTTCATACCTTTGCCAGAAAAAGTCATTGTAGCTGAGTCCGTACCACCGCAAGATCAGTATAATTCTAATCGTTATACGGGTCGAATCGAATGCATTTTGACCACTCAATCGCCGCTGTACACACGCACTGCCTTGAATCCCAGTTTCTTCCAACAGTGGGCTGATCGTAATCGCAAGATGATGGAGGATAACCAGGCAAGAGAAAAATACGCCCAGTTCTTTCATCTCGACGATGCCCAACGACCCGTCATTCCGGGGAGCAGTTTGCGAGGAATGATACGGTCACTGGTTGAGATCATTGGCTACGGAAAGATGCAGTGGGTGACAAACGAACCGCTCGTCTTCCGAGCTGTCGGAGATACCACGGGCATAGGTGATTATTACAGAGAAAGTTTTCTGCAAGATGATGGAAAGAAACACTACACACCTCTTATGAAAGCCGGTTATCTGGAGCGACAAAGAGAAAGTTGGGTCATTAGGCCAGCTCGAGTTATCAACGAAGCCACGTTCGCACGCATCCATAGAGACAAGATTCCTCAGCGATTGCCCCAAT